>NICF_comb_assmDRAFT_10000233_pt1 | contig 45791 bp, 43 predicted proteins | sample NewIslPassag4_SG_FD_11279 | JGI IMG/M metagenome (IMG submission 11279)
CTCGGGCGAGAAGCCACCATCCACTTCGACCGGCTCGTAAATCACCTCTCGCAGCAGTGCTAGCCCCGCGTTCAACACAGGCTCGCCCACGTAGCGATCGCTCGCCACCTCAAGGGAATACGAGATCGTCTGGCGGTCTCCAAACTTGTGGACCCCNCCAGAGATCGTCGCATCGTAGAGCCTGCCGGCCGCCCGCTCGAGGTCCATCCCTGTAGGGTGCGACTTGGTCCCCCGCTTCTGCACGAACGGGAGTAAAGCGCCCAACGCCACCCGGTCGGGATCCAGGACGTCGTGGACGAACACGCTCACGCGCGCCCGTTTGAACTTCCTTGTGGCAAGGACGTACAGATCAGTGCCTGGAGCTAAGCTGCGATGCACAAACGCCGTTTCGCCCATCATGGCTNTTGCCACCGGTGCATCCCTCCGTGATCCCAAGGTCAAAGCGGCACGACGCGCGAGACGGTCCGCTGGCGTTCCTGAACAAACGCTTGCAGGAACTCGCGCCCCAACTCGGGATCGACCTCGTCCAAGAGCTCTCGCCGCTCGAAGATGTCGAGCCCGTGAAACAGGTGCGTAACATAAAGATTGACCAGCCAGTCGGGCTCGTCGAAGGCCGTGAGCAACTGGCCCACCTCGCGCCGCCTCGCCTCTTCGAAGAGCTCGGGGTCGACGCCTTCGTCCCGGGCCTTGACCAAGGCCTCGGTGATCTCCGCGGAAAACGCCTCGTGATCCTCGCTTTCCGCCCCCGCGTAAAAGTAAGCGGCTCCCTCGTAGACCGAGAGGCTGTAGCCGTAGCGGCTCGCGATCACGCCTCGCTCGTAGAGGTTCCAATACTTGGCCGTCGACTTGCCGAGCACCGCCTGCAGCGCGAGCTCCGCGGCGATCAGGCGCCGGTGGTACTCCCTGGAGGCCTCGCCGTGCCTTCGGTCCAGGCGCCCTTTGAAGCCCACAAGGACATACGGACGGGAGACTTTCATGCGCGTCTCGACCACGGGCTCTAGCACCTCGCCGGGCTCTTCGGGGATCGGGCGGACAATCGGGCCCCGGGGCTGGTAGGCGCGCTGGGCCATGTCGGCGCTGACGATGTCCATCACTTCGTCGAACGTCACGTCACCCGCCACGGTGACCACCATGTTGCTCGGGTGGTAGAACGTGTCGTGGCAGAGGTACAAGAGCTCTTTAGTAATCTGGCGAATCGACTCGACCGAACCGATCACCCGGATGCGGGCGGGATGACGGTGGAACAGCCCTTCGATCAAGTTGTAGTAAGCCGCCCGCTGCGGGTTGTCGAGCCCCATCTGGATCTCCTGCTCGATGATGCCCTGTTCCTTGGCGACGTTTTCGTCAGTGAAGTAGGGCCGCTGCACGTAATCCAGCAAGAGGTCCAGCGCCTGGGGGAACTCATCGACCAGGGAGCACAGGTAAACGGTATAATAGGTGCCGGTGTAGGCGTTGGGACTCGCCCCCATCTTGGAGTAAAGATCGAGGACGTTTGTCCCGTCCGGCTCCTCAAAGAGTTTGTGTTCGAGGAAGTGTGCGATCCCGTCGGGGACGACCGTAGGCTCGCTCTCGCCCGGCCGGATAAACACCGAATCCATCCCGCCGTAATGGGTGGCGAAGGTGATGTACTTCTTTTGAAACCCGGGCTTTTTCAACAAGACGACCTTGAGGCCGTTGTCCAGCGTCGCCTCCACCACGTCTTGTCCTATGGAGGGGTAACTTTTGGTGAACGGTTTCGTCACGTGCACTCCCCCTTGGCCGATAGGCCCTGCCGCATATCTCCTCGGCTGCATGCAGCCGTAACCTGCTCGCACTTTCGTCTTTGCGGCCCAGGATTCCTCTGCGGTCCAGCGGCTGAAGGATTTGGGCCGTGGGGCCCGAAAGTAGCATACCCGATCACGATCGAATGAGCACGACAGGGGGGCGACGACCGGTGCTATTGGCCCTGGACATCGGCAACACCAACACGACGATCGGCCTTTACGAGGGCGACCGCCTAAGGTGCAGCTGGAGGATCCAAAGCGACCGGGAGAAGACGGCCGACGAATACGGCATCCTCCTCTGCCAGCTCCTCTCTCACAAGAAGCTGGATCCCAAAGATGTGACCGGCGTCGCCGTCGCCTGCGTCCTCCCCCCCGTCCTGCCTGCGTTCTTGCGGATGGCCGAAAGCTACTTCGGCACCAAGGCGATGGTGGTCACTTACGAGCTGGACACCGGACTCGCCATCCGCTACCAGCCTCCCCGGGACGTCGGTGCCGACCGCATCGCGAACGCCGTGGCTGCAAAAGAGAAGTACCCTCTGCCGGCCGTCGTGGTCGACTTAGGGACGGCCACGACCTTTGATTGTATCTCCAAGGACGGCGAGTACCTCGGAGGCGCCATCTGCCCGGGCGTGGGAATCTCCTTGGAAGCGCTCTTTGCGCGGGCATCGAAACTTCCCCGCGTGAGCCTTGAGGATCCGGGAAGCGTCATCGGCACCAACACGGTGCAGAGCATCCAAGCGGGCATCCTCTACGGCACAGCAGGCGAGGTCGACTTCATCGTCCAGGCGATCAAAAAGGAGATGGAGGGCGATCCCATCGTCATCGCCACGGGAGGCCTAAGTCGCGCCATCGCCGGCCGCTGCACGACGATCGACGTGATCGACGACCTGCTCACCCTGGACGGGATTCGGATTCTCTACGAGCGAAACAAGGACCGTTGAACGCGCGGCCTCGCCTTTCCGGCGGTCACAGCGTCCACTTTCAGACAACAGGCCCCGATTCCCCCTCGTCCCAAAGCCCCGCCATCCGCCGCACGAGCTCCCTGGCCACCTCGTCCTTGCTCATCTTGGGCAGCTCTTCCCTGCGTCCGTCCCTGTACAGAAGCGTCACCTGGTTGTCGTCTGCGTCGAAGCCGATCCCAACGCGGCTTACGTCGTTGGCTACGATCAAGTCTGCGTTCTTGGATACAAGCTTTGCCGCCGCGTGCTCAAGGAGGCGCTGCGTCTCCGCGGCAAAGGCGACGAGGATCTGGCCTGGGCGCTTGTGGGCACCGACTTCCTTAGCGATGTCGGGGTTCTTTACGAGAGTGACCGTCCAACGCTCCTCGTTCCCTTTTTTCACCTTTTCCGCCGCCACCTCTTCGGCCCGGAAGTCTGCGACGGCCGCGGCCATCACCACGGCATCGCACTCCGCCACGCGGGCAAGCACTTCGCGGCGCATTTCGAGCGCAGTCTCGACCTGGACGATCTCGCAACCTTCCGGCGCAGTAAGCCAGGTAGGGCCGGTAATCAAAATCACCTCGGCGCCGGCCGCCATCGCCGCCCGGGCGACGGCGTACCCCATCTTCCCCGACGAACGGTTGCCGATGTAGCGCACCGGATCGAGAGGCTCCCGAGTCCCCGCCGCCGTCACCAGGACGCGCCGGCCTTTTAGAAGTCCCCGCGACTTTTGCTCCGCGAGGATCTCGACGGCCGCTGCGAAGATCTCCCTGGGTTCGGCAAGCCGCCCGGGGCCGACGTTGCGGCGTGCGAGCTCTCCCGTGGTAGGGCCGACCACCCGCACTCCTCGCGCTTTGAGCAGTGCGACGTTGGCCTGGGTCGCGGGGTGGCGCCACATGTCGCTGTCCATCGCCGGGGCGACCAAGACCGGTGCGGTGACTGAAAGCAGCGTGGTGAGCAGCGCGTTGTCCGCGATGCCGTGTGCCATCTTGGCGAGGACGTTGGCCGTCGCCGGGGCGACGATCGCGAGATCCGCCGCCTCCCCAGGCTCAAGGTGCGGGATGGTCCCTTGCGCGTCCGGGTCGGTCGAGAAAAGGTCGACGAGGACCGGACGTCCTGATAGCGCCCGAAACGTCTCCACGCCGACGAAGCGCGTCGCGTTCGGTGTCATCACGACGTCAACGACCGCCTGTGCTTTGGTAAGCAAGCGAAGGAGCTCCACTGCCTTATATGCGGAGATGCCGCCACTTACGCCTAGGAGGATCCGCCTTCCCGCCAGCGTCACGCCCACCACTTCCCCGCTTCCACCGTTTTGTACTGACTTCGTCGATCCGCGGCTTTGTACACGATTTGTATATACGCCGGCCATATGAGCCGCCCTCTCCCGCCGCGCGGAAAGTGCCGCGGACTGGGCCGTGAGCAGGGATCTCCGCCGGGCCGTGGAATACTCCACCCCGTTCATCTTTGTCATCAATTTGTCCACAACTTGTCCACATTTTGTGGATAACCGGTGGATAGCTTGAGGTGTGAGCGCGGTGCACGTGGAGATCCGGGGTGCGGAGCGTCTGAGCTTTCGAGAGCGGCAGGTGGTCGTCTTGCGCGAGAGCGGCTACAGCAACGCCCAGACTGCGGCGCGCCTTGGCGTCTCCGTCGGGACGGTGGCGACGCTTTACAACCGCGCGAAGCGGAAAGGTTATCAGGTGGTGATCGTCCTCGACGGCGATCCCCTCTCCCTGTTTGAACCCGACGCGGACGAGCTCGACGAGGAAGCTGATAAAGAGGAAGATGACAAAGGCGGTGAAACCGAGGAGGACACGGACGCCAGCGACGCCGAACTCTAGGAGCGACCGGGGCGCTGCGGATAAAGGAGGCTGGCGGCGGTGATCGAAGTGCGCGTCAAGTTGGTCGGCCTTGACCAACGAGGCGAGCAGCGGGTGGTCGTCCTTGAAGAAGTAAAAGGCGATCGCTATCTCTCGCTGCCGGTGGGCCCGGCCGAAGCGGAGGCGATCGCTTCCTGGCTGGAAGGCGAAAACGAGCCCCATCGCCCGCTGGTCCATGACCTGCTCTTGACCGTGGTCGAGCGGTTTGAAGGGAAAGTGGTGCGCGTCGTCATCACGGAGCTGCGCCACGACTCTCTCTACGCTCGCATCGACTTGGACGGGCAGGGAGGGCCATTCTCCCTACCCTGCCGACCCAGCGACGGGATTGCCCTTGCCATGCGGGCGCACGCTCCCATCTTCGTCACTCCGGGGGTCGCCGCCCAAGCGATGCGTCGTATCTCGCGACATCCGCGACCTCCCGACCATCCGCCGGCGGCCGGATGAGGCGCGGGCTCCCTTTGACTAGCGCTCCTTTGCGCCGGTCGCGTCCTCCCCTTCCACCTCGCGATGGCGAGTCTCGAAATCGGCTGCCTGCCGGCGGTACGTCTCCAGCGTCTTTTGGATCCGATCTCCGGGGGCCTCGGCCGTCTCGTAGAGACCCATCTGGTGCATGAGGCTAAAGATCGCGGCCTGCTGCTCCACCCGGTCGATCATGATATCCTGTAGCGTATCGCGCACGTGATCGTGATCGGCTTCAAAGGCCGCCTCCTGGTAGCGCTCCGCCGCATGTTTGATCGATTCGAGGCAGTCAGTGAGAATCGACTTCTCCTGCATTTTCACACCGCATCACCCCCGTCCTTTCCCAAGCCGCCGCTGCCGCTCACCACGGTTTGGAGTCGTCGTCACAGCACGCCTTGCAGCCGACAGCCGGGCCCTTTCTTAACAGCCGGCGTCCTCACGTCAGTGAAGCCTTGCGTCGGGCTGTTCGAGGCAGTTGATGAGCGCCACGAGGTGCTCTCGGCTTCGATCCCCTAGCTGCTCGCAGAGCTTGCGCGTGGCGCCTTCGGCGGCGTGGGCCGCGTAATGGTGGAACTTCTCGTATAGAGCGCTCTCAAGGCGTAGGAGCTCTTCGATGCAGCTTAGCTCCTTGTCGGTTACCCGGGCCAATGGTCTCACCTCTCGCGCATGTGCTTGGCCTTTCGCCCGGGATTAAGATGCCCTTACGCTCTTGTGATCATGTAGGGGGCTGCAGGACATCCCACCGAGGCGTTGAACCTCTGAATCTGCGTGTTTCTTGAGCCCGCCTTCTAAGGGCGTGTGGCGGGGGCGTATGCTAAAGCGCGTCCGGCCCCGCGGTGCGACTTCGCCGAGGCTTACATAGCATGGAGAGACGGTGGGCAGACCAAGGTCACACGCGATCCTTCCCGTAGGAGATGGAGCGATTGAGCCGCGACGGAGAGGCATTCGGCGAGACGGTAAAGCAAGTGGTCTCATACCGTGACGACGTCTTCGTCTGGGTCTATCTCGACCAGGTCGACAAGGTGATCCGCTACGAAGCGTACGTCATCGGTTACGACGACCGCGGCGAGCCTTCAACGCTCGACTTCGTCCTCGAGGAAGGCGTTCTCGACAACGTGCACGAGGTGCCCCTCTTTTGGGATCTTCTCGAGCGCTACAAGGAGCGAGAGTCCCTCTCGCACGGTCCGGGTGGCTACTCGTTTACCGCCGACGGCAGGCTCATCACGGCTCCGTCCCTCTTCCACTTCTACCGCAGCCTAAGCGCGAGTGAACTNAAGACAGTGCACGAGTACTTCGCCGATCAAGAGGCGCAGCTCAAGGAGAGTCGACGCTCCCGCTGGGTGCGAATGCTGCGCGCCCTGGGTTACGACGTGATCGAATCGCTCTGACTTATTCCAACCCCCGCTCCGCACGTCCCCCGCCAACCCGCATGATCAACTCCCCCCACGGATAGCGGGCGCCGTGGAGAAACCACTTGTCGATGAGAAGGTAACCAGCGGCGGGGCTCACGGAGAGCGCCCCCCCACCCAGCTCCTCCTCGATCGCCGCAGCCAGTGCAGAAGACGCCGCCTCCGCCAAAGGTCCGGTGTACGAGACGACCTCTTCCTCACCGATGGCCGAAAGGCTCGCCCAAACGGATTCGAAACGCCAGGGCGGCTGAATCCCCACGTGCTTATCAAGGAGCTTCTCCCACAGGCCGTCTAAATCGGCAGCGGGATCACGGTAAAGCTCTCGTTCAAAGTGGGCGAGCGCCACACCCCAGCGCACCGAACAGGCACGCCAAAACCGCTCGAGTGCCGCCAAGCCTTCCAGCCACGAGCAGCCGCTCGGCACTTCCGTGTCCGCCCACTCCGCAAGCCAGCGCCCATCGAACAGTCGCCTTTCGAAAATGAGCGCCGCTGCGACATCCGTTACGGCATGTGCTGGGCGGCGCAAGGTGTAGGGAAGCTCGGAAGCGATGTTGAGCCGGTAGACGGCGCGCCCGAGAAAGTGCAGCAGCCGGAGCGCCCCCTCAAATCCCGGCGAGAGCTTCGCAGCGATGCGAACATCCCCGGCCCTGTCGATGTCAATGCAAAGAGGTCGCCCGAATGTTTCGCCGCCTCCGCCGAGGTCACTGCGGGCGAGGACCCGGTCGACGGCAAGCCCAATGGCGTCAAAATATCGGCCCGCGACGCAAGTGAGATCTTGCCCTGCGAACAGGGAATGAATCGCCTCCACGCCAGGCGGGCGCTCCGCCTTCAACTTGCGAACCGCAGGCTCCGTCTCTTTTTCAAGGCGCGAAAGAGCGGCAAACACCCGCTTCTCCTCGGCGTCGTTAAGCCGCAGAGAAAGCTCGTAGTAGTCGGCGTAACCGAGGCTTTGGGCTACTTTGTTTCGCAGGCGGACGAGCTCGACGAGGACCGGCGCCGCCGCGCGGCCTGCGGCGACCGCCGTCTCCAGCGCCTCCTCGCTGGCCCCGGATCCACTCAGGCCCAAGCAGGCCGGCACCGGATCGACTTCGGGGACCCGGGCGCGCATCGCTTCCAGCTCGACCTCCAGCGCGTTGATACGGGCGCCGACCTCGGGCACGACCTGGTGACGAAAGAACAAGCGCCGTATGAGCTCCGCTTGCCTGCGGAAAAGAGGATGAAGCGCCTCGCCGGCGCCGCTTAAGGCCGCGTCGATCTCTCGCCCGAGGCTTCCCTGGGCCAGATAAGCTCGCTTCTCCTCCCTCGCCGCGAGGTAGCGGGCCTTTGAGGCCGAGTCGGGATGCGTCCACCACCGCCAGCGAGCGAGCGCCTCCTTCGTGGCCAGTGGTTCGAGCTCCCGCTCGATCCGATTCAGCAGGTTCTGGACGCGATCGCCGCTCACGCCGCGGACCCTCCCGGTCGCAACCAACGTTTCGAGATCCTCCGCCGTATTCGCGCACAAGCAAAGAGATCCCGGCGTGGGACTCATCTTCGAGCCCAGATTCGAGTTTGCCTCTCTGCGCTTTTAGGGTCACGCCCACAAGCCCCGCGCTGCCCCCACGCCGAGGACCGCTGCCAGAAGCGGCGGCAGTAGGCGTGGACCAGCCGGGCGCGCAATCCTCCTCGCCGGAGGAGCGCCCCGGCTACTGCCTCAAGTCCCTGATCCCTCACCTTCGGACTGGAAAGATACAACCCGAGCAACCCCTCGACGACGGTGAGGTGAAAGGGGGGATCGGCAAGGCCCCGGGCGCTTTCGATGGCCTTCTCAAGGATCCACACCATCCGGCTTTGCATCTCAGCCGGGCTGCGGTAAAAGCTCACGAAGTTAAGGTCGTTTTCCCGCCGGTCCTCCTCCTGGTCGATCAGGTAGTCGAGGAGGATATGTATGGCGGCGATCCAAGGAAAGTACGCCGCCTCCAGGCATTCGTCGGCCTCGAGCGCAGACGGCCGCGCGGCATCGGCGACCAGGGCGAACACGCCCAGTGTCGAGCCGCACGCGGCGGCGAACTCCCACCACTCAAGCTCCGCACACGCGGCCGAGTGCCGGCGGTACCAGGCGACGAGAACCGGCACCCTGCGGCGGATCTCTAAGTGCTTGTAGCACTGGAGATCCGTGTAAAGGCGGACGAGGCGCAACACACGCTCCTGGACGCGTGAGTAACGCGGAAGCCCAGTGAGCGCCTTTCGGCAGGCTGTGACCAACGCCTCCAGATATCCGCCGTCGTCCCGGCGCGGATGGTAGCGGTAGTAATCGCCGGAACACTCTCCTGTCACGCAGGCCGCGTCGAGCATCGACTGGTGCAGCTGGCGAAAGTCGCGCAGGCTCAGGCTTTCCGTCCTGTCGCACAGATTGTCGAGGTAGTCGCTGATGGTCTGAAAAGCGACAATGAAACGGACGAGAGCTTGCCCGTCCAACGCGGTGGCGTCGAGGCCGGTGAGCGTACCCAACTCTTCGGCGCCGCCCGTTCCCGCTGGATCCGAGGTAATCCACTGCTTGGACCAGGCGGCGAAGACGCTCCCGCCTTCGCAATGGAACCGTTTGTGAGTAAGACTTGCCATCGCCTGAGCTTTCAGCGAGGGATCAGGGATGGCCCGCGCTTTTTCCTCCCAATAGGCCAGCTCTCTCGCGACGACAGGCAGCACACGGACGACGTGGCGCCGTGTGATGAGAAGCGGGGCAACGGCTGCCATGCGTCGACCGATTCGCCGGGCGTCCAGGTCTGTCTCCTCCTTTGCTGGATCCTCGGGCTTGCGACGCATCGATACTCTTCCCCAAAGCGTCCCCGGCTTAACAAATGCAAAAGAGAGCGGCCGTAGCCGCTCTCTTTTCGCATCGTCATGCGCCAGCTCATGCCGGCAGGATTTCACGGGCTCGGATGCGCCTAGCGGAACTGGGCCAGCAGCCGGTCAAACTCCTCCGGGCTGATGTTCCAATCGCCGTGCACGATGGGCTCCTCCCGGAACCCGGTGACCTGCGACTCGTAGGAAGGTTCGTCACTGCGGAAGATCAGTCCGGTCACCAACTCTTGATGCTCGATGACGGTCCGGATGGCCGCCGCCCGGTCGGTCGGATCGTATCCGGGCATCTCGTCGAGGTTGACGAGATTCTCGCGGTAGAAGTCGTACGTGTTCACCCGGTTAAAGGTGACGCACGGGCTGATCGCGTTGATCAGCGCGAACCCCTTGTGCTTGATCCCCTCTTCGATCAGACGGGTGAGCTGCTTGACGTCGCTGGAGAAACCTTGGGCGACGAACGTGGCACCGGCGGCCAATGCGAGCTGCAAGGGCTTTACCGGCCGCTCGATGTTCTTTTGCGGCGACGCCTTCGTCGAAAATCCAAGCTGGCTGGTGGGCGAGATCTGGCCTTTGGTGAGGCCGTAGATGTGGTTGTCCATGACGATGTAGGTGATGTCGGGATTGCGCCGCACCGTATGCAAGAAATGCCCCATGCCGATGGCGTAGCCGTCGCCGTCGCCTCCCGCGGCGATGACCGTAAGCGACCGGTTGGCAAGCTTAACCCCGGTCGCGGTCGGCAGCGCACGCCCGTGGACGACGTGGAGGTTGTAGCAGTTGATATAGTTGCCGATCTTCCCGGAGCAGCCGATGCCGGCGACCAGGGCCACGTCATGCGGGTTGATCTCTAGGTTCACCAGGGCCTTTTGCAGCGCCGCCAGGACGGCGAAGTCGCCGCAGCCCGGGCACCACCATGACTTCTCCTCCGTCTTAAAATCAGCCAGCTTTGGTGGCATGGGACATGACCTCCTGTACCTTGCTCACGATCTCACGCGGCAGGAAGGGACGGCCGTCGTACTTGAGCAAGCTCTCCATCCTGGCCAGAGGATCGCCGGCTCCTTTCACCCCTGCGGCCACCTCGGCCCGCAAGACGTCGCCGGTGTAGAGCTTGATCAGCTTCGCCAACTGGGCGGAGGCGTTGTTTTCGACGACGAGCGTCATCTTAGCGCGCTTCATCAGCTTTGCGAGCTCTTCGGCCGGGAAGGGCGCCAGCACCCTCACGTGGGCGTGTCCGCAGGCAAGCCCCGCCTCTTGAAGCATCCTGCGGGCGACCCCGATCGGCCCCGCCGACGAGCCAAAACCGATGAGGAGGACGTCGAGCTCCGCCGGGGCATCGGGCCCCTCGTAGCGTACGCCCTCCAGCTTCAGCTGCTTCACTTTGCGCAGCCGCTTATCCATCATGGCGACGCGGTTTCTTGGATCCTCGGAGACTTTTCCGAACTCGTTGTGCTCGGACCCGGTCGCAAGGAACTGCCCGTAGGGCTGGCCCGGCAGTGACCTGGGAGAGATCCCCGACTCGGTCACTTTGTAGCGACGGAACCCCTCCCCTTTGCTCGCGGCCAGCGTCGCCTCATCGGCGATTAAGCCGCGGTCGATGGTCACCTTGGAGAGATCCAGCTCACTCACCGTCTGCTTGTTAAGGCTGAGCGAAAGGTCCATCATGACGAAGACCGGGCACTGGTAGCGGTCTGCGAGATTAAACGCCAGCACGGTGTCGTAGAACGCCTCTTGCGCGGAGCTGGGCGCCAAGGCGATCCTCGGCGTGTCTCCATGCGTACCGAAGAGAGCCGCCAGAACATCGCTCTGCTCGTGCTTGGTGGGCATGCCCGTGCTGGGCCCGCCGCGCTGGCAGTCGACGATGACCACCGGGATCTCCGCCATGTGCGCGAGGCCGATGGCCTCTTGCATCAGCGACAGGCCCGGTCCCGCCGTAGCCGTCATGGCCCGGGCCCCTGCCGCCCCGGCGCCGATGGCCATGGTAATGGCGGAGATCTCGTCCTCGCACTGGACGACTACTCCGCCGAAGCGGGGAAACTCCCTTTGCAGCCACTCCATGATCTCCGAAGCCGGAGTAATGGGATACGCGGACATCACCCGGCAGCCGGCGACCAGCGCCCCCAGGGCCACCGCCTCGTTGCCCATCATCACCAGCTTGGGCTTGCCGTCGGGCGGAGCGAGCCTCCAAGGAGTGTCGAGGACGTGTTCCAGCGCGAAAGCGTACCCTCTCCGCAGCGCCGCCTCGTTTTGCTTCACCACGTCCTCGCCGTGCCGGCCGTAGGTCTTGGCGACCAAATCGATAAAGGCCTCGATGGGAAGCCCAAAAAGATAGGCCGTCACACCCAGGGCGACGACGTTTTTTACCCGGGCGTTGCCGACCTCCGTTGCAATGTCGCTCATGGGCACCTCAAGGAGCCTCGCCCGGTGCCCGTCGGGAAGCTTTGCCCCGATGGCTGTGTCCGCGATGACGAACCCACCGGCGACCAGCTCGTGGTGGTTGCGGTCAATCGTCTCCTGATCGATCGCCACCAGGATCTCGAGGTCGTCGGAGGTGGACGCCACCGGCTCCGTGCCCACGCGGATTTTGTAATTGCTATGCCCGCCTTTGATGCGGGAGCTAAATTCCCGGTAACCATAGACGTAGTAGCCCAGCCGGTTGCAGACGGTCGCGAAAAGATCGCCGCTGCTTTCGATGCCCTGCCCCTGCTCCCCGCCTATCTTCCAGGAAATGAGGTTTTGCATGGAGACAACTCCTTTGCGTTGCCCGCTGAACATGCATTTTAATTCTAACATCGACCCGTGCTATAATACAAATCAATGCCCTGAATGCCCTTGATGCACTACCGGCATACCCAAAGCTAGGAGGTCTCTCTCGTGCTCTACCAGTACTTCGAGACCTTTTGCCGCGTCGTCGACGAAGGCAGCTTCACCAAGGCCGCCGAGAGCTTGGGATTCAGCCAGCCCACGGTCACCAAGCAGGTGCGCGCCCTCGAAGAGATCATGGGCGAGACGCTGCTCCACCGCGGCCAGCGCGAGCTCCAGCTTACCCCTGCAGGCGAAATCGTCTACAACCATGCCCGGCGGATCCTAAGGACCGTTCGCGACTGCCAGTCGGCGATACGCGCTTTGCGCGAACCGGGTCACGGCGACCTCTCCATCGGCGCGGTCGGCACCATCGCCTTGTTTACACTCCCTCCCGTCTTGGAAGCGTACCGGCAGGAGCATCCGCAAGTGACGTTGCACGTCCGTACCGGCACCAACCAGCAAATCCTTTCGCTCGTCTTGCACCATGAGACGGACGTCGGGCTCACCACCGTGCCGCTCTCTCATCCCCAAGTATCGACCATCCCGCTCTTCAATGACAGAGTCCTGCTGGTGGCAAGTCCCAAGAGCAGGTGGGCATCGAAAAAGACTGTCACCCCCGTGGAAGTTTCTCAGCTGCCGATGATCTCCTACCAGCGCCACTCACAGTTTCAAGGCTTCGTTCAAGCCAATTTCGAAGGCGCGGGGATCTCCCCTCGGGTCGTCATGGAGTTCGACAGCCACGAGGCGGTGAAGACCATGGTGCAACTGGGGCTCGGCGTCGCAATGGTCCCCGAAAGCGCGGTAAGAGACGACCTTCTCGCCGGCCGCCTCGTCGAACTCACCATCCAAGGTTTCCCGCAACTTTCCAGGACGACGTCTCTCATCACGCGACAAGACCGGCACGAAACACCGGCCATGACGTCCTTTCGTCGATTGCTCCTCCAATTGCTCCAGGATCCCAGGTTTCAAGGCCCAAACGCTCGCCCTACGCCACCTGGCTGATGATGATCAAAGCTAAGACCACCAGGGTGACAAAGCCCACGGCCGCCTTGGCCCAGTCCTCCGACGCGACGTTTTTCGCGTCGCCGAAGAACTCCGCATGCGCCGCCTGGACGTGCTCACTCGCGAGCCGGCTGATATCGGCGTCGCGCGGATCGGGACGCTGGCCCGGGCTAGCTACGCTCTCCGCCAACTCTTCAAGACCTCCCGCACGCTTATCGAGCTGTCCCTTCTATTATCCAACGTCTATGCAGCAAGATTCAACATCAGTCGCCGCAACCCTCTCTGTCAAAAGACGCTAAAAGCGCCCCCCACTTCCGTGGGGGGCGCTCCACCGTGCGCTCCGTTAGACGTCCTTCGGCTGCAGCTGCTGTTGCGGCGGGAAGGTCGCCTGGGCGATCGCCTGGCGGAAGCCCTGCTGGACGCTTTGCGTCGCCTGGCCGATGAGGGACTGCTCCGCGGCTGCGATCATCCTCCGAACCATATGTCCACCCACAGCGCCCCAGAGCCTCGACGGAATGTCACCGCCGTAGCCTCCGGTTTGCCCGTTGTACCACTGCTGCAGAAGCTGCGCCTGGGCGTCGCCCGAGGTGCTCGCCACCTCTTGAGCCACCTCATATTTGAAACGGTCAAGAGCTTGCGACGCTTGAGGCAGGAGAGGCTGGTTTCTCTGCTGTCCGGCAGCCATGTGTCGCACCTCCCTTCAGTCGATAGTGTGCCACGCTCTTTTCGCTGCATGATGGCAGTGTATGCCGCACGGGGAGGCGCCTCCCAAAGCGAGAGAACGGTGCGACGGCCGTCACCGGCGCATGGCGCAGGCAAATGACCCGGAAGGCAGGGGTTCCAATACTTCATGCGCAAAGAAAGCTGGCAGGGGGATGAGGATGAGAAGAGGTGAGCTCCGCTGCTCTCTACACAAAATAGAATGCCAGGATCGATCCGAATCCCTTCGCCAAAATGATGGAGAAAAAGTCACGACGCGCCTTGTCGTCTCTCAGACGCTGGCCCTTTCGGCTCCGTAGCGGGCCTCCACGTACTCGTCGAGGATCCGGATGAACTCATCCACGATCCGCTCGCCCCGCAGGGTCGTCACGAGCTTGCCGTCGACGAAGACGGGCGCCTTGGGCTCCTCAAAGGTGCCGGGCAGCGAAATGCCGATGTCCGCGTGCTTACTCTCACCGGGGCCGTTGACGACGCACCCCATCACCGCCACCTTGAGCCCCTCGACCCCCGGATAGCGCTTGCGCCACTCGGGCATGCGGTCCCGGATGTGGTTTTGGATGGTCTCGGCCATCTCTTGGAAAAACGTGCTCGTCGTCCGGCCGCAGCCCGGGCACGACGTGACCTGCGGGAAGAAACTGCGCAGCTCCAGCGACTGCAAAATCTGCTGGGCGACCCGCACCTCTTCGGCCCGGTCGCCGCCGGGAGCTGGCGTCAATGAGACGCGGATCGTATCGCCGATGCCCTCATGGAGCAGGACGGCGAGGGCAGCGGTACTTGCGATCATCCCTTTGGCTCCCATCCCCGCCTCGGTGAGGCCAAGATGCAGCGGGTAATCGCACGCGGCGGCAATCTTGCGATAGACCGTGATCAGGTCGTTCACCCCCGAAAGCTTGGCGCTGATCACGATCCGGTCGTGCGGTAAGCCAAAGCGCTCGGCCAAGGCCGCCGAGCGCAGCGCGCTCTCGACCATGCAGTCGAGCATCACCGACTTCGCGTCTTTCGGCTCCCTACTCCTCGCGTTTTCGTCCATCATCTCGGTGAGAAGCTGCTGGTCGAGGGAGCCCCAGTTGACGCCGATGCGGACGGGTTTTCCGTGAGCGATGGCCTGCTCAATGATGGCCTGGAAGTTCTCGTCGTGCCTTTTGCCCCCGACGTTGCCCGGGTTGATGCGGTACTTGGCGAGCACAGCCGCGCAGTCCTGGTACTTCTTGAGGAGAATGTGCCCGTTGTAGTGAAAATCGCCGACGATCGGCGTGCGGATGCCCATGGCCTCAAGGCGCCGGACGATCTTGGGGATGGCCATGGCCGCCTCGTCGTTGTTCACCGTCACGCGGACCAGCTCGCTGCCGGCCTCCGCCAGCCTTGCCACTTGATCCGCCGTCCTGACGACGTCGGCCGTGTCGGTGTTGGTCATCGACTGCACGACGATCGGGTGCGACCCGCCGATGCTTACGTCGCCCACCTTGACGACCACCGTTTTGCGACGAACGATCGACACGCGCTCCACCTGCCCAGCTTGCCCGCGCGAGGGCGACGCTCACCCGCTCCCGGGCGTTCCGTTGGCTTGCCGCTCTCTATTATAGCGGATGTACCGGCCGGCATGTAGGGCGCGAGCGGATCTTACGGCAGCAATCGGGGCCAATCGGCCCGCGTGGGCAGGAAGATGCCGCTCAGGAGCTTTACGTACCACGGCGCGTCCCGTCGAAAGCGACGCACCTCAGGCTCCTCGATCCCGGCCAGCTCCGCGGCGAGCTCGATCGCCTCCTCTAGGCCACCGAAGCCGTCGATCAATCCCAACTCCAGCGCTTGCCTGCCCGTAAGGACCCGACCGTCGGCGATGCGCCGCACCGTTTCAGGATTAAGGCCACGGCCAGCCGCGATGGCTTCGACGAACTGGTCCAGCGTGTCGTCGACCAGCTCCTGGATGACGGCCCGCTCTCGGGCCGTCATCGCGCGCGTCGGATTTCCAGTGTCCTTGAACTCCCCCGTCTTCACCGTCTCATACGTGAAACCGACCCGCTCGGAGAGCCCTGCGAAGTTGGGATACTGCACGATCACGCCGATGGATCCGGTCACGGTCGCCGGATTGGCAAGGATCCGGTCGCCGGCGACGGCCACGTAATACCCTCCCGAGGCGGCCGTCTCGGCCATGGAGATCACCACTGGCTTGCCCGCTTGCCGCACTCGCAGGATTGCCCGGTGCAGCTCTTGCGAGGCGGCGGCGCTTCCTCCGCCGCTGTTGATCCGCACCACGAGAGCGCGGATCTCTGGCGCTTGCCTCGCCTGGGCGAGCTGCTCTAGCACGAAACCGACGTCGCCCTGTTCGTCCCAGGGGCGTTCTGCCAAGAGTGAGATCACTCCCGTGACCTCCACCACGCCCACGACAGCGGCGTCCCGGCCAAAGCCTCCCTTTGAAAGCAGGCTCCATACCAGCGGCGCCAAGAGGATCCCGACCAGTGTGCACCCGACAACCGTGCGCGAGCGTCTCCTTAACCGTGCGTCCCGTGCGTCTCCCTGGCTCATCCTTCCCCGTCAGCGGGTTCGCCAGCCTGCTGGTCCGGCGAACTCGAGGCGCCTCCCTCCCCTTGTGCGCTCTTCCTCGCCTGCCTGAGCAAGTCGTGCTCCCAGTAATAGTCCGCGATTCGCTCCAGGTTCTTGGGTTCAAATCCCATCCAGTTGACGCGCTTAAAGGTCTCGCCCGCGAGCTCCACCCGAAAGATGGGAACGTCCTTGAGAGTGTTGCCCCATACATCTTTGAGCGTAGAGGTCCTCAGCTCCAACGAGCTCTCCGCAACCGCAACGCCCGTGCGAGCCAGTTCTCTGAAAAACCTCACGGCGGCGGTCTGCGCGTTCTCCGGCGCCAGCGAACCCGTCTCCTGGACGACCCTCACGGTCCACCCGCCGGGGCCTTTCGACGCTTCGACCAGCTGAACCGTGGAGGCGGCGACCTTCACCTTCTGCAACTCGCGCTCATCGGCGGAGAGTTTTGGGACATCGACCTTAGAAGTCTCCTCACCCGCCCACATCATCCCGGCAGCAAAAGCGCCTGCCCCGAGGGCGACCGCGGCGAGGGCCAGAAGGACCCAGCTCCATCGAACCACGCGCTTTGCTCCCCCCTTCGCTCTAGCCGTGCAGCTTCGGGTCGTACGGCCTCATTCACCATCTATCATGGCCTTCCGGCCCTCCCCGAAACCCATCGCGCCGCCCGGCACCGGGTGCCATATGATGTTGACCCGAAAAGGAGGAGAGGTCATGCAACGACGCGCTGCTTATGCTCGCACTCAGGCGGTTGCCTACGCCTTGAGGCATTGGGACAATCCGAATCCGCGCTTTGCCAACATGGACATCTTGGGCGGAGGAGGAGACTGCACTAACTTCACGTCGCAAGCGCTTCTCGCCGGAGGCTGGCCGATGGATTATAGGGGCAGCGGTTACGATCGGGAATGGTGGTATTTGCGCCGCGGCCGCGAGCCGTTCGACGGCGCCGGGGACGACTGGTGGTCGTGCACATGGTCGCTGCCGGAAAACCAATTCCAGTACCTGCGCCACAACCATGCGACCCCTCTGGACCTAAGGCGCGATCCCACCCAGGCCAGAAGGCTGCGCCTCGGTGACCTGATCTTCTACGACTGGGACGGCGACGGTCTCTTTGACCATGGCAGCATCGTCACCGGCCACGACCGCTACGGGCGGCCGCTCGTCACATACCGGACCCTCAGTCCCCGGCCCCCCGTGCGCAACGCCCACTGGGAACTCCCGTTTCGTGCGCCGGCGCGCCGCATCTACGGCCTGTTGTTGGTGGATGATCCTGCCGTTCACCGCAGCGCGCCCGATTGGACCCGGCTTGTCCCCTGCGACACGAGGAGAGCCTAAACGTCCAGCAGCCGACACAGTTTCGTCACACTTCTCTGGTAGACTCGTAGGGGCGGCGCGACCGACACGTCCGTGTCGGACGGCATCGCCGCCGCACCGCTAGGTTTTTTCGGCCGGCGGATCGAAACGTATGCGCGAGGACCCAAAACGGGGAGGGTGACGGGTGGAAATTCCTACCAGTCCCGCCGAGCGCGGGCGGATCCTGGTGGTCGACGACGATCCCAACGTCTGCGAGCTGGTGGCGCTTTACCTGTCGAAGGACGGGTTTCGCGTCGAGTGCGTCCACGACGGCGCCGAGGCTTTGGCCAAGGCCCGTTCCCATCCGCCCGACCTCATCGTCCTCGACCTGATGCTGCCGTCCCTCGACGGGCTTGAGGTCTGCCGGGAGCTTCGCAAAGAGCAGGGAACGCCGATCATCATGTTGACGGCCCGCGGCGACGACATCGACCGGATTCTCGGCCTGGAGATGGGCGCCGACGATTACGTGCCCAAGCCTTTCAACCCCCGGGAGCTCGCCGCCAGAGTGAAAGCGGTGCTCCGCCGGACCCGCTCCGCGGAGAGTCCGCCGCAGGCTCAAGAGCGAGTAACCCTTCGGTTTCCCGGATTGGTGATCGATCGGACGGGCCGGGTCGTCGAAGTGGCAAACCAGGAGGTACAGCTGACGCCCAAGGAATTTGACCTCCTCTGGCATTTGGCTTCGCACGAGGACCGCACCTTCACTCGGCCCCAGCTGCTCGAGTACGTCTGGGGCTTTGACTATTTCGGCGACGACAGGACCGTCGACGTCCACATCAAGCGGCTGCGGCGCAAAATCGAACCGGAAGGCCATGGTTACCGCTACATCCAGACAGTATGGGGCGTTGGATATAAATTCAAGGTCGAAGAGGTATAGCCGCACGTGAACACGCTCTTTGCCCGGCTGCTCCGCTCGTACGTCTTGGTGTTGTTTACCGCCATCCTCGTCATCGGCGGCGCCTTGTCGTATATGTACACCGAAAGCCTCTTCGCGTCGCGGGAGCGGGAGTTGATCGAAAACGGCCGCAAGATCGCCCAGGCGTTTGAAGACAGCCTCGTCCAGTTTCAACCGACGATCCTCCTGCGCACGCGCGTCGAGGCCATCGCAAGCACCTTGAACGCGGAGATCACGGTGGCCAACCGCGAGGGCCTCATCCTCACGACCCTCGACGAGTCGCGCGCCCAACGCCTGAGGCTTTCTCCAAGCGATGTCCGCCTCGTCCTACAGCAAGGCGCCATCGTCACCCGCAGGGGCTTTGAGGAGTCGGTGCAGGAGCGGGTGGTGACCGCTCTCGTTCCCATCCGCGGCGGCAACACGGTAGTCGGCGCCGTCATTCTCCACGCGCCGATTCGCGGCACGGTCGACGCGATCCGGGCCGCCTCCCGCCTTTTGGCTCTCGCCGCGCTCTTGGCCGTCGGCGCAGGCGTCGGTGTGAGCTACTTCCTCTCGCGCCGCTTCGTCGCGCCCATCCGGGAGATGACCGTCGCCGCCGTCGAGATGGCTGAAGGAAACTTTGACCGCCGGGTGAAGGACGTGGGCGGAGGCGAGGTGGCAGCGCTGGGCAGGGCCTTCAACGAGCTCGCGGCGAGGCTCGGCGAGACCATCGACGCCCTCACCCGGGAAAAGCAGAAGACCGATTCGATCCTCTCCGGCATGAGCGAGGGCGTCGTCGCCGTTGACGCCGGCGGAAAGGTGATCCTCGCCAACCCCGCGGTCAAGGAGATCTTCGGCGAGGAGCGGGAGTGGCTTGAGGCGTCGATGGAGGGCGACCCGCGGCTTGCCGGGCTTTGGCCCCACTTTCGGCGCGTCCTTGAAGGCGCGCCGGGCGTCACAGCGGAGCTTCACATCGGGAACCGGATCCTGACGCTCAACGTCGCCCCCCTCGCCGGGCAAGACGATAAACCCAGCGGCGCCGTAGGGATCCTTCACGACATCAGCGAGCGCTACCGCCTGGAAAAAATGCGCCGCGATTTTCTCGCGAACGTCTCGCACGAACTGCGCACGCCGCTCACCTCCATCAGGGGCTTTGTCCAGGCGATCCTCGAGGGGGTCGTCACCCAGGAGGGGCAGGTGCGCCGTTACCTGCAGGTAATTATGGACGAGAGCTTGCGCCTTTCCCGACTGGTCAACACCCTGCTCGATCTCTCGCGCCTCGAATCCAACGCGGTCACCTTCTCTTACGAGGACGTGGACCTCTCCCACTCCCTGGAAGGTGCCGTCGAGCGCCTCGATCCGCTGGCCGGCGAGCGCGAGGTGGAGGTGCGCTTGCTGACGGAGCCCCTGCCGCCGATCAAGGCCGATCGCGACTGGCTGGCTCAAGTGTGGCTCAACCTTTTGGAGAACGCGATCCGCCACTCGCCCAAAGGGGGAGTCGTGCGCGTCTTAGCCTATCGCAGCTCGGACGATCCCGGCGGGAAGGCCGTCATCGACATCGAAGACGAAGGACCCGGAATCCCGGAGGAAGAGATCCCCTACATCTGGGAGCGCTTCTACAAGGTGGACAAGTCCCGCCGCTACACGAGAGGCGTCGGCACCGGTCTTGGGCTCGTCATCGTCAAAGAACTGGTCGAACGCCACGGCGGGCAGGTGACCGCCTCAAACCGCCCCGAGGGAGGCGCCCGGTTCCGGGTCGAGCTGCCGCTGGCGCCGCAAACCGGCGCGTAAGCCTAAGGCCTCGACTCCCGTCTATTCACTTTGCCAACCGGCTGCCCGCGGCGATGGCCTTGCGGCTCGGATGCTTCCAAACCAGCAAGAACGCGTCGACCTGATCCCAAAAGGCCTCTTCGCCCATCTCCCGCTCCCGGGTGTCGTAGGTATTGGGATAGCCGATTCCGCCGCCTCCGACAGTGATCAGCCCCCCTTCCCTCATGGCGGCCGCCAGCGTCTGGACGTGGCTAGGGCTGACGGCAAGCCCCGTCCGGTCGGAAAGCCATGTGGCAATGGTCTCAAGCGTCGCCGCGAGCTCTCGTTTCCCGGCCAGTTTTCGTTCGTGGATGAGCTCGATCATCGCAAGGACGAGGCGTTCAGTGATGGGATCAGGTCTGCCGTCCAACGACATCACGCCCTTCGTCACGGCCTGCGATAGACATGCGTCGCAAAGCCGTAGTAAGTTGCCGCCGCCTCCATCACGCTCTCGGAGAGCGTCGGATGCGGGTGGATGGTCAGCATGAGATCCTGAGCCGTCGCGCCCATCTCGATGGCGAGCGCCAATTCGGCGATAAGTTCCGAGGCCCCGCTTCCCACGATGCCTGCCCCGAGGACGTGCTCGCTCTCGGCGTCGATGACGAGTTTGGTCAGGCCTTCTCCGCTCCCACTGGCAACCGCCCGGCCCGAAGCTGCCCATGGAAAGCGGGCGACCTTGACTGCCTTCCCTTCCGCCTTGGCCTGCTCCTCGCTGAGCCCGCACGCGGCGATCTCGGGATCGGTGTAGACGACCGCCGGGATCGCCCTGGCGTCAAACGCAGCTCGGCGACCCGCAATCACCTCGGCGACCATTCTCCCCTCGTGCGCGGCCTTGTGGGCCAGCATGGGCGGACCCGCCACGTCTCCCACCGCGAAGATCGCCGGATCGGTGGTGCGGCGCTGCTCGTCGACTTCGATGAAACCTTTGGCATCGACACGCACGCCGGTCCTTTCGAGCCCGAGACCGCTGGTGTTGGGCACTCGCCCTACGGCGATCAGCACGCGGTCGAAAACCTGTTCCCCTTGGGGCGCCTCGTCGCCCTCGAAGCGGACGCGAACCCCCTCTCCCACATCCTCAATGGCGGCCACGCGAGTCTTCACCATCACGTCGCGCACCTCGCGTTTAAGCCTGCCTGCCAGCACGCGCACCAAGTCCCGGTCAAAGCCCACAAGCAGCCGGTCTTGCATTTCCACCACCGAGACCTCAGTGCCCAGCGCCGCATAGATGGTGGCGATCTCGAGCCCGATGTAACCTCCGCCCACTACCAGCAGGCTGCGGGGTATTTCACGCAGAGCCAGGGCGTCGGTCGAATCCATCACCCGGGGCGAATCTATGGAGAGAGCCGGCACCGAGACCGGACGGGAGCCGGTGGCGATGACGGCGTGTTCAAATTGAAGGTGCTCTCGCGCGCCTCCGGGCCGTTCAACGACGAGCTCCCTGTTTCCAGCAAAGCGTGCCTTTCCGCCGATGACCTCGACGCCCCGCTCCTTGGCGAGGAAAGCGAGCCCCTCGGTCATCTTGGCGACGACTCGGTCCTTGTGGGCACGCAACCGCTCGAGGTCGATGACGGGCCGAGTGAACACGACGCCCCACGCGGCCGCACGCTCCGCCTCCCGGATCACCTTGGCCACGTGCAGCAGCGCTTTGGACGGAATACACCCCCTGTTGAGGCAGACTCCGCCCAGCGACGGCTCATCCGTCACTAAAGCCACCTTGAGTCCGAGGTCGGCGGCGGCGAAAGCTGCCCCGTAACCGCCGGGACCGCCTCCGATCACGACAACCGGGACGGTACGAGCGCGTTCCATATGAAAACCCTCCAGCCGCGAGGCGGACGACGCCTCGACAATGTCAGTCAAAGGCCAACGGTTTTAGAAGATTTGAGATCGAGGCGCTCCTCCCTTCCAACAACCGCTTGACACGGAGTCCCACTCCTTGTAGTGTCGTTTCCATGAAAGGCATTCAACCGCTGCGCAACATCGCGATCATCGCCCACGTCGACCACGGCAAGACCACCTTAGTCGACGCCATCCTCAAGCAGACCGGCGTCTTTCGGCCCGGCGAAACGGTCACGGAGCGCGTCCTCGACTCCAACCCGCTGGAGCGAGAGCGAGGCATCACCATCCTGGCCAAGAATACAGCCGTCTTTTACACGCCCTCGGGCGGCGGACCGGCGCATAAAATCAACATCGTCGATACGCCCGGGCACGCGGACTTCGGCGGCGAGGTGGAACGCATCCTCAGCATGGTGGACGGCGCTCTCCTGGTCGTCGACGCGGCGGAGGGGCCGCTTCCTCAGACTCGCTACGTCCTCAGCAAGGCGCTAGCTGCCGGGCTCTCCCCGGTGGTCGTGATCAATAAGATCGACCGGCACGATGCGCGTCCCTACCAGGTGGTCGACGAGGTGCTCGAGCTGTTCATCTCCCTGGGTGCCACCGATGACCAGTTAGATTTTCCCGTGCTTTATGCCGCCGCTCGCTACGGCATCGCTCATCCGAGCCTCGATATCGCAATGAGTTTTCTGACAAAAAGCGGCGGCAGCATCTACCCCCTCCTCGACTGCATCGTGGAACACGTCCCTCCGCCTCGAGCGCTCACGGAGCACGCTGCGGAGGAGCCGCTCCAGTTTATGGTGACCATGCTCGACTACGACGACTACGTCGGGCGCATCGCGATCGGAAGAGTGCACCGGGGGACGCTCCGCCAAGGGGCCATGGTCGCCTACGGGCGGCCGGAGGCGCCCGTCAAACGAGGAAAAATCGCCGTTCTCTACACCTTTGAGCGGCTTACCCGCCTTGCAGTCGAAGAAGTGCGTCCGGGCGAGATCGCCGCCGTAACAGGGATCGAGGACATCGAGATCGGCGAGACGATCAGCGATTCGCTGGCCCCGTCGTTCCTGCCGCCGCTCAAGGTGGATGAGCCGACACTCACCGTGGTCATTCGGGTGAACGACAGCCCTCTCGCCGGCCAGGACGGGGAGTTTCTCACCTCTCGCCACCTTAGGGAAAGGCTGATGAAGGAAGCACGAACCAACGTCGCCCTTACGGTGAGCGAGACGGAAAGCCCCGACGCCTTTCTTGTGGCGGGCCGGGGCGAGCTGCACCTGGGAGTTTTGATCGAGACGATGCGCCGCGACGGTTACGAGTTCGCTGTCTCTCGGCCGCAGGTGATCACCAAAGTGATCGACGGCGTGGTGCACGAGCCGATGGAGCTGGTCACCGTCGACGTCCCTCAAGAGTACTTGGGAGTGACCATCGAGGAGCTTGGAACGCGCAAAGGGGAGATGGTGGATCTCGCGCACCTCGACGGCGAGAGCGTCCGGGTCCAGTTCATCGTTCCCGCCCGGGGGCTGATCGGCTTTCACTCCAAGTTCCTTACGGAGACGAAGGGATACGGGGTGCTCCACCACACCTTCCATGGGTATGCCCCCTACCGCGGGGAGATCCCAAGCCGCACTCACGGCAGCCTTATCGCCTGGGAAAGCGGGGTGGTCACCGCCTATGCGTGCGAGAGTGCCCAGGAGCGAGGACGGCTCTTCGTCTCCCCGGGCGACGTCGTCTATGCGGGGATGGTCGTCGGCGCGCACAACCGGCCCTCGGACCTCGAGATCAACGTGTGCAAGAAGAAGCACATGACCAACATGCGCTCGAGCACTGCCGAGATGGCCGTGAAGCTGGATCCTCCCGTCTCCTTTACCGTCGAGCAAGCCCTCGCCTATATCGCCAGCGACGAGCTGGTCGAGGTGACGCCTCGTCACATTCGCCTGAGAAAAGCGATCCTTGACCGAAACCTGCGGTCCGCCCAGAAAAAGCGAGATATGCTATACTCTTAAGTGGCGAAAGGGGTGGCAGCATGTCCAAGTCGCAAGCGGACGCCGTGCAAGAGACGGAGGCGTCGACGGCCGAAACCGGGGCGGCCCCTAACGTCCAAGAGCCCGAGCCCGAGTTTCAGCCGGGAGACGTGGTGGTCATCAGCGAGACGTTTCACTCGGCGTACTTCCGGGGCCTTACGGGAGTGATCGACGGTAAAAGCCGCAAGGGAGGCAGCGGACAGACCCTCTGGCCGCTCAAGATCGACGTCCCGCCGCACCGCACGTTGATCCCCGCCAAGTACTTGAGGCTCAAAGAGGCGGCAGGCGCCGCCGGGAGCCAGTCCTCCTCTAAGGGGTCGTTCTTTTCCAGGCTCTTTGCGAGAACCCGCTAAAAAAAGCGCACCCGGTCGAACTCCCGGGTGCGCTTCGCGTCTCGTCCTTTCCCAACGCCTCTGCGACACGGTCTTTCGCCTTTTGTGTCATCGCAGAAGCCGGGGTCTTCATCGCTGCGCGCGGCCTAGAACGGCAAGTCGGGGAAGTAGTACTCGGCCGCGTCCTGCGGCGTGATCAGCGGTGCATCGAGGATGTAACGGCCAAGGACCGGCGCGTCGCTCACGAACTTCAGGGCCGTGAGCTCCATGGCCGTCGCGATCATTCCGGGAGGATACAGCACGTCGACCGGGACTAGCCGATCCCCTTGCACCACTCGGGCGATCATCTCTTTCATGCCTGCCAGGGCCGTCCTTTATAGGTCAGCTCACCGCCATCAGGCGGGATCAGGCCGCAGAGGATCTTGACGAGAGTCGACTTGCCGGCCCGTTCTCGCCGATGCGCGCGTGCACCTCTCCCCGGCGGAGGCTGAAGTCGACACCGAAGAGGACCCTCACGGGACCAAAGACTCTTACGATCCCCTTCGCGTCCAGCAGAGCGTCGGCAGGCATGAAGGAGCCCCCCTGCTGGGTCGAGCCACCCGGACGGATGGTATGGGCCTTATATTGTCTATCTTTAGACCATTCCCTCCCTTCGCCCGGAGTGAGTCGCCATCCCCTTGCCGGCCGGCATACGCTAGGGGCGAACGCGTCACCCGCAGGCCCGGGCGCCTTCCGCGCTCGCCTTGCCGGGTGCAGGTAACCGACTGGAGGTATGCTCGGCATGCCGCACCCTCGATCGATACGCCGTATGTTCGCCGGCGGCAACACTCCCAAGGGGTTTGTCTCCCACTTCGAACATATCGTGCCGCACCGGATCGCCCAGCGTATCCTCATCCTAAAAGGCGGCCCCGGCACCGGCAAGTCGACATTGATGAAGCGCCTGGTAGAAGAAGCCGAAGCCCTTGGACTTGGGGTCGAGCTCTTTCACTGCTCGGCCGATCCGGACTCCCTGGATGCCGTCTTCTTCCCGGAGATCAAAGCGGCAGTCGTCGACGGGACAAGTCCCCACGTGATCGATCCCCAGCTGCCGGGAGCGGTGGACGAGATCGTCCACTTGGCCGAGCACCTGGACGGCTCCGGGCTTTCAGCCCACAGGGAGGCCATCGCCGTGCTGAAAGAGGGCGCGGGCCGCTCAATACGGCGAGCCTACAGGTACTTGGCAGCCGCCCGCCTGGTCTACGATGAGCTTGAGTCGCTCTATGGCGAGATCGTCGATCAATGCCTCCTCAACACCGCCGCGGCGGAGCTCCTCTGCTGGGTGCCACAAGACAGACCTCAACCGGTTCCAGGACGGATCCGACGCCTCTTTGCCAGCGCGATTACCCCCAAGGGAGTGGTTCACTTCCTTGAGGCCATCACGGGCCTTGTGAGGCGGCGCATCGCGATCACCGGTCCGCCGGGAGCGGGAAAGGCTCTGGTCGAAAGGCTCGTCCGCACCTCCGTCGAGTGCGGCTTCGACGTCGAGTGTTTTCACTGCCCGTTCGACCCGGACCGGGTGGAGCACGCCGTGATCCCCGCCCTCGACCTCGCGGTCGTCACCTCGGCGCCGCCCCACGTCCTTCGACAAGAGGCGGATCACACGGTCGACGCCGGCGCCGCGCTGAGCTCCAAAGCGCTCTGCGACCGCTACCCCGAGTTGAAAGAGGCGGAGGACGAATACCTCCACCTCTTCTCTCTCGCCATCTCGGCGCTCAAGGAAGCCCGCTCGTATCACGACCGGATCGAACGGTACTATGCGCCCCATATGGACTTCGCCAGGGTCGACGCCCTCTATCAGCAGGTCAAGGAAAAGCTCTTCTCGCTTCTTTGATCCTTCCCGCGAACCGATTCCTCAAGGCTGGGGCCTTAGGCCGCAGGAGGCGTGTAGATGACCATGCCGTTGTACGGGATGATGAGGCGTTCGGGCCCCCCCGAGCCGAACGCGGCATCCCAAGCCGCCGGATCGTAATTCCGTTTCACGAAGCACTGGTAGTGGGCCGGCACCGCAGTGCACAGGCCGATCCTGCGCGCCATAGCCACCGAGCCATCGAAGAAGGGAAACTCCCCTTCGGTCGGGTGAGTCGTGAGCATGCCGATGTGAGGCTTGAGCTCGGCGACGGGCCGGATGAGATCCTCCCGCTCGGCGAAGGTGTTGATGGGATCGCCCGAGATGTACACCCGCACGCCTCCAGCGTCGATCACGTATCCCAGGTGCGTCACGTCGGGCGGGGCGATGCCGTGCTCCGGATCGCCCTCTGGGGGCTTGGCATACACCGCGTAGGCCGTCATCGTGCCGAGCTGGTGGGCCTCGCCCGCCTGCACGGTAAGCGTGCGCTCCTTGGCGATCCCCGCCTCGATCATCGCCTGAACGCTCTCCACAGGGCCGGCGAAGCGGGCTGCGGGCCAGGCACCGGCGATGCGCCGCAGCGACTCGAGACAAGTGTGATCGGAATGATTGTGGGTCAAGAGCACCCAGTCCGTCTTCACTTCGGCCTCGTCCACCGGAGGCTGCGGATGGATGAATTTCTCCGGAGGCCTCGCATGCGGGAAATATGGGTCGACCATCATCACAGTCCCGCCAGCGTCCTTAAGAGCATAGGAGCTCTGCCCAAACCAGTGGATGGCGACGGAACCCTGCTCCACTTGGATCTCGTTGATCCGGTGCATCGGTCTCCTCCTTAGATCCGGAATCGTCATACAGCCTTGCGCCGCAATGGGAGTCGCCCGGTCCCGGCGCCGGCCGAACAGCCCGGGTCAGCTCCTGCCAGCAGCCCGAGAAAGGGTGATCTCGTCGATAGCATCCAATTCCTCCCGGGTGAAGCTCAAGTTCTCGAGGGCCTTCACGTTCTCCTCGATCTGCTCCACTCGGGACGCTCCGATGAGGACGCTGGTGATCGGCGAAAGCCTGAGGATCCAGGCGATCGCCATCTGCGCCAAGCTCTGACCGCGCCTTTTTGCGATCTCGTTCAACTTGCGGACCTTTTCCAGCGTCTCGGCCCCAAGCCTCCTCTTCGCCTGCTCCTCCCCCCATAGGAGGGCGGCCCGTGAATCAGCCGGGATCTGCCCCGAGAGGTACTTCTCCGTGAGCACCCCCGAAGCGAGGGGACAGTAGACAATCACTCCCGTGCCGCACCGTTCGGTGTGATCGAGCAAGTCCCACTCAATGCCCCGGCCCAGCATGTTGTAGTACGGCTGGTGGATCGTGACCGGAGCGAGCCGTCGCTCCGTGGTGATGCGCACCGCCTCTTCAAAAAGGGCTCCAGGGAAATTGCTCACGCCTACATAAAGCGCCTTGCCTTGCCGCACGATGAGATCGAGCGCCTCCATCGTCTCCTCGAGGGGCGTGCCCGGATCGGGGCGGTGTGCGTAAAAGACGTCGACGTAATCGAGGTTCAGGCGCTTTAGGGACTGGTCCAGGCTCGCCACCAAGTACTTCTTGGAAAGCCCGTCACCGTACGGCCCCGGCCACATGCGATAACCCGCTTTGGTGGAGATGATCAACTCATCTCTGGGCATTTGTTTCAGAATCCGCCCGACGACCATCTCGGCGTTGCCGGGGGGCTTGCCGTAGTTGTTGGCCAGGTCGAAGTGGGTGATCCCGAGGTCGAATGCGCGAAAGAGGCACTCCCTGGCCACGTCCTCTCCCCGGTAGCCGCCGAAGGTCTCCCACGCGCCCAACGAGATGGCGGGGAGCACAAGCCCCGAGCGGCCCGCGCGGCGATACACCATGCGTTCGTAACGGTCAGCGGCAAAGTCGCGCGACGGTTTCTGTTCCATCGAGTCGATGCCTCCCAAGTCAGGACTACGTTGACGGCTGGACCACGTCGTCAGGCCGCCTCATGCGCCCAGCGCGCCGGCCACTTCCTGCCAGAACACGGCGCAGGCCTCGCGGGCCATGCGAAACGTCTCGAGCGAGAAGAACTCGTTGGGTGCGTGCGCGTTGCAGTCGGGATCAGCGAACCCCATGAGGACCATTGGGGCGCCTGTCACCCGGTCGAGGCTCTCGACGATGGGGATCGAGCCCCCGGAGGGGACGGTGGCTGCCTTCCTGCCGAACGCCGCTTCCAAAGCCCGGATCGCGGCTTCGGTGGCCGGGTGTCCCAGCGATGCCTTCCACGGCCGGCCCCCGGCGCCCCGCTCCACTTCGACGCTGGCGTACGGCGGGCAAATCCGTCGGAGATGGGCTGCGAGGAGGTCCAAGACCTCCTCGGGTTCCTGATCCGGCACCAGGCGGCACGTGATCTTGGCGCGGGCCTCACGGGGGATCACCGTCTTGGAACCTTCACCGAGGAAGCCACCCCACATGCCGTTCACCTCAAAGGTCGGCCGGATGGTCATCCTCTCGAAGGGGCTGTATCCCGCCTCGCCGGCAAAGGCCTTGAGCCCAAGGCCGGCGAGTACCCCCCGCTCGTCGAAGGGCAACGAGCCGTAGCTTGCGCGTTCGGCAGCGCTAGGTTCCAGCACGCGGTCGTAGAAGCCCGGAATTGCGACACGCCCGTCCGGGCCTTTACATGCGGCGATCAGCTCGCAGAGGACCTGCACGGCATTGGGTGCAGCGCCCCCGTATAAGCCTGAATGGAGATCCGTCGCCGCAGTCGTGACGTGCACCTCGGCGACTGCGATGCCGCGAAGCCCCGTGCAAAGCGTCGGCAGTCCCGGGGCGAACATCCCGGTGTCTGAGATGACGATGAAGTCAGCCCGGACCAGGTCGGGATGGGTCAAAAGATACGGTTCCAGGCTGGGTGAACCTACCTCCTCTTCCCCTTCGATGAGGACGCGGACGTTGACGGGCAGCCGGCCCCGGGTGGCAAGCCATGCCCTCAGCGCCGCCAGGTGGATCATCACCTGCCCCTTGTCGTCACTCGCACCTCGGGCGTAGAGACGTCCTTCCCTCACCGCCGGCTCAAACGGGGGCGATTGCCAAAGAGGGAGCGGATCGACCGGCTGCACGTCGTAGTGGCCGTAGATGAGAGCGGTGGGCTTTGCCGGATCGTCGATCCATTCGGCGTAGACGATGGGGTGCCCGGCGGTGGGAAGCACACGGGCGTCTTTCATGCCCATGCGGCTCAGATGCTCCGCAAGCCACCGGGCGGCCCGGGAGACATCCTCCCGGTGCTGGCTTTGAGCGCTGACGCTTGGGATGCGGAGGAACTCGACGAGCTCCTCCACGTCCTTATCAAACCGGGACGAAAGGTATTCCTTCACATCAGTCATCTCGTGCACCCACTTTCATCAGGCGGCACGCACCCGCTCCCCGATGGCAATCGCCCGGCCGCTTTCGCAAAACCGGACGGGTCCGCCGCCGCCGAGCAGGGGAGCGACGCCTCAAGGTGTAATGTGAGCCGTACGGGACGGCAGCACCTCGCAAGAAAGGGACTTGTCGATGAAGTATAAAGCAATCGTCTTTGACTACGACGGCACCATCGTCGACACCGAACGAGTCGTCTACGCTTGCTGGCGGGGAGTATTTCGTGACCATGGGATCGATCTTCCTCTATCCGACTGGATCCATGCCGTCGGCGCCGCCTCGGATGCGGTGGACCCCTACGCCATGCTCTGCCAGCGGCTTGGCCGGCCCGTCGACCGCTCCGCCGTCGAATCCCGCCGACGCACCCTGGAGAAGGAGCTCCTTGCGAAAGAACCGCTTCGGCCCGGTATCGCCGGGCTGATCCAGGAGGCGAAGCACCGGGGGCTCAAGATCGCGGTGGCATCCAACTCGCCGTATCCGTGGGTCGCACGGGGACTGTCGTCGTACGGCCTCGTACATCTCTTCGACGCGGTGTGCACGCCCGACGACGGCGTGCCGCCCAAACCCGATCCAGCTCTCTACCTCTTGGCCGCGGAGCGGCTTGGCGTAACGCCGGTCGAGGCCATCGCCATCGAGGACTCGCCGCACGGCGCGGCAGCCGCCATGGCCGCCGGGCTCTTCTGCGTCGTGGTCCCCAGCGAGCTCACTCGCGACCGGGAGTTTCCCCCGGGCTGCGCCGTGAAAGATTCACTTGAGGGAATGAGCGTGGACGAGCTCGCGGCGTTGGGATCCGAAAGCCGCCGCTCCTAAGACAGCGAGTTCGTCCCGTCAACCACCCACCTGTTCGCGAACTCTGTTGCGTGGAGGGATCCATCCGACATGAAGATCGTCGTGATACGCGAAAGCATCACGGCTGTCGCCGCCGACGCGGTCGTGGTCAACCTCTTTCAAGGCGTCAAGCATCCTGGAGGGGCGACGGGGGCCGTCGACAAGGCGACGGGCGGCCTCATCTGCCGCCTCATCGAAAGCGGCGAGTTTGAAGGGAAGTTGGGCGAAACGGTCACCTTGCACTTTCCGCCCGGCATGCCTCAGCGAAAAGTGATCGTGGTCGGCCTCGGCCCCGCCGGAGAGTTCGACTTGGACCGCGCCCGGCAGGCCAGCGCCGCGGCGCTCAAGGCAGCTTCCCGGGGAGGGGCGCGCCGCGTCGCGACCATCGTCCACGGTGCGGGGATCGGCGGCCTTGACCCCGCTGCCGCGGCGTGCGCCTTAGCGGAGGGGGCGCTGCTCGGCACTTACACGTACGCCGCGTTCAAGAACGACAGGGCGGACGGTTTCCGTGTTGAGGAGCTCGTCGTCGCCGAGACCGACTCCAGCAAGGTCGAGGACATCGAGCGAGGGATTCGCAAGGGGACGATCTTGGCCGAGAGCACCAACTTCGCCCGGGACCTCGTCAACACGCCCAGCAACCACCTCACCCCCAGCGCTCTGGCGGACGCCGCGCGCGCGATGGCGAGCGAAGCGGGCATCGAATGCACGGTCCTTGAACGCGACGAGATGGAGCGCCTCGGGATGGGCGCGCTGCTCGGCGTCGCCAAAGGCAGTGCGGAGGCACCCAAACTCATCGTGCTGCGCTACGCTCGCGGCGGCTCCCGGCCTCTGGTCGCCCTCGTCGGCAAAGGGGTGACCTTTGACACAGGCGGAATCTCGCTCAAAGCCGCCCAAGGGATGTCGGAGATGAAAGGAGACATGGCTGGAGCCGCCGCGGTGCTGGGTGCGATGCGGGCCGTCGCCCTTCTGGAGGCGGAGGTCAACCTCCTCGGCGTGATTCCCGCCGTCGAAAACATGCCGTCGGGAACGGCCATCAAACCCGGCGACGTCTTAAAAGCGATGAACGGCAAGACCATCGAGGTGGACAACACCGACGCGGAGGGCCGCCTGATCCTCGCCGACGCGGTGAGCTACGCCGTCTCCCAAGGTGCGCAGCGGGTGGTGGACGTCGCCACCTTGACGGGGGCGTGCGTGGTGGCGCTGGGCAGGATCTATTCGGGGGTAGTCACCAACGACGACCGCCTGTTCCAAGAGCTCGTCGAGGCTGCCCGCCTTACGGGAGAGAAGTTCTGGCGCTTGCCCTCCGACCCGGCCTACAAGGAGCAGTACAAGAGCGACGTCGCCGACATCAAGAACACCGGTGGTCGGGACGCGGGTGCGATCACGGGCGCCCTCTTCATCGGCGAGTTCGTGGGCGAAACGAGCTGGGCGCACCTTGACATCGCCGGCACTTTCTTCTCCGATAAGGAAAAGCCGTACATCCCAAAGGGCGGCACGGGCGTCGCGGTGCGCACCCTCGCCCAGTGGCTCTCGGCTTGAGCCGCCCTCGGGACGGTCTCACCTTTGACGATCTAGAAAACGAGCGGAGGCTGTGGCACAAAATCAGGCGCCACGGCCTCCGCGTTCTACGGCGAGCACTATGGACCGAAGAGCCCGCCAAAGAGCCTAAAGACCTACCAGGCTAGCCCAGCGGCGAGCCAGACCTTCTTCATCGCCTCCGCCGTCTCTTTGACGGCCTCCTCGGGCGGCAGCGCGTTCACTCGGGCGCTGAAGGGCTCGGGGGTTACCGGCCCGTCATAACCGATCGCCTTGAGCCGGCCGAGGAATCCCTGGATGTCGATCACTCCCGTTTCCCCCGGCAGGCACCTGACGTTGTCCACCTGTTCGTCGATGGGAATCCCCTCGGGGGCGTCGTTGACGTGCACGTCGACGACCTGCGACGCCGTAAGGGCCATGAGCTCCTTCTCGCCTGCCCCGGACGTATACCAGTGCCAGGCGTCGAGGAGCAGCCCGACGTTGCCGGTCCCGATCGCTTCGCACAGCTCCAGCATCCCCTCGATGGAGTGGATGAAGGGATACGGCTTTCCCGCGCGCAGCGTCTTAGGTCCTAAGAACTCAAGGCCGAGCAAGATCCCTTGGTCGGCCAGGATTTGAGCCGCAGGCCGCAGGCGGTCCCTGTGAAACGCGAAGTTCTCCTTAAAATCCATCGTCTCGCTCCACGAAAGGATATAAGTCGAAGAACGGGTGCACCCCACTTGTCTTGCCGCTTGGGCTCTCGCTTTCAACTTGGCAAGCGACTCGCGGTAGGCTTCCTCCCGTTCCCTAAACGCGAGGGGCAACCCGAAAGAGCCGGCGCGAAGGCCCAGCGAATCCAAAAGATCTCGCACCTTGCCGGCCCCTTCCTTTTCCACGACGCCAACGTCGATCTGGATCCCGCGAAACCCGTAGCGCCGGGCGAGTGTTGCGCTCTCGACGAACGAAAGGCGGACGCCAATGGCGCCGGGACTGAGCGACGTGTACACGTGACGATTCCTCCCCTGTAGCAGCTTGAGCGCTTCTTCGCTAGGGGCCTCTAGATTCCTGGCACGCGGCAGAGGCACCGTACCTCGTCCGCCTAAGAGGAGACGGCTGTGGCCCGAAAGAATCATTGTGCCGGGACCACACGAATTCTTCCAAAGGGGACGGTACACGCTTTGAGCGCTCTTTGGCTTGCGCTGCCCGTCATCGTCGTCGTCTCCATCGTCTTTCCCGCCTTCGTCGGTGGCGCCTACAGCCCGACGCGGAGCCGCGTCGTGCGCAAGATGGTGGAGTACGCCCGCCTTGGCCCAGGCGACGTCCTCGTCGACCTGGGTGCGGGAGACGGCCGCATCCTGCTGGAGGCGGGCCGATGTCACCCGGTGCGCGTCGTCGGCATCGAGATCGATCCCTTGCGCTGGGTTTACTGTCGCCTGCGGCTGTGGGCGAGCCCGGTGCGCGAACGCGCCTCGGTGCGCCTTGCCAACTTCTTCGACGTCGACCTCTCCTTTGCCACCGCGGTCACCTTTTACCTGTCACAGGCGGCCGCCGATAAGCTCAAGGAGAAGCTTGAAAAAGAGCTGCCCGACGGCGCCCGGGTGGTCTCCTACCGCAGACCGGTTCCCGGATGGCGACCCGAGCACCACGACATAGAAGACGACGTCTATGTCTACGTGATCCGGCGGGAAAAAGGCGGGACCAAGTCCTGAAGCGTGGACGCCTCGCCGCATGCCTCGTCGTCTTGGCCGCCACAGGCCTCCTCGTGTGGGTGGCCGTTTCTTCCCGCCTTCTTGAGTTCATGACTGCTCAAGACGTCACAGCGGTCGCGGCCCTGCTGCGGTCGTATTGGCCCTGGACGCCTCTCATCAGCCTCCTTCTCTTGACCCTTGAAACCCTGATCCCGCCGCTTCCCGCCTGGCCGATGCTGGTGGCCAACGCGGCGATCTACGGCATATGGGGCGGAATCGCTTTGTCATGGCTTGGGGGCCTTACGGGCGCGGTGGCCATGTTCTGGCTCGCGCGGCTCTTTGGCCGCGGGGCGCTCCGGCGCCTGGTCAAGCCCGAGCACGTGGAGTTGGTCGATACCATCAGCCGCGAAAAGGGATTTCTCATCCTGCTCGTCGCCCGGATTCTTCCGATCACCTCCCTGGACATCCTGAGTTTTCTCGCCGGGCTTAGCGCCATGAGCTTTGGCCGCTTCCTCCTGGCTACAGCCCTCGGCCTCTTTCCCGGCGTCGCCCTGTACACGCTCTTCGCCCATGACCTCTTGGTCGCCCGCAAGTTTACGGCACGCCTCACCCTGGCGCTGGGCGCTCTCGTCGCCGCCTTCGCAGCTCGCCGCTGGTTCTCACGACGAGCCTCGGGCTTAGGCGACCCCGGCTGAGGAGCCAGCCAAAAGGAACCCGCCTCGAAGAAGGAACCCTTCCCGCCCCGGGAAAACTCGATGAGCGAAGCTCAATCGACGGGGGATGATCATGTACATCGTAATGAACCGCATCGATGTTTCGCCGGAGTACGCCGAAGCGTTCGAAGAGCGCTTCCGCTCTCGCGCCCGGGCGGTCGACGAGATGCCCGGATTTATCCGCAACTTGGTCTTGAGGCCACAACGTCCCGAAGACCCCTACATCGTCCTCACCATGTGGCGCTCCCGCGAGGACTTCGAGGCGTGGACCCGCTCCGACGCCTTCCAAAGGGGCCATGCCCGCTCTGGGAGCCTTCCCTCGGAGGCGTTTCGCGGCCCCAGCAAGCTCGAGCAATACGAAGTGGTGCTCGACAGCGAGCCGTGACGAACTCGCTAGCAGACGAGCTTGGGCGGAGGAAGGAGCTTTGCCGCCGCGGAAAAGTTACCGCCGCAAGACCAATCACATAAGGGGAGGCGACTCCTTTGGCAGCCCAAGAAGTCGGACTTCAAGTGTACACGGTGCGCGACTACACCAGCACGGCTACGGACCTCAAGAACACGCTCAAGCGCCTGAGCGAGATCGGGTATCGGGCCGTGGAGATGTCCCCCTTCGGGCCACTCTCCAAGGAGGAACTGAAGCAAGTCCTCGACGGCGAGGGGCTCCGTTTCCCGTCGACGCACCTGGGCGTGCAGCAAATCCTCGACGACTTTGACCGCACGGTCGAGACCCTCTCCTACCTTGGAGTCGAGCATGTGGCAAGCAGCGGCGGAGGAAAGAGTGCCGACGACTACAAGCGCCTTGCCGCCGACCTTTCCAAAGCGGCGCACAAGCTGAAAGAGGTCGGTATCTCGCTGAGTTACCACAATCATCACTGGGAGTTCCAGAAGTTCGACGGGCGCGTCGGGCTCAAGATCCTGGTGGACGAGGCCGACCCGCTGGTCAACTTTCAGCTCGACACGTATTGGGTACAAGAAGGAGGCGCCGACCCTGTGCAGTGGATCACCTCCCTGAAAGGCCGTGTCCCCTACTTGCACCTGAAGGACATGACCATCATCGACTCCAAGGTGCACATGGCCGAGGTGGGAGAAGGCAACCTCAATTGGAGCGGGATCTTCGCCGCGGCCAAAGAGGCAGGCACTCGCTGGTTCATCGTCGAGCAGGACCACTGCCAGCGCGATCCCTTTGAGAGCCTCGCGATCAGCCTGAGAAACCTGAAGGCGATGGGCATCGCCTGATCCGGCAGCGATCTTGCAGCCGATCCGAGGAGCCGGGGATGCTAAAAAGCCCCGGCTCCTCGTCTTCGTTTTGCGCGCAGATTGGCCCACGCCCGGGAGTGGGCCGAAGGCCAGGAGGGCGACACGATGGAGGAACCGGGAGAGGAGCTCTTGCAGTTTGTGGTAGGACCCGAGGAGGACGGCCTAAATCTCGCCGGACTCTTGCGCAGCCGCTACGGGATGTCCCGCGGGATGATCCGCAGGCTCAAGCGGGAGCCGTGCGTCTTCGCCGACGGCGTGGCCGTGCCCATGCGCCACCGCCTGCGGACGGGAGAGCGCATCGTCGTCCGCGTTCCATCGGGCCTTGAAAGCAGTGTGGTGCCAGAGCCGGTGCCTCTTCGAGTACTCTTTGAAGACCGAGACATCCTCGTCCTCGACAAGCCTGCGGGAGTGCTGGTCCACCCCGCTCGTTCCGAGCAGTCGGGGACGCTGGCTAACGGAGTCGCCTATCACCTCGTCACCCGAGGAGAGCCTAACGCCGCCGGGCCCGTCACCCGCCTCGACCGCGACACCTCAGGCCTTGTTCTCTTCGCCAAGCATCCTCACGCCCATCACTGCCTGAGCCGGGGCCTTGCCGCAGGAACCCTGGGGCGCCGCTACATCGCCGTTGTCCACGGCCATCTGGCCCACGACTCGGGCGCCATCGACCTTCCCATCGCCCGGCTCAATGAACGATCCAGCGTCAGGGTGGTCGCTCCCGGCGGACAGCGGGCGCTCACGCACTTTCGAGTGGTCGCGCGCATCGGGCCCACACCCTCTCTTCCCCAGGGCGCGACCCTGGTCGAGTTGTCTCTCGAGACCGGCCGAACCCACCAGATCAGGGTCCACCTCGCCCACCTGGGGCATCCGCTGGTCGGCGATCGCCTCTACGGCCGCGCGGTCCTCGGCGACGAGGAGCTTCTCTTGCGACAGGCCCTTCACGCCTACCGCCTCGAGCTCTGCCACCCGGCAAACGGTGAGAGGCTCCGCTTCTTGAGCCCACCACCCGACGACTTACGAAAGCTGGTGGGCCTATTCGGCGAGGCGGCATCTGGCCTCTGGGACGTTCCACCGTAAGGGTCTTGAGCCTTCCGGCGCTGCATACCTTGCTCGCTCCATGGGCAACACAAACACGGTCAGCCAGCTCGCCAAAGCGAGGTGTGGTGCCCTGGAACGGCGGTTGATCCTCCCTTTTGCGGTCCTCGCCGCGGTCCCGTTCGTCATGGTCTTGGGAAACTCCATGCTCATCCCCGTCTTTCCCCTGCTCGAGCGAGAGCTTTCGCTCAGCCAGTTCCAGGTGGGACTTCTCGTCACCGCGTTCTCGATCCCCGCGGGGGTGATCATCCCCTTCACCGGCGCGCTGTCGGATCACGTCGGGCGCAAAAACATCATCTTTCCGGCGCTCCTCCTGTATGGCGCGGGCGGGCTCGTGGCCGGCTTTAGCTCCCTTTGGCTGGAGCGGCCCTTCGGTTGGATCCTCGCAGGGCGGATCATCCAGGGCGTGGGTGCGGGCGGCACCTACCAGATCGCCCTGGCGCTGACCGGAGACCTGTTTTCCGAAGGAGAGCGGACCAAAGCGGTGGGGATCCTCGAAGCGGCCAACGGGTTTGGAAAGCTCATCAGCCCCATTGCCGGAGCCGCGCTGGGGCTTGTGGCCTGGCACGCCCCGTTTTTCGCGTACGGGATCCTCGCTATACCGATCGGATTTCTCGTGTGGTTTATCGTCAAAGAGCCTAAGCGGGGAAGAAGCCGAAAGGGCGCCCGCGAGTACCTGTCGGCGCTGGCCGCCACCTTCAAGGCCAAAGCGGGGCCTCTCTTTGCCACGTACCTCGCCGGGACAGTGGGCCTCTTTCTCCTGTTTGGCCTTTTGAGCTACGTCTCGGACGAGCTCGAAGCGAACTACGGTCTTGGGGGCGTGGTTAAAGGGCTTGTCCTTGCGGTACCGGTCACGGTGATGGCTACAACGTCCTACACCGCCGGCCTGATCCTCCAGCGCCACTCGGGCTGGCTCAAAGGGGCCATCATCGGTGGCCTCGGCGCCGTAGGCGCCGGCCTTGCGGCGCTGGGTTTCAGTTCGGGGCTTTGGCCCCTTCTGGTCTGGTCGTCTTTGGCCGGGTTGGGGGTCGGCCTAAAGCTCCCCGCGCTCAACACCTTGATTACGGGCGCCACGCGGGCCGACGAGCGCGGCCTTGTCACCGCACTCTACGGTACCGTCCGCTTCTTCGGCGTCGCCTTGGGTCCCCCCGCCTTCGGCCTGGTACAAGGCGGGGAAAAGCTCATCATGTTTCTTGCCGCAGGTGCCATTGCCGGCGTGGCGCTGGCCGTAGTCGTCTTCTTGGTCAAGCCTCGCCTGCTTCTGGCCGAAGGGGAAAAGCAGGCCGCAGCGCCACAAGCGGCACCCGCCCGACGAGACTCTCGGGCCAGCACCCGGAGCACCTACACCCTCGACGCGGAGGGCCAATCCCCCTTGCGCGGCGCCGAAGAGGGCGAAAACGCGCCCATCTCCCCCGACCACTGCCCCTTTTAGAGCGGAAACGCTCATCTTCGACGACGCCTCCGCCTTCCTAGTGTATAATTGAACCATAGGAGCGTAGAGGCTTTTAAGGAGGCAAACGGATGGGCAACGCGCGCGTAGATCATTTCGGCGCCCGCTCGACTCTCGACGCGAAAGTGGGCAAGGCGGTCATCTACCGCCTCGACGCATTGGAACAGGCGGGTCTGGTCACCATCTCCAAGCTGCCGTTTTCGATTCGCGTCCTCCTCGAAAACGTGCTGCGCAAGTGCGATGGCTACCTGGTGACAGAGGATCACGTCCGGGCGGTGGCCGGCTGGCGCAAGGACTCGCCGGGAGGCGACGAGATCCCGTTCATGCCGTCTCGAGTTATCTTGCAGGATTTTACGGGCGTGCCGGCCGTCGCGGATCTGGCCGCGATGCGGGCGGCGATGAGGGCGCAAGGTGGCGATCCCGCCCAGATCAACCCGTTGATCCCCGCGGACCTTGTCATCGACCATTCGGTGCAGGTCGACTTCTTCGGCAGCGCGGAGGCCTTCCTGCGCAACGTCCAGATGGAGTTTGAGCGCAACGAGGAGCGCTATATGTTTCTCAAGTGGGCGCAGCGGGCGTTCCGCAACTTCCAAGTGGTGCCCCCGGGGACCGGCATCGTCCACCAGGTGAACCTCGAGTACCTGGCTAAAGTCGTCCAGCTGCGCGAGGAGAGCGGCGAGCGCGTCGCCTTCCCGGACACTCTGGTCGGCACTGACTCGCACACCACGATGGTCAACGGCCTCGGCGTCCTCGGCTGGGGCGTCGGCGGCATCGAAGCGGAGGCGGTCATGCTCGGGCAGCCGTACTATATGGGCTTGCCGCAGGTGATCGGCTTTAAACTGACCGGCGAGCTTCCCGAAGGGGCGACCGCGACCGACCTCGTCCTCACCGTCACCCAGATGCTGCGGAAAAAAGGCGTGGTGGACAAGTTCGTCGAGTTCTACGGCCCGGGCCTGAGCAAGCTTTCGCTTCCCGACCGGGCAACCCTGGCCAACATGGCCCCCGAGTACGGCGCCACCACGGGCTTTTTCCCCGTCGACGAAGAGACCTTGAGATACCTGAGAGGCACCGGGCGCGACGAGGAGCTGGTCGACCTCGTCGAACGGTACGCCAAAGAGCAGCATCTCTTTAGGACCGACGACACACCCGACCCGGAGTACACGGACACCCTCGAGCTCGACATGAGCACGGTCCAGCCCAGCGTCGCCGGGCCTCGCCTTCCGCAGGATCGCATCTACCTGGGCGACGTCAAGGCGATGTTTCGAAAGAGCCTGGCAGAAACCTACAAGAAGGCGGAGGGGCCGGCCAAGCCGGATGAGCTCGGGCACGGTTCGGTGGTGATCGCGGCCATCACGAGCTGCACCAACACCTCCAACCCCTCCGTGATGGTGGGCGCCGGGCTCCTCGCGAAGAAGGCGGTGGAGCGGGGCCTCAAGGTGAAGCCCCACGTCAAAACCAGCCTCGCGCCCGGCTCGCGCGTCGTCACCGAGTACCTAAAGAGCGCTGGGCTTCTCCCCTATCTCGAAGCGCTCCGCTTCCATGTCGTGGGCTACGGCTGCACCACCTGCATCGGCAACAGCGGCCTCCTTCCCGACGAGGTGGCTCAGAAGGTGGAGGAGCACGATCTCGTGGTCGCCGCGGTGCTGAGCGGAAACCGCAACTTCGAGGGCCGCGTGAACCCCTTGGTCCGGGCCAACTTCCTGGCCTCCCCCGTCCTCGTCGTCGCCTACGCCCTGGCCGGTACAGTGGACATCGATTTCTCCACAGAGCCCTTGGGCTATGACGAAAAGGGAGAGCCCGTCTACCTCAAAGACGTCTGGCCTTCGCAACAAGAGATCCAGGAAGTGATCGCCCGCTCGCTCGATCCCAAGCTCTTCAAGGAGCTGTACGCCCACGTCTTCGACGGCGACGAGCGCTGGGAGCGCCTGCCGGTGCCCGAGGGCAATCTCTATGCCTGGGATCCCGGCTCCACGTACATCCAAGAGCCGCCTTTCTTCATGGGCATGTCTAAGGAGCCCGGCCAAATCCAAGAGATCCGGGGTGCCCGGATCCTCGCGCTCCTGGGCGACAACGTGACCACCGACCACATCTCCCCGGCCGGCGCCATCGCGAAGGACGGGCCGGCAGGCCGCTATTTGAGAGAGAAGGGCGTCGAACCCGTCGACTTCAACACCTACGGGGCCCGCCGCGGCAACCACGAGGTGATGATGCGGGGCACCTTCGCCAACATCCGCTTGAGAAACGAGATGGTCCCCGGCGTCGAAGGCGGCTTTACCAAGCACTATCCCAGCGGGGAACAGCTTCCGATTTACGACGCGGCCATGAGGTACAAGGCGGAAGGGATCCCCTTGGTCGTCATCGCCGGTAAAGAGTATGGCACTGGCAGCTCTCGTGACTGGGCCGCGAAGGGGACGTATCTCCTGGGGGTAAAGGCGGTCATCGCTGAGAGCTTTGAGCGCATCCACCGCAGCAACCTGGTGGGCATGGGAGTCCTCCCGCTGGTCTTCAAACCCGGCGAAAATCGCAAGAGCCTGGGCCTTTTGGGCTCGGAGACCGTCGACATCCTGGGCTTGACCGACGAGCTCGTTCCCGGGCAGGAAGTGACCGTACGCGCGGTGCGCGAAGACGGAACCGCTGTGGAGTTCAAGGCCATCGTCCGGCTGAACAGCCCCGTCGAAGTCGAGTACTACAGGAACGGCGGCATCCTCCAGACGGTGCTGAGGAAGCTCTTGGCCTCGGCGCGGGTGTGATCCCATCCCCCAAGCGACCGACATGAAAGCGGCGCGGGTCTTCCTGCGCCGCTTTCTCCGTTCCCACGGACGCTTTTCGTCGAAACGGCGGCGGAACGCGCTTGGAGGATCTCAAGGCTCTTGGAAGGTCCCAGCGACCGCGGGCCGAAATCTCTGATCGAAAAGGAGGGTCTTTTGTGAAAGCGCTGATCGTCTGGGGCGGTTGGGACGGGCATGAGCCCGACAAGGTTGCGGAGATCTTTCGTCGGGAGATCGTGGCGATGGGCGGATCGGCCGAGGTGTACAACACGCTAGACGCTTTTGTTCAAAACGACCTGGAAACGTACGATCTCATCATTCCCATCTGGACGATGGGCGAGATTACACCCGACCAAGAGAAAGCTGTCACCCGGGCGGTCGCCGCGGGCGTGGGCATCGCAGGATGCCACGGCGGCATGTGCGACGCGTTCCGCAACGCCGTGGAGTGGCAGTTCATGACCGGGGGCAACTGGGTGGCCCATCCTGGAAACGACGGCGTCGAGTATACCGTCCACATCATCCAAGGCGCTCACCCGATCGTGGAAGGCTTGCAAGACTTCACGGTAAAGAGCGAGCAGTACTACCTGCACGTCGACCCGGCGGTCAAGGTATTGGCGACCACTCGTTTTCCGGTGGTGGACGGCCCCCACTCCCCCAACGGACCTGTCGACATGCCGGTGGTGTGGATCAAATACTGGGGAAAGGGACGCGTGTTTTACTGCTCCCTCGGGCACAAGGCGAGCATCGTGGAGATGCCCGAGACCCTGGAGATCATGCGGCGGGGCTTTCGCTGGGCCTCCGGGGGCAAGGAAGCGGCGCTCCGCTCCGCCTGAACGCTTTGGCCCAGGCCGCAGGCGACCGTCGCTCGGCAGCATTAAGCTCCGGTCCCTTCTCACCGCTGCAGTCGTTGGACCAACCCGACGAGGAGGTCCTCGTCGCCGAACGAGCCGGCCTTGGTGATCACCTGCGTCCGGTCGAGCGCTCCGCCCACGGCCACGGCGCGGACGACTCCGGGTGAGATCTCGTCCCTGACCTCAAGGAACCGCACGCCAAGCCGCGTAAGGACGCTGGCGGCCGTCTCCCCTCCACCGAGCACCGCTGTGCGGAATGCCACGTGAGCCGCGGCTTGGGCGACGACCTCGCCCAAGGCCTCGGTGATGGCCCCGGGCGAAACTCCGTCTCCGTTTCCCACGGGATGAAGAAGCGCCGCACCGTGGGCAGCGGCTACTTCCAGGCGCTTTGCCGCCTCGGCGACGGCGTTGCGCCTTGTGGCCTCGACCTTCAGATCCTCCACTCGCAGGCCCACGCGGCTTGTCCAGGGCACCTTCCGCCCCAGCACCTCCACCTGGCAAACGGCTCTTTCGCTCTTGCTCCCGATGACGAAAAGCAGCGGGCCGGGTAGCGCCCGCGCTCTTTGCCCGCCCTCTCCTTTGCGGCCACGACCGAGGCGCCGGGCGATTGCCCACGCCAAACCGGCCGAGCCACACGGGAGAAGCGCACCTTGCGGCCCCGCCTCCGCCGCCAGTTCCGCTAGAGTGTCCAGGTGCCGGTCTTCCGCCGCGTCCGCCACGACGATCCGCACCGCGTCGGGGAAGGACGCTATCGCCTCCCGGACCGCTCGGACCCCCTTCTCCACAATGTCCAACGGGATGGCTGTCGTAGCAAGCCCCGCCTGCTCTTCGAGAAGCTGAGCGATGTGAGACGTCCGAACCGGATTGAGGGGGTCACGCGCCATCTCGGTGAGGTGCACCGGCACCCCTCCGATGCGCTGGATGCCGCCGACGGTGATGCGGCCGTTGGCCGGGAAGGCCGGGGCGACCAGGATTCGCCGCACCCAGGGGAAGGCTTCTAGGGCCGACAGCAGTTCGGCACCGACGGCTCCCCGGAGGGCCGAGTCCACCTTCTTATAGACCAAGTCGCCGGCCTGCGCGCCCGAAGCCCAGGCTGCCCGCAAGCCGGCCTCCTTCGCCTTTTCCGGCGGGAGAGCGCGCGTCATGCTCGCGACTGCAATCGCCTCCCAAGCCCGGGACTCCACATGCCTCGGCGGTTCACAAACGGCCGTCGCCGTTCGAAATCCGAGGCTCGCAAAAGCGACTGCGCTGTCGTTCGCGCCCGTCAAGTCGTCCGCGAGGATGACGATCCGCACGGCGCCCGGCCCCAATCCACCCACAGTTTCAAGGCGCCGGTGCAAACGTCGTCCGGCAGCGGTCGAGCACTTCAATCTGAGCCCGAACGCTTTCAGGCGTGACAAACAGCGGTGCGCCGTGGCGGATCGACTGATACAGGTGGTCGTAAAGCACCTTCGTAGGCGACTCGCCTGCCGGCACGATCTCCTTCACCTGCCAGGGTAGCTCTTCGCTGGCGCCGTAGCGCCTTCCTGGGGCGGCGCCCGGATCAGCTTCGATCGGCGGCAGCGCTTCCTTCTCTACCCATTTCACCGTGAGGGGCTTTTCGCCCACCGCCATGCCGCGCTCACCGATCACCGTCCACGTCGGCCCCGGCCGCAACGGGCAAGCGCTGAAGATCTCGATGTCGACCACGAGATTGTCGCGCTTTAGCGTCACCTTAACGTGATCTTCGGCGTCGCCGGCCGAAACGGTCTTTTGCAGGTCGCAGAAGAGCTCGTCGTACCTGCCGCCCAGCAGCAGGAGGGCCTGGTCGATCCGGTGCGGTCCCCAGTTGTTGAGCATGCCGCCGCCAAGCTGCCTCAGCGTCTGCCAATCGCGCCTTCGGTTGTAGCTGTAGTTACCGATGCGGACGAAAAACACCCTTCCCAGGAGGTCGCCGGCCACGAGTTTTTGGATTTCGAGAAAGTCGGGATCCGCCCGCCGGTTCTGAAAACAGGTGACGAGTTTGCCGGCTCTTTGGGCCGTCTCGATCATTTCGTCGACTTCGGCGGCTGAGAGCGCCATCGGCTTTTCCACCTGCACGTGCTTGCCGGCCTTGAGGGCTTGGACGGCCAGCTCCTTGTGGGTGTGAGAGGGCGTCGCGACGACGACCAGCTCCACACTGTCGTCGGCGAAGAGCTCCTCCGGCCTTTCGTACGCCCGCTCCACTCCCAGGGTGTCGAGGGCTTCTTGCCTCCTTTCGGCCAGAGGATCGACCACCGCCACCAGTTGAAAGTTCTCCGCGTTGGCAAGGTATGCGCAATGGATCCCCCATCCGCTCCTGCCAAGGCCTACGACTCCGACCCGTACGGGGGACGCCCCGGTGCGATCCGCCCCGGCCACTTGAAGCCACCTCCGTCAGATGGTCTCCGCCAATCTCCAGATGCTAAACTCCCTATGGCCGAAAAGCTCGGCGGCCGCCGGCTCGCCGCTTGCCACCGCCAGAACCTTTTCGTAAATCTCCCGGCCGACGCTTTCCAGCGTCCCAGCCCCCTCCACGATCACCCCGGCGTCGACGTCGATGTGCTGCGGCATCCTGCGATACAGCTGGGAGTTGGAACTCACCTTAATCACCGGTGCGATGGGCGATCCTGTGGGCGAACCTCTACCCGTCGTAAAGACCACGACTTGCGCGCCTCCCGCCGTCATGCCGGTGACGGATTCGACATCGTAACCTGGGGTGTCCATGAAGACAAAGCCGAGCTCTTTGGGGCGCTCCGCATACCTCACCACTTCGCGCAAGGGGCTGCTCCCCGCTTTCTTGATGCACCCGAGACTCTTTTCATCCAGTGTGGTAAGCCCACCTTTGATATTTCCGGGGGCGGGGTTGGCCGAACGGATGTCCTCACCGGTCGCGAGCATCCGAGTCTCGTACGCGGTGATGAGATCGAGAAAGGCGCGCGCCACCTCAGGGCTGACGGCCCTGGCAGCGAGAATGTGTTCGGCACCGATGGCCTCGGTCGTCTCCGAAAGGATTACCGTCCCTCCTTCGGCGACGATCATGTCGGAAGCGACCCCGAGAGCCGGGTTCGCCGTCACGCCTGACCAGGCGTCGGAGCCGCCGCACTCAAGCCCGACCACGAGCTCCCGCACGTCCGCCGGCTCACGGGTGAGCTTGCTGGCGTCGCTCAACGCTCCTTGCAGCCACTCGACCGCCTCGGCGATCAGCCGGTCGATGCTGGGCGCGTTCGCCAAGGTCAAGGCGTGGGCGACCCGACCGCGCGCTCGCACCGCCTGCGCCAGCGACTCAGTTACGTCGTCGGCGCCTCCCAGCCCGACGAAAAGCGCTGCGGCCACGTTGGGGTTCGCGGCGTTGCCCACCAGCGTCCGCACCATCTGCGCGCGGTCCTCCGCAAGCTCCGTATAACCGTGCTGGTGAACGACGGAGACCACGCCCGGGATCCGGCCGGCGATGCGGCGCACGAGGCTTGCTACCTCAGTGGTCGTGTTGATGACGACTACGTGGTTGCGGACCCCGACGCTTCCATCGGACCTCCTGTACCCCAAGAATTCAGCCATCGATCTTCACGCCCCGCTCCGATGGTTTAAGACCCCTCACGTTGTGCACGTGGACGTGATCTCCGGGAGCGATCTCCGCCGTGGCGATGCCAATCTTCTCACCGTACTTAAGGACCGGATCCCCGGCTTTTACCGCCCGCAAGGCGACCTTGTGGCCGAAGGGGATAGCCCCTCGAGCGATCACGGCGGGTTCGCTCCCGCCTTTCAGAATGATCGGCTCGCCGCAAGCCA
>NICF_comb_assmDRAFT_10000237_pt1 | contig 45650 bp, 37 predicted proteins | sample NewIslPassag4_SG_FD_11279 | JGI IMG/M metagenome (IMG submission 11279)
GCGGCCGCCGCTGCCCGGTAGCGGGCCCCGCAGTCATTGAGAAACCGGATCGTCCGCTTAAAGCCCCGTAGCGACCGCAGCGGAAGCAACGAGCCCACCTTCCTCAGCATCCGCAGCAGCGACAGGTCTTCCGCATGAACCACGACCAGCTTAATCCCCTTCTGCTCGCAGATCCAGCGCTTCAGCCGATCGCGTTTTTTCTGGGCGTCCACCTGGACTTTCGTGAACGGCCCCGCCGGCTCGTAGTGCTGCCTGCCGTTGAACTCAAACGCCACCCGGTGCAACGGGTAGTACCGGTCGAGCTCCATCCTTTCGCCGCTGGCCGGGTTCACGAGAAACTCGGGCCGAGCCCCGTCCTCGCACTCCCGGGTGGCCGTAATCAGCGAAAGGTAAGCACGCATCAGTGCCTCGCCGCGGTACTCCGCCCGCTCCATGCGCCTTTCGACTTCCTCTTTCAGCGCCTGGTCGGCATGCTGCAGCCGAAACCAGATGGGCGCCAGCCGGTTTTCCTGGGCGAGCGCGATCCACCGGGCCTCCGCCAGCGCACGCACGGAGCGTTTGAGCGTGCGAAGGTGCAGTCCCGTCAACTCCCGCAACTGTGCCCACTTGAACGTGCCCGTCCTGGCTGTAGGGTTGAACGTGGGCATTGCCTGCAGAAAGCCGTAGCAGAGGATGGCTTGAGGCCGGAGCGCATGGGCGGCCCGGATCAGGTCCACGGGGATGCGCACCCAACCCCGGGGATCCCGGACGGGGCAGGCGGGTTTCCACCGCCGGCGCCCGGTGGTGCGATCGGAGTAGGGGACGAGCCATCCGGTGGCTACTGCCTGGTTCAAGGCTTCATAGACGGTGGACCTGGCAAGACAGGTGCGCTTGGCAAGTTGCGTGGGCCGATGCGAGCGCTGGCGCGGGTGCATTGCGTCGAAGCGAAGGCGGATCCAGAGGAACTTGGCCGCGGGCGTCAAGTGGTCGGCCAGCAAGAGGGCAAGCGGCACGCTGATCGCCCGGATCTCCGACTGCCAATGAGATGAGGCCACGGACACCACCACATTGAAGCCTTTGACGCGTCTTTGTGGGAACAATTGTTCGCTAAGGGGTAAAGGCCCTTCTTGCGGCAGAACCTGATGGTGATGTAACTCCGAACAATTTCATGCTGGAGGACAGCCAAAGCGCCAAGTCGGATTCCGCAAACGAATCCATCAGCCAACGGCGTCACCTGGAATGTCCGAGGAGTGCCCGCAGGTTCCGGGCGGCGGGGAGTGCTCTGGGCGGCCGCAACGAAAGTCCAGCTTGCCGGCTCTCGGATAGCTTGCGCCGGCCCTTAGCGACGGCAGCCGGACTCCTCCAGGCAGATTCCGGACGGCCCGTTGCCTAGAGGTACCGAATCCCGGAGATCGGTTATGGGCAAGTGGCCGGCTGAACGTGGGTCATCCTCCGCACGAGTCATGACGAGAGTCGGCGGCAAGACAGTCCGGTGTTCACAAGCATCAAGGCGTTGGAACGGATGGGTGGGAAGCCCGTCTCTTCGGCAGCAAAGCGAAAGAGGGGGGCAAAAAAATCAGAATACGGTCTTGACAGGTGACTAAATGGTCACGTATGATAGAGCCATGAACGACGAACTCGTTTTCAAGGCACTTGCAGATCCGACGCGACGCTACCTCCTCGATCGACTCTTTGAGCGTGGCGGCCGAACGCTAAAAGAGTTGGAATCCGATCTCGAAATGACCCGGTTTGGTGTGATGAAGCACCTGCGGGTGCTGGAAGAAGCGGGGCTCGTCATCGTTCGGCGCTCGGGAAGGGAGAAGCTGCATTACCTGAACCCCGTGCCGATTCGCTTGATCCACGACCGCTGGATCGGCAAGTTCACCGAGCGCAGCGTTTCGGCGTTGAGCGATCTCAAAAGAGAGCTTGAGGAGGGAGTGCCCATGACGGTGAGCGGCACGAAGATCGTTCAGGTGTACGAGGTCTATATCAAGGCGACGCCCCAGGCGATTTGGGATGCGATCACAAGGCCTGAGTGGAACAGGCGCTACGGCTACGGGACGCCGTCCGAATACGATCTGAGGCCAGGCGGCGCGTTTCGCACTCTGGGGTCGGAGGAGATGAAAGCGCACGGGGGGCCCGACGTGATCATTGACGGCGAGGTCCTGGAGGTAGATCCTCCACGCAAGCTCGTCCAGACCTACCGGATGTTGTGGGATCCTCAGATGAAAGAAGAAGGATTCACGAAAGTGACGTGGGAGATCGGCGAGCCGTTCCAAGGCGTAACAAGGCTCACCGTCACACATGAGCTCGACGGAGCGCCAAGAACCGCAGCGCAAGTCTCCGGCAAGCTTCCCGGAACGGGCGGCGGTTGGAGTATGATTTTGAGCGACCTCAAGACTCTGCTGGAAACCGGTAAGCCGATGCTCGACCCGGTGCAGTAGCTTGCCGCGGGGTGGGAGCGCTGATATGTGTGATTGGAATGTGCTTGCGGAATGTGCGAGCGTAGCGTAACGGTAGCGTAACGTGTGGGCTCATTGAAGAAGTGCGTCGTCTGGCGGCCGGGGGAGGGGGCTTTTCCGTCGTTCCGCCTCCCCCGAGCCTCGCTGCGAGCGGCCCCCGCCGTGGGGCGCGAGGATTTCGTCCGCAACTATCTCGACCGCATATCTCTCATCCGGCTCATTTGGCTTTCGCCTTTGCTTGTCTGGCTTTGGACTTCTTTCGCCGCCGTCTTCCATCTCTCTTGGGGCTTCCTCAGCTCTCGCCTCTTCGGCCTGGGCCTGCGTTACGCCCTTTTCGGCATTCGCACGGCGGCTTGCTTGCTCGATCTTGCCCTTGGGGCGTCGCTTCTGCCGATTACCGTCGCGCCGCTCGACGTTTGAGCTTCTCTCTGCAACTCGCCCATGCGGTTCGCCCGTCTTTCAACCCGCCGGCTCGCAACCTTTGCGAGGAGCGCTCACCGGAATTTTCAAGGACGACCGCACATCTCCGCTGTCGCCTCTCTTGAACCTGACGTTGCGTCATGATGCAGAATGCATGTCGGAGGTGTTGCGATATGTCCGCCAACCTTCTCAAATTCCTATCCAACGACAGGGAAGCGCGGCTCATCGTCGCCGATGTCACCGCGCCTCTTCGCACCAGTAGGATGGGCGAGGTCGAGACGGAAACGGCGAGAAAGCTTTATAGCAAGATCTACACCAACTGCGCTCTGTTGCAGGGTCTGCTCACGGATGAGCAGCGTTTGAGCGTCACCTTCCGGTTTCGGGGCGAGGGGCATGTCGTTTACGCAGAAGTAGACGGTGCGGGCCATGTCCACTGCGCGTTCTCGACGAGGATGTGCACGTTCGAGGGCGACCCCATCGAGTTGTTTGGACAAGGGGCGACGCTCTCGATCACGCGCGGGAGTTGGACTGGCGGAATGTTTACAGGTACCGTGGAGCTCGTGCGCCCCGGGATCGACGAGGCCTTCTCGTATTTTTACCGGCAGAGCGAACAGCTGGAGACCTTCTTTTTCACCTGGACGGACGGGGATCCCGTCCGCGGCTGCATGATTCAACCGCTGCCCTTCGCCCGGCAAGGCAGTGTCAAGCGATTGATGTCGCAGGTTCTCCAGGAGGCGGCGAGGTTGCGGCGGGCGCAGTGGGACGAGGTTGAGGCCGTCCTTTCGCCGATTGCCCGGGTGGTCGAGCGTGTGGTGGTGCATACGCATTGCCAATGTTCCAAGGAAGTGCTGTGGGGAATGCTCATGGCGGTAGACTTGGAGCAGCTCGAGAGCGCCCTGTGGGAAGAATCGGCGATCGAGATGGAATGCGGCCTCTGCGGGAGAAAGTATCTGTACGACCGGGGCGACCTTGAGCGAGCCGTGCTGCTCAAACAGCGGATGAGTGGCGGGTGACTTACGATGCGGCCGGCGTGCGAAAAGCGATGCTGGCGCGTTTGAGAAGGAGCGGGGAATGCAAACGAGGCAAACGCGAATGGGGGATGCGCTCAGCGGGTTGCCCGGGTGGAGGGGGTTTATGTGAATGGATCGGAGCATTACGTCAAGATCGGGGAACTGGCCCGCATCACAGGCGTAACCGTCCGTACGCTGCGGTACTATGACAGACTAGGACTCCTTCGACCAGCCTGTGTTACTGAATCCGGCCACCGACTATACGATCAGCGGAGCGTCGGCGAGCTCTATTGCATCGCGGCGTTGAAGCGGCTGGGCCTATCGCTTGCGGAAATCCAAAAGCTCAAGGAGACCGCCGACGTCGATGTGGGTGAGCTCATCGACCTTCAGCTCATACGCCTTGAAGAAGAGATCGCCGAGCGTCAAACGCTCATGAGCCGCTTGCTTGAGGCGAAACGGCGTCTGGGCGAGGGAAGCCGGCTTTCTCTCGATGATTTCCAGGCTATGCTGCACATGATGGAAGGCCTTGCGGACAAGAGCTTCAGCTTTGAGACATTTGAGCGGCTCAAAGAGGTCCGCGATCGCCTGCACCAGCGGTCCGACCTGGTGGCTGGATGGCATGCCTTCATTCAGAAACTGCGAATGTGCTACGACCGGGATCTCGATCACACCGCTCCCGAGGTGAGAGCGCTCGTCGCTTATTGGAGGGAAGTTGTCTCCCGTACCGTCGGAAACCACCCTCAACTGAAGGAGGTCGCCTTCGGGTTTCATGCTGCGAGACGGGGAGGGCCTCTGAGCTTTGGGCTGACGGAAGAGCTGTACCGGTACCTTTGCAAGCTGGACGAGGCGCTCTCCGGCGACGAAACATCCTCCGGCCCGACGGACGACGTTGCGCTGGATCAGTTCACGAGAGACCAGAAAGCCTCAATCTCGGGCGATGCCGTCGCCTCGACGCGCAAGAGGTGATCTAGCCGGATAACATCACGCTTAAGATCACGTTACCATCACGTGGATCGCGTGCATTGCGTCGACCGCGTTGGCATACTGAGCGCCTTCTTGGGTGAGGCTGCCTCGGCGCTCTTGCTGATGCGGCCGTAGCGTAGAAGCGTTGTGATCGATGCGGCTGGACCGTTTGCACTTCGCAGTTCCCGCGACACGTCGCGCCTCATACGACACTTCGCACTTCATACGATCATGTCCGTTGGATCGTCGCGATTCGGTGTCGAAGGCGCGCATCGGGCATCGCTTTGGCATCAACCCGATCTGCATCGAGGAATCTCAAGAAGCGATCGTACCCTCGGGCCAGGCTCTCTGCAAACGCGTCATTCTGGCCTAGCGCATCGTCCTCCAGCCAAAGCCCGGTGATGACCAGTGTGCGGCTCGACCGTTCCAGCTTGCTGTCAAAGCGGCCGACGAGCCGGTCGCCCCACAGAATGGGGAGGACGTAGTAACCGAACTTCCGCTGGCGCTCAGGCTTGTACACCTCCCACACGTACTCGAAGTTGAACAGGACCTTGGCCCGGCCCCGGGCGTTGACCGGATCCAGCGGGGCGAGGAAGATCGCCTCTTCTTCCGTCGTCGTCTCCAGCGGCTTCCACTCCTCTGGGACGCGCCCGGCCGCAAGATCGTTGAGGATCCCGGCGTCGCCGGCAAGCGCCCAATGGGAAGTCCTCCACCCTTCGACTCGGACTTCGACGACGTCGCCGGAGGCTTGCAGTTCGGCGAGCACTTGCTGCACTTTGGGAAAGCGGGTGCCGTCAAAGTGGATGCCACGCAGGGTGAAGTCGGAGGTGCGGCTCAGGCGGGCGAGCCCCGAAAAGCTGATCTCCTTCTTGAGCAGGAATCGGGCGGCTTCGGGCTCGTCGGCTTCGCGGATCAGGCGGGCGGGGGCGACGGCTTCGGTCAGAGCGTAAAAGCGCTCAAAGTTTTCGCGGTGATGGATCATCACCTCACCCGTCCGCCAGAGGTAATACAGCGCCAGCGAGCTGTCCTTGCGCCCGCGATAGCTCTGCGTCCGTTTCCTGGTAGACATAGAGAAGTCGCGATTGCTCACCACGCCCCGCTCGTTTAGAATTTGCCGCATCTCGGCGATGGCGTCCGCGTGTTCTTGGGCCATCGCTTGCAGGTACGGTTCGCCGTCGCGCTCATGGCGCATGACCACTCGCCAGTAGGGCAGCTCATCCATGGGACGGACGGCAAGCCATCCACCCCAGTCAAAGAACTTGCGCTCTCCGTAAGCCAGCTCTTCCCACATTCCCGGCGTATAGTCGATGACACGGCTGTGAAGCGCGAGGTCTTGGCTGCGGGCGATGATCTGGAGCGGGTCGAGCTGAAGGTATTCCATGGCACGCATCGCCTGCTCCGTGCCGGCGGACCCTCGCCAGCGTCGTCCGGGCCACAGTCCCTGCTTGCCCAAGATAAAGCGCCGGGCGGTGTGAATGTCGATCGAGATCATAAACCGAGCGTCCTTCCTCTCGGCACACTCTTTGGACGGCTGCACCGGACGCATGTTCGGTCAGGCGAGGCAATGGTTCGGCGAAACTATGTTCGTTCCTTCCTGTCACGCGTCGTGTAGGAGATGGCCGGCACTCACTAATGTAACGAACTCACGTGGCTGGACGGAAGGGTGCACGTCCGTCCTTTCCAGGCGGAGGTGAGGCTTCGAAGGCGTATGCGGGAGGACCCGCGGGCGTGACGGCGAGGCGCTTCGAATTCGGGGCGACCGTCGGGGCGTGGATGTTGAACGTTGAACCTCGAACCTTGAACCTCGAACCTTGAACCTTGAACCTTAACCCTTAACCCTTAACCCTTAACCCTTAAACTTGGTGCCTCGCCAGAAGACCGCGTTAAAGATGCAGGACTGTCCGGAGGGCGACGAGCACATAGAGCGTGGCGAAGGGGATGATGAACAGGTTCTTGAGGACGAAGCGGTTGGCGGGTTGCAGGTCGGGGCTTTCGACGCTCATCCGTACCAGCCAGTCGGCCCCAGCGTTGAGAGCGTAAATGACGATGCTAAACATCAGGACCTGCCAAACCACCTCCAGCCACGATACGCGAGAGAAGAGCCTTCCTTGGGTGAGTGACGCCTGCACGCCGGCCAGGTCGTGGGGCCATGCGACGCGCAATGCAGCAAGCACCAAAGCGATGCGACACAGGGCGACGATGAGCTCGACCACTCCGGAAACGGCGCCGGACATCCACGAGGGCTTAAGAACGTAGGCGACCCGGGCCGTCGCCGGAAACAGTGAGAGGGCGGTGAAGGTGCCGAATTTGCGGCCGTAGAGTCCAAACGTCGCAGTGAGCGTCCGCCAAGCGGCTTCGAAAGGTTGATGAGGCACCAGGTCTCGTCCTTTCACGGTGGTTTACGGGCTGGCTTTCTCGGCGCCGTAGCGTCTTATTCGGCGCGGGCGGAACTCGAACTCGAAGGAAAGGGACCGCCGAATGGAGAGCCACTATCTTCCAATTTTACCATGCGTCGGACGGCTTTGGGAATTGCGACTTTGGGTGTCGCGACCTCGGAGCGAGCCGGTGGGGTCTGACTCAACGACTTTGCGTCGCGCAACCGTCTTGAAACGCTGACGCAAGCGACACACGCCCGGGGCAGACTACCGTCGGAGGTGTTGGCCTTGGGACTCTCATCGCTATGGACCGGATCGTGGGCCGGACTATGGACCGGACAGGGGGACGGCGTATGGGCTGGACTGTGGACCGGATTTGGGCGAGCGTCGCTTCTTGTGCTGCTGATGGTCTTGGGAATCTCTTCGGCGGCGTACGCCAACCGGCCGATTTTTGCCGGGACGAGGGCTTCGAGCCCAGATGCGGCCGTACGTTTTTCGGACCCTTCCATCTCGCGCGTCATCTACTATGAATTGACCGACGAAGCTCCCGTCCAATGGTTCGCGGTTGAAAGCGACAAACGGCAGGAGCTTCGCGTGCTGCTCGGAGTGCCCGCTGGGCTCTCCAGGAAACCGGCCAATCCGGTCGTCGTCCTCTTTGGACCGGGATTAGGCCCGGGCGCTGCGGATCCGCCGGGCCGGTTGGAGCTCGAGCCTCCGGTCGGGCTCGGTACGGGCGCCGTGGTGGTTTCACGAAAGGAGCATCCTGAACGATTTTACGAGCCCGTGACGGGGACGGAGTCTCTGATCCTTGGGGAAGGGAGCGTCGAACTTCCGGCTCCCGGAACTTACTATGGCGCAGTCTATGACGTCCGGCGGGAAGCGGGGAAGCTCTGGGTCGGCTTTGGCGAGCGAGAGGCGTTTACCTGGCGGGATATCCCGCGCCTTCTGGGGTGGATCCGAAAGGCTAGGGATTTTCACGAGATGCCAGGATGGCCGCGCTGGGTGTGGGGAGCCGGCGCCGCAGTCTTGGCAGCGATCGCCGGCGTCACGATCTGGTTCGTACGCCGGTTCGTGCATGAGACATAGGTCTACGATGGTGCCTCGCCGGAGCCGCACTGCGCTTTGGAGGGCAGGTCGATGCTGGCGCCTAACTGGAGCCGCCCTGCGCTTCGGAGCGCCCAATGCCCCTTGCTCCCGCCCGGGTGTGCCGTGTGCCTACTCAGGGCGTTCCCGTCCTTTCCGGTGCTGGTGCCGGGCCACTTTCATGCGGTTGCCGCAGAGCTTCATGGAGCACCATTTTCTCCTGCCGCTCGAGTCCAAGAAAAGGAGGACGCAATCAGGATTGGCGCACCGGCGCACCTTGTTGAACTCTCCAGTCGCCACAAGGCGCAGAGCGTCGATCGCCGTCAACGATGCCAGCGCGTCGGACGGATCTCCTTGCGGCAGCGGAACCAGTGAGTTACCGGCTACTTTGTAGGCGACCGGCGCCTTTCGTATCAACGCTTCTAAAGGCGCAGTCCACCGCTGAACGAGCTCCGTCTTGCTGCAGGATGCCCCGGATGCCGCGGTCTCAAAGCCTTCCCGAAGCAACGCCCGCAAAGAACGCATCGAATCCAACGCTGCCGCGCTGTCAAAGCCGCGTGGGAGCGACTCCCTGTTCAACCCGCCCGCTTGTTCCGCAGCCTGCGCCCAGCGCGCCAGATCATCGGGCGTCACGAGCAGGTCGATCCTCTTTCCCCAACGCACGACTTCGGTATTGACTAGATCCAGCGAAAGCCGCCCCGTAACGAGCGGGAAATCACTGTGATCGCCCACGGTCATCGCTCCGTTTCACTCGGCGCGCCGGTTGGCTGCTGGCCGTCCTGCGCGCTGCCTCAGGGTCATGGTTCATCTAACCCGATTGTACATCATTGACAGGTTAGATTCCAGTCGCTTATGATCTAACCATAGAAGTTCTACGGAAGGGGTTAGATTCGATGAGTCTTCCTGGCTGCGGAGTTTCGTCGACGTGGATTCGAGCGCCTCCGGAGACGAACACGGGATCCGGAGAATCCGGCCTGCGAGCCGTCGCCGCTGCCGGCACCTGGCCGGGCGCGCCGTAAATGCACTCTGGACGTAGCCGCGCGCCAAAGGTCGTCGGCCCGCCGGAGCGTGGTTGGGCGAGACGCCCGGCCAAAAGGCAGAAAGATAATGCGAGTCGGACTGACAGCGATTCCGTTCACTCCGTTAGAACCGGGAGGAGATCCGGCATGAAGAGGGCTTTGCTGGTCATCGATGTGCAGAACGAGTACTTCACCGGGAGGCTGCGTATCGAAAACGGGGAGAGGAGCCTTGCCAACATCGTCAGGGCGATGGACCACGCCCATCAAAAGGGGATCCCCGTCGTGGTGATCCGGCACACAAACCTTGCCGAGGGGGCGGTGACGTTTCGCAAGGGTTCTCCGGAGTGGGAGCTTCATCCGGAGATCGCCAGGCGGCCGTACGATCACCTGGTCGAAAAGCACATGCCGGGAAGTTTCACGGGGACCGACTTAGAGCGCTGGCTCAAAGAGAACGGCATCACCACAGTGACGATCGCAGGCTTTATGGCACATCTCTGCTGCGATACGACCTCGCGCCAAGCTGTGCACCTTGGATTCGCCGTCGAGTTTCTGGCGGACGCGACGGGCACGATTCCGCTTGAGACCGAATGGGGTTCGCTCACTGCGCAAGAGCTGTACCGGGCCGTCCTGATCGTCCAGGCAGCGAGATTCGCGAAGGTGCAAAAGACCGAGGACTGGATCCGACAGGTTTAAGAGGAGGCTTGAAGCTGAAGCGCTCCGCCCGGAATTGGGTGCCCGAAGGCCCCACCCCGCCCGCGAGGCGGAAGGAAGCCGGAGCTCAGTGACAGTCCGGAGCACTCAAGTCCGGGCGCGAGCCGGTTCTCCCCGGTCAGCTCGCGGGTTCGCGCCCCTAAGCCTTGCTCTCGCTTCGAAACGTTAAACTCTCCCCTGTCCTTACCTGTTTAAGTTGATCTGTTTGGTTGACTTTGTTCCGCCGGATCTGGTAAATTATACCCGCGGCCAAATGGATAGTTTTCCGATCAACAAGATTTAAATAAGCGGTTGGCGAAGGGGGACGCACATGTCGCTGTACCTTTTGGAGATGGCTCTGGACGGTCGAAACGAGCAGGAGATCGTAAAGGCGCTCGACGTCTTCTCTCAGGCTTTAAAGGGGGATGGGGAGATCGTCGAGGCGCAAGTGGGGCTTGAAGCCGGTAGGGCCTTTCTCGTCGCGCAGGCGAGCAGTGCCGCCCGGGTGGAGGAGGCGGCTCGGAGCGCCGGCTTCTCCGTGAGCCAGGTGAAGGAGGTGCTCCTCGTCGGCACCGAGCTGGACAAGGTGAAAGAGCGGGCCGGCAAAGCCAACTACCTGGTCGAGTGGAACCTGCCAGCGGGGCTTACGATGGAGCAATACCTGAAGCGCAAGAAAGAGAAGTCCGTTCGCTACGCCGAGATTCCCGAAGTCAGCTTTGAACGCACGTACGTCTGCACCGACATGAGCAAATGCCTCTGCTTCTACGATTCGCCAGACGAGGAGCTGGTTCGGAAAGCTCGCGAGCTCGTCGAGGCGCCCATCGACTCGCTGACGACGATCAAGAAAGTGGGGGCGTGAGGCACCGTGGCGGACCGGGCGCGAGGATGGCTCCTTCCGGAGTCCGACCGGCTAGAAGTTGCAGAGTGGTTCGCCGGGCGGGCGCGGTCGGTCGACCGCTTGGAGGAACCCGCCCAGGCGGGTCTCGGCATGCTGGCCTCTCGGGGCTTGCTCAGCAGGGGAGTTCCCACGGAGCTTGGCGGCGATGGAGGAAGCCTCGAGGAGATGGCCGAGGTGATCGCCACGGTGGCCGGCAGCTGCCTGACGTCCGCTTTTGTCTTGTGGTGTCACCGGATGTTCCTGGAGTACGTCTCCAAAAGCGGGAACCCGTTTTTGATCTCGGAGGTCCTCCCACGAGCGCTGCGGGTTGAGCGCTTGGGCGCGACGGGCTTAGCCAACGCCATGAAGCATCTCGCTTCGCTCGAGGAGCTGAAAGTGACGGCGACTCCCCGAGACGGCGGATACGTCTTAGCGGGGCGGTTGCCGTGGGTCTCCAACCTCGTCGACGACCGTTTCATCGTCGCGGTGGCGGCGCGGACCGAGGGAGCGATCGCGCTGGTGGCCGTACCCGGAGATACGCCGGGCGTGAGCTGCGGTCCGAGGTTTCCGCTCTTCGGACTTGAGGGGACGGCGTCGGCGGCGCTCGAGTTTCACGCCGTACAGCTCGATTTGAAGTGGGTGATCGCCCAGGACGGACAGGCGTTTCTCGCCAGGGTTCGCCCGGCATTTCTGATTCTACAGTCGGCATTGGCGTGGGGGCTTGCCGAAAGCGCCCTGGCGAGCATTGTCGCCAAGTTGTCGGGCCCTCGGCTCGTTCTCGAAAGAGAGGTGAAGCTGCTCGACCGGACGCTGGACCGGCTCGTCGGGGAGCTCAGAGAGCTCGTCCGGGCATTCGCCGGCCAAGAACGCGGCGACGGGGTGCGCCGCGCGCCTGATGGACAAGGCGCGCGAGGCGATGTGATGTATCGAGCTCTCAAAGTGCGAAAAGAGCTGGCCGAGCTCGCCGTCCAGGCCGTTTGGCTCGAGCTTGAGGCGGCGGGCGGCGCCGGTTACCTGTCCGCCAGCGACACGGCCCGCCGCCTGCGGGAAGCGGCGTTCTTTCCGGTCCAAAGTCCAAGCCTCGTCCAGTTGCGGACGGAGCTCGCACAATACGAGGCAGCGCTGGCCTTCCAGGCGGATGCCGCCGCATGGGAAGGCGCGCCATCCTTGGGCAAGGAGGGCGCATTGTGATCGAAATCACCGGCGCAAGCAAGGAATACCGCCTTCATGGGGCGGTCGTGACCGCTTTTCAGGGCGTCGACCTCCACGTCGAGCCCGGTGAGATTGTTTCCATCGTCGGGCCCAGCGGCTGCGGCAAATCGTCCTTGCTGAAGGCCATCGCGGGTCTTGAGCCCCTGAGCAGCGGNGAAATTCGGTTCTTGGGAGTTCCCGTCAAGGGGCCCGATCCCCGGATCGGTCTGGTCTTCCAAGAAGCGCGGCTTCTGCCTTGGCTGACGGTGCGGGAGAACGCAGCGTTTGCCGCGAGGTTCGCAGCGCACCGCCGGGGGGGCTTCAAAAGGGGAGTCGACGAGCTCTTGCGGCGCGTCGGCCTTGAAGGCTTTGCGGACGCATATCCGTCCCAGCTTTCGGGCGGGATGGCGCAGCGGGTGGCCCTCGCGCGGGCGCTCGTGCAGCAGCCTGCGGCGATTCTCTTCGACGAGCCGTTCGCTTCGCTCGACGCCTTGAGGCGAATGGAACTCCAGGCGTGGCTGCGCCGCGTGCTCAAGGAGGAAGGCAGCGCCGCCCTCTTTGTCACTCACGACCTCGACGAAGCGCTGATCATGGCGGATCGCGTGGCGGTGATGACTCCACGGCCTGGCCGGATCTACCGGGTTTACAGCGCGCCGTGGAGTAGTGAAGCGACGGATCAGGCCGGGCTCGCCGCGTCCAGGGAGTTTTGGGAGTTGAGGAGTGCGATTTTGATGGACCTTAAAGCCACCGGCGGGCTGGGCGAGGCGATGGCTTCATGAGAGAGTGGAGCCGTAGAGAGTTTCTCAAGTTTATGGGCTTGGGTGTGAGTGGCCTTTTTATGGGGGCGCTTCTTGCAGGCTGCGGCCAAGGCTCTGGGAGCCGGCGAGGCGAGCCGGACGCGAGCGTTGCCTCCGGTTCGAACGACGCATCGAGCTCCTCCGCCGATAGGCCTTTGCGGATCGGATTTCTTCCGATCACGGACGCGTCGCCGCTTCTTGTGGCTCACGCTAAGGGGTTTTACGAAGCCGAGGGGCTGGAAGTCGAGCGGCCCTATCTCTTTCGCGGCTGGTCGCAGATCGTGGAGGCGTTCGTGGCCGGGCAAGTCGACGTGATCCATGTCCTCATGCCGACGGCCGTGTGGATGCGCTTCGGCCAAAACATCCCCGTGCGAATTGTCGCCTGGAATCACACGGACGGATCGGCGTTGACCGTGCATCCGGGAATCCATCAGGTGGCCGATCTCGCGGGCCAGACCGTCGCGATTCCCTACTGGTATTCGATCCACAACGTCGTGCTGCAGGAGCTTCTCCGCCGCAGCGGGTTGAGGCCCGCAGAGCACGCGAGAGACCGCCTCGCCTCCGATGAAGTGCGGCTCGTCGTCATGGCGCCTTCGGATATGCCCACTGCGCTGGCCAATCGCTCCGTCGCCGGCTACATCGTGGCCGAGCCGTTCAACGCTGCCGCTGAAGTGATGGAGATCGGCAAGATCTTGCGGTTTACCGGCGACGTGTGGCTAAGGCATGCATGCTGCGTCGTCGTCATGAGAGAAGAGGACTTGCAAAGGCGCCCGGTCTGGGCTCAGAAAGTGGTCGACGCCATCGTCAAGGCCCAGCTGTGGATGAGAGAACACCGGGAGGAGGCGGCCCGCGTCCTCTCCGGCGAGGGCGAAGGGTACTTGCCCCAGCCTCTGGCCGCCATTCAGCGCGCCCTGGTGCACTATGATCACGCCCATTACGGCCCGGCAGGGGCCATCCAGCATCCCGAATGGGGCAACGCCCGCATCGATTTCGTCCCGTATCCTTATCCATCCTATACCGAAGCGCTGGTCCGCTTCCTCAAAGGAACGTACGTCGAAGGCGAGCGGGCCTTTCTCGACCGGCTCGATCCGGCGGCGGCTCACGCACAGCTGGTGAACGACACCTTCGTCCGCAAGGCGATCGAGCAGGTCGGAGGACTGGCCGCCTTTGGCGTGCCTGACGAATGGGTGCGCACCGAGGTGATCGCACCGTGAGGATGCAGCTTCCCCGCACCTCGTCGGAGAGGGCTGCGCCGTGGGCTCCCCTGACAGGGCTTGTGATCGCATGGATAGGGTGGTCTTTGGCGACGTCGCCCACCTTTGGCCTCAATCCGGTCCTCGAACACTTTTCCCCGTCCCGCGCCGTCGGGGCGCTGATCCGGGTGGTGCAGGAACAGCGGACCTGGACGCACATCTTCGTCAGCCTGCGCCGCGTCGGCGTTGGCCTCGGCATCGCCTTTCTTGCAGGCGTTCCCGCGGGGCTTTTGCTCGGCAGGCTTGGGTGGCTTGAGCGAGCGTCGTCCGCCGCCATCCAGTTTCTCCGCATGATCTCGCCGATCTCGTGGATGCCCATTGCCGTCATGGTGCTAGGGATCGGCGACGCCCCCATCTACTTCTTACTCGCCGTGAGCGCGGTCTGGCCCATCTTGCTCAGCACCGCGGAAGGGACCCGACGGGTCGACCCGCGCTGGATCGAGATGGCAAGGAGCCTCGGCGCAACCGAAGCGGAGATGATGCGCCACGTGGTGGTGCCGGCGATCGCGGCGCACGTGGTGACGGGACTTCGGTTGGGCTTGGGAGTGGCGTGGATCGTGTTAGTTCCCGCCGAGATGCTGGGCGTGCGGGCGGGGTTGGGCTACGCTATTCTCGATGCCAGGGATCGCTTAGCCTATCCTGAAGTGATGGCGATCGTGTTGCTCATCGGCTGTCTCGGCTGGGCCATGGACACGTTGATCCGCCGGATCGAGGCGCGCCAGGCGCACGGGGGTCGTTAGCGGCTCATCCCGGGGAGCGGCGCAGGACTTAGGTGCGCAGTCTCTGTTTACCACCCTTAACCCGGCAAGAGGGCGGCAGCGCGGGGCGCATTGAAGGCCCGCCGGTGGTCTTCAAGGCCGCCGCATGCTGAGCCAGCCCCCATGAGGGGATGGCAGGATTATCGATGAGTTCTGAGTATTAACAACAGCAGGGGGGGAGAAGGCGATGGCGAGCGGAGCCGGAGGAGGAGAAGTCACGATCACTGGGCTCGATCACGTCAACCTTGCGATGCCGCCCGGGGAAGAGGAGCGGGCCCGGGCGTTTTACCAGGGGATTCTTGGGCTCGTAGAGGCGGAAAAGCCTCCATCCCTCAGGGCCCGCGGTGGCTGTTGGTTTCATGGTCCCGGGGCGATCGTCCACGTCAGCGCCGAGGAAGGATTTCGTCCGTCTCGCCAGGCGCACGCGGCGTTTACGGTCTCTGACCTTNCCGCACTGAGGCAGGCGCTAGAGAGCGCCGGTCACAAAGTCATCCCGGACCATNCCGTTCCCGGCGTCGAGCGGTTTTACACGTTGGACCCATTCGGCAATCGCCTTGAGTTTATCAAGGANGGCCAGGGATTCTCTCAAAGGTGCAAGCCGTGACGCGACCCGTGCCGGCGCCTTGCAGGCATTGGGTNTTGAACGCTGGAGATAGAGGCGTGTGAGCGCAGCCGATGTTCTCTTAGGCCTTACGATCGTTACCGTCTGGGGAGCAAATTTCACCGTCATCAAGATCGGCCTTACGGGCGTGCCGCCCATGCTGCTTGCGGCGCTGCGCTACGTTTTGGTCGCCTTTCCCGCAATCTTTTTCGTCCCAAGACCCAAGGCGCCCGTGAAGTACTGGATCGCTTATGGTCTTACGGTCGGGGCCGGTCAGTTCGGCTCTCTATTCCTCGCCATGTCCCTCGGGATGCCCGCCGGACTGGCCTCCGTCGTCTTGCAGTCGCAGTCGGTTTTTACCCTCATCTTCGCCGCTTGGCTTCTCAAAGAAAGAATTTCGAAAGCGAGGATTCTTGGAATCGTCATCTCCGGGATCGGGCTAGCGCTGATCACCTGGAGTCTGGGGGACGCCGCATCGGCACCCGTCCCGGCTCTGGCGCTGCTCTTGACGCTGCTTGCCGCGGGCTTTTGGGGGCTATCGAACGTCGTCATCCGCAGAGCAGTGCAAGCGGTGGCGTCGATGGGAGAACGCCTCGACATGCTGAGCATGGTGGTGTGGTCGGCTCTGGTTCCGCCGCTGCCGCTGCTTGCACTCGCGGTAGTCCTCCATACTCCGATTGAGATGGCCCGGGCGTTTGTGGCCATGAGTGGAGCCTCGATCTTTTCCGTCGCCTACCTTGCCTTTGCGGCCACGTTCTTGGGTTACGGCGGATGGAACCAGCTCCTCGCCAGGTACCCGGCCAGCACCGTAGCGCCTCTCTCACTGCTCGTGCCCGTCGTGGGGCTGGTGGTCGCCATGGTCGTGCTCGGAGAGCGGCTTTCGGCGACGGAGTGGCTCGGGGCGGCGCTCGTGGTGGGGGGCCTCCGTATGGGGCAAGGGAGGAGCGCGAATGCAGGCTTGCTCTCGCGGAATCTCCCGCGGTGACAAAAAGCGCGCCCTCCGCACGCATGTGCATGGAGGGACGCGCTTCGTCTTCCTAAAGGCTTCGAACGAGCTTTGAAAGAGCACCAAAACGGCTTCGAAAGGGCGTCAAGACAAGTTCGGAACCTGGGCTCCCGACGGTTACGGGGCTTCGGGCCAGCTGCAGGGAGTGCTGAGCAGTCGGCGACCGCCCGGAAAGCCCCGAGCCGGCGGGGGAACCGGCCGAAAATCCCTATTTGCCGATCTCGGAGAGGATCCTCTCGGCCAGGATCGTCTCGAGATTCGGCTCGCCTACCTCTTTGAGGTCGTAGCGCACCCGTACAGAGGGCTTGTTGAGCTTGAGGAGGCGGCCCAAGTTGATGGGCGTGCCGATCACGACCACGTCGGCGGGGATGGCGTTGATCGTCTCCTCGAGCTCTCGCATCTGCGTCGCCCCGTAGCCCATGGCGGGAACCAGATCGGCGAGATGGTTGTACTGCTCAAAGACGCCCTTCAGCGAACCGGCGAGGTACGGCCGGGGATCGACCAGCGTCGCTTGCAGGTTACGGGCAGCGATGACACCCGCGCCATAAGCCATGCCGCCGTGCGTGAGGGTGGGCCCGTCTTCGACCACGACTGCCCGTTTGTTGCGCACCGCCTCGGGGTCCTCGACGGTGATCGGCGACTCGGCCATCACGATCGTCGCTTTTGGGTTCGCGGCGCGCACCGCGGACAGCACCGCTTCGACCTGGTCTTTCCTTGCCGAATCAATCTTGTTGACCACGACCACGTCCGCGAGGCGAAGGTTGGTCTCGCCGGGATGGTAAGTCGTCTCATGGCCGGGCCGATGTGGGTCGACTACCGTGATGGTAAGATCGGGCCGGTAGAATGAGAAGTCGTTGTTGCCGCCGTCCCACAGGATCACGTCAGCTTCGGCCTGAGCTTGCTCCAGGATCCTGGCGTAGTCGACCCCGGCGTAGACCACGTTGCCCCGGTCGATGTGCGGCTCGTACTCCTCGCGCTCTTCGATGGTGCAGCGGTGCTTCTCAAGGTCTTCGAAGGAGGCGAAGCGCTGCACCACCTGCTCCTCCAGATTGCCGTACGGCATCGGATGCCGGACGACGACCACTTTCAGGCCTCGGGAGGTGAGGATCTCCGCCACCCTGCGGGTCGTCTGGCTTTTGCCGGAGCCGGTTCGAATCGCCGTCACCGCCACGACGGGAACGGAGGCTTTCAGCATGGTGCTGTTGGGACCAAGAAGGCGGAAGTCGGCGCCGCACGCCATCGCCAGCGAAGCCCGGTGCATCACGTATTCGTGCGAGACGTCGCTGTAGGCAAAGACNACNTCGTCGACTTGCTCCTTGCGGATCAGCTCAGCCAGCTCGTTTTCGCCCACGATGGGGATGCCGTCGGGATAGCCGGGGCCGGCGAGCGATGCGGGGTAGACCCTGCCCTCGATGTCGGGGATCTGCGTCGCCGTAAAGGCGACGACGCGATAGTTGGGATTCCCGCGGTAAACGACGTTGAAGTTGTGAAAGTCTCTCCCGGCAGCGCCCATGATGACGACCCGGCGCTGGCCGGAGGCGTGGATCTGTGCGGGTACGGTTGACATACTGTGCTCCTTTCGAGCGGCCCTTGGTGTTGAGGCATCACGTGACGCCAGGGTTAACATTTACAGCATCCTGACACGAACGTCCTTCCGGGTGACGGTGGGGATCCTGCCGGCCGGAGAGGAGCAGCCGGCGTCTCCCCTCGTCTTTCCCGGGAAAGCAGACCTGCCCGACGTATGGCCCGATCCGCTACCGGCCTTCGTTGAGGCTCTCAGACCCTGTAGGACGGCTGAAGAGCTCTGAGAGGCGCCGCCCGACCCCGGGCTCCCGACGCTCTGTAGAGAGCGCCGGCACGACCCGTCCGGTTGAACCCCTGGCGCTCCCGGAAAGCCGGCTTATGACCACAGCGTCACCCTGAATTTGAGTAAAAACACCTGAATCAAGCGCGATCGCTGCTACGCCGATATAACGCGTGAGGAAGCTCGCGGGTAGTTACGCTCCCGCAAGAGGTCACACCCGTCACCGGAGTCGCTCGCAGCTGATGCGCCACGATACGTCGATTCTCGTCGCAGAAGGCTTCGGCTAGGAGGAAATGCATGTGCGCGTGACGGTTGGTGTCAAGTTGGGATTGGGCTTCGGACTCATATTGATCATGCTGGCAGGAGTGCTGATATCGGGACTGGTCGGCCTCAATCGTGTGATCGACTTGTACGAAGGCGACGTGCTCCGCAACGCGGAGAACGCCCGCTTGAGCCAAGAGGTTGCCCGGCATGTGATCAACTCGGCGTTTGCGAGCGCTGCTTTCACCACGACAGGCGATCCCTCCTATCGCGCGCAGTTTGAGGAGGCCGACAGGGCCGCAGTCCGGGTTCTCGCGCAGCTGAAGTCGCTGTCGGTCTCGCAGACGGCGCACAACCTCATCGACAGGATCCAGAGCCTTCAGGCCCAGTACAGCCGGCTGGTAAGACCCCTTTTCGATCTAAATACGTCACTGGAGACAGAATCCGGTGAGGGGACGGAATCCATTTGGGAGATGGCGATTGAGCTCGACGCGACGAGGAATGCGCTGATTCAGGCCATCGACGAGCTCATCGCCTATCAGCAGAGGCGATCGGACGAGTTTGGACGGCAGGCCGAAGCGACCATCGGGGAATCGAGGACTCTCATGATCGTGTTCACCCTGGTCGCACTGGCCGTCGGGGGTATTGCCGCGCTGCTGCTCACGCGCAGCGTGGCCACGCCTGTGCGCATGGTCGCAAGCGCCGCCGACCGGCTCGCCGCAGGTGACCTCACGTTGGAGGCGCTGCAGATTCGCTCGCGCGATGAAATCGGGGATATGGCCGGAGCGTTCAATCGCATGATGACGAGTCTCCGTTCGACGGTAGAGGCCATCCAACGGGCGAGCGCGGAGCTCAGGCAAAGCGGCCGCCAACTCCTGACCATGACCGAGGAATCAGCCAACGCCACTGGGCAGATCGTGGCGGCCATCAACCAGATGGCTGAAGGCGCCAACCAGCAGGCTTCGAGTTCCAACGAGACAGCGCAATCCGCCGAGCAGCTGCGCCGAGCCATCGACCAGATCGCAGCCGGCGCACAAAACCAGACGCAGCAGGTTCAGGCGATCAACAATCTGGTCCAGCGGATGTCCAAGGCGCTGGAGGAAGTCTCCGCCGCGGCCAACCAGGTGGCCATGGACGCCGAAGAGGATCTCAAGACGGCGCAATCGGGCGGCGAAGCGATCCGGACCGCCGTTCAAGGGATCGAGCGCATGCGGGCGAGCGTCGAAGAGGTGGCCGTCCGGGTGCACGAGCTGGGGCGGCACTCACAGCGCATCGGCGAGATCGTTGCGTTGATCGGCGACATCGCCGAGCAGACCAACCTCTTGGCCCTCAACGCCGCCATCGAGGCCGCGAGGGCCGGCGAGCACGGGCGCGGCTTTGCGGTCGTCGCCGACGAGGTGCGCAAACTTGCAGAGAGCTCGTCGAACTCCGCGCGGCAGATCGCACAGCTGATCGAGACGATCCAGGCGGGCGTCCAAGAGGCGGTCAATGCAGTGGAGAACGGAACACGCGAGGCGGAGAACGGCTCCAAGCTCGCCGCTCAAGCCGGCCAGGCCCTGGATCAGATTGTGAAGAGNGTCGCGGAAAGCAGCGAAAGCGCCCACAGGATTGCGGAGGCGGCGGAGCGCGTGGCGAAAGACGGCGCTGACATTGTCCGGAGCGTGACCGAGGTGGCCAGCGTCATCGAGGAGAACACGGCGGCCACGGAGGAGATGTCAGCCGCCAGCGTCCAGGTGACCGACGCGATGAACGAGATTTCCTCGATTGCAACGGAGACGGCCGCGTCCGCGGAGGAAGTCGTCGCTTCGGCCGAGCAAGTGAACGCCAACATCGCCCAAGTCCGGCAGGCCGCAGCCAAGTTGGCACGGATGGCGGAGCAGCTCGGAGAAGTCGTCGAGCAGTTCAAGTTGGCCGGGGCCAAGTAAGACAAGTCCTTGAGGTGGCGGCGCTTCCCGCACGTGGGAAGCGCCGCTTCGCGTTGCCGGCGCATTCTTTGGGGCGCCTTGGCGCTTGTGGTTTGGTGGGAGATTGGATTCTAGAGAAGTTTGGACATCCACGTCGCCTGGTGGCGCTGGACGAGGACGCAGGGAAACTGCGCGCAGCGCCGGCACATGTTGAGGCGAGTGTCGAGATCGACGGAGACATCGATGACGCTGGGATGGCTGTAGGAACGATGCGCTTCGACGGCCCGGTAGAGCTGCGCACGCAAATCGGCAATGTCGTCCCAGATCTCACAGCGGTACACGGTAGTATCCCTCGTCACAACCGTTTGGTCACGTCTCACGCCGGCGCATTGCAGCAGTCGACGGGCGCCGGCGTTGATTTGGGAACGTGAGACCCTAGCCCGAAGTGTTGGGGTTCGCCCTCTCATGCGAGAGACCTTTTTGATTTTTTGTCGAAGCCAAGTCGAGTCGGATACGAAAAGAAACGAGAAATGTCCCGTGATGTCACCCTCCTTTCGGGGTTCGCGATCCCAGTCAACGCACTTGATACCAGATCACAGACCAACGGCTGAGGTCGACCTGTGGGTGCGGACCGAAGTTGAACGTCCACGGGACGGTACTGCCCGGGGCGATGCCGTCCGGGGTGACTCCTTCAAAACTCCCGAACGCGGCAAAACGGCACGTCTGAGGAATCTCCCCGATGATGCAATCCGTGAGGACGATCGCGATCAGGTCCATAGGTTGCGACGTCGTCGTACCGATGTTGGTCAACGTCGCCACAAGCAGCAGGTCGCCCTCTTCGTTGAAGCCGATGCCAGGCGGCGGGATGTCGATGACGATCTGGGGCGGGACCCGGAGCTCTTGACCGTCCGAGGTCGCACTGGGCACGGCCTCTTGCGCCGAAGCGACGAGCGACGCCGCGGCAAAGCTCACCAGGAAGAGGACGGCGACCAGGCCCAAACTCCTTGAAAACATCGCTCTCCTGTTACGCATGGATCTCCTCCTTTCCGACCCCCACAACCCGGCCACATCCGCACTTTGCAGCGTCTGCCTATATCACATTGATTCGAGATTTGGATCTCATCTGCCTCTCGGTAATAGGAGAAATTGGGGTGCTAGCACTCTAGTATGATCACTTCAGCTCATGTTACAGTTTGTGTAGTATTTTGTCACGTATTCTGGCCTTTCTTCGAACGGGGGCGGGAGAAGGCGGATGGAGCCTGACGTCTTGAGGGATGCCTCAGCTCGCGGTGTGCGTGGGTCTCGGGGCCGTCGGCTTGCCCGAGGGGATGATGGGAAAACGGGCTGACAGCGTCGCACCCATGCCGACAGCTCCGGTAAAGCTCCACGTTCCGTTTAGATCGCCCACTCGGGCGTCGATGGTGCGCAGTCCCAGAGACGGCGTCAACGTGGCGGGGTCAAACCCCTTGCCGTCGTCCGCGACGACGAGGAGCAGGTACTGAATGATGGCTTCTCGACGTGTGCGGATGGTCTCCGGCCCGAGCGCGTCGTCGCCGGGAGCGGAAGGGGGCTCATTGGCCCCGGAGCTGGCCGCCATTGGAAGTTCTGGGCTTTTCTCGGTGATCAAAGAGAGGGAAACCGTCAGGCGGCGGGCGTCGGCGTGACGGACGGCGTTGTTGAGAGCTTCCTCCAGGACGCGGTACATCCCGAGCCGCAATTTGTACCCGATCTGGCTGGCTGAGGGCAGGTCGAGAGCGACGACGGCTGGATCGACGTGGAAATCGATGTGGAAATAGCTCTCGTAGGTGTGGACCAGCGTCTCTAAGGCGGGAACGAGGCCTGCGGCGACCGCGGTCGGATGCAGGCGCCGGCTGACGCTGCGGATATCCTCGTCTCGCAGCTTGACGAGCCACTGTTTCGCTTCGGCCAGACTCTGCTGGGCTTGGGAAGGATCGCTCTGGATCAGCCGCGCGGCCTGGTCGATGTGCTGGAGGGCGGAAAAGAGTTTCCCCTGTGCGGCGCCGTGAAGCATCTCTGCGATCTGGCGGCGGACGTCCTCTTCCCGCTCGGTCATCATTCGCCGGTAGCGCTTGAGCTCCGCGAGCTGCCATTCGGTCTCCTTTAACATCCTGGCGTTTTCTTCGAGGAGCCGGTCCTGGGCCGCGAAGCTGCGGGCCGCCTTGCGGGCGACAGCCCAACCTTGACTTATCACGAACGCGGCCGTGCCGTAGGGAATGGCGTCGATCCTTTGGAACACACCGGCAGGAGAGGCAGCCGTGACCAAGATGCTCGCTGTGTACGCCAGCGCACCGGCGAGAAAGAGCGGGGCGCCGTCTCTCCCTCTTGTCGCTGCTTTCCGCATCGCCAAGACGGCGTAGGCGGCGTAAAAGACCAGAATGATCAAGTAGGGCGGGATGAGCAACGAAGAGATACGGCCGGGTGTGAAAAGAACGACCAGGAGGCCGGCGAGGCTGATGGTGATCACCGTGTTGACAGCGCGCTTTGAGACTTCCGCGGGGAAGGCCGAGCGCATGTAAAGATAAAGCAGCGCTGGAGAGATGTAACCCGTCGCATACCCGATCTTGAGACCGGTCTCCCACGGGATGCCGGGGAACAGGCGGTACGCGATGAAGTTTCCGGTGAAGGCAAGCCGGATCGCCGTCGTGAGCACGAACAAGCTGAAGTACGCGGCGCCCATATCGCCGAGGCGCTCAATGGCAACGCCGAAAAAGAACACCGCCGCAAACAGCGCCAGGCCGATGATGAACGCGTCCGCCATCTCTGAGCGACGCTGCCTCACGTCGACCTGGTCGGCGAGGCCGAATTCCAGGCTAAGCGGGATGCCGCCTTCCCGGAAATGGAAATTGGACACCTGCATGACGAGTTCGACGACGTCGTCCTTGGGAAGGAAGCGCGCCACACGCGCTAGGAATTGAGGCTCAGCGATCTTGTCGTCCTCCGCAACGCGCCCGTTGCCCGCCGCATATTCTCCGTTAATCCAAAGGCGGTAACTGGTGTTGGCGTACGGGATGTAGACGGCGAGGGGTTCTCCGGCTGCCTCAGGATCAGCCAGATGAGAACTCGCTGACAGCCCGAGTCGCTTCCCAAGGTCGACCGTCAGCCGGTACGTCGCATATCCGTGACGGCCTACGGGAACTTGCCCCAGATCGCCGGCCAACGGTATGAAGTCGCTCCACGGTCCCGGAACCCGAACCCAGCCTGTCGGCTGCACAGTGTCGGCGTCAAAAGCGTCAGGTTCGAGCAGCGCTCCCCAGTAAAACTCCCATTCGCCGTCGAGCTTTACCACGCCCCCGCGTTCGAAGTCCCACGCGGACAGGTCGAGCAGCCCATTGTCCGCCGTCGGGGAGGTGACACGGGCTACAGCTGCGGCACTTTGGAATACTTGCGAAATGAGACAAATCCACAGCAAGACCAGCAGTAGATATCGAAAGCGGAGTCTGCGGCTCATCGCTGTTTCTTGAAACTTTGATGGATACAGTCTCGCTTCAATACAAATATTCTGTCACAAACATTCATCTTCGTTTCTCAAGGCTGAAAGATTCGGGAGGATTTTACAAAGTCCTCGCACGACGCGTTCCGGGTGGAAACGGGCAATTCCAAAGACTGGTGGATCCAACCGCGCGGTGGAGGAGATGTGGTCCGGCGATGGCCGAAGTTCGCGTGCTTGTCGTAGAGGATGAGCCCCTCTATCGCCAGATGCTTGAAGTCATCCTGGCGGAAGATCCCGAGTTGTCGGTGACGGCCGCGTACTCGAGGGCAGAGGACGTACTGGTCAATCTCGACAAGCTGTCTTTTGACGTAGCGATGCTCGACATCCAACTGGCAGGCAGGCTCCAAGGGCACGAGCTTGGATTTGCGCTGCGGAGGGTGTGGCCTGACCTGGGCATCGTCCTGCTGTCCAACTACATGGAACCGTCGTTCATTCACGCGTTGCGGCGGCATGCGCTTTCCGGGTGGTCGTATCTGATCAAGCATGCCGACATCGATATCGAGACGCTCCGGCGGGCGGTCAAAGGAGCGGCCCGGGGCGAGATCGTGATCGACCCGCGCATCGTCGCCGCCGTAGAGAAGAGGCCGCGGAGCAGCCTTGCGTGTCTTACCGAACGAGAGCTCCAAGTGCTGCAGCTCATGGCCGAAGGCTGGAGCAACGGCGCGATCGCGGCGGCGCTGAACCTCGGACTCAAGTCGGTGGAGAACCTGATCAATCGCATCTTCAACAAGCTCGACATCCAACGTTCCGGAGGCGGTCTTCAGCCACGGGTCGTAGCCGTCCTGCGATACCTCGAGGAGGTCCGGATGCGTTAGGTGTCCAACAACATCGATTAGCGACAGCGTTACGTGTCTTGAGGAAAGGACGTGCGCCTATGCTGATCGGTGAGAGAGACCGGGCCGCGATTCGCAAGCTCTTCGAAGATCTGGCCAGCCCGGTGCGTCTGGTGGTCTTTTCGGAGGGCAGCGTCAAGCTCCCGGGCAGGCAGCAGTGCATGTACTGCGAGCAAACAGTGGCTCTCGCCCGGGAGCTTGCGGCGCTCTCTGAGAAGCTCAGTGTCGAGGTAGTGAACTTCTACGTCGACAAGGCGAAGGTAGAGGAGTACTCCATCGCTCGCATCCCCGCGATGGCGATCGTCGGCGCCAAGGACTACGGCGTGCGTTACTACGGTATTCCCGCCGGCCACGAGTTTCGCGCGCTCCTGGAGGACATCGTCGACGTCTCGCGGGGGACGACCGATCTATCGCCGGAGACGGTCGAGAAGCTCGCACGGGTCGACACGCCGGTCCATATTCAGGTGTTTGTGACGCCGACGTGCCCTTATTGCCCGCCGGCTGTGCGTTTCGCCCATAAACTCGCGATCGCGAGCGATTACGTGACGGCCGATATGGTCGAAGCGCAGGAGTTTCCCGAGCTTGCCCAGCGGTTCGGGGTGTACGGTGTGCCCCGCACCGTCATCAACGAGGAGGTCCACGTAGAGGGAGCCATGCCTGAGCAGTATGCGATCCTCTTCGTCCTTAAAGCGGTGGGGAAGCTAAACCCCGAGGAGGCGAAACTCCTCGAGCAGATCGCGGGGTAGCGGCGTTTGCTCAGCCGCTAGCGGCCGTTGGGCGCCCCGACCATTGCTCTTTCTCTGACAGTGTTGTAGAGCTTGGGATGGCCCACGCCGAGTTCGGGTTCGTCTCCCATGGGCACGGGATCCTGCACGTACTCGATGGGCTTGCCGTCCACTTTGATCTTCATCCAGCGGCCCTCGGCGCTCTCGTCGCCGCTGGAGAAGTTCCAAAACTGGTGGTTGTTCTCAACACGCTCGAGCTGCTTGGGGAAGGCGATGGGTACGGGCGTTGCGTCCCAACCTTCGGCTTCGAGTTCCTCGATGGCGGCCGCCCACTGGTGTTGATGGTACGTATCCCGGGCCAGCAGAAAGGCGAGCATGTCCCGCACGCCCGCGTCGGTCGTCATCTCGTAGAGGCGAGCGACCTGCAGGCGCCCCTGCGACTCGGCGGCGAGATTGGCGCGGAAGTCGGCCAGCAAGTTGCCGCTCGCGACGATGTAGCGGGACGTCCACGGAAAATCCTGGGAATCGTTGGGGCTTGCCCCTAGACCCCAGACGATCGCGTGCTGCGGGCTCATGCCGCCGAGGACGGCGCCGACCAGCGGGTTCGACTTGGCAGCGGCCTCCTGGTCGACGGGGGAACCCTCGAGCAGGCGGGCGATCATGGTAGCGAGCATCTCGACGTGGCCCATCTCTTCGGTGCCGATGTCGAGCAAAAGATCCCGGTACTTGCCCGGACCCCGGCAGTTCCATCCTTGAAACAGGTACTGCATCATGACGGTGATCTCGCCGAAGGCTCCGCCTAGCACTTCCTGGAGCTTCTTGGCGTAAACCGGATCGGGTCTTTCCGGTTTGGCGTGGTACTGCAGCCGCTTGACGTGGTAGAACAATGCGACTCCTCCCTCCCGGATTTCTTCATCCAACGTGCGACGATAACATAACCCAGCAAAGTTGGAAGAGAACCGCGGAATCGCGCGGCACGAATGGAGAAAACTGGGGCGGCATCGGAAGGCTGAAACGTCCCGGCGGAGCTTTTTCTTTGCGGCGCGGGACAGGAGGCGAGGGCGAAGCTCCAGGTGAAGCAGCGGATGGGGCAGCCGATGAGGCGGCGCGAGGCAAAGCACCGTGGCCACACCGGTTGATCGGGAAGCGTTTTGAAAAAACGGCTTGAAAACAGGTCGGCACCGCTTGAAGATGAGTGACCGCGGAGGGCGCGGCAAAGCGACCGGGGCGAGTCAGCCCCGGTCGCTTTCACTTGCGACAGGTGCGATCTCCCGCAGGTACTCGGCGAAAAGCTCGGGCGGGAGCGGCCCGAGGTGCCGGCGGGCGATTCGCCTGTCCGCGGTGATCCAGACGTAGGTGGGCGTTCCCACCGTCCGGTACATGAAGGAGACCTCCCGGTCCCGGTCGAGCAAGACGCGCATGCTGTAACCCTTGCGCTCGAGATGATCCCGGACCGTCGCCTCGCGTTCGCCGATGTCTACGGCGAGAAAGAGTGGCCCGTCGGGATCTTGGCCCAGATCGGGGAAAGCCTCAAGCAGCCTCGGAAGATCGACGGCGCAGTAGGGGCAGTAGGTGGTCCAGAAGTAGAGGATCACCGGTCGCCCCGTCTGCTCGCTCAAAGTGAACACGTCGATTTCTCCGCCGGCGAGCAGTTCAACGAGGGAGAAGTCAGGCGCTTCGGGAAGCTCGGCGGCGTAAGCAGCGGAAGAAAGCGGGGAACCGCCGGGAAAGAGCACGGTGAGCATCATGGAGAAAAGCAAGAAGAACAGCGCGCTGATGGACGCTGCGAAAACACCGATGGCCCCTGCGAAAGCAGAGGATCGGAGGGCCGTCCATCGAGGAAGCTGATGTGGTTTGGGGATCATCGGGACGTGCGGCACGTTTGTCGACCACCCTTCATGCGAATCAGCGCGAAAAGCGAGGAACGGTCACCCAGACGGCGATCTACCACCCGGTAAAGCCCGTGCGGGCGATAGTCCATGACAAGATAGGTGTCAGGCCGTCAAACCACAAGACGGCGGCGGTGGCGATCAGCACCCAGCCGCTCGCTGGATGAAGCCAGCGGGCAAGGCGCCTTGCCCGCGCCAAGCTAGGAGCGTACAAAGCACCCGCGAGAAAAGGCAACGCCACACCGAGGGCGTAGGCGCCGAGCAACAGAGTGGAGCGGGCCGGATCGGTGCTTGAGAGAATCAGGATCGAGCTGAGGATAGGGCCGATGCACGGGGTCCAACCGGCGGCAAAGCCAAGCCCCGTGAGAAACGCGCCCAACGCCGTGGCGCTTGCCCGGCGCGGCCGCAGCCTCCGGTCGACGAGGAGCCATGGGAAGCGCTCGGGGAAGAGGACGGACAACGCCAGCACGAACACGGCGACGGCGCCGAGCTTCTGCCAGAGCAGCCGGTACTGGAGCAGCAACCCGCCCACCCATCCCGCCGACCAGCCGAGCGCGACAAAAACGACGCTAAACCCAAGGACAAAGGGGATGGCGTGGAGTAATCCGTCTATGTTAAAGTGGTTTACTCGGAAATCCCCGGCGGCAGACGTAGGCTTAGTGGTGTTGGCAGCGGCGCCGGCGGCGGCAGCGGGATCGGCGCCCGGATGGAAGGCTGAAGCGGTGCCTTGAGCGGTGCCTTGAGCAGCGCCCAAAGCACTGTCGGCACCCGCGCTTGCAGCGCCAATGAGAGCCAGGTAACTCGGCACGATAGGCAGCACGCACGGCGACAGGAAGGTGAGCAAACCTGCGCCGACGGCGAGGGCGATGGAGGGCGTGCTCTCGAGCATCGTTCTCAACCTCCCTAAGTCGCGAGATTCACGGGATTCAGTCACGGAATCGACCAGCTACCGGCGTGCCGGCGAGATCCGTCGGCGAAACCCCTTCTCTCCGGCGGGGATGCGCGCTCTACGCTTTCTTGGGGTGATCGATACAAGATGCAGCAGCGGCGAAGGTCAGCGTTTTGGCTTTGGACAGGCGTTGCGGCGGTCGTCCTGATCGGGTCGGGATTGGTGTTGAGCCACGTGCTTTCCGGCACGGCGGCGTCGTGCGAGAGATGGGCTCGCTCGGCTCCCGCCTACGATCCGCGCAGCGCTCCCGAGGGTTGGAGCCGCATTCTCACGTTCACATACGAAGGTGAAACCCTCCGGTTCGGCGGCATCCACGGCCACTACTGGCGCTGGCTCGATGAAGACGAGGGTCGCATTTGCGGCCTCCACTACAACACCGACAAGATTCACGCAAGCGGCGTCGACGACGGCCGCCTGCTCTACGCCGTGGAAGGGCGCCTCGTCCGCCTGCCCATCCCGGACGATCAGGTCCCGCAGCCGGTCGAAGAAGAGGCGGTTCTCCAGCTGCTCACCGGCGATGTCCCTCTTACGTGGCTCGGCGAACCCCGGCCGCCGGGCTACGTCTACTGGCACGGCGCGTACACAGAGCAGAACCGGGCGAGCGCCGTCGGTTTTTGGCTCAAGCACACCGCCTTGATCGCCTTCACCTTTGACATGGGCGGCGAGCCGGGATATCCGTTTACCCACGACGTGAAGCCCGGAGTCGACCTGCTGTATGCTCCAAAGCTCAACTTCGATCGGGGAGAAACCATCGACCGATCGGTGGCCTCCTCCGCCGCCGGTCACTGACGCCTTTTCCTGCGACACCATCCTCGAGACGGCCGTTCGAAGACGGCCGCTAGGGCCACTCCCGCCGGGGCGCTTGCCGGTTCGTCGCCTCCCTGGTGGACGCTCGCCCGGAAGACTCCGGGACTCGGGGCGCCGCCGGCGGGTTGCTTCGCTCAAGGACGACTTAGCCGCATCCTCCACCGAGGCGCATGCCGGAGGGCTGCGTCGAGGCAGGAGCGCGGTCCACGGCCACCGTAGGAAGGCCGCTCTGTTGCCAGAGCGCAAAGCCGTCGACAAAGAGCTTCGCTTGCCGGCCTTCGCTCATAAGGCCCCACCAGACCAAGGCGGCGTCGCGCACGTCGTCGCCATAGACGACCGCCGTCTCGTCGCCCAGCTGGCGCAAGGCCTTGTTCACCGCAATCCGGGAACGCTTGATCCCGTCGCCGTGGACGAGGGAGGCCCCGTCGACGACGTGCGTCGAGATCCCGGCAAGATCGATGGCGTGTGTCGCCGTCGGCCGGGTGTCGACCAGTTGGATGGCCCCGCGCACAGCGCCGTAAAGGCCGGTGAGATCCACCGCTACGGAGTCGAGCGGAGTCTGGACGCTTCGGAACTCCTGGACGGACCGGGGTTGCGCCTGTGAGGGACCGGTCTCAAGCGGCGCCCCAGCGTTGACCAGGGCGAGCACGCCTCCCGCCAAGAGGCGCACGTCCGCAAGGCCTGCCGCTCGCAGCGCCCAGACGACGTAGGCCGCGTCCTTCGGGTCGGCGGCGTAGACGACGGTGGGACGACTAGGGTCGACCCCGGCTTGTGCGATGGCGTCGATCATCTCGTTCCAAAGGCGCGAGGCGCCAAACGTTTCATCGACCAGCGAGGCGGCGGGAAGGGATAGGGCTCCCCGGACGTGGCCGCCTTCATACGCCGCCACCGAACGGGCATCGATCACCTGGAGATCGGCGCCCGATAGCAGCGCTTGCACCAGCGCCTCGGCCGATTCCGTCCACGCATCTCGGCGGACGATCCCCTCCCATCCGGCGTAAATGGTCTGGGCGACGGCGATCACCATCAAGCCGACAAGGAGGATGACCCCTGCCAGCACCCAGCGGTCTTTCCCGCGTATGACGACTTGGTTCATCAAGACGGTTCACCTCGATGCGGCTTGCCGATGCGCTGCCCACCGCCCTCACGCTTCTTTCGCAGCGCTCGTGCGAACACGCTCGTGCGGCAACGCACACGACGCCCGTAAGGGTTTGGCTCCGATCACTTCACCCGGATGAACAGGTGAAACTCGGCCCCTTGGCGCACCGGCTCGCCGAGCACCTCGTGCCCCTCCATCGTGACGACGGCGGGGACCGTGGTGACGGACGGGGGATGGTCGACGATCACCTCGAGGATTTCGCCCGGCTTCATCCGCTGGATCTCCTGCATCGTGTAGATGGGCGGGTAGGGGCAGCACTCTCCGCAAAGGTCCAGGACACGGTCGGCTTTGATCGTCTGGCTCATGAGGCACACACCTTTCTTGTGGAGTTTTGAAATGAGTCGCCAACAGCACGATGCCGTCACGACGGGCGCTGGTGCGGCGCCGGCTGCGGCGAGCCGCCCGTAAAGGCGGGCGCCCTATGAGCGGCGCCCGGCGCGACGGCGGGAGCGGCGACGGAACGGCTCGGCAGGCTTTCCCACCAGGTGACCAGGGCGTACCATGCGGCAAGAAGTGCCAGCGTGCCAAAGATCGCCCCACCCCAGCCCCAGGCGTCGATCAGGTTGACGGCGGGCCAGCCGGCGACGAGCAGGTCGTAGATCCCAAGTCCGTGCCACGCCCAGGCCAGAAGGGTGGCTCCGGTGATGGTGCCGAGCCCTGCCATCCATAGCTGCACGTACCCTTCCATCGAGCGGTACATCCAGCCGCTCTCGCACCCGCCTGCTAGCACGATGCCGACGCCGAAGATGATCCCGCCTACGAAAACGCCGAGGCTTGCCACCTGCATGTTCCCGCCGATTCCACGAGAGATCAGAGCGGCGAATCCCAACGTGGAGACGGCCATGGACATGGCTAAAGCCCGGGCGAGTTCGCCCTGGCGCGTGATCCACATTTCACGAAACGCAGCCGTAAAGCAAATGCGCCCCCTCTGAATGATGAAGCCGAAACCTGTGCCAAAAAGCAGCAAGATGCCGAACGCAGGCTCCACCAGGCCGGCCCTCCATGCCCACAGGGCGATGAGGGCGGCGACGGCCGCGCCCGCGTACGGCTGCCACCGGGTGCTGGGGGCGGCTCGCCTGGCGCCGGCGGAGCGGCGGGTGGGCGGGCCCATCACCCACGGGTGCAGGGCGAGCTTTACGCCCAGGTAGGTACCGGGGAAAAGCCCCAGCATAAAGAGCCAACCGTGCAGCGAAAACTGCGGGATGGCGCTGAAGAACGAGCCCAAGTTGCACCCCATGGCAAGCCGGGCGCCAAAGCCCGAGAGCAACCCGCCGACGAAGCCCTGCACAAGGCGCCGGCGCTGCTGGGGCATGCGGATCCGGAAGTTTCCCGAAAGCAAAGCGCCGACCAGAGCACCGCCCAGCATGCCGATGGTGAGGTACCCCGACGTGCGCTCGAGGGGGCTGCCTTCGAGCCCGATCTCCTGAAAGTACGGCCAGCTTTTGGCGTCGACTCCAAACGCACTGATGATGTGCCCACCCCAGCGGGTGAGCTCGCCGGTGACGCCCCACGCACTGCCCCAGTAGGCGAGAAGGACGATGTTGAGCACCCCTGCCGCAAGGCAGGCGGCCCAGTAAGGCCAGTAGTCGATGAAGACTCGCTTGTAAAACTGGCGCACCCGCTCACCAAAGGTGAGCGGGGCGCCTGGGATGACGGGCACGCTCATGGCGCTTACGAAATCTCCCTTCCTACGACGATGGGCACGTCGTCACGGTTGCCCCACTCGGCCCACGACGCCTCATACGGGCGGATTTTTTCAAAGCCGAGCAAGCGCAAGACGAAGTAGGTGTGGGAAGCCCGGACGTTGGTCTGGCAATACGGAATCACCTCGACGTCAGGGGAAAGGCCTGCGCTGCCGTAGATCTCCCAGAGCTCGGCGGCGGACTTGAACCGCTGGACGGAACCCTCTTCCACGGCGGTCGACCACTCGATGTGGGTTGCGCCCGGGATGTGGCCCCCTGCAGCGGCGCGGACGTCGGTCCCGAGGTACTCGCCTTCGGAGCGGACGTCGAGGATGACGACGTTCTCCTTGCCGACCTGCTCTTTCACATAGTCGACGTCGGCCTGAAGCTCCGCAATCGGCCGGGCGGTAAAGTTGCCCGGAGCGACTTCGCGCCGGCCTGATTCAAGAGGCCGCTGCTCGGAGGTCCACGCCGCAAAGCCTCCGTTGAGGATGCGCACCTGGTCCTTGTGCCCGTAGTACTCAAGCGCGTAGAAGAGCCGGGCGGCCGACAGGGAGCTCGACTGGTCGTAGACGACGACGAGCGTGTCGTTGTCGATGCCGAGACCTTGGATGACATTCTCAAAGGCTTCGGGCCCGAGCAAGAGCCCGTTTACTTCGGCGTCGGGATCGTTGATGGCGCTGGTGCCGTCCAGCGAGACAGCGCCGGGGATGTGGCCCCTGAGATAGAGGGCGTCGCCTCGCACGTCGACGATGCGGAGCTTCGGATCGCTCAAGTGTTCTGCAAGCCACGACGGTTCGACGAGAAGATGGGGATTGGCGTACCCTTGAGCAAACCCTCGAAGGGTCCACACAGACGAGCAGGCGATGAGCACCCCCAGACAGAGAACCACGCCTGCCATCCGTTTGAAGATTTCTGAGCGGTTACTCATCGTTTCTGCCCCCTTGTGGATGTGCTGATGATCCTGTTGCATTTCCCGATCGGAAAACGCCGATTTTACGCGTAACGATACACGGAAATCTTTAGTTTGTCAATCGGGTTTCGTGGATATTCGGCGGTGAAAGCCGAACGCTCGTGGGACTTGAGCGGCAGGTCGGGCTTTCGCACGGCGTTTTACGGCTCGAAGGAAATGACCGCGCTTGAACGGAGTCCCGTTAACCGCGGCCCACCGGGCGAGCCTACGGCACGATTTCGATTTCATACCACAGCGTCCGGTATCGAGGACCGATCTCGATGACGGCCCGTGCGGTTGTTTCCGTGGAGCTGCTCGGCGGACGGGCCTCGCGCTGGGGCAGGCCTTGCCCTCGGGCGTCCTCTCCCCTGGGGGCCCTTCCATCGACGTCCCGGACGTCGTGTGCAAGGCCGGCCCGGTTGGTTCCGCTCGATGCGCGGACAGGCACCTGCTCGCGCCGGTCACCGGCGCCGTCTAGGGCGTACACGACAACCCGATCGGGCGCCACGGGAAGCTCGATCCGTGCCGAGATGCCTTCGACGATCGACGGCGCTTCGCCCCAGCGGTTTCGCACAGTCACCCTGTCGCCGCCGGGGCTCTCCCAGCCCATACCGGCGTTGGTCGCGTAACCGGTGGCCGTGAGCAGGATGCGGCCCGGGCTTTGGAAATCGGCCCCGTCCATCGCCGTGAGAGTGATGGCAGACCAGCCGTCTTGGCGCGTGGGGCCCGGGGCGATGGTGACGCCGGACAAGTCAAAGCGAGGCGCGGTTCCCTCTTGACCGTTGCCGGGCCCGCCGAAGCCGATCACCGCTTTGGAGCGCTTCGTGTCGATGATCACGACGCCCCGGCTGCTTTGTCGTCGCCACTCGATCTCGCGCGTATCGGTCGTGAACCGCCCGTCGACCGGGGAAGGAGGGAGTGTAACCGCAAGCTGAACGGCCTTCTCGCTCTCCTCATCGTCGATCACCAGCGCCAGCCGCCGCTGCAAGGCGACGGCTGGGGGAACGCCGGCGGCCGCCGAACCGACCCCGGAGACGCTCGTGTCGAGGAGGCGGCGCAGCTGCGTTTCGCTGTCGAGCATGGCGTAGATGGGCTCTTCGCCGGCGTGGACGTCGCCGCGCAAAAAGAGCGCAGCGACGGCGGGCAGAGTGACCAGCTTGGTGGGATGGGACTTGATATCGAAAAAGCTTGGGATGCGCTGCGGCCAGAAGTCCGCGTCGTGCGACCAGGCGAAGGCGACGAGGCCGTCCCAGTCCTGGAACGCCCCGTACGCTCCGGCGAGGAGAAAGGCCTCCGAGCTATAGGTGTTAGGAGCCGGGTGGTTGTACTCCGAGACGACGTAGGGTTTGCCCGCAACGCGCGGGTGAGCCAGCGAGGTGATGGTCCGCCCGTCGGCGCTGTTCACCATCGACGTGTTCTGCACGTACCAGTTGGCCTGGTCCCACGATGCGCCCGGAAACTCGGGGTGATTCCAGTACGCATGGACGTCGACGTAGTCGAGACGGGCCTGGATTCCGGGTGGGCTCCACTGCACTTGGGTGCCGGAGACGGCGGCGCGCGCGCCGAGCTCCTCTTTGATGTACCGGTACATCTCCTCGAAATAAGCCTGCTCTAGGCTCCAGAGAAACTCGATGTAATCCTGGCGAACCCGGGGGGAGCGCACCCCGAGGCTGTACCAGGCGGGGCGTTGCACCCCGGTCTCGAGGCTCTCCTCTTCGGGCAGACCGACGCCGCCGGCCAGCTGCTGAACCGAGAGGCCGGTGACCCAATAGACCGCGCCCGCCTCCAGGTTTGTAAAGCTCACCCGACCCTGGCGGACCTGGGACGACTCCGGCACGGCCACGGCAAATTCGACCCGCTGCCACTGCGGCGCGGCCTCCACGGTGACGGAACCGAAGATTGCCCACGGGTCGTGCTGCATCATCAGGTTGGCGGTGAGAGCGCGCGGCTGGTCTGCCTTGATCCAAAAAGAGACGCGGTATATGCCGCCGGGTTCAACGGCGAGATCCGTGTGGTACACTTGAGGCCTCCACGGGACGGATCCCTTTTGGGCGACGTTGATCTGGAGCGCCGGGAACATCGGCGCGGCCTGCGCCTGTTCCGCTCTTACTGCCGCCGAGGCTTCGAATTCGCCTGCCTCGGCCGGAGAAGCATCGCCGTCGCCAGAGACGACCTGGATCCTTGCGGCCTGGCTCGCCTCGTCCGTCTCGAGCGTCCAGTGGCTCAGACCGCCTTCAAAACGGCCGTTGGTCGCCAGCTCCCGGGTGGCCTCAAGAGAGCTGCCCCCCCAGGCTTCCGCCAAGGCTTGTGTCGTCCCGTACCGGCGGAAGAGCCACTGTTGCCACCGGGCGTCGAGCTCTTGCCGGTACCTTTGGGGTAGGGCGTCGATGGCGCCCCATTGCGTAAAGAGAATGAGGCCGTTCTCGTTGGTGATTTCGATCATCGCGATGGCCGGTTCATCGACGTAGCGGTTTCCTGTGTAGGGGTTGCGGTGGGTGAGAAGCGCCTTGGCGTACGCCTTTTGGCTCTCCATGATGCCGGGGTCAAAAAGCGACAGCCCCTTGTCGAAATCAGGTCTTCTTTCGGGTTCGGGGTACCCTTCCTCAGGCGTCATGGTACGAGAGACGTGCAGGTTGAGGTTGCTGTAGATGCCGTGTTCCTTCAGCTGATAGATGAAGTAATCCAGCCGGTCGAGTTGGCCGGGGTCGAGCTCCCTCGGAAAGACGCCGCGGCGCCAGATACCCGCCGGGGCCTCCTGCATGTCCATGTGGTGGAAGCGCACGAGGTTGATTCCAAAGCGGGCGAGCTGGCGGGCGATCTTCTCGGCGGAGGCGTGGTCGGGGAAACATCCGGCGAACGCGCAATTGACGCCGAGGAAGCGGATCCTGCGCCCGTCGCCCGTGACGAAATGCCCGTTCTCCACCGTGACGAATCCGTGTTTGCCGGCCGGTTTATCCAGCCACCCGGAGACGTTGGTCACGTTGTCGGGAGACTCCCGCCAGGGGTTGACGACGAAGGGGAAGAGGTCTGGATCGAGGTTTGTGTCATCGGTTTTCGGCCCCCGCAATTCGAGGGTGCCGCCCGCGATGAGGACGTCCCAGGGTGAGACGGCCGCCGTGAGCCGCACCAGGCTCCCTTGCGCAGGAACGGGGACCTCGAACGGGATCGTCACGTACTCATCCAGCCTGTCAAAGCGGAGTCGGGCGACCTCAAACTGCGATTCGACCTGACCGGCGGTGTTTGACGGTGCGTCCAGTACGATCGCTCCCATCACGGTGAGCTCGACGTTTTCGACGGTACCTGCGTCGGGCCACAGGGTGAGCCGCCCAAGATAGGCATTCCGGTCGAAATCTTGCCCGTCAACGGTGTAGTTCGCCCCGATCTTTGCCTGAATCACGCGGAGCGTGTGTCGCTGCACCTCCGCCCGGTGCTGGCCGTCGACGTACTCAAGCACCAGTGACGACTCGCCGGGCAGAAGCTCTCCCGGTCCGAAGGCCACGTCAACCGTTCCGGGCTGCCACTCGAGGGTCGCAAGAAGCGTCTCTCGGGGTCCGTCCTTTGGGGAACGGGCGGCGCTTGCCCCCGGCGTGACCGGAGAACCAACCAGGGGCGCTGGAGCCGCCGCCACGGCTTTGACCAGCACGACGCCCGGGACGGGTTCAGACGGCCATTCGACGCGCAGCCCGACCGGCTCTCCCTTCAGGTACTCGATTCCCAGCTTGCGCTTGAAGCTGCCCTCAACTGCTGAGAACTCAAGGAACTGGCTTCTGAAGTTCCGCACGAGGGCAAGCGGGAGCCCGTACCGCTCGCTCTGGCTGTTGACGGACACAAGTTTCAACTCGACCGGCGGAGGAGCGGCACCGGCGGAGCCGGCGGAGTCTCTAAAGCGAGCGGACTCGACCGATCCTGCAGGACCGGTCGCTCCGGCAGATCCCTCGGAACCGGAGGAACCGGCAGCAGACACCGAGTCGGTCTCAGAGGCCAAAGACGCCCCGTCGCCCTGCGGGATGTGCCATCCGGCTCCGGGATAGAGCACTCCCCGGTAGTCACCGATCGGCACGTGGGCGGAAAAGAGCACGGAGCCGCTCTGCTTCTCCGCGAGCAACACCGAAAGCCAGTCCTGGACAGGATCATAGGACACCGCAGCACGGTACTCCCGGCCTACCTGGGGTCGAACGTCGACGAGCTCGATGATCGCCACCTCGCCTTCGACTCGATTGACGAACCCCGAGGGAAGGAGGTCGAGTCGACTTACAAGCTGCAGCTTCCAGGTCGGAAACCAACCTGTGGTGACTCGCCTCCACACAAGAGCGAGAGCGTCGGGAGGGCCGCCTCGTTCTGCAGCCAATCCACCAAGCCAGATAAGGGGCTCGCCGCGGTCGCTGGAGAAGTGCAGGAGCGTTTCGATCGTGAACGGTTCGGCCAACGTGACGCCGGGGCCGAGAGCGTAGCGGCCGACGCCTTGCGGGTCTTCATACCACTCGATCGCGTCGATCGAGGACACCAGGGACGATGCCGTTGCAAACACCATGGCGGCGATCACGATAAGGATAAAGACTCCCGAAGTGACTGGGCGTCGCTTCATGGCGCATCGCTCCTTTGAGGCGGCCCTAAATTGCCTCAACGTTCCCGGTCGAAACTCCACAGACTCCCATTCGAACGCGCTAAGAACCCCGCACCTTGCTCTTTGTGGGCGGGGCGTTGCCTCGCGGCACATTTCGTTACCCTGGCGGCGGTGCGATTCCTTCTATACATTTCATAAATTATGAGTAAATGGATTCGAATCGATCAAAAGTCCGTATTTGGGCATTCGGAGCAGGCGACCGCCCTTGGCACTAGCGGTATCACGGCCCCGGTGAGGCGTCGTTATTGACGCGCATCCTGCGGCGTCCGAAAGTGGCCTCGCCTTGAGCAAAGTGCCCGAAATGTGCCCAGGAAGTCTTGGACGGTCCCCGATGCACCGCAACGCAGATGGGGCGTGTCAGAGCTACTGCTTCAGAGAGCTAGAGCGAGGCGAAGCAGGCTCTTCATGAGTAACTTTGCCTGACACCGCGACAGGAATAGGGTGGATCGGAGCGAAAGAAAAGGACAAGCATCCACATGTACCCGCGCCGGGCTTCAGCGACGGTAGCCGGCCTCTGGGGCCGGTGGTCGCAGAGGAAGGGGTGGTAAGTCGGACGGTCAGTCTGACGCGGTGGTCGGGCCGGCACGGGGCCGGCAAGGCGATCTTATCTCTCGTAGGAGGTAAACGTGGTGTTACGGCGAGTACTAACGTTAGTTATGCTCCTGACGCTCGTTGTCAGTGGAGCGGCCCTGGCACAGGACGTTGCCTGGGACACCAAGGGACCGTACGTCGATGAGATTATCCTGCCGATCATCATGGATCAAGAGGCGCAGATCATTGCGCTGCTCCGGGGAGACATTCACATCCTTCCTGGCTTGACCCAACCTTCGCACATCGCGCGGCTTGAGGCTGAGCCCACCGTGGACATCACGGTCAGTCCGGGCTATCACATGTTCTATCTGGGCATGAACATGCGGAGCGGCCCGCTCGCTGACGTCGTGGTCCGCCGGGCCATCGCCCATGTGATCAACCGCGAAGAGATCATTTTCTCGCTCTTCCAGGGCTACATGCTGCCGCTCGCGGAGTTTGTGCCGCAGTCGTCGCCGTTCCATAACCCGGACACTGACGTGGCCGAGTACGATCCTGAGCTGGCCAAACGAATCCTCGACGAGGCCGGCTACGTCATGGGCCCGGACGGCGTGCGCATTGACCCGAAAACCGGCGAGCCGATGAGGACGATGACGATCCTCACCCCGACGATGGAGGTCGCACCCACGTCGGCCCAGCTCGGTGTGATGATCGCCGAAGCCGCTCAGGCCATCGGCCTTCCCGTCAAGGCTGAGCCCCTCGACTTCAACGTGATCGTCGATCGCATCTCCTACGAGGTCGACGGCGGCCGTAACTTCGACATGTACGCTTTGGCTTGGAGCCTTAACCGGTTCCCGACCCACCTCTACACCCTGTTCCACTCCAAGTTTGACGTGGACGGCGGCGACAACACGCCGGGTCTGAGGGATCCCGAGTACGACGCCGCAGCCGAAAAGGTCTGGACGCCGCGCACTTACGAAGAGGCGTTCGAGGCGGCTTACGAGGCGCAGGAGATCCTCTCCAGGCTGCAGCCGTATGTGCCGCTCTACTCTCGTCCCTACATGGACGCCTTCCGCAGCGACATCGTCACCGGCTACGTGCCTCACCTCGGGTATGGTGCGGCAAGCGATGCCTTTCGCAGCATCTGGACTCCGCTCAATATCCGGCTGGTCGACCAGGAGAGGGGCGGCACCGTCCGCTGGTTGCTGGAGCAGGAGCCCGGCAACCTCAACATCCTCGTGGGCACCTCCGCTTACGACTCGAGGATCTTTGGTCTCGTATACGGCCCCGGCCTCATCGCCACCGAGCCGATCAATAACGAGGATTTGGCCTGGGAGGCCGAGCGCTGGGAGGTCGACACCTGGATCACGCCCGAGGGCAACGAGGGTACCAAGGTCACCTTCTATCTGCGCAAGGACGTCAGCTGGCATGACGGTGTGCCGTTTACTGCTCACGACGTGAAGTTCACCATGGACTACATGAAGGAGCAGCAGGTACCCAAGTACCTGGAGGCGTGGTCTGACTACAGCCATGCCGAAGTGATCGACGACTACACTGTCGCGGTGTACTTCAACACCGTGAGCTACTGGCACACCTACAACGTGTACGGCTTCCTGGCCAAGCACATCTGGGAGAACGTCGAGAAGTTCGACGAGTTTGAGCCGTGGAAGACGCCGCACCCGACGGTGCCCGGGCTCACGATGATGATCGGAACCGGCCCGTTCGTATTCAAGGAGTACGTCCCCGGCGAGTACGTCCGGGTGGAGCGCTACGAGGACTTCTGGGCCGGTCTGGACCGCTAACGGCTGTCGCAGGTAGCCGCGCCCCGCAAGGGGATGCGGCTACCTGGCGAGCTTTCAGGTTACCGTCAAGGCGCGCCAGTAGCTGTGATCTCCGGCCGGAAGGAGAGGCACGGGGACGCGCCGCAGTGTACAAGGAGCGAAGTGGCGCGGCAGTTCACCGCGATGTGTGACCGAGCAGGGAGGCAGGTCCATCGACATGGGCCTGCCTCTTGTCCTAAACGTTAAGGTGAGTGGAGTCATGCAAGCGAGGAGAGCGACGCTCGCGCCGGGAAAACGCCGACGGTCCAAGCCTCCGGTGCAGTGACGGCGTAAGCCTGGGGCATCGCGTCTGTCGCAAGCTGCGGGTGCGATGGCGCCGGGAGAGCGGGTTGCGATGTGGTCGCCGCGGGCGTCTCCCGATAGAGGATTGGGCCGGTTGACTCGGGGGTTCGTGGAAAGGTCGTGGTGTCATGTCGGGCGCGTATTACTTGCGCCGTTTGGGCTACGCTCTGGTAACCCTTTTCATCATCATGACGCTGAACTTCGTGATCTTCCGCCTGATGCCGGGAGATCCGGTCTCCTTGATCATGAGCCCGGATTTTACCCCGGAGATGCGCCAGTTGCTGCGCGAGAGGTACGGCCTGGACAAGCCCATGCTCACACAGTATTTCCTCTACCTAAAGAGCATGATCACCTTTGACTTTGGCCGTTCCTTCATCACCCGGCAACCGGTTCTCGGAGAGCTCTTGGCACGGCTGCCCAACACACTCCTCCTTCTTGGCACCTCGTTTGTGCTGAACGTGATCATCGGAATCGTGCTCGGCATCCAGATGGCCAAGCGCCAAGGAAGTCGCATCGAGACCGCCGTTACGGGAGTCTCTCTCTTCTTCAATGCCATGCCGAGCTTTTTCGTTGGGCTTCTGCTCCTGTTGGTCTTCGGCTATTTCTGGCCCGTTTTTCCGATCCGCGGCACCATGAGCGTCCCGCCGCCCACGGGATTTTGGCCGGTCGTCCTTGATCGAATCTATCATTTGATCCTGCCTGTCACCGCGGTCAGCTTGAGCGGTTTTGGTTCGTGGTACCTATACACCCGCAACAACGTGGTCGGCGCTCTCGGGCAAGATTACGTGCTGACGGCTAGGGCCAAAGGGCTTACGCAGCGGGAAGTGCTTTACCGCCACGCTTTTCGCAGCGTCCTCCCCCCCATCGTCACACTGGTCTTCTTGTCGCTGCCCGGGTTGATCACCGGAGCCGTGATCACGGAATCCATCTTTTCGCTCTACGGAGTCGGGCGATACCTGGTCGACGCCACGCTGCAGCAGGATTATCCCGTCGTCCAGGGTTGCTTTTTCATCATTGCCGTGGCCGTGTTAGTGTGTAATCTCTTGGCCGACCTGGTGTACGGCCTGGTCGACCCCCGCATCCGACTGAGGTGAGTGCCGTGAGCAATCCGCGTTCGCCCAAGTCCAAGAAGTCCCACCGCACGCCGCCGTCGCGCACCGCCAATCCAGCCGCCGCTAAGGCTAGCCCTCCCGCGGACACGAGCGCACGGGCTGGTGTGCCGCCCGGCGACACCGCCGGGGCCCCCAGGGCCGCTGAGGCCGCCGTCGCTGCGGTGGAAGCCGCCGCCGAGGCCGCCGCCAGCAACGCCGCCCCGGCGAACGACTCCCGTCCCGATACCGTGGTGGCTGGCGCCGCCCGCCCCGAGGCTGCTTCGAGCGGCGCATCAGCGCCGGGAGGCGGGGCTTCCTCGGGCGTCGCACCTGTACAGGCGAAAAAAGGTAAGCGCCGCGGGGCATTGAGAGAGATTTGGCAAGAGTACCGGCGTTCGCCGCAAGGGATGGTAGGGCTGTTCATCTTTCTCGTGTTCTTGTTCTTGGGACTTGCCGCCCCGTGGCTGACGCGTTACGATCCGCTTCAGGACCAGTTCCTGGCAAATTCCATGGCTCGCCCGGCGTGGATGGCCTACTTTTCCCGCTATCGGATGGATCCGGTCACCGTCGACGCGTTCTTGCTGAGAGACTGGGAAGTGACCGAGGCCGAAAACGTCGATATCAGCTGGGGCGAACGGGATGGCCAGCCGGTGATGCTGGTGCGCACCCAAGGCCCGGGACCGGCTCGGCTGGTGCTGGAACACACCATCGAGTACCGCTCAAATCCGCCTGATACCTTCTTCGTCCAAGTTCCCTACGCTTTTCAAGGGCAAGGAGGAGCTTCCGGCCAGCTGGCCGTCCGGTTCGTTACGGCTGACGGGCGTACCTTTGACATGTGGGCTTCGCGCACGCTGCGAAACGAGGTCCGCTGGACGACCCAGCGTGTCGACTCCCGCGACATGCAGCTCAAGACTCGCCTCGGCTTTCGTCCCTTGGCCAATCTGGCCGCCGAGCTGATCAACACGCCCGGAGAGTACCGGATCGTCTTGTCGCTGACAGCGGATACCGGGGGACAGGGCGAAGCCCTCTTTACCCTCGGCGAAAGCCGGTTCCGCATCCCCGGCAAGCTGCACGGGCTGCTGGGTGCCGATCACCTGGGAGCGGACCTTTGGTCGCAGTTCGTCTACGGAACCCGCATGTCGCTTTTGATCGGGTTCGTGGTGGCGCTGATCGCCGTGGTCGTCGGCACGCTGGTCGGGATCCTCAGCGGGTACTTGGGTCGCTGGGTGGACGAGGTCCTCATGCGAGTCGTCGACGTGTTGATCGCGATCCCGTTTCTTCCTATTTTGATCGTGTTTGTCGCGGTGATGGGCAAGAGCCTTTGGAACCTGATCGTCCTCATCGCGCTCTTCTCGTGGATGAGCGTCGCCCGGCTCGTCCGCTCGCAGACCTTGAGCTTGCGGGAGAGAGCTTTCGTGGAGGCCGCCCGGGCGGCCGGCGCCAGCCCCGGCTACATCATGAGGACGCACATTCTCCCCAACGTGCTGGGGCTCGTCTTCGCCTCCATGGTGCTCCTCGTGCCTGGAGCGATCGTCAGCGAGGCGACGCTGAGCTTCCTTGGGTTCGGCGACCCGAGGGTGCCGACGTGGGGCCGCATGTTGCAAAACGCCAAGAGCTTCGGCGCCTTCGGCGAGCTGGCTTGGTGGTGGATCCTGCCGCCGGGACTTGCTCTGACCATTCTCGCCATGGCCTTTGTGTTCATCGGCAACACGTTGGACGACATCTTGAACCGCAGAAATCGCGAGCGGTAGACGACTGGGAAAGACCTTTCACTGGGGCGGCGTCCGCCGCACCGTTNTTGATGTNAGATCCTCCAGTGGCGCAGGCGGCACGGCCGGCGGCGCAAGCTGGCACGGGAGGCAGGTGGCTCGAGTGGCGGAACTGGTAGTCGAAAACCTGAAGATGTATTACCAGACCCGTAGCGGCGAGGTGCGGGCTGTCGACGACATTAGCTTCACCGTGGCCCCCGGCAGGGCTCTTGGGATCGTGGGCGAATCGGGGTGCGGCAAGTCGAGCCTNGGGATGACGTTGCTCCGGTTGCTGCCCAAGAACGGCCGGGTCGTGGGCGGATCGGTGCGCTTGGGCGGCCAGGAGCTGCTTTCCATGGATGAAGAAGAGTTTCGAAAGAACATCCGCTGGAAACGGCTCGCCATGGTCTTTCAAGGAGCGATGAACGCTCTCAACCCCGTCCTTACTGTCGGTAGCCAGATCGCCGAAGCGATTATGGCTCACGAGCGGGTAAGCAAAGACGAGGCGATGCGGCGCGCCCAAGAGCTTCTCGAGTTGGTTGGAATCAACTCGGCGCGCTATCGCCACTACCCGCACGAGTTTAGCGGGGGAATGAAGCAGCGGGCCGTCATCGCCATGGCGCTGGCGTGCAACCCGGAGGTCGTCATCGCTGACGAGCCCACTACCGCGCTGGACGTGATGGTCCAGGCCCAGGTGCTTAAGGGCATCTCGGATTTGCGCCGGCGACTTGGGCTCTCCTTGATCCTCGTCAGTCACGACTTGTCCGTGGTGGCTCAGACCTGCGACGAGGTCGCGGTGATGTACGCCGGCAAGATCGTCGAGTACGGTCCCGTGGACGAAGTGCTTGTGCGTCCCAAGCACCCGTACACCCAAGGGTTGACGCAAGCGTTTCCCGATATCCGAGCCGAACGGGCCCCGATCGTCTCGATTCCAGGCTCGCCTCCCAACTTGCTCTCGCCTCCCAGCGGTTGCCGTTTTCATCCCCGTTGCCCGCTGGCCGATGGCCGGTGCGTCAAAGAGCAGCCGGTGTTGGCGCAAAAGGGGGCGGCCTTCCACCGGGTCGCTTGCCACCAGGTTTCGCCTACCGGGGAAGTGGTCGAGGTGAAGTTTGCATGACAGCGCCCAAGTCAGACGTGTTGTTGGAAGTGCGCGGCCTTGAAAAGCGCTTTCCTCTTCGACGGGGGATCCGCGAGATGCTGCGGGGCGAGCGGCCGGCGGTGCGAGCGGTCGACGGCGTCAGCTTCTCCGTGCGCAGGGGAGAGATCGTGGGCCTGGTGGGGGAGTCGGGTTGCGGGAAGACGACCACCGGGCGGGTGCTGTTGCGCTTGGAGGAGCCGACGGCGGGCGAGATCATCTTTGACGGGCGGGATATCACGCACCTTTCGCGCAAAGAGATGACGCAGCTTCGGCGCCGGATGCAGATTGTCTTTCAAGATCCCTATGACTCCATGAACCCTAATCTCGACATCTTCAGCATCGTGGCGGAGCCGCTTCGCATCCAGGGGTTGGCAAGGGATCACGCAGAGGTCGAGGAGCGGGTGGCTCGGGCGCTGGCCGACGTGGAGCTGTTGCCAGTGGAGGAGTTTATGCGCCGGTATCCCCGGGAGCTTTCGGGGGGACAGCGCCAGCGAGTCGCGATCGCCAGGGCGTTAGTGCTGGATCCGGACTTCATCGTCGCCGATGAACCCGTCTCGATGCTGGACGTCTCGATCCGGGGTGGAATTCTCAAGATCCTGATGCGGCTCGTGCGGGAGCGAGGGCTGTCCCTGCTGTTTATCACACACGACTTGGCTCTCGCCCGGCATTTCTGCGACCGGATCGCGGTGATGTACCTCGGCCGGATCGTCGAGCACGGGGCCTCCGACGCCTTGGTGCACAGGCCGCACCATCCCTACACGCAGGCGCTGATGGAAGCGGTGTTGTCGACGGACCCGCGTGAAAAGCACATCTTCACTGGGCTTTCGGGAGAGATTCCTAACCCAGCGAATCCTCCGTCCGGGTGCCGGCTACATCCGCGCTGCCCGCTGGCAACCGAGAAGTGCCGGACGGAAGCGCCGGCCCTGGTCGAGCACGAACCGGGGCATTGGGCCGCATGCCACCACGTAGACCGCGCCAAGGCGAGGCTGGAAGGCGCCGCTTCCGCAACGAAGGCGACAAAGAAAGCGTAGGAAGCGAAGAAAGCGAAGCAGTAAGAGGGTTAGGAAGATCACGGGTTACTCCAAGACTTAGGCCTGGAATGCGATGGGGGAGCAGCAATGCTCCCCCCGTTTTGATGTTTTGGCGATACGGGAGCGCTTGCCCGCGGCGGCTCCTCGTCCTGGATACCCCCGGCGGCTGTCTTCGCTTCGGCTGTTCTCCGGCCGGTCGCATGCCCTGCATCTTGCCGGGGAGCGGGCCCAAACCGGGGCGCTGTTGTCCCAAATGTGGCCGCAATCTCGCACCGCTGCCGGATGAGGCAGGGCACGAGGCGACAGGCGTCTTCACGCCTACAGCGAGCCTGGGTCGAGCCGGCAGGGTCTGGTGAGCGGCAGTCAGAACACTCATTGACGAGAGCGCAGTACCCCGCCTTCGCTCG
>NICF_comb_assmDRAFT_10000239_pt1 | contig 45511 bp, 40 predicted proteins | sample NewIslPassag4_SG_FD_11279 | JGI IMG/M metagenome (IMG submission 11279)
GGCCAAAACGTGTACAATGGTAAGGTGAGACAAGCATGCGTTATGGAGGGGACGTCATGAGCACCGTCTTCGAACCGCAAAGCATCGGCATTGATCCGCGCACGTTCAGCGCGCTGCTGCGGCTGCAGCTGGCATCCTATGCCGATTCATCGGGCAGAACGGATTCCGGATACGGATCGCTGTTCGAGACGCTGCTCGGCGGGCTGCTGACCGGCGGCAGCGCGATGACGTCCGCCATTGGTTACGGCTCAGGCCTGATCAATTACCCGGCATCGCTCTACTCCGGCACACTCTATTCCGAAAATCTCATGCCGATGCTCATCCGGCTGCAGAACGCGTCCTCCGGCGGCTCCGTCGGCGGAGCCGAGAGCCTGTACGACCCGCTGATCCGGCAGTCCGCCGAACGGTACGGCATTGATCCCGCCCTCGTGAAAGCGGTCGTCCGGACGGAATCTTCGTTCAATCCACGCGCCGTGTCGCGCGCGGGAGCGAAGGGGCTCATGCAGCTCATGGACGCGACGGCGCGGTCGCTCGGCGTTGCCGATCCGTTCGATCCCGCGCAGAATGTGGCGGGCGGCACGCGCTATCTTGCCTGGCTGCTCGGAAAATACGACGGCAATGTGAAAGCCGCGCTCGCCGCGTACAATGCCGGCCCCGGCCGCGTCGACCGGCTCGGCATCCTGACGGACGAGGCGTTCGACGAGAAGCGGTCGCTCCTGCCCGAAGAGACGCAGCATTACGTGGCCAAGGTGCTCGATGCGTTCGAGCGCTACCGTGCGTCTCACGGTTGACATCCGCGGCGCCGCCATTGAAGCTGCCGCCGCCAAAAGGCCGCAAGCACCGACTCCGAGAGGGGTCTTTCCTTTTTTACGGCTGATCTATCACCGCAAAACGGACGTGCCTTCCGGAGAGAACGGCGTCGGCCGTTTTCGGCACGTGACAAGGGAGCAAGACTTCCGCATTTGATCAAGGAAGGGAACACAAGCATGCTCTATTTCGACCACAGCGCCTCTTCGCCGCCGCGCGAGGAAGTGATCCGCACGGTATCCGAAGTGATGGCGAAAATCTACGCCAATCCCTCGTCGCTTCATCAGGGCGGCGCGGAGGCGCGCAGGCTGCTGGAACGCGCGCGCGAGCAGGCCGGGAGGCTGTTCGGCACGAGCGCGTCGGAATGGCGTTTCACTTCCGGCGGCACGGAAAGCAACAATCTGGCCGTCTTCGGCGCCGCGCGGCGTTACCGGAATCGCGGCCGGCATCTGATCGTCTCAAGCGTCGAGCATCCGTCCGTCGCCGAACCGTTCCGCGCCCTGGAGCGCGAGGGTTTCCGGGTGACGGTGCTGCCGGTGAACGCGACGGGCCACGTCGACCCCGCGGACGTCGAGGCGGCGCTGACCGACGAGACGATCCTCGTCAGTGTCATGCACGTGAACAACGAGGTCGGCGCGGTGCAGCCGATTGAAGCGATCGGGCGGCTGCTCAAAAACCGGCCGCGCACGCTGCTGCATGTCGACGGCGTGCAGAGCGTCGGCAAGCTGCCCGTCTTGTTGCGCGAATGGGGCGTCGATCTGTTCGCGGTCTCGGCGCACAAGTTCGGCGGGCCGCGCGGAGCCGGTTGGCTGTATGTTCGGGAAGGCGTCGAGCTCGAGCCGCTCATCTTCGGCGGCGGCCAGGAAGACGGCCTCCGGTCCGGAACCGAGAATGTGCCGGCCATCGTCGGCGCCGCCAAGGCGCTGCGCATGGCGATCGAATCGCAGCCGGAGCGGGCGGAGCGGCTGAGCCGGCTGCGCCGGCGGCTCGTCCGGGGCGTCGTCTCCATGCCCGGCGTCGTGCTCAGCGGACCGGAGGAGGACGATCCGCTCCGGCCGATGGCGCCGCATATCGTTCACTTCTGCTGCCCCGGACTCAAGCCGGAAGTGATCGTCCATTCGCTTGAAGAGCTGGGCGTTCTCGTCTCGACGAAGTCGGCCTGCTCATCGAAAGACGACAAACCGAGCGCCGTGCTCACGGCCATGGGACGCGACGCCGCCTGCGCGGCAAGCGGCATCCGCATCAGCATGGGAGATGAGCACGACGAGGCGAGCATCGACGCGCTGCTCGAGCGGCTGGAGACCGTGCTGCGCAAGTTGATGCCGCTGCGAAGAAAGGAAGACCTTCATTGACATTCGACCATATTTTGATTCGGCTCGGGGAAATTACGGTAAAAGGACGCAACCGCAACCGCTTCGAGACGGAGATGCTCAAGCAGGTGCAGCATGCGCTTCGCGGATTCCCCGGGCTGACGTTCATCCGGACATACGGCCGGCTGTACATCGCCCTCGGGAACGAGCCGTACGAACCGGTGGCCGACCGGCTGAAAGACGTTTTCGGCATCTCGTCGTTCAGCCCGGTGAAGCGGGTGGAGCCCGAATTGCAGGCGATCCGGGAAGGCGCGCTCGCCGTCATGCGGTCGTTTCCGCAGCGCAAGGCGACGTTCAAAGTCAAGGTGAGCCGCCGCTGGAAGGGGTTCCCGCACGACACGATGGCCATGAACCATCTTGTCGGCGCGCACATCCTCCGCAACATGCCGAACATTACGGTGGACGTCCGGCAGCCGGACATCGAGCTGCACGTCGAGATTCAGGAACAGCACGCCTATATCTACTGCGAAGTGGTGCCGGGGGCCGGCGGATTTCCCTACGGGTCGAACGGCAAGGCGGTCGCGCTGCTGTCCGGCGGCATCGACAGCCCGGTCGCCATCTGGATGGCGATGCGCAAAGGGCTGGAGGTCGAAGCGATCCATTTCCACAGCTATCCGTTCACGAGCAAGGAAGCGCAGGACAAAGTCGTCACCCTCGCGAAAAGGCTGTCCTATTACGCCGGCAAACCGTTCAAGCTGCATCTCGTGCCGTTCACGGACATCCAGACCAGCCTGGCGCAGTCGAAGCAGGATCATCTCATCATTACGCTGATGCGCCGGTCGATGCTCCGCATCGCGCAGCGGATTGCCGAGAAGAGCGGCGCGCTCGCGATCGTCACCGGCGACAGCCTTGGCCAGGTCGCCAGCCAGACGCTCGGCAGCATGAACGTCATCGGTCGCACGACGGATTTGCCGCTGCTTCGTCCGCTTGTCGCGATGGACAAGCTTGAAATCATCGCGATGGCGAAGCGGATCGGCACGTACGAGACATCGATCCTGCCGTACGAAGACTGCTGCACGCTGTTCGTGCCGAAATCGCCGAGCACGAATCCGAATCTGCGCGTCGTCGAGCGCATCGAAAACGGCGTGCCGAACCTGGTCGGGATGATCGCGCAGGCGGTGGAAGGTACGGAGACGATCGAGCTTCGCCCCGACGATCCGGCGCCTGCCGACCGGGCGGGCGAGGACGATTGGTTTTGATCCGCGTCAGAGAACAAGAAAAAGCAGGGACCGCTTAATGCGGCTCCCTGCTTTTCTCTTGCCATGCGGTCCTTCTGGCTCTGGCGGCGTTCACGGCGTAGCCGGCGAGCAGAACGCCGACGATGACGACCGCGTAGAAAATCCAGGCGACCCAGGCGCGGTCCCCGATCAGTTCCTCGATGTGCCTCTCGTGCGTGATCATCTTCGCGGCCGTGTAGGCGAGCACGCCTCCGCCGAGATAGATGATCCAGGGAAAACGGCCCAACAGGCGGATGAACAAGGTGCTTCCCCATATGATGATCGGGATGCTGATCAGCAGCCCGAGCACGACGAGCAGCAGATGGCCGTGCGACGCCCCGGCGATGGCGATCACATTGTCGAGCCCCATCGCGGCGTCGGCGGCGATAATCGTCCAGACCGACTGCCACAGCGTATTGCCGGCCTTGACGTCATGACCGCCTTCTTCCTGCACGAGCAGCTTGTAGGCGATCCAGACGAGCAGCAGTCCGCCGGCGAGCTGCAGCCACGGCACTTTGAGCAAATAAACGACCAGTGCGGTGGCGGCGATCCGGATGGCGACCGCGCCCGCCATGCCCCACAGGATGGCCGCTTTCTGCTGATGTTTGGGCAGATTGCGCGCCGCCATGCCGATGACGATCGCGTTGTCTCCGGCAAGCACCAGATCGATGAAGACGATGGTGATAAGAGCGGACCAGAATTCCAGCGTCAAAGGATTCATAAGTTGGCTGTCCCCTCCTTTCCCGTCAGTAGCACCGCACACAGGCAAAAATGCCCGCAACAGATTTATATACGTTGTCCATGGACATGCGGATTCAAATTTTTTTCGGGCATAACCTGTCCCAACCGCACATACAGTGGTTGGCAAGGGGGCGGAGGCCGTTGGATAGTCTGCTGATTTTCGCACAAATTATGCTGGTCAATCTGCTGCTCAGCGGCGACAATGCCGTTGTCATCGCGATGGCCTGCCGACACCTGCCGCCCGGAATCCGGGAGCGCGCGATGGTCTGGGGCACCGCCGCCGCGGTCGCCCTGCGCTGCGCACTGACACTGTCGGCTGCCGCACTGCTTCAGATCCCGTATCTGCGGGCGGCCGGCGCGCTTATGCTGTATGGCATCGCGGTCAAACTGCTGCTCGATGGCGGCGGAGACGGCACGCCGCACAACGTGCGGAACAGCGCCACGATCGCGGGCGCGGTCCGCACGATCCTCGCCGCCGATTTCATCATGAGCCTCGACAACGTGCTTGCGATCGCCGCGATCGCCGACGGGGAAATCGTGCTCATGCTGATCGGCATCGCGCTCAGCATCCCGATCGTCATATGGGGAAGCCGGTTCGTCGGCGCGCTGCTTGCCCGCATCCCCCAGCTCGTCTACATCGGCGCCGCGCTGCTCGGCTATGAGGCCGGCCGGATGCTCGTGCACGATCCCGGCCTGGACGAACTGCTGTTCCACGGCAGCCGGACGGCCGCCGAAGCGCTGCCCGTATTGTCCGTCCCGCTGGTGATCGTGCTGTATCTTCTGATGCGCCGGGCGTCATGACCCGGACTTTTTTTTTGCCTTCAGTTCCATTACACTAGAGAGGATGACCAGGGTTGCTCCGGGGGGTGGGTCGTATGTCCAACAAACAATATACCATCGGTCTTGCCATTGTGGCTGTCGGCGTCGTGATTTTATTGGGAAAGCTCGGCGTATTCGCATTCATCGGAAACATTTTCTGGCCGCTTCTCGTCCTCGTGCCGGGCGTGCTGCTCCACATGCTCTATTTCGGGCGCATGCTGGGAAATGCCGCAGTGCTCATACCGGCCGGAGTGCTCACCGTGTACGGCTTGCTGTTCTTCGTCTGCAATCTGTTCGGCTGGAAACTGCTTGCGGGGCTGTGGCCGTTCTTCCTGGCCGGGCCGGCGGTCGGACTGTACGAATACAGCATGTTCGGACCGAACCGGGACCGGACGATCCGGCTGATCGCGATCGGGCTGCTCGCCCTGTCCGCGCTTCTGCTGCTGATCGGCCTGTTCCGTTCGGCATTCATCTACCTGCTGGCCGCCGCGCTCATTCTGGGCGGCGCCTGGATCGCATACGGGCGGCGCATCCGCTGGTGACGCGGCAGGCGGGAATCTGACAGACGGAAAGGATTACGATTGTGCATCCGAGAGAACATATCCGCAACATTGCGATCATCGCCCACGTCGACCACGGCAAAACAACGCTCGTGGACCGGCTGCTGCAGCAGTCCGGCTTGTTCCGCGAGGGCGAAACCCTGCAGGAGAGGATGCTCGATTCCAACGATCTCGAGCGGGAGCGGGGCATCACGATTCTGGCGAAAAATACGGCCGTTACATACGGGGATTACCGCATCAACATCGTCGATACGCCGGGGCACGCCGACTTCGGCGGCGAAGTGGAGCGCATTCTCCGCATGGTGGACGGCGCGCTGCTCGTCGTCGATGCGTTCGAAGGCTGCATGCCGCAGACGAAATTCGTCCTTCGCAAGGCGCTCGAGCACCGGTTGGTTCCGATCGTCGTGGTCAACAAGATCGACCGCCCGAACGCGCGGCCGGCGGAGGTGGTCGACGAAGTGCTGGAGCTGTTCATCGAGCTCGGTGCGGATGACAGCCAGCTGGATTTTCCGATTGTCTACGCGTCGGGGCTCGAAGGCTTTGCAAGCCTCGAACCCGATGTGCGCGGCAACGACATGAAGCCGCTGTTCGACGCAATCGTCCGCCATATTCCCGCGCCGCCCGGCGATCCGGAAGAGCCGGCGCAATTGCTCGTCTCGCTGCTTGATTACAACGACTACCTCGGCCGGATCGCGATCGGCCGGATCCACCGCGGCAGTCTGAAGCCCGGACAGGCCGTCACGGTGCTCGCGAGGGACGGCGGCAGCCGGCAGGCGCGAATCGAGAAGCTGTTCGGCTTCAAAGGCCTGAGCCGGATCGAGATCGGCGAAGCGGGCGCCGGGGACATCGTCGCAATCGCCGGGATCCGCGACATCAACATCGGCGAGACGATTGCGGACCCCGCGCGGCCCGAGCCGCTGCCGGCGCCGAAGATCGAGGAGCCGACGCTCAAGATGACGTTCCTCGTGAACAACAGCCCGTTCGCCGGACGGGAAGGCAAATACGTCACGTCGCGGCGTCTGCGTGAACGATTGATGAAAGAGCTGGAGACCGACGTCGCGCTGCGCGTGGAAGAGACGGACAGCCCCGACGCGTTCATCGTGTCCGGGCGCGGCGAGCTGCATCTCGGCATTCTCATCGAGCACATGCGCCGGGAAGGCTACGAGCTGCAGGTGTCGAAGCCGGAAGTGATCGTGCGGGAAGAGAACGGCGTCCGTCTCGAGCCGTACGAGCGGCTTGTGATCGACGTGCCGGACGAGAGCGTCGGCGCCGTCATGGAAAGCCTGGGGCCGCGCAAAGCCGAGCTCGTCGCCATGACGCAGGGTGAAGGCGGCCACACGCGGCTCGAATATATCGTTCCGTCGCGCGGCCTGATCGGCTGGCGGACGACGTTTCTGACGCTGACGCGCGGATACGGCATCATGAACCACGCTTTCGAACGGTACGGCCCGCTTACCCCGGGCGAAGGATTCGGACGCAGGCAGGGCGTGCTGATCGCGAGCGAATCCGGAACGGCGACATTTTACGGCATGCTGTCGGTCGAAGACCGCGGCGTGCTGTTCATCGAACCCGGAACGGAAGTGTACGAGGGGATGATTGTCGGCGAGCATAACCGCGAGACCGACATCGTCGTCAATGTCTGCAAGACGAAGCAGCTCACGAACATCCGCTCCTCGACGAAGGAAGAGACCGTCAAGCTGAAGACGCCGCGGCTGCTGTCCCTCGAGGCGGCGCTCGAATATTTGAACGACGACGAATATTGCGAAGTGACGCCGAAATCGATCCGTCTGCGGAAAAAAATTTTGAACAAGAGCGAGCGCGAGCGGGCGGAGAAGCATCGCAAATCGGCCCAGGCCGGCGTATGAGCCGGCAGTCGGAGCGAAGGAGGGGAGAACATGCAGGAATGGCTGGCGGAACATATGCTGGTCTCTTACTTGCTCATCGTCGGGTTCACCATTTTTATTTTCAACAATGTATTCCGACCGGTGCGGAGGCTCCCGATTCTGAAGGAGATTCTCGTCTATGTGACGATCGCGATCGGCAGCCTGGTGCTGCTCGTCCTTCAGGTCGACAAGCTGCCGATCATCCAGTGCATGGCCGTGGCGGTCGTGCTGATGCTGATCTTGAGGCTGCGGCAGCTCTATGACCGGTGGCGGAAAGACCGCGGAAATGCGGACCGTAACGACAAGGGGCGGGATGCGGCGGATGAAGTTCGATGATGCGTTGTTCAACTGGCTGCAGATGGAGATTGTGGCTGCCGGCCGGCCGGACGACCGGGCGGCATTGGACACGAGGGATTTTTTNCTGCAGATTCTGACNGAAGATCACGGCGTGACCGAAGTCGGCATCGCGGAGACCGACGATGATTTCGTCACCGTCGCCTACGTCCGCGAAGGCCGTCCCGGCCGATGGCGGGCGCCTCGGCAGGCGGCCGAGCAGCTGCTCATCGACATCAACGCCAATCCCAAATTCAACGAACAATAGGTGAGCGCATGAGCACGCAGAATCCGCTGCCTCCCCGCAGAGAAACCCGCCGGGCGAAGAAGCGGGAAGGCCGCAAATCACGGAAAAGATGGCTGCTCTGGGTGCTGCTTCCGCTGCTCGTGATTGCGGGGGCGGCCGCCTGGTATATCGGGGATCTGCTCGGCACCGCGAAGGAAGCGATCCGGAACATCAGCACGGATGAAGAAGAGAAGGGCGAAACCACGGTCGTGCCGCCGGAACAGTCCGTGCGGGAACAGCCGATCGCGATGCTGGTGATGGGCCTCGACACGCGGGAGAAGATCGGCGGCATGAACACGGACGTTCTGATGGCGGCCGCGTTCGATCCGGAGAAGAAGCGGGCGGTGGTCGTCACGATTCCGCGCGATTCCCGGATTGACGTCGAAGGTTACTCGACCCGGAAGGCGAACGCCTATTACGCCAATTTCTATACGGCCGCCCGCAATAAAGGGCGGGATGCGAAGGAAGCCGATCTGCAAGCCCGCCGCGAAGTGAAGGAGCTGTTCGGCAAATTTTTCGGCATCCCGATCGACTATACGGCGAAGATCAATTTCAAGGGCTTCTCCGACATCGTGGACGCGCTCGGCGGCATCGAAGTGTACGTCGATCAGGACATGCGGTACAAGGATGTGGCCGGCGGCACCGACATCAACCTGAAAAAGGGATTCCAGAAGCTGAACGGCGACCAGGCGCTCGATTTCGTCCGATACCGGCAATCGAACGCCGGCACGCGCCAATCGAGCGATCTGGAGCGCAACAAGCGGCAGAGCGAAGTGGTCGGTGCGCTGGCGGACCGTCTCCTGTCGCTCGGCAGCCTCACGAAGCTGGATGANGTGATCGATGCGGTCGGCAACAATTTGTCGATCGACATGCCGGCGTCGGAGATTGAACGGATGATCGGAGTCTATTACAACATCCGCCGGTCCGACATTACGTTCATCCACCTGGACGGCAAATGGCGCAGCCCTTATGTCCATCTGGATGAGGCGAAGCTGGAGGAAGCGAAGGCCGCGCTGCTCGAAATCATGGCGCCGCGCCTTGCGCATCGGGAGGCGGCCGGCCGGTAGTAGGCCGCCCCCCGCTGTGGTATAATGAAGGCAAGATTGCACGTTTTGTGAATTCCCCATCCACGCAGCCAAGGAGGTCATGCTGGTGGCTGAAACGTTGACAGCGCTGACTGACGCGCAGTTTGCCGCCATGCAGGGCGAAACGTTCGTACTGCTGCATACCATCGACGCGGAGACCGGTTCCCCGACGACGAACGCGATTTCGTGGATTTTCGCGCCGAACCCGTCCGTGCTCCGGTTCGCCGTCGACGGGCGTTCCCGCCTTGTCGCCAATCTGAAGAACAATCCGTCCGTTGCCGTGACGCTGTTTGCCGGCGGGACGGTGCAAGCCGTCTACGGGACGGCATCAATCGTGACGGACGCGCTGGAAGGCGTGCCGTTCCGGCTCGTCTGTTTCGACATCGCGATTTCCGCGGTGCGCGACGCGATGTTCTACGGCGCGCGGCTCACGGCGCTGCCCGAGTACGAGAAAACGTACGACAAGCGCGCCGCCGACAAACTCGACGGACAAGTATTCGAAGCCATGAAGAAAGCCTAGCGACCCTGGTGGGGCCGTTAGGCTTCCTTGTTTCTTGCGGGCTGTTACAGCCGCCCGTCCGTCTTCGGCGCTTCCGTCTCCGGCGGATCTTTCAGCTCGACATCGCGCGGCAGCTGCGGCATGATCCGGCCGATGATGTCGGTCAGTTCTTCGACAAATCCGGCGACCGGATGGCCGGCCTGGATGTCGGCGCGAATCTCGCGGATCCGTTCATTCAGATCCATGTCGGCCGTGACGAAGGCGTCGATGCCGTACGGATCTTTGCGGAACGCTTCGGCGACGGAATATTTGATCGTCCCGACCCGCGAACGGTCGAGTTTCTCGTCCACATCGATGCCGACGACGGCCGTATTGCCGAATACGACGCATCGCGCGTCTTGTACGCCGGGGATGTTTTTCGCCAGCGTTTCGAGATGGCGCGCGACGGCCGCCGGATCATCGATTTCGAGTTTCTGCATCTCCTGCGCATTCCGCGTTTGCACTCCGTCGGCGCCGGGAGGAGGTGAAGTTTGCTCGTTCCCCGTCTGTCTGCCGCAGCCGGCGGCAGCCATGATGCACAGACTGACGACCAGACACCAGGCGAACCGTTTCGTCATCGCTCCGCATCCTTTCATCGCTTTTCGTTCGATATCTGTCCTTCGCGATCTGTCCTTAGCGTTGCCCCGATGTTCCGCTGATATGTATTTTCACGCTGCCATACCGACGCCGGGAGGTATCCGCGATGAAGAAAATCTACGTGCTCGACACCAATGTGCTGCTCCATGATCCGCAGGCACCGCTGAAATTCGAGGACAATGTGGTCGTTATTCCCGCCGTCGTGCTGGAAGAGATCGACGCGAAGAAACGGCTGCAGGACGAAATCGGCCGCAATGCCCGGCAAGTCTCGCGCATGCTCGACGGACTCAGGGAACGGGGACGGCTGCATGAAGGCATTCCGCTCGATCAGGGCGGCGTGCTCAAGGTCGAACTCAATCACCGCAGCTTCATCCGGCTGAAAGCCCGGTTCGGCGAGATGACCAGCGACAACCGGATGCTCGCCGTGGCGCTGAATTATCATCTGGAGGAACAGGAGAGCGATTCTCCCCGTCCGGTCATCGTCGTCAGCAAGGACGTGCTTGTCCGGGTGAAAGCGGATGTGCTCGGCCTGCCGGCGCAGGATTACCTGTCGGACCGGACCGTGTCGCCCGACGCGTTCTATACCGGGTATTCGCAGGTGTATGTCCATCCGGGGGTCATCGACGCGTTCTACACGGACCGCTCGCTTGCCGTATCCGAGCTCGGGAAGACCGTCTATCCGAATGAATTCGTCATTCTGCGAGACGAGACGGGCACGTCGAAATCGGCGCTCGTCAAGGTGTCGACCGACGGGACGCGGCTTGAGCCGCTGCGGCTCGCCGGCGATCCGGTCTGGGGCATCACCGCCCGCAACGCGCAGCAGCGGATGGCGCTGGAACTTCTGCTCAGCGACGACATTCCGCTCGTCACGCTGACCGGCCGGGCCGGCACGGGCAAGACGCTGCTGGCGCTGGCCGCGGCGCTGCACAAGGTCGAGGACGAGCGGCGGTACAAGAAGCTGCTGATCGCACGCCCGATCGTGCCGATGGGGAAGGACATCGGCTATCTGCCGGGAGAGAAGGACGAAAAGCTTCGTCCGTGGATGCAGCCGATCTATGACAATCTCGAGTATCTGTTCAATGCGAAAAAGTCGGGCGATCTTGACAAAATCCTGATGGGGCTGGGGAGCATACAGGTCGAGGCGCTGACCTACATCCGCGGCAGGTCGATTCCGGGGCAGTACATCATCATCGACGAGGCGCAGAACCTGTCCCGGCACGAGGTGAAAACGATCGTCACCCGCGTCGGCGAAGGGAGCAAGATCGTGCTGATCGGCGATCCGGAACAGATCGACCATCCGTACCTCGATTCGGTAAGCAACGGGCTGACGCTGATCGTGGAAAAGTTCAAATCGGAGTCCATCAGCGGCCATGTGACGCTGGAGAAAGGGGAGCGCTCGAAGCTGGCGCAGCTCGCGGCCGAGCGTCTGTGATCCCCGCCGCGGAGAATGACGCGCCCCGCCGCGGGCTGACCGCCCTGCAGCGGGGCACGGATGCGCGGCGGCTGCATGCCGCCCGGCCGGCGGGTTGTCATTCCGCATCGCCGCTCTGCCGGCGGCGGAGCCCGATGCGCAGCTCGACGGTGAGCACGCCGTCGTCGGCGTCGACGGCGGTGGCTCGGACCAGCGGCACGAGCAGCTGCGGATAGAAGCCGAGGTCGAACCGCCGCTCCAGTTCGCGGATCGTCGTGTCGGGCAGGGCGAAGCCGTTGAACACGATCTTCTCGGTATGGAACCGGACGACATGCTCGGGTTCGTCTTCGATGGTGTAGCTGCCGGCGATTTCCACTTCGAGATCTTCGCGCCGGCCGTATGCCGACACAACGCCGTCTTCGAAACGGAAGGCGAAAGATTCAAACAGCGGATTCTGTTCCCGGAGGAACGCGTTCAGGTCGTCTTCCGGCAGACGCACGGTGTAGGTGAAGCCCGACTGTTTCACAAGGTCTTTCCGCTCGGCGAGCCATCCGGGAAGGCTCTCCATCGCGTCCGCCAACGCCCGGAAATGGCGCTCGACTTCGGGCAGGCCGGTATTCTCCCAGTAGGCGAGCCATTCGGCGATGAGCAGCCGGAGCCGTTCGCTGTCCCCGCTGGAATTGATGATGCCGTCCACTTCGGCACGGAGGCGGATCACCCGTTCGCGCTGCAGGCGCAGATCCCGCTCGATCTCTTCCAGCCGCTTCTCCTCCGCGATCAGCCGCTCGCGCTCATCCAGCCAGTCTTCCCGTTGCTTGCGATAGGTTTCGAGCGTAAACTTGTCATGGGACAACATTTCGTCGAGATAATCGAGCATGGCGAGCAGATCCGACAGGCTGTCGGACGAGAAGATGGCCTGAATCAGCACATCCCGCTCGCCCATGTACCAGGACCTCAGCACGTCGCCGACGCGTTCCCGGCGCAGGTCGAGTTCGGACTCCAGTCCGGCGATGCTGTCGTTCAGCGCCTGGATCTTCCCGGCCGTCTCCTTGCGCTGGCCGGCGATCCGCTCGATCTCCTTGTCGAGCTCGGCGATGTTCAGGCTTTTCTCGAGCAGCTCGCGGACTTCCTCATCGCTCATGGCACTTTCGTCCTCGGCGAGCGCCGGCCCGGGAGCCGCTGCCCAGATGATCATAACGGCTGCCAGCAAGGCGGCGAGCCGATTTCTGCGCGGACGATGCAAGCGCTGGTCCTCCTCTCGCAGCCGGATAACACCATACGTATGCCGGACTTGTTCCCATTATAATCGGAAGGTGCGGTTTTGTCCTTCATCCGGTTTTTCCGGGAAGGAGGACGCCGTCCGGGAAAGGATGCGAACCATGACGGAACGGGATGAAACGCAAATGACGGAACTGACCGGACTTCTGATCCGGCGCATCCGGGAAGACGGGCGGACGGGATATGTCACGGATGCGGACGGGAAGCGCCGCAGCCTGCCGGCCATTCCGTTCCGTGACTACATGGCCGTCTGCCTGTATGACGAGAAGCACGGCTATTACGCCGCCGGCCCGAACCGGGTCGGCCGTGAGGGCGATTTCTACACGAGCGCCGACATCGGCGGCATTATGTCCGCCGTCCTGGCGCGCTTCGCGAGCGGGACGTTTGCGGGAAGCGGCCGGCCGCCGGTCGTCTTCGAATGGGGAGCCGGAACCGGGCGCCTCGGCATCCGGCTGCTTGAGGAATGGCGGAATATCGAGCCGGACCGGGCGGCTTCCGTCCGGTACGTGATGGCGGACAGCCACGCCGGCCATCGGGAGGCGGCCCGCCGCGGCGCCGCGGAGGCCGGATTCGCCGCATCGGTCGAAGCGCTTGCGCCGGACGAGGCGGAGGCGCGCCTGGCCGAAGCGGAGGGGCCGCTCATCCTCGCGAACGAGCTGCTCGACGCGTTCCCGTTCCGGCGCATCAAGCGGGAAGGCGGTATGCTCTGGGAGATCGGGGCGGCGTACGACGAGCGGGAAGGGCGGCTGCGCGACGCGCTGATGCCGCTGGACCAGGCGTCGCTGAACAGGCTGGAAGCGGAAGGGCTGATGCCGCTCGAAGGGCAGGAGGCCGAGTGGGGGACGGATGCGCTCGCCTGGCTGGAGCGGATGCTCGGCATCGTGCGGGCAGGCCGGATCGTGCTGATCGATTACGGCGACGTGCAGGAAGAGCTGCTCGCTCCGCACCGCATGAAGGGCACGATGCGCTGCTACCGGCGGCATGTCGTGCACGACAACCCCTACCGGTATCCCGGGGACCAGGATATTACCGCGCACGTCAATTTCACCGCGGTGATGCGAACGGCCGAACAATGCGGATGGCGGACCGCCTGGTACGGCACGCAGATGCGGTTTCTGCTCGAGGGCGGCGTGCTGGAGCTGCTCCGGGAGCACGCCGGGACGGATCCGTTCTCCCCGGAAGCGCGCCGCAACCGGGCGGTGCGCCAGCTCTTGCTCAGCGACGGGATGAGCGAATTGTTCAAGGTGGTCGTGCTCGAGCGGCCGTAAGAAACGAAAAACAGCCCCGCACGCATTGCGAGGCTGTTTTTCGTTCGCCGCCGGATCAGTACGGCATTTCCATCACGAAGACGGAATAGTACGTGAATCCGAGGAANGCGACGATCATATATCCCCAGAACGTCAATATGTAGCTGCGTTCCGACAGATTCAGGTAACCCAGCAGGATGAAGAACGCGGTCTGGAAGAAGAAGAGCAGCGCCATCTCGATCAAGCCGCCCGCGAAAGCCATCAGCCCGATCGCAAGCGTCAACACGCCGAGCACCCGGAACATGCGTGCCATATCAATATCCCCCTCTCGTTGCCACGGATCCCATAACCTATCGTCCATTATAGCGCCGCTTGCCGCCGGAGTAAACCGGGAACCTTGACGATTCGGCGAACTTTTCGTCCGCCACGCGCCGGTCCCCGTTAGCATGCCCTTCGGAACGCGGCTTCATGTATGCGCCCCGGGGATAATGGCAATACATTTGAGTATGCGATAGATTCTATGAACTCTACCAAGGGCATAGAGATAAAACAAGCGACTTATTTTGTTGGGAGGTTGTGGGTTTATGGCGGCAGTCAGACAAGACGCATGGACACCGGAGGACGATCTCATTTTGGCCGAAGTGACGCTTCGCCATATTCGGGAAGGAAGCACGCAGCTTGCGGCATTTGAGGAAGTGGGGGAGCGGATCGGGAGGACGAGCGCGGCTTGCGGGTTCCGCTGGAACAGCTGCGTGCGCAAACGCTATGAGGAAGCGATTCAGCTCGCCAAGCAGCAGCGGCAGAAGCGGAACCAGATGAAGAAGGCCGGCTCCGGGCAGCAGCTGCCGCCTCAGGGCGACCAGAGCGAACAGGCCGGGCGGATCGCGGCGGGCGTCGAGGAACCGCTGTCATTCGATGCGATCATCCGGCATTTGCGGGGCTGGCGCAACGCCTATCAGGACGCGGTGCGCCAGATCAAGTCGCTCGAGAAAGAGTTGAAGGAGCGGGATGAGGAAATCCAGGAACTCCGCGCCAAAAACGAACAGCTGATCCGCGACATCACGAATACCAAGAGCGAATACCGCGCCGTAAACGACGACTACAGGACGCTGATCCAGATCATGGACCGGGCGCGGCGGCTGGCGGTGCTGGAGGAAGGGGAAGAAGGGAAGCCAAGGTTCAAGATGGACGCGAACGGCAATCTCGAGCGCATCGAATAAGCAGGCGCCCGCGGGCGCATCCCGAGGCATGACGGCGACCGGGCCGGGACATGCCTTTTATCGTTTTCGGGAGGATGATACAATGATCCCGAAAGCGATGGGAGGGATTGGCATGCTGGTCGAGATCGCGGGCGGCGGCGCCATCGGTCTGGCCTGGGCGGTGCGGCTGGCCGCCGCCGGCGTCGGGACGCGGCTGTGGACGCGGACGCGGGAGCAGGCCGCGCTGATCCGCGAGGGAGGCGCAACGCTGGCCGTTGGCGACGGGATGGTGCGCGCGGCGCCGGATGCGCGTCCGGCCGAACCGGAAGCCGCGGCGGAGGCGGCTGCGGCGGACGCCGGCCGGGAGCGGTGGATCATCGCGGCGATGAAATCGCACCAGCTTACCGGGGAATCCGCCGTCCGCTTCTTGCGGACGCTCGCCGGCGTGGAACGTGCGCCGGTCATCTGCCTGGCCAACGGCATCGGACATATGGAATATCTCGCATCCCGCATGCCGGAGATGCCGCTCCTTCATGCCGTCACGACGGAAGGCGCGCTGCGCGAAGGGCCGGCTGCCGTCCGCCTGACCGGAGAAGGCCGGACCGTGATCGGCATGCATCCCGCGATCGGCAGAAAACGCCAAATTTTGTTGGTTGACACGCTCTCCGCGGCAGGAATTGCGGCGGTCTTGTCGAACAACATCATGGATCATGTGTACGGCAAACTGCTCGTGAATGCGGTCGTCAATCCGCTCACCGCGCTCTTCCGCGTGAAGAACGGAGAGCTGCCCGGGGATCCCGTCCGGCGCAGGCTCATGAGGGCGCTCTTTCACGAGACGCTCGCGGTGCTCAAGGCAGCCGGCATGCGGACGGACGGCGGAGAATGGGACAGGCTGCTCGACGTCATCCGGCGGACGGCGGACAACCGGTCTTCCATGCTTGTGGACGTCGAGGCGGGCAGGCCGACGGAAATTGACGCAATCAACGGCGGGGTCGCCCGGCTGGCCCGAAAAGCCGGCATCGCTGCGCCGCTCAATGAGGCGGTGGCAGCCCTGGTCGGTGCGATCGGTCCGAATGAGCCGGGGGGAGGCTTGGAGCCATGGGAGCATTATGGGAAGTCGTGAAGCAGGCTTACGGCTATTTGTCCGTTCTTCCGTTTATTCCGTTCGCTGCCGTCTATATCGGCACGTACCTTTATTCAAGGGACCGGAAGCAGTCGATTCAGCTTGCCATTGACGTGACGATGGTATTTCTGATCGGCAGCGTCTCCGGGCTGTTCAATCAACTGTTCGGCGGTTCGTTCGGATTTTACGGCATTCTGCTGGTCATGCTGATCGGCGCCGGACTGCTCGGCAACCTGCAGCACCGGACCAAGGGCAGGTTTGATCCTGTCCGCATCGTCCGGGTCGTCTGGCGGGTCGGCTTCTTCGTCCTGGCCGTCCTGTACATCATCTTTCTGATTGTCGGTCTCATTCGATCGATTGTTCAAGTATGAAGCCTCCGGATAAACGGAGGTTTTTTTGATGCGGCCCCGTCTTCCCGGACAGCCGTTTTCCTGATACAGTGTGGATGGGTTATAATTTTGACGGTTGTTGCGCGCGTTGGTACAATCAGATGTAAACATTCACAAGCGGAGTGAGCGCGAGGAGGAACGGACGCATCCATGCACGTTCACTGTTTGACGAATTCGATCAGTTCGCCCGTCAGCGAAGCCTATGTTCGGGGAACTGATCCGGAGCTCGCCGCCCTGTTCGGCGGTCATGCCGGCGATCCGGAGGCTTGGCGCCGGAGGGCGGAGCGGCTCGAGAGGCATCGTCACGACCGCGCCGACGCGACGCGGGTCGCGGAGGCGCTTGCGGCATACAACAGGCGCATCGGCGCTTCAGGCAGGGCGCTGGCGAACATCGACCGGCTGGCGGCCGGGGCGCTGGCCGTCGTCGGCGGTCAGCAGGCCGGGCTGTTCACGGGGCCTGTCCTGGTCATTTACAAGGCGCTGTCCATCATTCATGCGGCGCGATGGGCGGAAGAGAAGACGGGACGCCCGGTGGTGCCCGTGTTCTGGATTGCCGGCGAAGACCACGACTGGCAGGAGGCGAATCACGCCTACATCGTATCGCGCGAGACGGGACTTGTGCGGATTGCGGTTGAACGGGAAGAACACCCGCGGACTTCGGTCAGCCGGACGAAGCTCGGCCGTGAGCGGATCGAGGGCGCGATCCGGTCGCTGGCCGCGTCGCTTCCCGATTCCGAGTTCAAGCCCGCGCTTCTCGACCGGATCGAAGCGTCGGCCGCGCGAGCGGAGACGCTGTCCGACTGGTTCGGCGCGCTGATGGCGGACCTGTTCGCCGAAGACGGTCTCATTCTGATGGATGCGGACGATCCGGCGATCCGGGCCGTCGAGGCGCCGATGTTCCGGCGGATGGTCGCCGAGAACGACGGGCTCGCATCGGCGTTCGCCTCGGCGGAGGAGAAGCTCAAGCGGCTCGGCTATGCCGTGCAGGCGGAGCTGCAGCCGGGCGGCGCGAACCTGTTCCTGTTCCGCGACGAGCGGTTCGGCGGCATCGGACCGGGCGCCCCGGCGGGCGAGCGGGTCATGCTTTACCGGGACGGCGGGAACTTCATCGACAAGCGGCGCACCTTTGCGCTTGGCCGCGGCGAGCTGGAGAGGCTCGCGCTGGAAGCGCCGTATCTGTTCAGCAACAACGTGCTGACGCGGCCGCTGATGCAGGATTACGTGCTGCCGGTGCTGGCGACGGTGCTCGGACAGGGCGAGATCGCGTATTGGGCGCAGGTCGGCGATGCGTTCCGCGCATTCGGGATGGAGATGCCGATTATCGTCCCGCGGATGTCGTTCACGGTGACGGACGGCGCGATCCGCAAGCGGATGGAGATGTTCGGGCTGACGATGGACGATGTAAGCGAGCGGCTGGAGGAACGGAAGCGGGCCTGGCTCGCGGCGCACGACAGCCTGCCGGTGGAGCGGCTGTTCGCGGAGGCGGCGCGGCGGTTTGACGCCCTGTACGACCCGCTGATCGCGGAACTTGCCGCCGCTGACAGCGGCCTCGGTCCGCTCGGGCAGAAGAACAAGGAGAAAATCCGCGAACAGATCCGCTGGCTCGAGCAGAAGGCGCTGGAATCGCGCAACCGGCGGTACGAAGCCGACATCCGGCGGTTCGACCGCATCGGCGATTGGCTGGCGCCGGGCGGCCGGCAGCAGGAGCGGGTGCTCAATATGGCGGCGATGTGGAACGCCTGGGGCGGCGGCTGGCTGGAAGCGCTGCGTGCGGTGCCGTTTCATCCGCTCGGGGGCCATTATCGCATTGATTTGTGAGCCATAACAACAAGGGGCCGGCATGAATCGGCTCCGTGAAGGAGGTTGCCCCGTTGGGCGTTGTGGAGAGAAGCGTCATTACCGATATCCGGCTTGCGCCGGAAGGACATCTGAAGATCGACTGGGCGGCGGCGCATATGCCGGTGCTGAACCGCATCCGGGAGCGGTTCGAGCGGGAGAAGCCGTTCGCCGGACTCAAGGTCGCGATCTCGCTCCACCTGGAGGCGAAGACGGCCTATCTCGCGAAAGTGATTGCCGCCGGCGGCGCGGAAGTGGCGATCACGGGCAGCAACCCGCTGTCGACGCAGGATGATGTCTGCGCCGCGCTGGTGGAAGACGGCATTGCGGTTTTTGCGAAATACAACCCGGGGCCGGAAGAGTATAAAGAGCTGCTCGTCAAGACGCTTGAGACGAAGCCGGACCTCATCATCGACGACGGCGGCGATCTCGTCGCCATCCTGCACGCCGAGCGGCAAGATTTGCTTGCGAACGTGCGCGGCGGCGCGGAGGAGACGACGACGGGCATCCTGCGCCTGAAGGCGATGGAGCGGGACGGCGCCCTCCGGTTCCCGATGGTGGCCGTCAACGACGCCTATTGCAAATATCTGTTCGACAACCGGTACGGCACGGGTCAGTCCGTGTTCGACGGCATCAACCGGACGACGAACCTCGTCGTTGCGGGCAAGACGGTCGTCGTATCCGGATACGGCTGGTGCGGCAAAGGCGTCGCGATGCGGGCGAAAGGGCTCGGCGCAAATGTCGTCGTCACCGAGGTCGACGCCATTCGCGCGGTCGAAGCCTATATGGACGGTTTCGCCGTGATGCCGATGCTGGAGGCGGCGAAAATCGGCGATATTTTCATTACCGTGACGGGGAACCGCGACGTCATCCGCGGCGAGCACTACGCCGTGATGAAAGACGGCGCTCTGCTTGCGAACGCCGGTCATTTCGATGTCGAAGTGAACAAGCCGGATCTTGAGGCGCTGTCCGTGAGCAAGCGCACGGTGCGCAAGAATATCGAGGAATTCCGGCTCAAGGACGGCCGCCGGCTGTACCTGCTGGCGGAAGGACGGCTCGTCAATCTGGCGGCGGGCGACGGCCATCCGGCCGAGATCATGGACATGACGTTCGCCCTGCAGGCGATGGCGTTGAAGTATGTGAACGAGGCGCACGAGTCGATCGGCCGCCGCGTCGTGAACGTGCCGTACGAAATCGACGAGCAGGTGGCAAGGCTGAAACTCGAATCGCTGGGCGCGGCGATCGACCGGCTCAGCGACGATCAGAAGCGGTATCTGGAAAGCTGGCAGGAGCATTGAAAATCCTGCACAGCGCGATCGGTCGGGACATGGTTCCCGGCCGTTTTTTGCTTGGTCGGAACGCGGTCCCGCGGTGTGGAGCAGGACGGCCGGATTTCGGCCGAAATGGACAAAACAGACGAAAACATTTCGCTTATATTTCTGAAATCAGTCAAATTCGCAGAAAATCCGGAGATGATCCGCCGCGTCCCAGCCCGGAGCAACCGCAGTTTCCCTGAAAGACGGCACCGGCCGCCCCGGTTTTCTTAACCTCATAAAATATTAATTTCGAAAATGGCTAACGGCAGCAGGAATCTGCTGTCAGGTGGCGAATAGAACATGCTAAGTGGTGGAAAGTGGGGCATAGTGGGAGACTTGGGGGAAGGAGTGGAGCGGCCGAATGTTCATGGGTGAATACCAACATTCCATAGACGACAAGGGCCGTCTCACGATTCCTTCCAAGTTCCGCGAACATCTCGGCGTGAAATTCATCGTCACCCGCGGCCTCGACAACTGCCTGTTCGTCTATCCGTCCGCCGAGTGGAGCGTGCTCGAGCAGAAGCTCAAGTCGCTGCCGCTCATGAAGTCGGATGCCCGCGCGTTCGCCCGGTTCTTTTTCTCCGGGGCGGTCGAATGCGAGCTGGACAGACAGGGCAGGGTAAATCTGCCGAATCATCTGATCGACTACGCCAAGCTCGAGAAGGAATGCGTCGTGATCGGCGTATCCAACCGCGTGGAAATCTGGAGCAAGGCGGCATGGGAAGGCTACTATCGGCAGTCTGAAGAGGCGTTCAACGAAATCGCCGAGAAGCTGGTCGACTTCGACTTCAATCTGTAGCCGGCCGGACTCGGACGAACATGCCCCGGGAGGAAAGACCTTTGTTTCATCATGTGACGGTGCTGCTTGAAGAAGCCGTGAACGGCCTCAAGGTGAAGCCGGACGGCATATACGTCGATTGCACGCTCGGCGGAGCCGGCCACAGCGAGTTGATCGCTTCGCGGCTCGGCGAAGGAGGCCGCCTGATCGCCTTCGACCAGGATGAGTCGGCGATCGAACATGCACGCGGGCGGCTCGCGCCATACATGGACCGTGTCACGCTGATCCGGAGCAATTTCCGCCACCTCGAGGAAAAGCTCCTGGAAACCGGTGTCCCGACACGCGAAGGCGTGCCGCAGGTGGACGGCATCCTGTTCGACCTCGGCGTCTCCAGCCCGCAGCTGGATGAAGCCGAGCGGGGGTTCGGCTATCGGCACGACGCGCCGCTCGACATGCGGATGGATCGCACGTCCGGCCTGACGGCGGCGGACATCGTCAACGGATGGGACGAGCGGGAAATCGCGGACATCCTCGACCGCTACGGCGAGGAGCGGTTCGCCCGGAGAATCGCGAAGGCGATCGTCGAAGCCCGCAAGCGGCGCCCGATCGCCACGACCGGCGAACTGGCCGAGCTTGTGAAGGAGGCGATCCCCGCGGCGGCGCGGCGGACGGGCGGCCATCCGGCGCGGCGTTCATTCCAGGCGCTCCGGATCGCGGTGAACGACGAGCTGGGCGCAGAGGAAGACGCGCTTCATCAGGCGGTCGCCTGCCTGAAACCAGGCGGACGGGTCGCGGTCATCACGTTTCACTCGCTGGAAGACCGAATCTGCAAACAGATTTTTGCGAAATATGTCCAGTCCTGCACCTGCCCGCCGGATTTTCCGATGTGCGTCTGCGGCGCGAGCAGCACCCTGCGGCTGGTCAACCGGAAACCGATCGAACCCGGAGCGGAAGAAATCGCGGCGAATCCGCGGGCGCGTTCGGCGAAGCTGCGGATCGCGGAGAAGCTGCCGCCCGGACCGTGAAATACGTGAATTGCGATCTGAACAAGCAAGGGGGATTGACAATGGCCTACATGCACGGCAACCTGGCCATGAAGCCGAACAAGCGGCCGGAACATAACGCTTCCGCCCAGGAAAGGCGGAAGACGGTCATCCGGCGCAAGCCGCTGCCCGTCCAGGAGAAGCTGCTGTATCTGTTCACCGTTGTCGTCTGCGTCATTACGGCCAGCGTCATCATTTTTCGATATGCGGAAATTTATCGCATGAATCTTGAAATCCGCGAACTGACGCAGCGTTACGAGCAATTGAATGTGCAGATCAAAGAACTGGAGCGGAAAGTGGAGACGCTCAGCGACCCGAACGAGATTACGGAGAAAGCGCTCGAGCTCGGCATGGTCTATCCGGAGTTCGATGACGTCATTTCGTTGCAAGTCAGCGGCGAATCGGCGCGCACGGCGATGAAAGATTAGGGTGATCACGTGATCAGGCGCATCAAGCTGAGATCCCTGGCGATCGGGGGGGTTATGACCCTCCTGTTTGTCGTTCTCGTCATCCGTATCTATGTCGTCCAGGTCGTACATGCCGAGTTCTGGCTTGCAAAAGCGAAGGAGACGTGGTCGGCATCCGAGAAGATCCCGGCGGTGCGCGGCAAGATTACCGACCGGGACGGCAATGTGCTCGCCATGGATGTCGCCGGCTATACCGTGGCGGTCAGCCCGGAGGTGCTGAACAAGCTCGGCATTGTCGACGAAGTCGTGGACAAGCTGCATGAGCTGCTCGGCAAGCCGAGGGACGAACTGTACGAAATTGCGACGAAGCGCAACGCGGAAGGCAAGTTCTACCGCCAGCGCGAAGTGCGCAATGAAGGCTGGAAGATCGACAAGGAACTGGCCGACCAGATCTCGGCTTACCGTGAAGAGCTGAGGAACAGGATCGGGGAGAAAGAAGTCGGCATCTACCTGCTCGAAGAGCAGAAACGCTTCTATCCGAAAAATTCGCTGGCGGCGCATGTGATCGGCTACGTGAACAAGGCCGGCGAAGCGATGAACGGCATCGAGCTGTCGCTGGACGAGCTGCTGCGCGGCAAGGACGGCCGCATCAAGTACGAGCGCGACGGCAACCGCGTGCAGATTCAGAACGGGCGTGTTGAAATCGATCCGGTCGTGCACGGCAAGAACGTGCAGCTGACGATTGATGCGGACATCCAGTATTACCTGGAGAAAGCGATCAAGGATACCTACGACAAGTATCAACCGAAGAGCATCACAGCGATCGCGGCGGATCCGAAAACGATGAAAATTCTCGGCATGGCGTCGCTGCCGTCCTACAATCCGAACGAGTATTGGGAGACGAAACCGGGCGCCGATTTCGACTACGCGATCAAGGGATTGTACGAACCGGGCTCGACGTTCAAGATCGTGACGCTGGCCGCGGCGGTCGAGGAAGGCGTATTCGATCCGAACGAAACCTACATGTCCGGCAGCATCCGGGTCGCCGACCAGACGATCCGCGACCACAAGCGCGAGGGCTGGGGCGAGATCACGATGCTGGAGGGGCTCAAAAAGTCCAGCAACGTCGCGTTCGTCAAACTCGGCTACGAGAAAATGGAAACCTCCACGCTGAAACGGTACATCGACGCGTTCGGCTTCGGCCAGCCGACGGGCATTCCGCTCAAGGGCGAACTGTCCGGCATGGTTGCGCCGCGCTACGCAACGGAATGGGCGACGCTCACCTTCGGCCAGGGACGGGTGCAGGTGACGCCGATCCAGCAGGTGGCGGCGGTTGCGGCCATCGCGAACGGCGGCGTGCTGATGCAGCCGCAGCTCGTGGAGAAGATCGAGGATCCGTCGGACGGCAAGGTGCAGCGCGTCGAACCGAAGGCGGTGCGCCGGGTCATCTCCGAAGAGACGGCGCGAAAAGTCGGTGAATATCTCGAACAGGTCGTCGCCGACGGAACGGGGCAGAACGCGTTCATCGAAGGCTACCGCGTCGCGGGCAAGACCGGCACGGCGCAGAAAGTCGTGAACGGGCAATACGAAGAAGGCAAGTACATCGTCTCCTTCATCGGGTATGCGCCGGTCGAAGACCCGAAGATCGTCGTCTACGTCGTCGTCGACGAACCGAACGACCCGTATGCGGGCGGCGGTTCGGTGGCGGCCCCGGTGTTCAAGGAAATTACGCTGCAAAGCCTGCGCCATCTGGGCATCGGTCCGTCGAACGCGGTGAAGGCGCTGAACACGGGCACGCGCAATGAGAAGGTGATTGCGGTGCCCGACGTGACAGAGCTCGCCGTATCGCAAGCCCGCGAGGAGCTGCGGGCGCGCTCGCTCAATCTCGAAGTGGTGGGCGAGGGCACGACGGTGCTCCAGCAAATTCCGCAGCCGGGCACGAACATGTCGCTGTCGCAGCGGATCTATCTCATCACGGAGGAGCGGAGCAAGCTGCAGGTGCCCGACCTGACCGGGCTGCCGCTCCGCGACGCGCTCGAGATCTGTTCGCTGCTCGAGCTGAGCTGCCGCATCGAAGGCGAAGGTTTCGTTACCGCGCAGTCGCTGTCGGAAGAAGCCGGCGGACGGGTGCTGAGCCTGAAGCTCGAGCCGCCGGGAACGCCGGCCGTGCTTCCCGACGGCGCCGCCTCGGACGGAGGCGAAGCGGAGGAAGATGGATCGTCCGGAGAGGAAGGCGCATCGTCCGAAGCGGACGGCGAGCGGCAAGGCGAAACGGAGGATTCCGGCGACGGCGGAGGGGGATGAGGCCTGTTCTACTCGCGGACTCGTCCGAATAGGCTGTGAGAGAAGCGGTCCCACGCTTCGAATTCCGCCCGTTCGGAGGAGATCGGCATGCGCAACCGGATATCGGGCCTCACGGTCAGGCGGCGGCTGTTCCAGATTCTGCTCGGCGGAATCGCCCTGTTCCTGGCGCTCATCATCCGGCTCGGATACGTACAGCTTTGGGAAGGCGGGGAACTGGCCGCCCGCGCGGAAGAATCTTGGCGGCGGAACATTCCCGTCACGGCAAAGCGCGGCGAGATATTGGACCGAAACGGCGTCCGGCTCGCCTACAACATCAGTTCGCCGACGGTCATGGCCATTCCGGCGCAGATCGAAAATCCCGGTGAGACGGCCGAACGGCTGGCGCTCGCCCTGGACATGAAGAAGGAAGACGTCTACCGGCTCGTGACGAAGCGCGAGCTGATCGTCCGCATCCAGCCGGGAGGACGGAAAATTTCGGCGGAGAAGGCGGCGGAAATCCGCGACATGAACCTGCCGGGCATCGTTGTCGCCGAGGATAACAAGCGGTATTATCCATACGGCAGTCTTGCGGCGCATGTGCTCGGCTTCACCGGCATCGACAACCAGGGTTTGACCGGCGTCGAACTGTCGTATGACAAAATGCTGAGCGGCATTTCCGGCAGCGTATCCTTCCTGTCGGATGCGGGAGGCCGCCGAATGCCGGGGTCTTCCGATACGTACAGCGAGCCGAAGGACGGACTCCATCTGCAGCTTACCATCGACTACATGATCCAGACGATCATCGAGCGCGAACTGGACGACGCGATGGTCCGGCTCCAGCCGAACGCCGCGCTTGCGATCGCGATGAATCCGAACACGGGCGAAATTCTCGGCATGGCGAGCCGGCCGACGTACGAGCCGGACCGATACCGGGAAGTGCCGTCCGAAGTGTATAACCGGAACCTGCCGATCTGGATGACCTACGAGCCCGGCTCCACGTTCAAGATCATCACGCTGGCCGCGGCGCTCGAGGAAGGGAAGGTCGATCTGCTGGGCGAGCGGTTCCACGACCCGGGCGCGATCGAGGTCGGCGGCGCGCGGCTCCGCTGCTGGAAAAAAGGCGGCCACGGCAGCCAGACGTTCCTCGAAGTGGTGGAAAATTCGTGCAACCCCGGCTTTGTGACGCTCGGACAGCGGCTGGGCAAAGACGTGCTGTTCCAATACATCCGCAACTTCGGCTTCGGCACGAAAACCGGCATCGATCTGAGGGGCGAAGAGAACGGCATCCTGTTCAAGCCGGAACGCGTCGGTCCGGTCGAGCTGGCGACGACGTCGTTCGGACAGGGGGTGTCGGTGACGCCGATCCAGCAGGTCGCGGCGATCTCGGCGGCGATCAACGGCGGCACGCTGTACCGGCCGCATGTCGCGAAGGCGCTCATCCAACCCGATACCGGTGAAATCGTGCAGCAATTCGAGCCGGAGGCGGTGCGGCGGGTCATCTCGCCGGAGACGTCGGACAAAATCCGGGAAGCGCTCGAAAGCGTGGTGGCGCGGGGAACGGGCCGCAACGCCTTCATCGACGGCTACCGGGTCGGCGGCAAGACGGGCACGGCGCAGAAAGTGGTGAACGGCCGGTATTCGCCGACCGAGCATATCGTCTCGTTCATCGGCTTCGCGCCGGCGGACGATCCGCAGATCGTCGTCTATGTCGCCGTCGACAACCCGCGCGGCATCCAGTTCGGCGGCCTCGTCTCCGCGCCGATCGTGCGGAACATTCTCGCCGATGCGNTGCCGGAGCTGGGTGTGAAGCCGCGCAAAGAGCAATTGGAAAAGAAATTGAACTACGGCGACACGCCGATCGTCACCGTACCGAATCTGGTCGGCAAGACGGTGTCCGATCTGTATGAAGATCTGAACATGAACTTCAACCTGGCCGCCTCCGGTTCCGGCTCTGTGGTTATCCGGCAGGCGCCGGCGGCGGGCGAACGGGTGGAGCGGGGATCGACGATCCGCATCTACCTGGGCAAGGACGACGCCTAGATTCGGCCAGGCCCGTCTATAATGGAAAATATCAGGCTGCTTGCAAGGAGGTACGGCGCATGCTGCTCAGCGAACTTACGGGGCTGCTCGTCACGGCAAAACTGGAAGGCGGCGATCTTCGCCCCGGAGGGCTGTGCACCGATTCCCGCAAGGTGAAGCCGGGCGATCTGTTCTTCTGCCTGCCCGGCCATACGGTGGACGGCCACGATTATGCGGCGGCAGCCGTGGAGCGCGGCGCCGCGGCGCTCGTCGTCGAGCGCCGGCTGCCTCTGGACGTGCCGCAGATTGTGGTGAAGGACAGCCGGCTGGCGATGGCGGTCATGTCCGACCGGTTCTACGGTTCCCCGAGCGCGCGGGTGAAGCTGATCGGCGTCACCGGCACGAACGGCAAGACGACGACGACACATCTCATCGAGAGCATTCTGCAGGAAGCGGGAAGAACATGCGGCGTCATCGGCACGATCGAAGCGCGCTTCGGCGGCCGCTCCCTTCCGATGTCCGGCACGACGCCTGACGCACTCGAGCTGCAGCGGCTGCTCGCCGGCATGGCGGCCGAGGGCACGGCCTACTGCGCGATGGAAGTGTCGTCACACGCGCTTGAGCAGGGCCGGGTCAAAGGCGCAAAATTCCGCACGGCGGTTTTCACCAATTTGACCCAGGACCATCTTGATTACCACGGTACGATGGAGCGATACGCCGCGGCGAAGGAGCTGCTGTTCGCCCGGCTCGGCAATGTCTATCCGGCGCAGCCGGACGAGCGGGCATACGCCGTGCTGAACGCCGACGATCCGGCGTCCGCCGCCTTCGCGCGGGCGACGGCGGCGGAGACGATCACCTACGGCATCGACCGTCCGGCCGACGTCCGCGCGGAAGACATCCGCATTACGGCCAGGGGTACGTCGTTCAAGGCGGTCACGTTCCGCGGCGAGGCGGACATCGCGCTGCGTCTCGTCGGCAAGTTCAACGTGTACAACGCGCTGGCGGCAATTGCCGCGGCGCTCGTCGAGGACGTGTCGCTCGAGGACGTGAAAGAAGGGCTGGAGCGGGTGCAGGGCGTGCCGGGCAGGGTCGAGGCGGTCGACGCCGGGCAGCCGTTCGCGGTAATCGTCGATTACGCCCATACGCCGGACGGGCTCGAGAACGTGCTCAAGGCGGTGAAGGAGATCGCGGAGCGCCGCCTCATTCTCGTCTTCGGCTGCGGCGGCGACCGCGACCGCGGCAAGCGCCCGATCATGGGACGCATCGGCGCCCGCTACGCCGACCATGTCATCCTGACGTCCGACAACCCGCGCACCGAGCATCCCGAGGCGATCCTGGACGACATCGAGGCGGGGCTGCGGGAGGACGGCGTGTCCGCGGAGCGCTACGAGCGGATTGCGGACCGGCGCGCGGCGATTGAAAAAGCGGTTGAAATGGCAAGCCCCGGAGATGTAGTATTGATTGCGGGCAAAGGTCATGAGACCTATCAGATTATCGGGGATCGCAAGATCGATTTCGACGACCGGCTCGTCGCCGGCGAAGCGATAAGGAGAAGACGGCCGTGATCAGACGAACGACGGCGCAGCTGGCCGCCATGTGCGGCGCGGAAATGAACGAAGCCGCGGCGCGGCGCGCGGATGACAGGATCTGCGGCGTGGCGACGGATTCCCGGCGCCCCGCGGAGGGACGGCTGTTCGTGCCGCTCAGCGGTGAACGGTTCGACGCGCATGACTATGTGGGGGACGCGTTCGCCGGCGGCGCGGCAGCCTCGCTCTGGCAGGCCGGCCGCCCTGTGCCGGAAGCGCTGGCCGGCCGTCCGCTGCTGCTGGTGGACGACACGCTGGCCGCGCTGCAGCGGCTGGCCGCCGCCTACCGCGGCCAGCTGTCCGCAACGGTCATCGGCATTACCGGCAGCAACGGCAAGACGACGACGAAGGACATGACGGCGTCCGTCCTTGCCCGGCGGCTGCGCGTCCACAAGACGGAAGGCAATCTGAACAATCATATCGGACTGCCGCTTTCGATTCTCGCAATGGACGAGAATACGGAGGCGGCCGTGCTCGAGATGGGGATGAGCGGCTTCGGCGAGATCGAGCGGCTCACCCGCATCGCCCGGCCCGATGTCGCCGTCATTACGAATATCGGCGACGCCCATCTGCTGCAGCTCGGCTCGCGGGAGGGCATCGCGAGGGCGAAGCTCGAAATTGCCGCCGGACTGAAAGAAGGCGGCGTCCTGCTCATTAACGGAGACGAGCCGCTCCTCCGGGAAGGCGCGAAGCGGGCGGAGGGATACGGCAAGTGGCGCCTCGAGACGTTCGCGCTCGGCCGGGAGGACGGCTGGTCGGCGAAGCTGCTCGCCGCCACGGCGAAGGAATCGGCATTCACGATCCGGCCGCCCGAAGGTCCCGAGTGGCCTGGCGAGTTCCGGGTGCCGGTCCCGGGGCGCCACAACGTGGCGAACGCGCTGGCTGCCGCCGCCGTCGGCGCGCTGCTCGGCCTGGATCCGGAAAGCATCCGGCAGGGCCTCGGCGCGGTCAAGCTGTCGGCCATGCGGCTCGAGACGACGCATGCCGCAAACGGCGCGGTCGTGCTGAACGACACCTACAACGCCAGTCCGGCTTCCGTGAAGGCGATGATCGCGTTCGTCGGCGAGCTGACGGGCTACCGGCGCAAATGGCTCGTCCTCGGCGACATGCTGGAACTCGGACCGGACGAGAACCGGCTGCACTATGAGACCGGCGCGGCCGCAAACCCCGATCGGATCCACGCGGTGCTGGCCGTGGGCGAACGGTCGAAGCACACGGTCCGCGGCGCGGCGGAGCGGCTCGGGCCGGAGCGGGCGATCCATTTCGCGGACAAGGACGCCCTCGTCCGCCGGCTGCTCGCCGAACTTGCGCCGGACGATCTCGTTCTGGTCAAGGGATCGCGCGGCATGCGGATGGAAGAAGTCGTGCACGCGCTCGTCCGGGGTTAGGAGGAGACCTTTTTTGGATATACCTGTACTGTTGCTCCCGCTCGGCGTATCCTTCCTGCTCGCCGTGCTCCTGGGGCCGCTGGCCATCCCGCTGCTCAAGCGGCTCAAGTTCGGCCAGCAGGTGCGGTCCGACGGGCCGCAGACCCATCTGAAGAAGTCGGGCACGCCGACGATGGGCGGCATCATCATTTTGTTTGCCGCCGCCGTTTCTTTTCTTCGATACGCCGAATATACGGCGGAATTCTGGGTGCTGCTGATTGCAATGCTCGGGTTCGGCCTTGTCGGTTTTCTGGACGACTATATCAAGATCGCCCTGAAGCGCTCGCTCGGCCTGACCGCGCGGCAGAAGCTGCTGGGCCAGCTGCTGTTCGGGATCATCATCTGCATCATCCTGTACCGCGCCGGGCACGACACGTCGATCGCGCTGCCGGGGACGGATCTGAGCCTGGATCTGCACCTCTTCTATTATCCGTTCATCATTCTGATGTTCATGGCGGTCGGCAACGCCGTCAACTTCACGGACGGCGTCGACGGCCTGTTGTCCGGGACAAGCGCGATCGCGTTCGCCGCGTTCGCGATCGTGGCGCTCCGGGCCGCCGAGCCGGAAGCGGCCGTCTTCTCCGCCGCGATGATCGGCGCGGTGCTCGGGTTTCTCGTCTACAACGCCCATCCCGCGAAAGTGTTCATGGGCGATTCCGGCTCCCTCGGCATCGGCGGAGGACTCGCGGCCGTCGCGATCCTGACGAAAACCGAGCTGCTGTTCATTGTCATCGGCGGCATTTTCGTCATTGAAATGCTGTCCGTCGTGCTGCAGGTGGCTTCGTTCAAACTGCGCGGCAAACGGATTTTCCGCATGAGTCCGATTCATCACCATTTTGAAGTGGGCGGCTGGTCGGAGTGGAAGGTCGTCACCATGTTCTGGGCGGCCGGATTTCTGTTCGCCGCCGCCGGCCTGATGCTGGACGGCGCGGTGTAGCCGTCCGGCGTCACGGTTCGACATCCAAAGGAGTGGCAGCATGCAACATCCCTCGACTTACCGGAACCGCCGGGTCGTCGTGCTCGGTCTGGCGCGGAGCGGCGTCAGCGTCGCCAAAGTGTTCCACGCGCTGGGCGCGGAGACGATCGCGAGCGATGTCAAACCGCCTGAACAGTGTCCCGAAGCGGCCGAACTGACCGCTTTGGGCATTTCCGTTCTCTGCGGCGGTCATCCGGAGGGGCTCGTGACGCCGGACACCGCCCTGGTGGTGAAAAATCCGGGCATTCCCTACTCGTCCCCGCCCGTGCGCGAAGCGCTTGAGCTGGGCATTGAAATCGTCACGGAAGTGGAAGTCGCCTGGTGGCTGACCGACGCGCCGATCATCGGCATTACGGGATCGAACGGCAAAACGACGACAACGACGCTGATCGGGAGGCTCCTCGAAGCGGCGGGGCGAAAGGCGATCGTCGCGGGCAACATCGGCCGGCCGCTCACCGACGCGGCGCGGGAAGCGGGGGCCGACAGCTGGCTCGTCGCCGAACTGAGCAGCTTCCAGCTGAAAGGAACGTCCGCCTTCCGGCCGCGCATCAGCGTGCTGACCAACGTGGCGGAGACGCATCTCGACTACCATGGCGGCATGGACGATTATACGGCCTCGAAGGCGAAGCTGTTCGCCAACCAGACGGAGGAGGACATTGCGGTCGTCAATTGGGACGACCCGGAATGCCGGCGTCTGGCCGAAGGCATCCGGGCGCGGATCGTGCCGTTTGCCATCCGGCAGCGGCTCGAGGAAGGCGTCTTCGTCGATCCGCCTTATCCCCCGTCGCCGGAAGACGACGGCGCATCCCGGACGATCGTCCGGCGGACCGGCGGCGTCAGCACCGCCATCATCGCCGTGGACGAGCTGGGCATTCCGGGGCGCCACAACGCCGCCAATGCGGCCGCGGCGGCGGCGGCGGCGCTGGCCGCCGGCGTGCCCGCCGAAGCGCTCGCGGCACCGCTGCGCGCCTTCCGCGGCGTCGAGCACCGGCTCGAATTCGTGCGGGAGAAGGCGGGCATCCGCTTCTACAACAGCTCGAAAGATACGAATCCGACCGCCACGACGATGGCGATCCGCTCGGTGAAGGGGCCGGTCGTGCTGCTGGCCGGCGGACTGGACCGCGGTTCGGACTATGCGGAACTGGTGCCGGTGCTGCGCGAGAGAGTGAAGGCGCTCGTCGCCATCGGGGAGACGCGCCGGAAGCTTGCGGAGGCGGCGGAAGCGGCGGGCATCCGGCATATCCGCGTCGTCGAGCCCGAAGCGAGCCCGGAAGCGACGCTCGAGCGGGCGGTGCGGGAGGCGGACGCGCTGGCCGAACCGGGGGACGCCGTCCTGTTGTCGCCCGCCTGCGCCAGCTGGGACATGTTCAAGTCGTATGAAGAGCGGGGGCGTATTTTTAAGAAAGCGGCGCATATCTTGTAACGAAGGGGGCTGTCCCCCAATTCTCAGTGCAAGAGGTGTCGCAGCATGCCGAAAGCCCGCACCGCCCCGGACATGTGGATGATCGGGGCCGTTCTGCTCATTCTGGCCGCCGGTCTGGTCATGGTGTACAGCTCCAGCGCCGTGCTCGCGCTGCGCGAATACGGCGATGCTTTCTATTATTTGAAGCGGCAGCTGCTGTTCGCCGCGCTCGGAATCGGCATGATGATCGTCATGGCGGGAACCGACTACCGGGTCTTGCGAAAATACGCGCCCGCGGTCCTTATCGCCTGTTTCGCGCTGCTCCTCATCGTGCTCATTCCCGGCGTCGGCGTCGTGCGCGGCGGCGCGCGGAGCTGGCTCGGCATCGGCTCGTTCGGCATTCAGCCGTCCGAATTCATGAAGCTGGCGATGGTCATCTTCATGGCGAAATATCTCTCGGACCGGCAGCAGGAGATCGCCGGCTTCACGCGCGGGCTGCTGCCGCCGCTTGCAATCATGGGCTGCGCGTTCGGCCTGATCATGCTGCAGCCGGACCTCGGCAGCGGCGCGGTCATGGTCGGCGCGACGATGCTGATCATCTATGCGGCAGGCGCCCGGCTGCTCCATCTCGGCGCGCTGGCCGGGATCGGCGCGGCCGGCCTCGTCGGCCTCATCATCGCCGAACCGTACCGGATGAAGCGGATCACCGGTTTTCTCGACCCGTGGCAGGATCCGCTCGGCTCCGGCTATCAGATCATCCAGTCGCTGTACGCAATCGGCCCCGGCGGCCTGATCGGGCTCGGGCTCGGCGAGAGCCGCCAGAAATACAGCTACCTGCCGGAGCCGCAGACCGACTTCATTTTCTCCATCTGGGCGGAAGAACTGGGCTTCATCGGCGGGACGGCCCTCATCCTGCTGTTTCTCGTCCTGATCTGGCGCGGCCTGCGCACCGCGATCACCGCGCCGGATACGTTCGGCAGCCTGCTTGCCGTCGGCATCACCGGCATTATCGCCGTGCAGGTGTTCATCAACATCGGCGTCGTCATCGGCCTGCTGCCGGTCACGGGCATCACGCTGCCCCTCGTCAGCTACGGCGGCTCGTCGCTGACGCTGCTGCTGACGGCGCTCGGCATCCTGCTGAACATATCCCGATATTCGAGGTGAACGCGCCATGCGAGTGGTCCTGTCCGGCGGCGGAACGGGAGGACACATCTACCCTGCCGCGGCGGTCGGCCGGCAGCTCAAGCGGGAGGATCCGAACGCGGAGCTGCTCTACATCGGCTCCGCCGGCGGTTTGGAGAGCCGGATCGTGCCGAAGCTCGGCTTTCCGTTCGAGACGATCGAGATCAGCGGGTTCAAGCGGAAGCTGTCGCTCGACAACGTGCGCACGGTCATCCGCTTTCTGCGCGCCGTCCGCCGGTCGAAGGAGCTGCTGCGCGCGTTCCGCCCCGACGCGGTCGTCGGCACGGGCGGCTACGTCTGCGGGCCGGTCGTCTACGCGGCCGCAAAGCTCGGCATTCCGACGCTCATTCACGAGCAGAATGTCGAGCCGGGCATGGCGAATGTCTTCCTGAGCCGTTACGCCGATGTGATCGCGATAAGCTTCCCGGAATCGAAAACGCGGTTTCGCAAGGGAAGAAGGATTATCCACACCGGCAACCCGTGCGCGACGAATGTGATTCACGCCGACAGGGCGCGCGGATATGCGTCGCTCGGCATTCCGGCGGGGAGCCGCATCGTGCTGGTCGTCGGCGGAAGCCGGGGGGCCCGGGCGCTCAACGAGGCGATTCCCGGCATCGCCGACGCGGTCAGCCGGCTGGGCGACGTCTGGCTGGTCGCCGTCACGGGCGATGTCTATTATGAACAGACAAGAGAGCGGCTCGAGCGGCTGCCGGCGGATCAGACCCGCCGGCTCCGCGTTGTGCCGTATCTGGACAATATGCCGGAAGTGCTCGCGGCGTCTTCGCTCGTCATCAGCCGCGCGGGCGCTTCCATGCTCGCCGAGATCACCGCCCTCGGCGTGCCGTCGATTCTCGTGCCGTCGCCCAACGTGACGCACAACCACCAGGAAGCGAACGCGAGAAGTCTCCGCGACGAGGGGGCGGCGGTCATGGTGCTTGAAAGCGAACTCGCCGGTCCGAAGCTGGCCGGGGAGATCGGGCGGATCATGGGAGACGAGGCCGTCCGGCTTGCGATGTCGAAGGCCGCGAAATCGCTCGCGATGCCGGACGCCGCGGAGCGGATCACGGCCGAACTCCGGGTGATTGCAGCCCGCGGAAAGCGCGGATAGCCGGTTCGCCGCGCGTCTGGGCCGTTGTCACACTCGACATGTGCCGGGCATAGACTGTCACATGATCGTGACCGCCGATTCCGCGGAAGCCGCGGCGCGCAGCCGCGGATATCCCAGATGTCCATCGCCGGCTGACGGAAGGAGGATCGTCCATGCAGCAGCTGATTGAGGAACTGAAGCGGGCCGACATCGGCGAACTGCTGCCGAACGAACCGCTGGCCAAGTACACGACCTGGAAGATCGGCGGCCCCGCCGATTTGCTGGTCATTCCGCGGGGCAAGCGGGAGCTGGCCGCTCTTGTCGCGCTGCTTCACCGGCACGGCGTGCCGTGGACGTATCTCGGCCGGGGCTCCAACATGCTGGTGTTGGACAAAGGCATCCGCGGCGTCGTCATCAAGCCCGGACCGGGTCTCGATTACGCGCGGTTCGACGGGCATACGGTCACCGCAGGCGCGGCCTTCTCGTTCATCAAACTGTCCGTGCTCGCCGGCAAGCACGGACTCACCGGCCTGGAATTTGCGGGGGGAATTCCGGGATCGGTGGGCGGCGCCGTCTACATGAACGCCGGCGCCCACGGATCGGACGTGTCACGCATCTTCAAGTCGGCCGAGATTGTCACGGAAAACGGTGAGATTGTGCGTTTCGACCGCAAGGCGATGCAATTCGGCTACCGCCGCTCCATCCTCCATACGATGCCCGGCATCGTCGTCGAGGCGACGTTCGAGCTGGCGCCGGGCGACCGCAAGGAAATCGCGGCGGCGATGGCTTCCTTCAAGGACCGCAGGCAGCGGACGCAGCCGCTGCAGGTGCCGACCGCGGGATCGGTCTTCCGCAATCCGCCCGGCGACTACGCGGCGCGGCTGATCGAAGCGGCGGGGCTGAAGGGGTATCGTTCGGGCGGCGCGGCCGTGTCGGATGTGCATGCCAATTTCATCGTGAACACGGGACAGGCGAAGGCCGAAGACGTCCTCACCCTCATGGAGCATATCCAGAGGACCGTCAAGGCGCGTTTCGGCGTCGAACTGGTCCCCGAGGTACTGGTGGTGGGTGAGCGGTAAATCGGAGGTGCAGCTTTGGAAACACTTGTGATTGAAGGCGGCAGGCCGCTCTCCGGCACAATCGCCATCCAGGGCGCGAAGAACGCCGCGCTGCCGATTCTGGCGGCCGGCATGCTGGTGGAAGGCACGGTGATCATCGATCGGGTGCCGAACCTGCTCGACATCGACGTGATGCTCGACATTCTTCGCTCGCTCGGATGCCGGGCGGAGCAGATCGGCCAGTCCGTTGTGCTCGACACGACCTCCGCGAATTCCGCGCACATTCCGGAATCGCTCATGGGACAGATGCGTTCGTCCATTTTTTTGATGGGTCCGCTGCTGGCGAGATTCGGCGAAGTGGAAGTGTATCAGCCCGGCGGCTGCGCGATCGGCGAGCGGAAGATCGACCTTCATCTGCTCGGCCTCCGCATGCTCGGCGCCGAGATCCGCGAGGACGGCAACCGGATTATTTGCCGCGCGCGCAAGCTGACCGGCACCGAGATTCATCTCGATTTTCCGAGCGTGGGCGCGACCGAGAATCTCATGATGGCGGCCGTTCTGGCGGACGGGGTGACGACGATCACGAACGCGGCGCGCGAGCCCGAGATCGAAGATCTGCAGCATTTCCTGAACGGCATGGGCGCGCGCGTATCGGGCGCCGGCACCGGCACGATCCGGATCGAGGGCGTCAAGCGGCTTGTGCCGTGCCGCTACCGGATCATTCCGGACCGGATCGTCACCGGCACGCTGATGATCGCCGCGGCGGCGACGCGCGGACAGGTGACGCTGACGGGCGCGAATCCGTCGCATCTGACTTCGCTCATTCACGTGCTGCGCCGGGCCGGTGTTCAAGTGGCGGCGGATGGTGATATAATCAAGGTGGGCGGCGTCATTCGCCCGAAGGCGGTGGAACGGATCGTGACGAGTCCGTACCCGGCCTTCCCGACCGATCTGCAGGCGCAGATCATGGTGCTGCTTGCGCTCGCTGACGGCGTCAGCGTCGTGAAAGAAATGATTTTCGAAGGCCGATTCAAGCATGTCGACGAACTGGTGCGCATGGGCGCCGATATCCGCGTCGACCTGAATTCGGCGGTCATCCGCGGCGTGCCGCGGCTCTACGGGACGACGGTCGAGGCGACCGACCTCAGGGCCGGCGCCGCGCTCGTCATCGCCGGTTTGGCCGCGCAAGGCAAGACGGTCATCGAGCATGTCTATCATATTGATCGAGGTTACGAGCGGATCGAATCGATGTTCGCAAGTCTCGGCGCGCGAATCATGCGGTATGCGGCCGTGCCGAGCAACCGCGTGATTCCCGGCTGAAGGACCGTCGCCCGGCTTTCCCGCTGGGAATGCCGGGTTTCATTGTGGGAACGCGCGGACAAGCCGATCGGCGATCCCTCGTCGGGAGAATGGAAATGACGGAACGCATGCCCGTATTGAAGGAGCCGGCGCCGAAGCCGAAACGCAGGGGCGCCCGGCGGCTGCTCGGCATCATTTTCGCGTTGTTCATCGTGCTGCTCATCGTCCTGTTCTTCCGTTCAAGTCTAAGCAAAATATCGGAAATCACCGTATCGGGCGGCCGTTTCGCGGATGAGGGCGAAATATTGGAAGCCGCGGGCGTAAAGCCCGGCGACCCGTTCTTCTGGCCGACCTCGGACGCGATCGCCGCGCGGGTGGAGCGGCTGGATCCGGTCGCGGCGGCGTCCGTCCGCAAGACGTTTCCCGGACAGGTTCGCATCGAGGTGACGGAGTACCCGGCCGTCGCTTACGGACTTGCGGAGGACGGCACGATCCGGGTCGTCCTGTCGAACGGCAAGGAGCGGACGATCGGCGCCGACACCGTCGTGGACCGGCCGGTGCTGCGCGCCTGGAACGGACGGGAAGCGGACAAGCTCAAGCTCGTCGAAGCGCTGTCCCGGCTGCCGGACGATCTGCTGGCCGATTTCTCGGAGATCGCGCCCTATCCTTCGGAAGCCTGGCCCGACCGGATCCGCATCTATACGCGCACCCGGTTCGAGATCATCACCGCCGTCTCCCTGCTTGCGGAGAAAGCGGATACGATCCGCGCCGTCATCGAGACGCAGGAACCGGGCAGCATCACATTGCTGCTGGCCGACCGCTATGTGCCTTATGCGGAGGAGGACGGATCCGGCGGCGAAGGCGAGAAGACGGAGGCGAAATCCTCCGATGATCATGACCGATAGACACTACTCAAGCCGCGTCAAGAATGGTACAATTCCTTCTATGAATTCATCGGCCGGTTGTCCATCAATTGCCAGCGAAAACTTTGTAGAAAAAAGAGGGAAAATCTTAAGTTCCGTTGAATTATTCAGGACAGGACAAGTGCGCTTGATCGCCCGCTGGTAATCAATATGTTGGAAACACGCGCTTTAGATTACATTTTTTATTCGGAGAAACGGAGGTGCCAGGGGTTGAGCAGCAGCGACTTGATCGTCAGTCTGGACATCGGAACATCCAAGGTGCGCGTCATCATCGGCGAAGTCCAGAACGGCGCGATCAATATCATCGGTGTCGGATCTGCCGACTCGGAAGGCATTCGCAAAGGAGCCATCGTCGATATCGACCAGACCGTGCAGTCGATCCGCAACGCGGTGGATCACGCGGAGCGCATGGTCGGGATTGAAATATCCGAAGTGTACGTCGGAATCCAGGGCAACCATATCGCCCTTCAGACGAATCACGGCGTCGTCGCGGTATCGAACGAAGACCGCGAAATCGGCGAGGAGGACATCGAGAGGGTGCTTCAGGCGGCGAGGGTCGTGGCGCTGCCGCCCGAACGCGAGATCATCGGCCTGGTTCCGCGGCAATTTCTGGTCGACGGACTGGACGGCATCTCCGATCCCCGCGGCATGATCGGCGTCCGGCTTGAAGTCGAAGCGACGGTCATCACCGGGGCGAAGACGGCGATACATAATCTCATGCGCTGCGTCGAGAAAGCGGACCTGGAAATCGCCGGCGTCATCCTGATGTCGCTGGCGTCGGGGCAGATGGCGCTCACGAAGGACGAGAAGAACATGGGCACCGCGCTCATCGACATCGGCGCGGGTTCGACGACGCTCGCCATTTTCGAACAGGGCAATCTGGCGGCGACATCCACGCTGCCGGTCGGCGGCGAGTACGTGACGAACGATATCTCCTACGGCCTCAGGTGCCAGACCGACCAGGCGGAGAAGATCAAGCTGAAGTTCGGATGCGCGCTGGTCAGCGACGCGGCGGAAGACCAGAAGTTCAAGGTCGTGCGCATGGGCAGCAACGTCGAGAAGGAATTCTCCCAGGTCGATCTGGCCAACATCATCGAACCGCGCATGCAGGAAATTTTCCAGCTCGTCCGCCAGGAGATCATCCGGCTCGGCTACGACGGCAAGGTGAACGGCTGCGTGCTGACGGGCGGAACGGCGTCGATGCCGGGCGTGCTGGCGCTCGCGCAGCGGGAGCTTGAGACGAGCGTCCGGATCGCCGTTCCGGACTACATCGGCGTCCGGGATCCGGCCTACACGAACGGCGTCGGCATGATCCAGTACGTCTCCCGCTACATGCGGCCGCGCGCCGCGGGTTCCGCCAAGCGGGCGGCGGTGCGCAAGCCGAATCCTTCGTCGACGGCTTCGGCCAAGCCGGGATTCTTCGAGCGGCTGAAGCGAATGTTCAGCGAATTCATTTGATCGGGGGAACTTCACATATGTTGGAATTCGATATGGAAATGGAACCGCTGGCGCTGATCAAAGTGATCGGCGTGGGCGGCGGCGGCAGCAACGCGGTCAATCGGATGATCGAGACCGGCGTGCGCGGCGTCGAGTTCATCACGGTCAATACGGATGCGCAGGCGCTTCAGCAGGCGAAGTCCGAGCAGAAGCTTCAGATCGGCGAGAAGCTGACCCGCGGCCTCGGCGCCGGCGGAAAGCCTGAAATCGGCAAGAAGGCGGCCGAAGAATCGCACGACATGATCGTCGAACGGCTCAAAGGCGCGGACATGGTGTTCGTGACGGCCGGCATGGGCGGCGGCACCGGAACCGGAGCGGCGCCCGTCATCGCCCAGATCGCGAAGGAGTGCGGCGCCCTGACGGTCGGCGTCGTCACGCGTCCGTTCACGTTCGAAGGGCGCAAGCGTTCTTTGCAAGCCGAGCAGGGCATTGAAGAATTGAAGCAGAAGGTCGACACGCTGATCGTCATTCCGAACGACCGGCTGCTCGAGATCGTCGACAAGAAGACGCCGATGCTCGAAGCGTTCCGCGAAGCCGACAACGTGCTGCGGCAGGCGGTGCAGGGCATTTCGGACCTGATCGCGGTGCCGGGGCTCATCAACCTCGACTTCGCCGACGTGAAGACGATCATGACCGAGCGCGGCTCCGCGCTGATGGGCATCGGCGTGGCGAGCGGCGAGAACCGGGCGGCCGAGGCGGCGCGCAAGGCGATCATGAGCCCGCTGCTCGAGACGAGCATCGACGGCGCGCGCGGCATCATCATGAACATCACCGGCGGCCCCAACCTGTCGCTGTATGAAGTGAACGAGGCGGCCGAGATCGTCATCGCAGCGTCCGATCCGGAAGTGAACATGATTTTCGGCGCCAGCATCGACGAAGACATGAAGGACGACATCAAGGTCACGGTCATCGCGACCGGTTTCGAAGCGAAGGGCGAATCGGGCCGGCGTTCGTCGCAGCGTCCCGGCGGCCCCGAGGACGACCGTCCGTCCGGCGGCACGAATCTGCGGCCGTTCGGCCAACTTCCGACCAGCGACCAACTGGACATCCCCGCGTTCCTGCGCAACCGCCCGCGCAGCGAGCGCGAGTGACCCCGTTGCGCGACCGAACCGAATACCTGGTGATAGAGCTGTCCCGCCTGGCGGCGCAAGCCGCCCGGCGGGACAGTTTGTTTGTTTATGCACCTGAAATTCCGCAAATTTCAAAAGTCTGAAATAAGACAATTCTGGTCTGCATCGCAATAGCCTGCAACCGCTTCCAGTGATACCATGGGAGACAATCCGATGCATCCAATCCAAGACTTGCGGAGGGGGAAGAAGATGACGAGAAAGCTGTGGATTCTTCTGCTTGGAGCGCTGATGTTGTTCGCGACGGCATGCGGGAAATCGGACAATGGGGGAAGCGGTTCGCAGGGCGGCGCATCCGGATCGCAGAGCCAGAGCGGGAGCACGGACGCGAACCGGAATGAACCGGTCGTGAATCTGGCGGTCGCCTATTACATCACGGGCGCGTATCCCTCGGATCTGGAGGAAGTGCAGAACGAAATCAACAAAATCACGAGGGAGAAAATCAACGCGGAAGTCACGCTGGTTCCGATTGCCGGCGGCGATTATCCTCAGAAGTCCAACCTGATGCTGGTGGGCAATGAAAAGCTGGATCTGCTGATCACCGGCATGCGGTTCGACTTCGTGACGAAGGCCACCAGCGGTCAATTGCTGCCGCTGGACGATCTGATTGAACAGCATGGTTCCGGTATCGCCGAAGTGCTGGGGCCGGAGCTGCTGCGTTCCGGTTCCGTCGGAGGGCAAAGCTACGCAATTCCGACGATGCGGGACATGGCGGGAGCCAACGCGCTTTACATGCGCAAGGATTTGGTGGACAAATACCAAATCGACGTGTCGAGCATCAAAACGTGGGATGACGCCGAAAAGGTGCTCCATCTCGTCAAACAGAACGAACCCGACATGTATCCGCTGGTTCCGTACGGCCCGGTGCCCCAGACGACGGTCACGCAATGGTTTGACCCGCTCGGCGACAAATTCGGCGTGCTGCCTTTAAGCGGCGACGGCCAAACGATCGTAAACTTGTTCGAAACCCAGGAATACGCGGATTTCGTCAACCGGATGAGAAGATGGTACGAGGACGGCCTGGTGCTGACCGATTACGCGACGACGAATGAGACGCGGGCCAATCTGCTCCGCGCGAACCTCGGATTTGCCTATCTGGCGCCGGATAAACCCGGCGGGGTCGAGATGGAGTCGAAGGCGGCAGGCATGGAAATCGTCGGCGCCGTGATCGACGATCCGATTACCACGACGTTCAACGCCCAGAACATCATGTGGGCGATTCCGAGGAACTCGCAGGCCCCGGAGAAGGCGATGCAGCTTCTCAATCTGATGTACACCGATGAAAGACTCGTCAATCTGCTGAACTGGGGCATCGAAGGCAAGCACTACGTGAAAGTCGGAGACAATGTGGTCAAATACCCGGACGGTCTTGACGTCAACACGGTCGGATTCAACCAGGCGAGCGTCGGGTTCCAGTTCGGCAACCAGTTCCTCAGCTACGTGCTCGAGGGCGAAGATCCGGAAATGTGGAAAAAACTCAAACAATTCGCCAACAACGCGAAGAAATCTCCGGCGCTCGGCTTTACGTTCGACAACACGAACGTCAAATCCGAAGTCGCGGCCGTCAACGCGGTCTACAGCCATTACGGCAGAGGCCTTGAAGGCGGAACTCTGGATCCGGAAGAAGCCCTGCCCGCGATGATCAGCGAGATGAAGGCGGCCGGAATCGATAAGATCATTGCCGAGAAACAAAGGCAATTCGACGAGTTCCTCAAGACGAAAAAATGATTTCGCTGCCATCGATAGCGAAGCGGGGGTTGTCCCGGACTGAAGGCCGGGCGCCCCTGTTTCCGTCCAGATATCCGGACGGACGGTTCCATGATTCCCTGATTTTGCATTTGCGCCGCCGGTTTGTGCGACTATAATGGTATAATCGGGATACCGCTTCAGCGGAGAGGGACAATTCGACGGAGAGGGATGAGGGTTGAGAGCCAGCGTCCGGATGAACTCGCTTCGTTTCAAAATCCCATTCGTGACGTACGCCTTAGTTGTGCCGCTGCTTCTGCTCCTGATCGTTTCGGTGAATTACGCCGTCAATGTCGTCCATAACCAGGTGGCTTCGTCGAACAAGAAAACGATCGCCCTGTACATGAATCAGATCGACAACGAAATGAACGAAGTGGACGCCTTCCTGCTCGGTTTCGTCGGATTGGAAAGCGATCTCATTCTGCTGGATTCCGACAAGGAGCAGATTTATCAGGGCAGCAAAATTCGCCTGATGAACCGCCTGGTGACGGCGATGTCCATCTATGATTTCGTGGACGCGATTTTTATATACACGTCCAAGTGGGACGACATTCTGCATGCGTTCAAACCGGGCAGCGGACTGGTCACGAATCCGGACATCGGCGTAAGGCTCAAAAGCATCATGCGGGACGAGAGATTGTCGTCCGTTCACGGCTTTATCACGGAGAAGTGGTCCCTCGAGAAGATCGGATCGTCGCATTATCTGTTTCACATCTTGAAATATGGAAACGTTTACATGGGGGCGTGGGTCAATGTTGCGAACATCGATCTGTCCCTGGATCACCTCGAGATGGGCCAATCCGCCTTCTCCCTGTTTGTGGATTCGTTCGGCAACCCGCTGTCTTACAACAGCTATATCGAAGAGCATCAAATCGACCTCGGCAGGCCGCTGACAAACTACTATTTCACCGGCGAAGACGGCAAATTTCTGGTGGTGGGCGAGGAATCGTCGACGGCGGAGCTCGCGCTGGTCACCGTGCTGCCGAATGACGAGATTCTGCAGAATCTCCCGCTTCTCCAGTATCTGGTTTATATTCTGACGGCTTTGTCCGTGCTGTTCGTTCCGCTTTATTTCATCTTTATCCGCAAGACGCTGCTCATTCCGCTGAAGGGTCTGCTTGCGATCATGAGGCGGATACGGGACGGCAACATGCATTTTCGCGTCCAGCGGATGCAGTCGCCCGACGAGCTGGCGGACGTGGCGGAAACCTTCAACGACATGATGGATCAGATCCAGCGGCTGCAGCGGGAAGTCTACGAAGAACAGGTCCGGAAACAGAAAGCGGAACTGCAGCATTTGCAGCTTCAACTGAATCCCCATTTCTTCATGAATACGCTGAACATCATCCACAGTCTGGCGGAGATGAAGAAGTATGAGACAATCCAGGAGTTGATCCTCAGGCTGGTGCAGTATTTCCGCTATATTCTGAAAAGCAGCTGGACCTACGTGGCCCTGCGGGATGAATTGAGCCATGTGGAGAACTACCTGGGCATTCAGGAATTGCGCTATCCGAACAAGATCAGTCTGGAATTGAAAGTGCCGGACATTCTGCTGAACGCGCAGGTTCCCCCATTGATCATCCAGACGTTTGTGGAAAATACCGTGAAGCATGCGTCTGTCCCGTCTTTTCCGCTGATCATCCGCGTCGCGGTCAACCTGGCCGAAGAACCGGGAGGCGCGAAACTCCATATCCGGGTCTCGGACAACGGCAAAGGATTCGATCCGTCCGTGCTGGAGCGGCTGACGGCCGACGCGGAATCGACCGGGGAGGACGACGGGCGTCACATCGGCATCCGCAACGTCCAGCGGCGGTTGAAGCTGCTGTACGGTGCCGGCGCCCGGATCGCGTTCTGCAATTCACCCGGAGCAACGGTGGAAATGTCACTGCCCATCATTACGGAGCGAGCATTGGAGGAGCAAAATGTATACCGCGCTGATCCTCGATGACGAAATGATTGCGGTGGAAGGCGTCCAACGGGCGATCCAATGGGAAGCATTGGGCGTAGGGAACGTATTGCCCGCGTATTGCGTGGAAGACGCCAAGGCGATCTTGCTGGACCGTCAGGTGCACATCCTGATCGCGGATATTGAAATGCCTTCCGAGGAGAACGGTCTGGATCTGCTCGCTTGGGTAAAACGGCATTCGCCGGACACGGTCACCCTCATCATGACTTGCCACGCCGATTTCCAGTATGCCCAGCAAGCGATTCAACTGGGCTGCATCGATTACCTCCTGAAGCCTTTGCCCTACCGGGAACTGGAAAGCTCCATCCGAAGAGCGATCGATAAAATCCGGCATAACGATCTCACCTTGGACAACGAACGCTACCGGAAGCTGTGGATCCAGCATCAAACGGTCATCATCGAGCGCTTCTGGAACGACATCATCGAGCACACGATTCCGTCCAGAATGGACGCGATCAAGGAAGAAGCGCGTCACAGGGGCATTCCGTTCGCGGAGCACATGAATTTCGTTCCCGTCCTCATTCGTCTGCAGAAATGGCACAAACCGCTCAACCGGCGGGAAAGCAGCATCATGATGTACGCTCTGAAAAACGCGGCGCAGGAAGTGTTCCTGCAGCGGAGGCATTGGGGCGGTCACATCATCCGCGTCGGTCCGCATTCGCTTCTGGCGATTCTGATCGCCCGGGAAGGCACATCGGAGAAAAGTCTGGTGGACTGCTGCAACGAATATATCGAGGCGTGCAAAGCGTTTTTCTACTGCGACCTGTCCTGCTATATCGGCAATGCCGTAAGGGGCGATCAGTTGCTGGGCGAATACGGGCGGCTGAATCAGATGGACAGGGACAATGTCATCTATCTGAACAAGGCGCTGCTCCGGCATGAACGCCCGAGCCGGAACGCCGACCGTCAGTTGCCGGACTTCGGCCGCTGGTCGGGCATGCTCCAGGATCGCAAATGGGAGAAGCTCAGGCTGGAGCTGTCGGACTATTTTGCGCGATTGAAGAGCTCTCCGGATATCGACGCGGATTTCATCCGGCGGTTTCAGCACGATTTCCTGCAGATGATCTATTCCTATCTCCATTTGAAGGGGATCCAGGCCCATCGCTTCATTTCCGACGGGCGGCTCGGAGAGCGGATGGAAGAAGCGGGCCGATCGGTCCACGACTTGGAAGTCTGGGCCGGGGAATGCGTCGACAAGGCGATGGATTTCGTCGAGGATACAGAATCGGAGGCGAACGTCATCCGGAAATGCATCAAGTACATCAGGCAGAATCTCGGCGAAGAACTGACACGGGAGCATGTGGCAAACCACGTCTATTTGAATCCGGATTACCTCAACCGCATCTTCAAGAAGGAAACCGGCTTGTCCATTCATGATTACATTACCAAGGAACGTCTGGAGAAAGCGAAGGAGCTGCTCAGGAAGACGAACATGCCGATCAGCGCCATCGCCACCGAAGTCGGTTACGGCAGCTTCTCGCATTTCTCGCAGCTGTTCAAGAAGTATACGGACCTGAATCCGAAGGATTACCGCCGGCTGGGATGAGCGCGCATCAAGCGCTTTTTTTTTTTGAGCCTTTTGCATAATTTCGTTTTGAAGCCAGCTTCATAGGGAGTCCTCAACTAGCAGCAGTTAATTCCTGGCTTTAACGTTTAAAAATGTGTAATTG
>NICF_comb_assmDRAFT_10000243_pt1 | contig 45081 bp, 37 predicted proteins | sample NewIslPassag4_SG_FD_11279 | JGI IMG/M metagenome (IMG submission 11279)
AGGCTAGCCGCTCTTGCCGCCGGCGCAGGCCGGGGCCAGCCACGTTTCGAAAGGAAGTTTTGAAAGGGAACCCGCCTGTCGCGGGCGTAATACTCTTTTGTTATGTCCGTCACGATTTATGACGTCGCCCGGGAAGCCGGGGTCTCGCTGGCCACGGTTTCTCGCGTCATTAACAATAGTCCTTATGTAAAGCCCTCCACGCGCCAACGGGTCCAGGAGGCGATGGAACGCCTGGGCTACGAGCCCAATCTCGTCGCCTCCGCCCTGATGACCAAGCGCACGCGCCTCTTGGCGCTGCTGGTGCCCGACATCAGCAATCCTTTCTTCGCGGAAGTGGCCTGGGGCGTCGAGGACGCGGCGGCCAGTCTCAATTACAACTGCGTGATCTGCAACGTGGGCGACGACACCCACAAACAGGCGGCGTACGTCAACGTCCTGCGGCGCAAGGGCATCGACGGGATCATCTTTGCCACCGCCGCCCACGATGACCGGCTGGTCCTGAACTTGAGCAAGCGGCAATACCCGATCACGCTCATGGCCCGGGACGTGCCGGCGGCCGCGGTCAACCGGGTGCTGACCGACGACCGGCTAGGCGCCGCCCTGGCGGCGAAGCATCTCTTGGAGCTAGGCCACCGCCGCATGGCCATCGTCACCGAGCCATCCAGGATCCACTCCAGCGCAGAGCGCCGGCGCGGGTTTGCGGCAGCCCTGGAGGAAGTGGGCTTGGAGCCCCTGGTCATCGAAGCGGACGGTTCGGACATCAGCGCCGGCATGCGCGCAAGCGCCCGGCTGCTGGATCTGCGGCCCCGGCCGACGGCGGTCTTTTGCGCCAACGACATGCTGGCCATCGGCGTCCTGCAGGCGGCCGCCGCCGCGGGCGTGCGGGTGCCTGCGGAGCTGTCGGTCGTCGGCTTTGACGGCACCCCGCTGGCGCAGATCGCCAGCCCCCCGCTGACCACAGTGGTGCAGCCCATGCGGGAGATGGGCCGGGTCGCCGTGCGGCTGCTCATCGAATCCTTGCAGAACGGCAGCGAACCCAAGCGCGTCGTCCTAGACCCGCACCTGCACCGGGGCGGTTCCACGGGCCCGGCGCCTGCCGCGACGTAAACGCCCTGCCTTCGGCCCGGAGGTGTGCACCGTGCCCATCTTCGACTACCGGTTTCCCTACGCGTCCCAGCGCAGCCCGGTGATGGGCCGACGGGGCGCGGTCGCCACCAGCCACCCCCTGGCGGCGCAGGTGGGCCTGCGCGTGTTGCAGGAAGGCGGCAACGCCGTGGACGCGGCCGTGGCCACAGCTGCAGCCCTCACCGTCCTTGAGCCTACCTCCAACGGTATCGGCGGCGATGCGTTCGCGCTCGTTTGGGACGGCCAGCGCCTGCACGGCCTCAACGCCTCGGGGCGAGCGCCCCGGGCGCTTTCGGCGGACGTCGTGGCCGCGCAAGGCCTGAACAAAATGCCCACGGACGGGTGGCTGACGGTGACCGTGCCGGGCGCCGTGTCCGCCTGGGTGGCTTTGACCCAGCGGTTTGGTTCCATGCCCCTGGCGCGCCTGGTGGAGCCCGCGGCCCGCTACGCCGAGGAAGGGCATCCCATCCCGCCCGTCATCGCCCGCAACTGGTGGGCCGCCGCCCGGCGGTTTGGCCACCGGGACGACTGGCGCAGCACGTTCCTGCCCTGGGGGCGGCCGCCGGAGCCCGGGGAGGTGTTCGCGTGCCCGGATCAGGCCCGCACCCTGCGCCTGATCGGCGAATCGGACGGCGAGGCCTTCTACCGGGGCGAGCTGGCCGCGGCCATCGCCCGCTATGCCCGGGAAACCGGTGGGCTTTTGACCGAGGATGACCTAGCGGCCCACGAGCCCGAGTGGGTGGAGCCCATCCGCACCAGCTACCGCGGCTTTGACGTATGGGAGATCCCGCCCAACGGCCAGGGGCTTGCGGCCCTGGTGGCCCTCAACATCCTGGAGGACACCGAGCTGCCCAGCCTGCCTCACTTGTCCGCAGCCCAGTTGCACCTGGTCATCGAGGCCTTAAAGCTGGCCTTCGCCGACGCCCACCGCTACATCGCCGACCCGGCGGTGGTGTCCGTCCCCACAGCAGGGCTTTTGTCCAAGGAGTACGCCGCCCAGCGCCGGGCGTTAATCTCCCGCACCGCGGCCATCACCGACCCGACCCCCGGCGTGCCGCGGGAAGGGGACACGGTCTACCTGTGCACAGCGGACAGCGAGGGGCGCATGGTGTCCTACATCCAGTCCAACTATATGGGCTTTGGCTCCGGCGTTGTGGTGCCCGGCACCGGCATCGCCCTGCAAAACCGGGGCGCAGGCTTCTCGCTGGAGGAGGGCCACCCCAACCGGGTGGCGCCCGGCAAGCGGCCGTACCACACCATCATACCGGCCTTCCTCTCCCGGGACGGCGTGCCCCTGGCCGCGTTTGGCGTCATGGGCGGCGACATGCAGCCGCAAGGCCACGTGCAGGTCGTCATCGGGATGGTGGACTACGCCCTCAACCCGCAGGCGGCGCTGGACGCCCCGCGGTTGCGCATCGCGGGCGGGACGGCGGTGCACGTAGAGGCGGCGTTGCCGGCGGATACGGTGCGCCAGTTGCTGCGGCTCGGGCACCAGGTGCGCATGGAAGCCGAGGGTACCATGTTCGGCGGTGGGCAGATGATCTGGCGCGACCCCGACACGGGCGTGTACATCGCAGGCTCCGAACCCCGCAAGGACGGCCAGGCCCTCGCGTGGTGAACGGTTGCCGGCGCCGGCTCGCGGGCACCCGGCCGCCGTTGCCTGCGCAACCGCAGGCCCTCGCGCGGGCTCCCTCCTAGTCAGGCAGGCCCGCGCGGGCCCGCAGCGCCGGATCCCGGCCGGCCAGTTCCTGTCCAGCCAAATCCCGGGCCTCCTCCGTGCACAGCCAGGCGATGATCCGCCCCGGCACCGCCGGGTCGGCCAAGCTTTCCCGCGGCAGGCGCGCAATGGCGTTGATGCCGGAAGCCCGGATCTTGACCTGCATCTCCGTAGCAACGGTGCCCGGCTGGAAACCGTAGACCCGCACGCCCCGTTGACCCAGCTCCAAGTGCAGCGCCCGGGTGAGCATGGCCAGGCCGGCCTTGGCACTGCAGTAGGCGCTCCAGCCTTCCCACGGACGGTGGGCCGCACCGGAGCTGACGTTGACGATGACGCCCCGCCCCCGGGCCAAGAAATGGGGCACCACCGCCCGGGCGCAGTAAAAAGCACCCACCAGGTTGACGCTGACGTTCGCCGCCCATTCTTGCGGATCGCACGTTTCGAAATACCCAATGGGCTCGATGATGCCCGCGTTGTTGATCAAAATGTCGACCCGGCCGAAGCGCGCGAGCGTACCGTCCACGAGGCGCTCCACCTGGTCGTAGCGGGCCACGTCGGTCGGGATGGCCGCCGCTTCGCCGCCGGCTGCCCGGATGGACGCCGCGGCGGCTTCGCACTCCGCCGTGGTCCGGGATGCAAGTACTACCGCAGCGCCCGCCCGGCTCAGCTCAACAGCAGCGGCAAGCCCGATGCCCCGGCCTCCGCCGGTCACGATGGCCACTTGTCCCGCCAGCGCCTGCATGGCCTGCCTCTCTGCCCTCCCTTCTGGCCGCCGGCCGCGGTCAGCGCGCCGCCTCAACCCTCGGCGGCCGACGGCCGCTGGCCGCGATCCGCCCGCACCAGCTTGGACACTTGCCGCTCCTCGCCCAACACCCCCTGGGGCCGCACCAAGAGCATGACCATGAGCAGCAGTCCGATAAGGACGATGCGCAGCGCGTGGGCCCGCGGGCCAAAGCTCGGCGGCAGGGCCGCAGCCACAAACTCCGTGCCGGACCAGATGGCCCAGATGACGAACGCCCCCAGCATCGCGCCCTTGGAGTTGCCGCTGCCGCCCACGATGAGCATGACCCAGACGAGAAACGTGGCGTTCATGGGCTCAAACGCCTCGGGGCTAATATAGCCCACGAAGTGGGCAAACAGCGCCCCCGCCACGCCCATGAAGAACGCGCCCAGCACCAAGGCCTGCAGCTTGAAGCGGAAGACGTTCTTGCCCACCGCTTGCGCCACCGCCTCATCCTCGCGGATGGCCTTGAGCACGCGGCCCCACGGCGAGCGGATGCCCCGCTCGATGGCAAAGTAGACCAGCAGCATGGCCAAGAGGACGAGGGCGGCGTAGAAGACGTTGTACGCGTCGCCGAAGGTGCTCAACATCGGCTTGGGGATCCCGCCGATGCCCCACACGCCCGCGGTCAACCGCTGCTCGTTGGTGACGACCAGGCGCAGCGTTTCCGCGATCCCGATGGTGGCGATGGCCAAGTAGTCTCCCCGCAGGCGCAGGGTCGGAATCCCGATGAGCAAAGCTAAGAGCGCCGCCATCGCTCCGCCTGAAAGGACGCCCATGAGAAACGGCTGGCCGAACCCACCCAGGTGCGAAAAGTCGGGGCCTTTGGTCACGATCGCGGACGTGTACGCTCCCACCAGGAAAAAGCCGCCCACGCCGATGTTAAACAGGCCCGTGTACCCCCACTGCACGTTGAGGCCCAGGGCCGAGATGGCGTAAATGCCGCCATAGGTCAGGAAGAACAGACCGTAGCCGACGATCCCGCTCCAGTCCATCAAACTTTCCCCCCAAACAAGCCCTGGGGCCGCAACAGCAACAACAAAACCATCAGCACGAAGGACACCGCGGGTTTGTAAGCGGTGTTAAAGACCAGCGTTGACAGTTCCTGGGACAGCCCGATGATCATGCCGCCGGCGATGGCGCCGTACGGGTTTCCAAGCCCGCCAAGGATAGCAGCGGCAAACACGGGCAACAGCATAAACCAGCCCATGCCCGGCCGCAGTTGCGTGTCAAGCCCGAGCATGATCCCCGCCGCCGCCGCCAGCGCCGCGCCCAACACCCACGTCCAGACGATCATGCGCTCGGTGTCAATGCCCGACACCGCGGCCAAGTCCATGTTGTCGGCCATGGCCCGCATGGCTTTCCCGATCCGCGTCTTTTGCAGGAACAGCCACACGCCGGCCACCAGCACGACGGCCATCACCAGGATCCAGACCTGCACCGGGCGGATGCGCAGGCCCCAGATGATGTACGGCCGCTCCACGCCCTGCTGGTACACCTGCACCGCGGCGCCCCAGAAGAACTGGATGAGATGGCGGACCACCAGCGCCACGCCCACCGACGCGATTAGCAGGATCGCCGGGCTCGTGCGCCGCAACGGCCGGTAAAAGAGCCGGTCGATGAGGACCGCGGCGGCGGCCGTGAATCCGACCGCGAGCACCGCGGAAACCCACATGGGCAGTCCCATCGTCACGCGGAAAAACAGGGCGAAGTAGGCGCCGAGGGCCATCATGTCGCCATGGGCAAAATGGGAAAACCTGAGAATTCGGGCGATGAGGGTAACCCCGATCGCCCCAAGGGAGATGATCCCTCCGTAGATCACGCCGTAGAGTAGCAACTGCGCCACGTCTCGTTTCAGCCCCCCAAGAAAAGCCGGCCGACCTCTTCGTTCTTAAGCAGCGCTTCGCCGGTGTCGTCCAGCCGGTTGCGGCCCATCGTGAGCACGTAGCCCCGGTGCGAGATGGCCAACGCCGCCCGGGCGTTCTGCTCGATCATGAGAACGCTTACACCCAGACGGTTGATCTCCGTCACCTTTTCCAGCACCAGCTCGGCAAACTTGGGAGAGAGGCCTGCCGTCGGCTCGTCCAGAAGCAGGAGCTTGGGATCCAGCATCAGCGCCCGCGCCATGGCCACCATTTGCTGCTGGCCACCGCTCATGCTGCCCGCCCGCTGGTGCCGCCGCTCCCGCAAGATGGGAAAGAGCTCAAACATCTCCTCCATCTTTTGCCGGAAGCTCGCGGGCCGGATGAAGGCGCCCATTTCCAAGTTTTCTTCCACCGTTAAAGACGGAAACACGTTGTTGTTTTGCGGCACATAGCACATGCCCCGGCGGACGATCTGTGCCGGTCCCAAACCGGTGATGTCCTCGCCTTGAAACACGATCCTGCCGCCCCGGGCCGGAACAAGGCCGAAAATGGCCTTCATCAGGGTCGACTTGCCCGCTCCGTTAGGGCCGATGACGCTGACGATTTCGCCCTCTTGGACCGCCAGCTGCACGCCGTGGAGGATGTCGACCTCGGCATACCCCGCTCGCAGATCGCTGACTTCCAGTAGCGCCACGCCTCTTTTGTCTCCTTGTTTCAGGGATGCTTTATGCAGCCGCCCGGCGACGGCACGGGATCCGGCCGGAGCTTCCCCCGGACGAGCCCGGCCGAAGGAAATCGGCTACGGCACGGCGTAGGACCCGCCCAGGTAAGCCTCCAGCACCTGGGGGTGGCGGCGCACCTCCTCAGGCTTGCCCTCCGCCAGGCGCCGGCCGTTGTTCATTACGATCACCCAGTCGCACAGGTCCGCGATGAGGTCCATGTTGTGCTCCACCAGCAGAAACGTCTTGCCCTGGTCACGCAGGGTGCGCACGTAGCCGGCCAGCTTCTTCATGAGTGTGGGGTTGACGCCCGCCGCGGGCTCGTCCAAAAGGATCAGATCGGGGTCGGCCATGAGCACCCGGGCCAGCTCTAGGAGCTTCTTTTGCCCCACGGACAGGTTGGCCGCCAGCTCGTCGCGGAGGTGGCTCAACTGCACAAACTCCAGCACCTCCACGGCGCGCCGGTAAATGCGCTCCTCCTCCGCCCGCACGTTGCCGGGGAGAAACCAGGATCGCCACAGGCCCTCGCCGGCTTGGTCGAGCGGGACCAGCATGAGGTTTTCCAGGACCGTCATCAGCCGCAGTTCCCGCGGAATCTGGAACGTGCGGGCGATGCCCTTGCGAAAAATGATGTGGGGGGGCAGCCCGTCGATGCGCTCGCCCTGGAAAAGAACCTCACCCCGGTCAGGCCGGATGAAGCCGGTGACCATGTTGAAGGCCGTGGTCTTGCCGGCGCCGTTGGGGCCGATCAGGCCCGTGATGGAGCCCTTCTGCACCGAAAAGGAACAGTCATCCACAGCCCGGATGCCGCCGAACTCCTTGACAAGATTCCGTACTTCGAGAATCGCTTGTGACATCGTCAGCCAGCGCTCCGATGGCAAAAAGCGCAATTCCGCGCGTCTTTTGGAATAAGTCCTTGACTGTTTCTCCGCAACACGGCCATCTCCTGCTCCAACCGCTTCCAGCCGCCGCCAGCGTCCCCGGGTCCCCCGGGCCGCAACGCGCAATCGCCCTTGCGTGGCGGCATTCACACCATCCCCCCGCGCTGTCTGGAAAACCCAGGAGGATGCTGGGCAGCTCCGTCGAAACATTAGAGCAATCTTGCTATTCGCCAATCGAGGGACAGGAGGGAAGAAACGGTGCGAAAAACGTCTAGTCCGCGATCGAAGGCAACTTTGACGCTGGCGTGGATGCTGGCGCTCCTGGTCGCAGCCCTTCCGGTCGCAGCCCAGCAGGCGCCGGTGCGGATCGGTGCGCTCTTTCCGATGACCGGCGACTTGTCGGCCTTCGGCGAACCCTTCTACAATTCGGCCCTGCTGGCCGTCGAGCAGATCAACGCACAAGGCGGGATCCTGGGCGGGCGCCCGCTGGAGCTGGTCCTGGCCGACACGCAAACCAATCCCACCCAGGGCGTCGCTGCCGCCCAGCGCTTGGTGAACGTGGAGCGGGTGCCGGCCATCGTTGGTGCGGCAGCTTCGGGAGTCACCATCCCGGTGGCGACCAGCGTCACCGTTCCCAATCAGGTGGTGCTGATCTCGCCCGCGTCGACGTCGCCGCTGGTTACCACCCTCGACGACAACGACTTCGTCTTCCGCACCGTAGTATCCGACGCCATGCAAGGCATCACCCTGGCCAAGCTGGCCGCCGAGTTGGGCTACCGTCGGGTGGCCACCATCTACGTTAACAGCCCGTACGGGCTGGGCCTGGCGCAGGCGTTTGAGAGCAATTTCCGCCAGCACGGCGGTACGGTGACGGCCAACGTGCCCTTCGAACAGAACCAGGCGTCCTACCGCGGCGAGTTGGACCAGGCTTCCCGGGGCAGTCCCGAGGCGCTGCTCCTGATCGCGTATCCGGAGAACGGTATCACCATCCTGCGACAGGCCGTCGAGGGCGCCTACTTTGACAAGTTCCTCTTCACCGACGGCATGCAGGCGCCGGACATCATCGAGGCCATCGGCGACCCGCTGGAGGGCTCCTGGGGCACCGCGCCCCGGTCGGCGGCGACCCCGGCCAGCGACTTGTTCAACGATTTCTACACCGCCCGCTTCGGCGAACCACCGCCGATGCCGTTTATGTACGAGAGCTACGATGCGGTGTTTGCCCTGGCGCTGGCCATCGAGAAGGCGGGCGAGGCGACCGGTCCGGCCATCCGCGACGCGCTGCGCGCCGTGGTCAACCCGCCCGGCGAGGTGATCCTGCCCGGGGAGTGGACCAAGGCCGTGAACCTCATCCGGGACGGCCAGGACGTCCAGTACGTGGGCGCATCTGGCCCGGTGGACTTTGACGCCAACGGGGACGTGGCCGTGGCCTCCATCGGCATCTGGACCATCCACAACGGCCAGATCGAGTTCGTCCGCTACGAGGAGGCCCGGGCCGAGGGGTTTTAAGCCGGCCGGGCGCCGAGGGCGCTTCGCTGCGGGCAGTTCGCAGACGCCCGCAGCGGCCGGGCCGATAAGTTAGGAAACTCGAGGGATTCGCCAAGGCCGGCGGACGTGATCCGCCGGCCTTTTCCGGTCGTTCTCGGCGGTCCCGGGACGTTGGCAACGCAGCCGCTTGGTCGCGACGCGTGCTACGACTCGGTTCAGCCCCGCCGCCGTAGGACCCCGTCACGATCAGGACGGGGCTGCGGTTGGTAGTGATCCTGGCGCCTGCAGTCGCGTTGAACTGGGAAACGGCTGGACCGCGAATTGCGCGAACAAGTCAGTGACGTGAGAAACCACGCGCCGCCTGCCGACGAGCCGGCCGCATCAGAGGAATTTCATGCACGAAAGCCGAATAGGAGCTAGGTCTCGCATGGACCCTAAGTGCGGGGGGCTGCAGCGTGTTGATTCGGGATCAAGCCGGCCGCACTGCGCGGCTGTTGCTTTACTCGGGTATCCTGTGGCTGTTCGTGGCCTTGGCGGCGGGCCTGGGGGCGGTGCTGATCGCCGCCGGAGCGCTTTACATCCCACTGCCTTACGGACCGGCTGGCGCTGACCTGCTGCAGCCGGTTTTCCTCCATGCGCTGGTGTTCGGCTGGCTTTCCATGGCGGGCACGGGAGTCGGTTTGCTCGCGGTGCAACGGGCCCATGGCTTGCCGCTGGCGAGCGAAACGTGGGGCCAATTTTCGGTCTGGCTTTGGAACGGCGCCAACGCCGCGGCCGTGGTGCTGTTGCTCATGGGCTGGCTGGACGGGCCGCCGCTGGCCGAAGCCGTCTGGCCGGTCAAAGCGGTGTGGGCGGCGGCGCTCCTACTGCTGCTGCTCAACGTTGCCCGCACGTTGAGCCGGGCGCGCCAACCGCTGTACGCCAGCGCCTGGTACCTGCTGGCGGCCATGACCTGGATGGCGCCGCTGTACCTTTTGGGCGGCGGCGTGTTCGCACCGGGCTGGCCCGCGGACGATATCAGCGGCTTGCTGTACAGCATCTACACCCAGGGCGTCGTCTGGCTGTGGGCCGTACCGTTGAGCCTGGCCGGCGCGTTGTACGTGGCGCCGGACCTGGCGGGGCAGTCCCTGTACAGCCGCGCCCTGGCCTCCTGGGGCCTGTGGGGCCTGGCCCTCTACGCAGCCGCCGGGGTGGAACGCTTGACCGGCGCCGCCATGCCCGGGTGGCTGCCGCCGGTGGCCGCCGGCCTATCTGTTCTTGCGCTTGTGCCTGCCCTTGCCAATGCTACGAACATCGTGCAAACCATCCGCCCGCGGTGGGCTGCGGTGGCGGCTACGCCCCCGGGCCGCTCCCTGGTCTGGGGCACGGTGCTGCTTGTGGTGGCCGCCGTCCAGACCGCGTTGCAGCCCCTGAGCGTGGTGCACGATGTGGTGCAGCGCACGCAGCTTGCGGTCAGCGGGCCGCTCATTGCCATGCTGGGCGGCTCCACGTACCTGCTGTTTGCCGGCATTTATCACCTGTTGCCCATGCTGCGGCGACCTGCGGACCGCCCGGACCACCCCCTCTACCGGCCGGGCGTTGCCCGCTGGCACCTGGGCCTGTCCGGGCTTGGCACCGTGCTTTTCGTGGCTGGCCTTTGGTTCGGAGGCGCGATGCAGGTGACCGAACGGCTCTCCTTTGGCCCCGGAGCAGACCTCGCGGGCGTCCTGTGGCCGGCGCTCATGCTCCAGGCGGCCGCGCTGGGCATCTTCCTGGTGGGCCAGGTGTTCCTGGTCTACACGGTGGCCAAGGCGGCCAGCGCGCCGCAGCCGGTGAAGCTGCCGGTCATCATCACCAACCCGTAACCGCCCTGCAATTGCTGTTCATGCGCTTCCGTCCTGTTTGACAGCCGGCGCGGGTTGGACGACAATCTTCCAACCTATGAGCTTATCCGGGCGGCTCCGGCCAGTGCCAGGGGCCGCTCGTCGCGCGCGGGCACTGTCCCAGGTTGGGCATAACGAGGCTCCACCGCTGCCACGGCCACGTCCACCACGGCCACGCGGCCTGCGGCCAGGCGCGGCAGCGCCTGCTCCAGAGCCGCCATGAGCTCTTCGTGGGTTTCCACGCGGTAACCATCGGCGCCGCATGCTTGCGCGTACGCCGCCCAGTCGGGATTGTGCAGGCGGGTGCCAAAGGGCATGCGCCCCGTCTGCCGCTGCAGGGATTCTTCCTCGGCGTAGCGCCCGTCCCGCAGGATGATGCAGGCGATGGGCAGCCCGTACTGGACCGCCGTCGCCAGTTCCGCCATGCTCATGGCAAATCCGCCGTCGCCTGCAAAAACGACCACCTGCCGCGCTGGCTCGGCCAGCTTGGCCCCGATGCCCCCAGGCAGGCCGAAGCCCACGCTGCGCCAGTGGCCGGAGAGGAGCAACCGGATCTGGGGGCCGCGATAGAAGCGGCTGAACCAGAACGCGTTGTTGCCGACGTCCAGGGAAACCACCGCGTCCGGCACCAGGTGCCTCGCCACAGCGGCAACCACGGCGGCTGGGTGCAACGGCCCGCTGCCCGCTGACGCCGCCTGCGCCACTTCGGCGTCCCACGCGGCGCGGGCTTGGCTGACCCGCTCGGCCCAGGCCGGACGGTACGCACGCTCGATGGCTCCAGAAAGCCGCGGCAACACCTGGGCCGCGTCGCCCCACACCCCTAAGTCCACGGGGAACGTCAAGCCGATGTGGTGCATGGCGCTGTCGACTTGGATGACGCGGGCGCGGCCGGGGACAAACTCTGGTTGCCACCAGGTGGTGCCCACGGCCAGAATGAGATCCGCCTGCGCCAGCACGTCTGCGGCGGCCTGCGTGCCGAACTTGCCGATAACGCCCAGGTTCCACGGGTGGTCGGCGGGAATCATGCCGATGGCGGGCATGGAATGCACGATGGGCGCCTGCAGCCGCTCCGCGAGAGCCAGGAGAGGCCCCACGGCCCGCCGGGCGCCGAGCCCGGCAAAAAGCACCGGCCGGCTGGATGACTCAAGCCATGCCGCGGCCTCTTGGATCAGGTCGTCGCGGGTTTCCACCCTGCCGCCCAGATCACGCGGCGGTAGCTCCACCCGGACGTTGCCGCAAGGTGCCAGCCACATGTTCTTGGGCACGCCGACGCGCACCGGGCGCGACTCGAGCACCGCCCGGCGCAGCGCGTGGGTGAAGATGGCGCATGCCTGCGCGCCGTCGGCCAGCGTGTGGTTGAAGGCGGTGGCCTCCCGGTATAGCCCGTCCAAGTCCGCGTCCTGGGGCCAATGAGTCCCCATGCGCGGCGTCGGCAGCTCGCCCGTAATGGCTAGTAGGGGAACGCGGTCCATCCACGCGTCGTAGACGCCGTTGAGCATCTGCACGGCGCCGGGACCCGCGTCAGCCACACATGCGGCCAGGCGGCCGCTGAGCTTAGCGTAGGCGGACGCCATCATGGCGGCACTTCCCTCGTGCCGGCAGACGACGAAGCGGGGCGTCCCCGCCCGGCGCAGCTCTTCCAAAAGCGGCAGCAGCGTGTCGCCGGGCACCCCAAACACCACATCGATGCCCCATGCCTGCATCTGCCGCACCACCAACTGGGCCACGGTCATGGCACCGGTCACCTGGCAACCCTCCCTCAGGCTCTCACTCCGGTTATTCTGTCCAGACGGCGACGGGTTAAGAGAAGGAAGGATCCGGCCGCCCCACGGCCCGAAAAAACGGCAGCGCCGGACTCCCGGCGCGGTGTGAAACGCCGGTCCCGGCACGGTGCCGAGTGCTCGCTGCAGGCCAAAATGAACTGGGAAGGGATGGGTTACGTGCGGGAAACGTTGATCATCGCAGTGGGTTCCACCAATCCGGCCAAAGTGGGGGCTGTCCAGGCCGTCGCCCGGCGGGCCTTCCCAGGAGCGCGGGTGGTGTCGTTGCCGGTGGAAAGCGGGGTGGCCGATCAGCCGCTGAGCGCCGCGGAGACTGCCGCCGGCGCCCGCACCCGCGCCATGTCAGCGCTCGCGGCCGCGCCGGAGGCCGCTTACGGAGTCGGCCTCGAAGGCGGGCTCGAGCCCACCCCCCGCGGCGGCGACTTGGTCAACTGCTGCGCCGTTGCGGCGCGGGACGGGCGCGTCAGCATTGCCTGGGGGGTGCGGTTTCCCCTGCCGCCGGCAGTGGTGCACCGGCTGCTGGCAGGTGAGGAACTGGGCCCGGTCATCGACGAAATCAGCGGCGTCGCCGCGGGCAAGGGCGTGCTGGGAGCGGTGGGAGTCCTCACCGACGGCCTTGTGACCCGGAAGGCTATGTGGGAGCACGCAGTCGCCTGCGCGTTCATCCCCCACCGCCATCCGGAACTCTACCCCCTGACATCGGAACCCGGGCCTGACCTCTGACCCTATACGCTCCGTACCGTCAGGCGCCGGCACCGTCCGGTCGAGCGCGGCGCCGGCACCCGCCGGCTAGAGGCGACGCGGCGTCCGGCTATCCGCAGTCCTGCGGCGGAACTCTTCTCGGTTCACTGCGCCGCGAACAAGAACCGCCCGTTCTCCTGCACCAGTTCGCCGTCCAGGTAGATCCGGCCGCCCGAGCGCAAGTCTTTGACCATGTCCCAGTGGATGGCCGACTGGTTGGTGCCCTGGCACTCGGGATACGCGCGCCCTAGGGCCAGGTGGATGGAACCTCCGATCTTTTCGTCAAACAGGATGTCGCGGGAGTAGCGGGTGATGCCGTAGTTGCAGCCGATGCCAAACTCGCCCAAAAAGCGCGCGCCGCTGTCGGTGTCCAGCAGCTTGTGCAAGAGCTCCTCGCCCTTGGCGGCCGTCGCGTCCACCACTTTGCCGTCCCGGAAGGTGAGGCGCACGCCCTGCACCTCGCGGCCGTTGTAAATGGCCGGTAGCTCAAAGCTGATGGTGCCGCTCGTGCTGGTCTCGTGGGGCGCGTAAAACACCTCGCCGTCCGGCATGTTGTGACGGCCGTCGGCGACGACTCCGGGCCGGCCCTTGATGCTGAAGGTGATATCGGTGTCCGGCCCCACGATGCGCACTTCGTCGGCAGCGTCAAACCGCTCCTTGACCCGGTGCATGAAGGCCGACGCCTTGGGCCAGTCGATGTTGGTCGCGTCAAACAGGAAGTCAGCGTATTCCTCCATGGACATCTCCGCGTCCTGCGCCAGGCTGGGCGTGGGGAAATTGCAGAGCACCCAGCGCACTTTGCCAGAGATGATGTGCTCGTTGAGGGGTTGGTTGGTACGGCTCAGGCGCTGCAGCTTGACCGGATCTATGCCGGTAAGCTCACGGGAGTTCTCGGGTGCGAGGATGGTGATCAACACATCCGAGTGCTCGATGGCAAACCGGCCGATGGGGTTCAGGTAATCCAACTGCTCATCGGAGGCTTCCTCAAAGAAAATCCTGCCGAGGCTGCCGAAGCTCAGCTGCAGCGTGGGATGGGCGCCGTTGCGCACCACGAGCCGGTAGACGGCCTCGATGAGCGGGCGCGCCAGCGGCGTGGACCGGATGAGCACGTGATCACCCTTCGAGACACGGGTCGAGTAATTGACAAGAATGTCCGCCAGTTGCTCCACACGCGCGTCCTTAATCAACGGAACGTCTCCTTTCTCTCGCCACTTCACCTCCCGGTGTGGAACTCCCGAAACAAGGAGAGCGCACGGCTCGCCGCCGGCCACACCGTCCCCTCCCGGGTCGAGGCTGCTGCGTGGTTCGGCGCGGCCCGGCACGACCCCTTCCCCGCGCACCGTGCGGTACCGCTTGGGGCATCCGCACCCGCGCCGGTTATTTTCCGCCTCCCTTCCGCCGTTTTGCGGAACCGGCCGGCCAGAAATCTCTGACGACCATGGCAATTGATGTTGACACCCGCCAGTCCGGCGGCTATACTAGGCGCGTAACTCCGTTCTCCGTCTTGCGGCGAAGGGGGGAGCAGAGCCATGGTCTTAAGAGTCGACTTGGACCGGTTCCTGCGGCCTGTGCGGTCCGGCTTTGCCCGCCCGGAGCCAACTGCCCGCTTCCTGTGACAACCCTGCCGTAGTTCCCAGCGAGGTTGGTTCCATAAGCGAGCAACCGGACGCGCGGCTCGGGAACGAGCGCCGCCGGGATCCCCGTGTTTTTCCCGTCGGTGGTGGCAAGGGGGGCTTGCGCGCGCCCTCCGCGGTTGCACGATCACCAGGAGGAATGTGCATGTCTGCCCGTTTGTCCATCGATGTGCAACACGTGAGCCGCGAGTTTGTGACCAAGAAGGGCCAGACGTTCTGGGCCCTGCGGGACGCCAGCCTGCAGGTGATGGAAGGAGAACTGTTCGGCCTGCTGGGCCCCAACGGCGCCGGCAAGAGCACGCTCATCAAGATCTTGTGCACGCTGCTTTTGCCCACGTCGGGCCTGGCCCGGGTAGCCGGTTTCGACGTGGTGCGGGAAGCCGATCGGGTCCGCCGGGTCATCAACATGGTGTCGGGCGGGGAGCACTCGGGGTTCGGCATCCTGACGGTGCGCGAGAGCCTGTGGCTGTTCTCGCAGTTCCACGGGCTGCCCAGCAAGGTGGCGCTAAACCGCATCGACGAGCTCTTGGAGGTCGTCGGGCTGGCCGAGCACGCCCACACCCGCGTCAACAGGCTGTCTACGGGAATGCGCCAGAAGATGAACTTCGTGCGGGGCCTCCTCAACGACCCCAAGGTGCTGTTCTTGGACGAGCCGACGCTGGGTCTGGACGTGGAAACATCCCGGGTGCTGCGGGCCTACGTCAAGTGTTGGGTCCGGGAGAAACCGGGCCGCACCATCCTCTTGACGACCCATTACATGGCCGAAGCGGACGAACTGTGCGACCGGCTGGCCATTATCGAAGGCGGCCGCATCCTTGCCGTGGACACGCCGGCCAACCTCAAGCGGACGCTGCAGGATGAGGTGGTGTTGCGCACGGAAGTTTGCCCGGCGCTGCCCGAGCCCCAGCGCCTGGGCCGGCTGCCCGGCGTGCTGCGCCTCGTGCCCGAGCCGGCCGCCAACGGCCACCAGGTGATCACCTGGGCGCTCAAGGACGACGGCGCCATCGGCACGGTCATCCAGGCCCTACAACAGAACGGGGTGCGCATCCTCCGCCTTGAGAAGGCTGACCCGACGCTGGAGGATCTCTTCATGCGCATGGTGGGAAGGAGGCTGACCGATGGATAGCGACGGTGCCGGGCAAACGCCCGTCCAACCGGTGGCGACGGGACTGCCCGACCTCACCTTCGGACAGCGGCTCCTGCTAAACCTGCGGGCGGCCCGGGCCCGGGCGTACGTGCGGGTGGTGGCCACTGGGCGGGAGCTGACGTGGTTGGCTTTCGAAGTGGCGCTGCCCGTGCTGGCCGCGGCCGCGTATGTGTACATCTACGAGGCCCTGGGGGCGCCCGCCAGCTACACCGGCTTCGTGCTGCTGGGTGGCGCCATGACGGCCTACTGGATGAACGTCCTCTGGTCCATGGCCACCCAGTTTTACTGGGAGAAGCAGAGCGGCATCCTGGAGGCGTACTTTCTGTCCCCCGCTTCCCCTGTCGCCGTCATGCTGGGCATGGCAGCGGGGGGCGTCTTCATGTCCACGGCCCGGGCCGCGTCAACGCTGACGGTGGGAAGCCTTTTGTTCGGCGTGCGCTACGAGGTGACCAGCGTGCCCTTGGCCATACTGGCCTTTCTGCTGACCTTGACGGCTCTCTACTGCCTGGGCATGCTGTGCTCGTCGCTGTTTTTGCTGTACGGCCGGGAGGCATGGCATATGGCCGCTGCGCTGCAGGAGCCCATCTATTTGGCCTCCGGCTTCTACTTCCCCGTCAAAGCCTTGGGTTATTGGGCCGCGTTGGCCGCCTCGGCGCTCCCCCTCACCCTGGGGCTGGACGCGATGCGGCAGCTCATGTTTGCGGCGGCGGATGTCGGGTTTCTGCCTGTGACATGGGAGTTGTCGGCGCTAGGTGCGATGACCGTGGTTTACTTCTGGCTGGCAGTGCGGTCCCTGGCTGCCATGGAACATATGGCCAAGCGCGAGGGGGGCTGACGCTGAAATGGCAGTGAGTGCGCCCGCGGTCCGCAAAGAACCGTGCATCACCTGGCGCGACCGGTGGCAGACGTTCCGGACGGCGGCTTGGCTAGGCTGGCAGGCGGAGAGCAACTGGGCGGACCCGCTGTTGTTCGCTGTCTACTCCATGGCCAAACCCATCGCCGGCGCGCTGATCCTCGTGGTCATCTACCGGATCGTGGGCAGCGAGGCCGCGGACACCCTTTTCCCTGGGATGTACCTGGGCAACGCTTTCTTCATGTACGTGGGTGCCCTGATGTTCGGCATCAGCTGGGTCGTCATGGAGGATCGGGAATACTACAGGATTATCAAGTACATCTACGTCACCACCGCGGGCATGTTATGGTACTTGTGCGGGCGGGCGGTGGCCAAGTTCCTCATCACTACCGTGGCGGCCGTCATCCTGCTGGCTTTCGGCTATGCGTTTCTGGGCCTGCGCATCGACCCGGCACAAGTAGACTGGGCGTTGCTGGCGGCGGCGTTTCCGTTGGGGCTTTTGTCCATGGTAGGGCTGGGGTTTTTCCTGGCCGGCGTCATGCTGGTGGCCGCGCGGTACGGGTCGGGCTACGTGGAGTCGGTGGCGGGTGCGTTGTACCTCTTGTGCGGGGCGGTTTTCCCCGCGCCAACAACCGGTCGCCCAGGCTCGCGGCTGGGCGACCGGTTCCTACCGGGTCGGCCCGATGGGCACAGGCGCTCCGGGCGGCCTACCGCCGGGAGCGCACCGGCGCGTCCTTGCGCACGAGAACGTCGATCCGGGGTTCCTCGATGTCGAGCAGGGAAAATTCGTTGGCGGCGGCGGCCGGCGCCTTGTCCACCAGCGCGTCGCCCGCCACGAACCGGGCGAGCCGCCGGTAAGCCTCGGCGCCCGGATGCAGCGGTGCGAAGGCGAGGATGGATTTCCCCGCGGCCGCCGCCTCCGCAAAGCGGATGCTGCGGGGCACCGCGCAGTCGGCCAGCACCTGCGTCTCGGCGCCAAACTGCTCCACCAGGGCATCCAGCTCATCCCGGGCGTGGCGCACGCGGCGATCGTACAAGGTGGGCAGGATGCCCGTCACGGCCAGCTTGCTGTTGAGGCGCAGCTGCACCTTGCGCACCATGCGCAGCAGTACCTGGATGGCACGGGTGGATAAGAACTCGCAGGCCACCGGTATTAGCAGTTCGTCAGCCGCAGCCAGCGCGTTGATGGTCAAAAGGCCCAATGACGGCTGGCAGTCGACGAGGACGAAATCGTACTCGTCCCGCACCGGGGCCAGCACCGCCCCCAGGCGCCGCTCCCGGGCCACCATGCCTACGAGTTCCATCTCCGCTAGGGACAGGTCCACGCTGGCCGGCAGGAGGTCCGCGCCCAGCGGCGTAGACAAGCGAATCTGCCGCGAGTCCAGTCCCTTGACCAGCGAGTCATAGAGCGATTTCTCCACGGTGTCAGGGTTACGGCCGGACCAAAGGGTGAGGCTGCCCTGCGGGTCCATGTCCACCATAAGGACGCGCGCACCCATCTGGCTGAGAGCCGCCGCCAGGTTGGCCACGGTGGTGGTCTTGGCGACGCCTCCTTTTTGGTTCGCGACGGCGATCACGCGGCCCACAGCCATCCTCCTCCCCGCCTGCCGCCCGGTGCTCCGGGCGGGCCACGCCCGCAATGGGCAAGATTGTGATTCTTTCTCCAAAAAACCGCTTCCTGCCCGCGTGCAGCGCGTGTCGGGCCCCGCGCCCGCCCGGGCTGCAGGTGGGCGCGCGGAGATCCGCGGCGTGAGGTTCGTTGTAACCGCTGCACCTACTGGACTTCCTGGGCTTGCGCGGTCAGCTCTTCGTGCTCCGCGAGGAGCCGCTCCCATTCCGCCAGCAGCGCTTCCAGTTTGGCCTCCGCGTCCCGGTGGGCCTGCACGGCGGCCCGGGCCCGCTCCCCGTCTGCATAAAGGTCCGGGTCGGCCAGGGCTTCCTCCCAGCGGCGCTTCTCCGCTTCCCACCGTTCGATGTCGGCCTCGACAGCGCTGATGCGGGCTACGAGACGCCGCATGGCCGCTGCTTGACGGCGGTCGGGGCGTCTGTTCCCTGCCAGCCCGGATCCCTTGTGGTCTGCTGCGGTGCCGCGGCCAGCCGCCTCCCTGCCGTCCTCGGCCCGACGCGAGACATTGCCTGGAGCCTTACCGGCGGCCGTGTCCTGGCCTGGCGCCTTCGCCGCGAGCTCGTGCCCCGCGGCCTGGGCTGCGCGCCACGCGGCGTAAACCCCGTAGTTCCCGTCGAAGGAACGCACCGCACCGTTTTCCACGCACCAGAGCGTGTCGCACACCGTGTCCAGGAAGTACCGGTCGTGGGAGACGACAATCAGCGTCCCCTCGTACTCGCTCAGGGCCGCCTCCAGCGCGGTGCGGGCCGCGATGTCCAGGTGGTTGGTAGGCTCATCCAAGAGCAACAGGTTGGGCTCTCGCAGGATGAGCCTGGCCAGCGCCACCCGCGCCCGCTCCCCGCCGCTTAAGCGCCCCACCGGTGCCAGGACGTCGTCGTCAAAAAACAAAAACCGCGCCAGATGCCGCCGGGCTTCCTCCGGGGTGAGCCGCTTCACGGCCAGGATGTGGTCCAGCACGCTGGCCTCGGGATCCAGATCGTCATGCCCTTGGGCAAAGTACCCGATGCGTACGCCTTCGCCCGGGATGACCCAGCCTTCGTCGGGCGCGAGACGCCCCGCGATTATCTGCAAGAGCGTCGTCTTGCCGCTGCCGTTGGGGCCGATGACACCAATGCGCTGGCCCCGCTCCACCGCCAGGTTGACGCCGTTCAACACCGTACGCTCGCCGAAGCGCTTGGCCACACCCTGCAGGCGCATGACTTCCCGCCCGGCGCGCCCGGTCGCGCCCCAAACCACCCGCGGCCCCTGCGGGACGCTGGTCGGCGCCTCCACCCGCTCCATGCGGGCCAGCTGCTTGGCCCGCCCCCGGGCTTGACGGGCCTTGACACCCGCCCGGTAGCGGCGCACAAACTCCTCGAGCCGCCGGATCTCGGCCTGCTGGCGATCGTACTCCCGTCGCTGCCGCTCCAGCCGTTCCGCTTTGAGCTCCATTGCGCGGCTGTACGGACCGGCGTACTCCTCCACCCGCCCGCCCTCCACGTCCCACGTGCGGGTCGTTACCGCGTCCAGGAACCAGCGGTCGTGGGAAACGATGACGACGGCCTGCTTGAGCTGGCGTAGGAACCCTTCCAGCCATTCCGTTGCCGCGGTGTCCAGGTGGTTGGTGGGCTCGTCTAGAAGCAAAACGTCAGGAGCTTCCAGCAACACGCGCGCCAGGGCCAGCCGCACCCGCTGGCCGCCGCTTAAAGTGGCCACCGGCCGCTCCAGGTCGCCCTCCCGGAACCCAAGCCCGAAAGCGGCCGCCCGGAGCCGGGCGCCGGCCTCGTACCCGCCGGCCTGCTCAAAGCGGGCCGCGACCCGCGCGTAACGATCCATGACGGCTTTCAGCCGCGCCTCGTCGGCGTGCACCGCCGGGTCGGCCATGGCCTGCTCCAGCTGGGCCAGCTCGGCTGCCATGGCTTCGACGGGCTCGACGGCTTTGCGCAGGAACGCGTGGACGGACAGGTGCAGGTCCCCGGCCTCAAAGCCCACGTGCTGCCCTACGTACCCGACCGTCACGTCACGGGCGGTCTCTCGCCGCCCGCCGTCTGGTTCCAGTCGCCCCGCCAGCAGCCCCAGCAGCGTGGTCTTGCCGCAACCGTTGGGGCCCACGACGCCGATCTTGTCGCCCGCGTGGACCGTCAGGTTGACCTGGGTCAGCACCGGCCGGGCGCCGTAAAACTTGGTCGCCCCGGTCAGGCGCACCAGCACGCTACTGCTCGCTCCTGGGTGCGCGATCGAGCCCGCGGCGCACGGCCCACGCGGCCGCCTCCGCCCGGTTGTGCAGCTGCAGCTTGGCCAGGATGTTGCTGACGTAATTGCGCACCGTCTTTTCGCTCAGGAACAGCTCCGCGGCGATCTCGCGGTTGGTCTTGCCCTCCGCGATCAGGGCCAGGATGCGCTCTTCCTGTTCTGTGAGGGACTCGGGCGTGCCCCGGGCGTCACCCAGCCCGGAGCCGGTCCCGCCCCGCACCCGTTCCAGGATCTTGCCGGTGACGCCCGGATCCAGCAGCGACTCGCCCCGGGAAACCCGCCGGATAGCGTCCACCAATTCCTGCGTGCCGATCTGCTTGAGCACGTAGCCGCTGGCGCCCGCCATCACGGAACCAATGACGGCCTCATCGTCCGAATAGCTGGTCAGCATGATCACCCGGGTTTCCGGCCAGCGGGAGCGGATCGCGCGGCACGCCTCGATGCCGCTGCCGCCCGGCATGCGGATGTCCATCACCACCACGTCCGGGCGCGTCTGCTCCACGACCCGCTCCGCCTCGGCGGCGGATCCGGCCTCTCCGACCACCTGGAGATCGGCCACGCGGTTGAGGAGGCTCTTGAGCCCGAGCCGCACCACCTCGTGATCGTCCACAATCACAACCTTAATCGTCTCCACCCGTTCCCACCCCTTGTTCGGTCGTTGCGCCCCCCAGCGGCGCTGTCATGGCCGCCGCAGCGGCCGCCGCATCCGCCCGCCGCCGGACCCGCCGGACACCCGCCGGACGCCACGCTCCGTCCGGCACCACACGCTCTTCAGGGTCAACCGCCCGCCTGCTGCCGGGGAACCGCGACCCACACGCGCGTGCCCCGTCCGGGGGCGCTGGTCACCTGTAGTTCGCCGCCGATGAGCTGTGCCCGCTGCCGCATGTTGCGCAGCCCATTGCCTGAAAGGGGCACCGCCTCGCTCATCTGAAACCCGGTGCCATCGTCGTTCACCGTCACTTCCACCCGCTCCGGCGACACGTCCACCACGATCCGGATGCGGCTGGCCTTGCCGTGCCGTACCGCGTTGGTTAAGGATTCGCGGGTGATCTGCCGCAGGTGGTTGAGGACGTCCGGCCGCACCCGCGTGGCGGCTTCGCCCCGCGCCTCCACTGTCACGGCGACGCCAAAGTCCCGCCGGAATTCGGCCGCGATGCCGGCCAGGGCCTCCTGTAGCGTACGCCGGTCTTCGATGGGAGAACGCAGGTTGGTGATGTACCGGCGGATGTCCCGGATGGCCTCATTAAGCCGCTCCATGCCGAAATCGATGCGCGCCCGCGCTTCCGCCGGGTCCTCCTCGATCTGCGCCCCCGCAGCCTCCAGGTTGAGCCCCACCGCGTAGAGCGACTGGATGATGCCGTCGTGCAGCTCCCGGGCGATACGGTCCCGCTCCTCCAGCACCGCCTTGACCCGGTCCGCCTCCTCGAGCCTCCGGGCGTGCTCGATGTCGAACATCTCCAGCATCCGGATGACAAAGACCGTGATGGCCAGGCCCGCGAGGCCCCGCAAGATCTCAATGGGCAGGCCGGTCCGCTGGAAGAACGCCTCGGTGTTGACCCAGCGCGCCGGGAACATCGGCGCGGGCGGCACCATCAGCCCGTCGGCCACCGCGTACACTGCGAACGCCAGTACCGTGAGCCGCAGAACGCTCAAAAGGCGCGGTACCTCCAGCCGCGAAAACTCCTGCGCCTGCCGGCTCAAGGCGTAGCAGCTCACGATGGCCCCGGGCAGCGCCAGCATGTAGCGGGACCAGACGTCACCCGCATCCAACCAGCTGGCTGCCAGCTCCGCGCCAAAGAGGGGCCGCCCCAGCGTGAAGGTGAGAAACCAGAGGGCAAAGATTCCCCACGGCAGCACGGGCAGGTACCGGTAGCGCGTGGGCAGGCCTTCCGCCAGCAGCCGCAGGCCAAACTGGAACAGGAACGTGAACGCGACGGCCAGCATCGTCCCCTGCACAGCCCACAGCACGACGATGCTCTCAGGCGAAAGGTACGTGGCCTGGATGGGGATGAACACCTGTCCCCACTCGGCCACGCCGTGCAGAATGCCGAAGGTGCCCAAGAGGGGCAAGGCCCGGGCCAGCGTCAGCTCGCTGGGCCGGCGCGACTGCAGGGACAGGGCGAAGCCGAGCAGGAAATAAACGAGGCCGTAAGCGAATACGACCACGATTTGGTTGGTACTAAAAAACTCCCGCACCACCGCCATACGCGGTGCGACACCACCCTTTCACTTTCTCATTCTATCACAATCGCAAGAGCGGGTGCTCCACGCGCAGCCCGGCCTCAGCCCCCGCCGGCCCGCTGTGGTATACTGGGGGTACCCAGATACGCGGAGGGATCGCCCCGTGGCCAAAGTGCGCAAGGGTCAGGTCGACCCCACCTGCTACGACCAGCAGCAAGCCAGCGGCACGTTGCCCATCGTGTCCGCTGAAAACGCCTACGGCGGCCGCGGTGCCAAGTTGACGGCCATCGTGGTGGACGGCGCGCGGGCGTGGTTTGACGAAGCGGCCCTGCACGGCCGCACCGCCATCGAGCAGGCGGTGCGGTGGGTCAAAGCCCCCGAGGAGGTGCCCAACGGGCGCTGGGTGTACCCCGTCTGGGTGTACATCCGCCCAGCGGCGGGCGGCGGCTTCCGCTACTACGGCCTTGTGGCCGTCTCCATGCTCATCGACGAAGAAAACCGCGTTGGCTGGAAGTCCCTGCCACACCACGTCAACCAGCTCTCCAAGGCCATGAACGGTCATGTGGACCTCAGCGTCCTCAACGACGAGGGCCGCGCGGCACTACTGGAAGCGCTGCGCCAGTACCCTGAGGTGCTAGAGAATTCGCCGGACGAAATCAAGCAGGCCCTCGGTCTCACCGCGGCCGCAGCGGAGACCGAGGCGTAGGGAACCCGGCGCCAACTGGGTGCCCCAGCAGCCCAGGCCGGCCAGAGCGGGCGCGGCGGGCAATGGGTTTCGCCGAAAGGCGGTTGCCGGGCCATAAACCTTGGCGACGACCCGGCCTGTGGAAACGGCCTTGGCGATGGGCCGGCAAGCGGGGCATGGCCGGTCGCGGCGCGTGGGGTGGCCTTGCACGGCGGGTACACTGTAGGTGCCATGGTCCTCCAACGCGCTTGGTCCCACGCTGTCTTGGTCCGCCGCATGGCCCGGGAAGTGCTACCCGCGGTCGCGGCCGAGTTGGATCGCTGGGAGCGCCGCATTGAGCGTATTCCCAATCCCGAACTGCAGCGCCAGGCCCGGGCCAGCATCACTACTAAGCGGTTTCACTGCGAAGGCGGCAGCGTCTTCGCGGCCCTCCTCCCCGAGCGGGCGCCCACCATCGTACGCCTGATCGTGGCCCTGCAAACCATCTCCGACTACCTGGACAACTTGTGCGACCGCAGCGTTTCCCTGGATGAGGCCGACTTTCGCCAGCTGCACCTAGCCATGCTGGACGCGGTCGACGACCGCGGCCCGTCCCACGACTATTACCGGCTGCACCCCAACCGGGACGACGGGGGCTACCTCCATGCGCTGGTCGGCGAGTGCCAGGCGTGCGTCGCACAATTGCCTTCATACCCCGTAGTACGGGAGCGGGTGCAGCGCCTGGTGGGTCTTTACACCGATCTGCAGGTGTACAAACACGGCCCGCTGGACCGGCGGGAGCCGGCCCTGACGGCGTGGTTTCACGACCGCGGCGCCCCGTGGCGGGACCTTTACTGGTGGGAGTTTGCGGCCGCGTGCGGCTCCACGTTGGCCATGTTCGCGCTCTTCGCCGCGGCGGCGCGCCCGGACCTCACCCCTGCGGAGGCGGAGCGGCTGGAGCGGGCGTACTTCCCCTGGATTTGCGGGCTGCACATCCTGCTGGACTACCTCATCGACCAAGCGGAGGACGCGGCCGGCGGGGACTTAAACCTTGTGTGCTACTACCCTTGCAGCGACGAGCGGCGGCGGCGCCTGGTGCGCTTCGTGCAGCAGGCCCGCGCCCGGGCCCGGGAGCTCCCGGAAAGGGAGTTTCACGAAGCCATCGTGCAAGGACTTCCTGGGTTGTACCTCTCCGACGGGAAAGTGCGCGCGCAAGGCTTGTACCCCTTGGCCCTGCGCCTGCTTTGGGCCGGCGGCCCGGCCAGCTTCGGATACTTCCTCTGGTGCCGCCTCCGCCGCCGCGGAGGGGCATAACCGATGACAGGCGGCCGCGGCTGCGGCGCTGCGGGCGAGAACGGCCTAAAACACCCGCGGCGGGTTGGGAAACGTGCTGCGCACCAGGCGCAGGAAGGCCCGAACGGCCGGCGTTTGGTGGCGGTCCCGGCGCATGATGAGGGACGTAATGCGGCCCAGCTCTTCAAAACCGGCGATGGTCAACTCCACCAGCCGGCCCTCCCGCAGGTCCTTGGCCACCGCCGACCACGGCTCCATCGCGATGCCGAAACCGGCCATCACCATGGACTTGACCGCTTCGTGGCTGTCAAACTCCATGATGACGTCGGGCGTGATCCCCGCCGCCTCGAAGCTCGCGTCCACGTATGCGCGGAACTTTGAGTCGCGTTCGTAGGCGATCATGGGGATGCTAGCCACCTCCCTGGGCGACAGCACCCGGCGCTCCGCCCAGGGCGAGTTGGGGCTCGCGATGAGCACGATGCGGTCCCGGAACAGGGGCACGGTGTGGATGAGCTCGTGGCTGACGGGCACCGTGACCAGCCCCAGGTCCATCTCGTTGCGCAGCACCATGAGCGTGACCTGGTCAATGGTCCCCGTACGCACGTGCACCGTCACCAGCGGCTGCTGCTTGGCGAAGGCCACCAGGAGATCGGGCAAGGTAAACATGGCCACGGTGGATACGGCGCCGATGGTCAGCCGGCCGTAGCCGGGCGTGGTCAGGTTTTCCAGAGCCCCCTGGCATTCCTCGATGGTGTAGATGATGCGGCGGGCGTAGGAGTAGACGATCTCGCCGGCCGGCGTCAGGGCCACCTTACGCCCCGCCCGGGTCAACAACTGCGCCCCCATCTCCCGTTCGAGGCTTTTCACCTGCTTGGTGACGGCAGGCTGGCTGAGCTTGAGCACCTCGGCGGCGCGGGTGAAACCGCCCTCGTCCACCACGGTGCAAAATGTGATCAGTTGTTGCAGGAGCACGCGCTTCCCTCCCCGGCCGCGCAGGGCAGGTGATTCCGAGGTGGAATCGAGATGATGAATCGAATTCATTGGCATTATACGTGACGGGGGATTAGAATAAAAGTAAGGTAGGCTGGCTAGCTTCGCGCCCGCCACAACACCAAGAGAGGCGAGGGATCATGCTGGAGAGGCGTCTGGCGTCCTGGAAGATCGGGGGCGAGCAGGGCCAAGGAATTGATTCCACTGGCGAACTGCTGGCCGTCGTGTGTAACCGGCTGGGCTACTACATCTACGGTTACCGGCAGTTTTCGTCCCGGATCAAGGGCGGCCATTCCAACTATAAGATTATGATCGGCACCGAGCCGGTCGCGTCCACGTCCGCCGAGCTGGACGTCCTGGTGGCTATCGATCAGGAAACTATCGACCGCAACCATCACGAACTGGTGCCCGGCGGCGTGGTGGTGGCCGACGCGCACTTCGAGCCGGTCTTGCCCGAGAGCTGCCCGGCGCGGCTATTGTCGGTGCCGCTGACCAAGATCGCGCAGGACGCCGGCAACACCTTGATGCGCAACGTGGTATCCCTGGGCGTTTCCGCTTACATTCTGGGCCTGCCCCTGGACGCCTTCAAGAGCGTCGTCATGGAGCGTTTCGGCCGCAAGAGCCGGGAAGTGGGCGAGCAGAACGTGGCCGCCCTGGAGCAGGGCTACCTGTACGCGCAGGAGCACCTGCCCGAACCCGCATGGCGGCTGGCTCCCGGCGACGGCAAGAAGCGCCTGATCATGATGGGAAATGACGCCGTCGCCTTGGGCGCGGTGGCGGCCGGCTGCCGCTTCTGCGCAGCCTACCCCATCACCCCTGCCTCTGAGGTCATGGAAAACCTCATGGCCATCCTGCCCCGCTACGGCGGCGTGGTGGTGCAGGCCGAGGACGAAATCGCGGCCATCACCGCGTGCATCGGCGCCGGTTTCGCCGGGGCGCGGGCCATCACCGCAACGGCCGGGCCCGGCATCTCGCTTATGCAGGAGGCCATCGGCCTTGCCCACGCGGCGGAGATCCCGGTGGTCATCGTGGACACGCAGCGGGGCGGCCCCAGCACAGGGATGCCCACCAAGCACGAGCAGAGCGACCTGTGGTCGCTGCTCTACGGCACCCACGGCGACACGCCCCGGATCATCCTGGCGCCCAGCACCGTTGAGGAAACCTTCTATATGACGGCGGAGGCCTTCAACCTGGCGGACAAGTACCAGTGCCCCGTGGTGGTGGCCACAGACCTGTCCCTGGCCCTCAACAAGCAGACCGTCGAGGACCTGGACCTCAAGCGGATCAAGATTGACCGCGGGGAACTGCTCACCGACGAGGAGATCGCCGCCCAGGCCGAGCCCGACGGCTTCCGGCGCTACCGGATCACCGAGTCCGGCATCTCGCCGCGGCCTTTGCCCGGCCAGCCCAAGGGCCAGTACCTGGCTACGGGCGTGGAGCACAACGAGTTCGGCAAGGTGTCGGAGGATCCCAAGAACCGCGTCGCGATGATGGATAAGCGCCTGCGCAAGGTGCCCGCGGATCCGGCCGCCATGGGCCTGGAGGGCGTGAGCTATACCGGTCCCGAGACACCGGACCTTCTGATCATCGGCTTTGGCTCCTCCGTCGGGCCCATCGCCGACGCCCGCAAGGCGCTGGAGGCCGAAGGCTACAGCGTCGGCCACGCGCACGTCAAGGTGCTGGCGCCGCTGCCGGTCAAGCAGCTGGCCGACCTCATGGCCCGGGCCACCCACGTCATCGTGGCCGAGAACAACGCCCAGGGCCAGCTGTTTGCCCTGATCGAGCACCGGGTCGGCAAGCACCTGCGGGAGCAGGGGCTGGATGTCCCGCGGATGTTTAGCGTGCGCAAGTACGACGGGAACCCGTTCCTGCCCAAGGAGATCGCGGCGCAGGCCAAAGAGGTGATAAGCTATGCCCAAGCTGGCTGATTTCAAGACGACCGAGAAGTCCTGGTGGTGCCCGGGCTGCGGCGACTTTGGCGTCCTGGCCGCGCTGCAGAAGGCCCTGGTGGACCTGGGCGTCGAGCCCCACAACGTGGCCATCGTGGCGGGCATCGGGTGCTCGGGCAAGATCGGCAACTACATCAACTGCTACAACTTCCACGTGACCCACGGGCGGACGCTGCCCACGGCCATGGGGCTGAAGCTGGTCAACCGCGATCTGACGGTCATCGCGGCCGGCGGCGACGGCGACGGGTACGCGATCGGCGGCAACCACTTCCTGCACGCCATCCGGCGTAACGTGGACATCACCTACATCGTCATGGACAACCAGATCTACGGGCTGACCAAGGGCCAGGTGTCACCCACCAGCGCCATCGGCTTCAAGACCCGCTCAACGCCGGACGGCAACATCGAGCGCCCGGTGCGGCCGCTGCAGCTGGCCATCGCCGCCGGTGCGACCTTCGTCGCGGCCGGTTTCTCCAGCGACGTGAAGCAGCTGTCGCGGCTCATCGCCGAGGGCATCCAGCACAAGGGCTTCGCCCTCATCAACGTGTACAGCCCGTGCGTGACCTTCAACCGGGTCAATACGTACGACTGGTACAAGGAAGTCCTGCTCAACCTGGACGAGGACGAGGCCTACGATCCCACGGACCGGGGCAAGGCCATCCAGATGCTCATCGACACCGACGAGCGGGTGCGGGGCCTGGTCTACAAGGCGCCGGACCAGCCGTCCTTCCAGGACCTCTTCCCCGGATACCGGGAGGAGCCCATCGTGCACCAGGATTGGACGTTGCCCGAGGAGGACTTTGCCCAGCTGCTGGAACAGTACCGTTAAGCGGCTGAGAGCGCGCTAGCCGTCCGCAGCAGCGGCGACGGGCCCCTTCCAACGCTCGTGGAAGGGGCCCGTCCGCGTGCTTCGGGGCCTTTCCTGGAGCGTTTCTCTAAGCGTGCGGGGACCGCTGGAGGGCGGCCGCGACCTTTGCCGGCGCGTGCCGTTGCATTGAAACGTTTTGCTGCCGTCTGGGGTAAGAGCAGGTAGACGGCGGGGCCACGGGGCGAGTGCTGCCTGGCGGTCAGCACCGAAAGCGCCCACCAGCCAGCCGCCCCACGCCGGACGGCCACGGCCACCGCTAGAGCCCCGCGAAGTAGGCGTACGCTGCAACTGCCAGGATCAGGAGTCCGATGACGCCGGCGAAGTTGACCGCGAAACGCAGCCGCGCCGTGGGCCGGCCGCCGGACACCTGCTTAGCCACGGCTCGCAGCACCCAGTAGATCACTAGCTGAAACAGGCCTAAGATAAGGAAGACGACCCAAACGGGCATGCTGCCACCTGCCTCGGCTCAAATCTTGGCGCTGCAGGCCTCTTTGCGGGCTTTGCGCCCCCGCCGGCCGCGTTTTCCGCGAAACGGCGATGCTGCGGGAGGCGGCGCAGGGCCAAACACCCGTCCAGGGAGGAAGGAGCAGTGCACCTGCGGGAAGCGCAAGCCGCTATCGACGAGTGGATCAGTCAATTTGAGGAGGGCTACTGGCCGCCTTTGGCCAACCTTGCCCGCCTCGCCGAAGAAGTGGGCGAATTGGCCCGGGAGCTCAACGCCCACTACGGCCCCAAGAAGAAAAAGCCGGGCGAGCCCGCCGGCGACATCGGTCTGGAGCTGGCCGACTGCCTCTTTGTGCTGCTGTGCATGGCCAACGCGCTGCACATCGACATGGAAGACGCCTTCGCCCGCACCCTGGAAAAGTACCGGGTACGGGACGCGCACCGCTGGACCCGCCGCCGGCCGCCGGTCGACCCGGCCCCCTGATCAGGCTATCGCCCGCCCGAATACCGGTGCCTCGGCCACTGGGCCGCCGAACGGACCGGCTGCTCTAGCGCGGCTGCCGGCTCTTGTCGCCCCAGGGCCTGCACAGTGACGGCCACGGTGTCGGGAATCGCCTGGATTAGCTCCCGCGCCCGGCTGGCCTCGGCCTGGTCGATCTCTGCCGCCACTGCCACTGTACGGTTTACCGGGTCGATCTCCACCTTGAGGCGGTCACCCGGGCAGCGAAACCGGCGGGGGATCAGAACCCGCACGGTCGACTCCACTTCCAGCTGCCAGCCCGGTCGGGCCAGCCAGAGAATGTAGGCGTCCTGCAGCCGCCCCAGCAGCCAGGCCAGCACCGGCCCCCACGCCCAGAACAGCCACGTGTTGATGGGCCGCAGGGGCGGCCACCACTGGGCTGCCAGGAAAAACGCCCCGTAGCCCACCGCGGCCGCGCAGGCCGTGTGGGCGCCCACTTCCCACGGGCCCACGCGGGCGTAGTGCAACCGGAGCACCGTTCGGCGCCGCAGCAGCGCGTAAGTCCCCCCGACCACGGTCATGGCCAAGCCGCTCAACCACGCATACCGGGCATACTGCAGAGCGAAGCCGAGGTTGCCGGCCAGCGCCAAGCGGGCAGCCTCGCCGTCCTGCTGCAGCCAGAGGATGACCCCTTCGAACCCCGCGTAGACCAAGAACACCAGCGGCACCGCGATGACCAGCGTTAATCCCGCGGCGGCGCCGGCCAGCGTCGTCAGCCACCACGGTGCGCAACCTGCCAGTCCGTCCCGGCGCAATTGGTCCAGGTCCGCGTGCCCCGTCGGCACGAACCGCACTCCCACGCCTTTCGCCTCCCACGCCAGCGCCGGACTGTCGATAGGAGTACTTCAATCTTAACCCCCGCTGGGCCTCCCTGGACTCGTCCATTGTCTGATGGACGCACACCGCGCCCCTCCGCCCCCGGACTCACGACACCGGTGCGGCCTCGGCCGTCCCTGGCCCGCTTCGCCCGGCGGCTCGCCGGCCCAGTTCCGTCAAGAGGCGCCACGCAAAGGTTTCCGCCAGGGCCAGCGTCTCCCGGTCCACGTTTTCCAGCACATCCGTGTGCCAGTGGTAGTTGGGAATCGCACCGTCGTCCCCCACCGCCAGCAGAGTGATGACCGGGTAACCGGCCACTGCCACCGGCAAGGCGTCCGTCGGCAGCAGGAGATTGGCCAGGGGGCGGATGACATCGCTCACCTGCGGCGCCGTCGCCCGGGCCAAGGCCACCAGTTCCGGGTCGTACATTCGGTACACCAGCATGCCCTCGCCCAACAAGTAGCGCAGGCGGCCGCCGCCCACGTTGTCCAGGTTCAAAAACACGGTGCCGGGCGGGAGACGGCTTTGGGCCAGAAAGCTGCGCATGCCGCGAGTGCCCACCTCCTCGCAGCCGGTAAACACGAACACGGGCGCAAGCCCCGGGATGGGCTCGCGGCGCCAGCGCTCGGCCAAAGCCAATGCGACGGCCACGCCCGAACCGTTGTCGTTAGCGCCCTGGACGTATCGACCCGTGGCCCATGCCAGCACCAGGAACACGCCGGTGGCTGCGAGCCAGACGGACGCGCCGTCAACCAGCGGCCAGATCCAAGCGGCTTTGGGCAACATCCAGCCCAGAGCCGTGCCCAAGGGAAGCAGCGCCAGGGCGATGTAGACGGAGGAGAAAAGCGGGCGCAGGAAGGGGCGAAAGCCCGGTGCAAACAGCCAGGTTCCCCGCTGAGTATCGTAGTGGGCGGCGATGACCACCGTGGCCGGCCTTCCGGGTCCGGACCCTGGACGGGAAGCCGCCGGCTGCGACGGCCGCGCGATGACGTTTTGCGACGGGCCTTTGGGCAGGAGGAGGTCGAGGTTGACCCGGGCGCCCAGCAACTCACCGACTAGGGGCAACAGGAAAGCCAGCATGAGGATGAGCCCGACGGGCGGGCTCCCGGCGGCTACAACGCGCGCCGCCAGCACCCCGGCGATGACGGCGGCAGGTCCCAAATACAGGGTATGTCGCGGGCTGGTGAAGGGCTGCGTTTCGACGGCGTAGCCCAGCGCCGCCAGCCGGTCCGCTAGCCAGGCCGCAGCGCGCCGCTCGCCCTCGGTGCCGGATCCGCGCGGGCCGGTGCGGCAAAACGCTTGCAGGTGCTCCCAGGCAGCCATCCCCTCACCCCACCGGGAACGTTAGCCGCCCGGGGGGAAATTCCTCTCGGCTATAGACCTCTCCCGGCCGTGCCGTGCGCCGCCGTTGCTGGCCAGTCGGTCGGCACGGCTCCGTGCATGCCCGCGGGCCCGTGCCGTCCGGCGGCGGGCGTCCAGAGCGCTGCACACCCGGATGGGCGCACTGCGTGCCGTCTACATCAGGGAAAATCAGTCCAATTGCACATTTCGTCTGTAGTTGGGCAGGAGCGGCAGAAGGAGATTCTCAGGTCCGGCCGAATAGTACGACTCGATCTTCATTTCCTCTTCTAGCCAGGGAAAAAAAGGGGGACCGACCTGATGAATAGGTGGACGAGGGGACTCATCACGTGTCTGCTCGTAGGGCTCATCGCCGGCGCGGCGGCGGCACAGGAGATCGTTGTCGGCCTCAACGTGGAGCTCACGGGCAGCATCCCGGTGGTAGGCCAGTCCAGCCGCAACGGCGCCCAGCTGGCGGTGGACGAGGTCAACGCCGCGGGCGGCCTGGAGGTGGGCGGGCGCCGTTACACCATCAGGCTCGTTGTCGAGGACAACGAGGACGACGCGGCTTCAGCGGTAGCAGCGACGACGAAGCTGATCACGCAGAACCAGGTTGTAGCCGTAATCGGGCCCAACGCGAGCCGCAACGCAATCCCAGCGGCGCAGACCGCAGAGAACTGGCGGACGCCCTTGATCTCGCCGTGGTCCACCAACCCGCAGACCACCGCGGGCAAGCGCTACGTATTCCGGGCCGCGTTCATCGACGACTTCCAGGGCCAGGTGGTCGCGACCTTCGCCCGGCAGCGCCTGGGTGCGGAGACGGCGGCTGTGCTCTTTGACATCGCCAGTGAGTACAACAAAGGCATCGCGGAGATCTTTCGGGCCTCCTTTGAGGCGATGGGCGGCCGTGTGGTCGCCTGGGAAACCTACACCACCGGCGACCGGGACTTCTCGTCCCAACTGACCAACATCCGCGCCGCCAACCCGGACGTGCTCTTCCTGCCCAACTACTACAGCGAGGTTCCGCTGCAGGTGCAGCAGGCGCAGCGCTTAGGGATCAATGCCACCATGCTGGGCAGCGACAGCTGGGGTTCCGCCGAACTGCTCAACCTCGGCGGCTCGGCCATGGAGGGCCTGTTTTTCACCACACACTACGCGCCGGACATCGCCACGCCGGTGGCCCGGAACTTCATTGCAGCCTATGAGGCCCGCTATGGCAGCACGCCCGACGACGTGGCCGCACTGACGTACGACTCCATGCAGCTTCTGTTCCACGCGCTGCAAAAGGCCGGGCGGGTCGACCGGGAGGCGGTGCGCGACGCCCTCGCATCCATCACGGACTTCGAGGGCGTGACGGGCAGCATGCGGTTTGAGGGCACGGGCGACCCGATCAAAAGCGCGGTCATCATCCAGATTCGCGACGGCCAGTTCACCTACTTCGACTCCGTCGCACCGTAAGCTGACCGCTGTGCGCGGGCAAGCGCCGGGGCAGTGCGAGCGCCGCGGGAGAGCGTAGACCGCTGTCACCCCGGGCCGCGTGGGTTTGTCCGGGCCCGGGGCACCTTTGCGCCCGCTCGCAGTGCAAAACCGGTCCGGCGGGCGGACGGCAAGGCCACCGAAGTGACGGTTTTCATGCAGGGTGGGGTTGGGTGAGGCACCCGCCCCACCCTGTCTGTGCCGGTTTCCCTCCCAAGGGAAGCCGGCGCGAGCGCGGCACTGGGCCGGGGGAGGACTTGGTTTGGAGTTTTGGCTGCAGCAAACGCTCAACGCCCTGCAGCTCGGCAGCATTTATGCCCTGATTGCTCTGGGCTACACCATGGTGTATGGCATCCTGCGCCTGATCAACTTCGCCCACGGGGACATCTTCATGGTCGGTGCCTTTATCGGGCTCGCCGTTGCCTTAAACCTGGGGCTGCCGATGGTCCTGACGATGCTGTTGTCCATGGCGGCCACCGCCCTGCTGGGCGTGTTGATCGAGCGCCTCGCCTACAAGCCGCTGCGCAATGCGCCGCGGGTTTCCGCGGTCATCACCGCCCTTGGAGTGGGCATCTTTTTGGAGCACTTCGTTCTAGGCACCGTGGGGGCCGAACCGCGGGCATTTCCCGCCCTCCTCGGCGCGCACCGCTTTGACCTGCCGGGCGGCCTAACCGTTTCATCGGTGCAGCTGTTGATCCTGGGCGTCTCGGTGGGGCTCATGTTGGCCCTGGACTGGTTCATCCGCGGGACGCTCACCGGCATGGCTATGAGGGCCATTTCGTGGGACCGCTCGGTCGTGCCCCTGATGGGCATCCCGGTGGACCGGATCATCTCGCTGACCTTCGCCATCGGGTCTGGGCTGGCGGCGGCCGGCGGCGTCCTGTTTGGCCAAGCGTACCCCATCATCGACCCCTACATGGGGATCCTCATCGGCTGGAAGGCCTTCATCGCGGCGGTGGTGGGCGGCATCGGCAACGTGCGCGGGGCGATGCTGGGCGGCTACATCCTGGGCCTCACCGAGATCTACGTCGCGGCGGTGCTGCCCAGCACCTACCGGGATTTTGTCGCCTTTACGCTCCTGCTTCTGCTGCTGGTGTTCCGTCCAACGGGGATCTTGGGGCGCATCCAGGCGCAGAAAGTGTGAGCGGTCACCGCCTCCGGGCAGGCGCCCGCGCCGGCCGACCCGGCGGGCGGCGGAAGCCAGGATTGAGAGGGGCACAGGCACGTGCAGTGGGCACGTTGGGCATCGCGCTGGGGGCTCACGCTCATGGTCGCGGCCGGCTTCGGAGCCGCCTGGGCGATTCCCCGGTATCAACTGATCAATCCTTATTATGAATTGATCTTGATGTACGTCGGGATCAATATCATGCTCACCGTCAGCCTTAACCTGGTCAACGGCTACATGGGTGAGTTTGCCGTGGGCCACGCCGGCTTCATGGCGGTGGGCGCGTACGTGTCGTCCATCCTCACCATGCGGGTGATCCCCTGGGATCAGGCGGGCATGTGGTTCCCGCTGGCGCTCATTGGGGGCGGGCTCGGCGCCGGCATCGTGGCGCTTTTGGTAGCCATCCCCTCCTTCCGCACCCGCGGCGATTACTTGGCCCTGGTGACGCTGGCCCTCAACATGATCGTGAAAAGCGTCATCGAGAACATCGACGCCATCGGGGGCCCGCGCGGGTTTCTGGTCATGCTGCGGCTGACAAACCTGCCGTGGGTGTACGTGTGGGTGGTTGCCACCCTCTGGATCATCCGCAACTTCATCTACTCCAACGCCGGCCGCGGCGTGCTGGCCATCCGGGAGGACGAGGTGGCCGCGGAGTTGGTGGGAGTGCGCACCCGCGAGATCAAGATTCAGGCTTTCATCCTGTCAGCGTTCTTCGCCGGCGTAGCGGGGGGGCTGTACGCGCACCTGCTACAGTTCGTCCACCCGCGCAACTTTGATATCATCAAGTCCACCGAGATCCTCATCATGGTGTACCTGGGCGGCATCGGCAGCATGATGGGCTCCATCCTGGGCGCCAGCATCTTCACGGTGCTGCTGGAGGCCTTGCGGTTCCTGGGCGTGTGGCGCATGGCGCTGGCGCCGCTGCTATTGGTGCTCCTAATGGTGCTGCGACCCACGGGCATCATGGGCCTCAAGGAGTGGCGGGCGCTCATCCCGGTGGACGAACGCTGGCGCCTGGGGCGGCTCCGGGCGCAGAAGGAGGGTGCGGCCGGTGCTGCTCGCCATTGAGCGACTGAACGTCCGGTTCGGTGGGCTGCACGCCGTGCGGGATTTCCACCTGCAGGTGCCCCGGGGAAACTTGGTGGGGCTCATCGGGCCCAACGGCGCGGGCAAAACGACGGTGTTCAACCTGATCACGGGCGTGTACCGGCCTGAAAGCGGCGACATCCGGCTGGAAGGCGAGTCGCTGGTGGGCCTGTTGCCGTCGCAGATCGTCTCGCGGGGCGTGGCCCGCACGTTCCAGACCATCCGCCTCTTTAAGGACTTGACGGTGCTGGACAATGTGCGCATCGCCCACTACCAGCGGGCCGGATACAGCGTGTGGTCGGCGTTTCTGCGGGCCGTGAACGTGCAGCGCCGGGAGAGGGCCATCACCGAGCAGTCCATGGCCTTGCTGGAGGTCTTTGGCCTGGCGGGGGCGGCTCTGGAACCCGCCCGCAGCCTGGCCTATGGCGCGCAGCGCAAGCTGGAGATCGCCCGGGCGCTGGCCACCTCGCCCAAACTGCTCCTTTTGGACGAGCCCGCCGCCGGCATGAATCCAGCTGAGGTCGTGCAGCTGGCCGACCTCATCCAAGACCTGCGGGAGCGTTTCGCTGTCACGATCCTGCTCATCGAACACCAGATGAAAATGGTCATGAGCATCTGCGAGCGCATCACGGTGCTGGACTTCGGCCAGGTCATCGCCGAAGGGACGCCCGAGGAAGTGCGCACCAACCCCCGGGTGCTGGAAGCCTACCTGGGGCGGGGGGTGACCTTGGCGTGAACGTCGCGCAGCCCAACCCCACCGCTTCCGCAGACACCGGCGCCCCGGCAACCGCGCCCCGTGAAGCGCTGCTCACTCTAAAGGACGTGCACGTGGCCTACGGCAACATTCGCGCCGTGCGGGGCATCTCCATGGAGGTCTGCCGGGGCGAGATCGTCACCTTGATCGGCGCCAACGGGGCCGGCAAGACGACGACGCTGCGGGCCATCTCCCGCCTGGTGCCGGTGGCCGAGGGGCAGATCACCTACCGGGGTGAGGACCTGAGCCGCTTCCCGGCCCATGAAGTGGTGCGGCTGGGCATCTGCCACGTGCCGGAGGGGCGCGGCGTGTTCGCCAACTTGACGGTGCGGGAAAACCTCCTGCTGGCCACCTACAGCCGGCGGGGCACCGGCGACGTCAATGCGGACCTGGAGCGGGTGTACTCGGTCTTCCCGCGCCTGGCTGAACGGCGCAATCAGTACGCGGGCACCTTGAGCGGCGGCGAGCAGCAGATGCTGGCCGTCGGGCGCGCCCTCATGACGGGCGGCGAGCTCATGCTCCTGGATGAACCGTCCATGGGCCTGGCCCCGATCCTGGTGGAGGAAATTTTTCGCATCCTGGTGGAGATCAACCGGCAGGGCACCACGCTGCTTCTGGTGGAGCAAAACGCCCGTATGGCGCTACAGGTGGCGCACCGGGCATACGTCCTGGAAACCGGCACCATTGCCGCCAGCGGCCCGGCCAAAGACCTCTTGGACGATCCCCGGGTGCGGGAAGCCTACCTGGGCGCGTGAGGGCGGCCGCCCGCGCCGGGCGTTGGTGCCCCCCGGCACGGGGACCTAAACACCCGCTGCAGAGCGGCCCGCTCCGTTTCAGAGGCCGGCGAAGTACCCGACCAGGCGCATGTTGATCTGCTCCTCAGTCAAGCCGGGCAACAGCTCCCGTTCGACGACCAGGTCGTAGAGTCGTTCCATGGGTTCCCGCTTGTCCGCAAGCTTCTGCTTCTTGTCTCTTAGCGCCTCCCAGGTGGAGAGGACGTAGCGCCGGCCGTTGTCGCCGGGTTCTGGCAACACTTCTGCAAAGAAGGCCCGCAGTTTCGCCACATCATCGACGAAACCCTGCCCAAAACGCTCCACCGCGTTTCCCCGGAGCAGCGCGATCTCCGCCTCGTACATGGGCCGCTGGGAGGTTTCCTCCTTGCCGATCCACGGCGTTTCCAAGATGATGGGTTTGTCCCGGGCCACTTCGTGGTGCACGATCCGGTTGATGGCATCAAAGCCGATGTAGCCCGCTCCCAGCGGCGCGTGGCGGTCTTTGCGGGCGCCCCGGGCGTTCTTGCTGTCGTTGATGTGGATGACGCTGAGCCGGTCCAGGCCGATGACGCGGTCAAATTCCTCCATGACGGCATCAAAGCCGTCGATGATGTCGTAACCTGCGTCATGGGCGTGGCAAGTGTCGAAGCAGACCCGCAGCCGCTCGCTGTAGACACACGCCTCGATGATGTCCGCCAGCTCCTGGAAGGTGCGGCCCACTTCGGTGCCTTTGCCCGCCATGGTTTCCAGGGCGATGTACACGCGCCGGTCGGCGGACAGCACTTCATTGAGAGCCTCAACGATGCGTTTGATGCCGTAGTTCAGGTCCTTATCCACGTACGCGCCCGGGTGAACAACCAGGTTTTCCACGCCCATGTACGCGGTGCGTTCGATTTCCTGCTGCAGAAACTCCACAGCCAACCGGAACGTCTCCCGCTTGGGTGAGGCCAGGTTGATGATGTAGGGCGCGTGGACCACGATCTCTTCGATGCCGTGCTCTTTCATGAGCGCCAGGCCCTCTGGAACGTGCTGCTCCTCCATGGGCTTGCGGCGGGTGTTTTGCGGCGCGCCGGTGTAAACCATAAACGACGTGGCGCCATAGCTGATGGCCTCCTCTGCCGCGGCCAACAGGCCCTTGTTGGAGAAGGACACGTGGGAGCCGATCTTCATCCGGTGTGCACCTCGGAGCCGATGATGTGAAAGGTCCCGGCACCGCCGCCTGGGCCGGGCGAGGTCATTCCCGCGCCCGGTGGGGCCCGGCGCAGACCTTGGCGCTGTGGGACGGGTCCGTCAGCCGGTCTTGGCGTTGCATCCTCGTGCGGCAACGCTTAGCCGGCACCACTCGACATCCATTCTAACACTTACTGCCCCGCCGTTCATGGGTGGGCGCACTGCATGTGGGGGTGGACGAGCTCCACGCGGGCTTCCGGCAAGGTCGGACAGGCGCAGCAGCTTGACAAAACAAAGCCCCGGCCGGTCAGCCGCGTCGACGGGCCGGGAGGCAAACGGCGGCGAGGAAACATCTCAAGGTGCTGGACTGGCCTAAGGGTGTCCCGAGGGCCTGGCCCTCGACAGTTGGTCCTCGGCGGTGAGAGGACCACTACAGCCCTCTGGCGCTGGGCGCTCCAAACGGTCCGCTTCCTGGCATGCCAGGGCGCGTGTCTGCGCTGCCGGCATGGCCACAGGCGTGGTCTTCTCCGGGCCGCACCCACTTTTGGCACCGGGTGCACCTAAATCCCTTGGTCCTGCCGGCCGCGCCGCCGGTCACCGCGGCCAGCTCAGCGTCGCTCAGTTGGGCTGCCAACTGCCATAGATCGTCCAACGGCAGCCCTGTCTCCCGCTGCAGTACACCTTCCGGATCCCGTTCGAACTCGTGCCGGAACGCCTCATCAGTTTTTGCCCGTTGGTTGAGCCGTCGCAATGCCGCTTCCAGGTCCACGCTCCCGTGTACCCCCTCTCGCCCTCTACGGCTCGGGAGTGTCCCCGATCTCTGGCGCCAGCCAGCCGGATGAAAACGTCCGGCCTTCCGAGTTGTGTCCAGTTTACAGATACGCCTTATAATCATTGTAGCATCGACGCTGAATAGCGATCATGGGTGCCAGCACCCCAACGGCGGCACTGGAGCGTTGTGGTCATATCACATCATACACCAGCGCCGGTCATCGCGCATGGGTGCTAGCCCCCTAACCACGGCGCCCCTCGGGAGACTCACTGCCATTTGACTCGGCAGGAACCTTCTGGTAGACTGTAGGCGCGACTCAGGGGAGCTCGTGACGGGCTGAGAGGGTGGCGCGGGCCACCGACCCTTGGAACCTGCTCCGGGTAATGCCGGCGTAGGGAGAGTCCGAGGCAAGTGCATCTACCCCGTCACGGAACCTCTATCATTTCAGATAGGAGGTTCTTTTTTATGTGCTGGACTATGCACTGCCGTGGGGTTCGTCTCGCGTTGGCCTGGCTCGCGGCCGGGCTCATGGCGGTCCTCCTGGCCGCCGGCGCCATGGCCCAGGGCCAACAGCGCCTTGTCGTTTACACTTACGATTCGTTTGCATCCGGTCCCGCCCAGGCCATCAAAGAAGGTTTCGAAGCCCAGCATCCCGGCGTTGAGGTGGTGTTTGTCGCTCCCGGCTCCTCCGGCGAGACCCTGGCCCGGGTCATCGCTGAGCTCAATGCGGGCGGTTCCGACGCTGACGTGCTCATTGGCATCAGCGACACCCAGCTGCCGCGGGCCATCGACCACGGCGTCTTTCTGAGACTGGACCGTTCGCTTCTGCCCAACCTGGCCAAAGTGCCAGCCCACCTGGACTTTGACGACACGGGTCACGTGGTGCCGTTTGATCATGGCTACGTCACTATCATCTACGACAGCCGCGTGCTGGGTGCGGACGAACTGCCGCAGACCCTGGAGGATTTGACCGATCCGCGCTTTCGCGGCAAGCTCATCGCCATCGACCCGCGCACGTCGTCGGTAGGCCACGCGTTTCTCATGTGGACCATCGCCGAGTACGGCGATCCCGGGTACTTGGAGTACTGGGAGCGGCTCCTGCCCAGCCTCCTGACGGTGACCGGCGGCTGGTCCGCCGCGTACAGCCAGTACGAGGCAGGCGAGGCGCCGATGATGGTGTCCTACTCGACGGATACCGCGGCGGGCATCTACTATGCCGGCAGCGACCACAGCCGCATCCTGACCCCTAACGGCCAGGCCTACCAGCAGATTGAGGCGGCCGGGATCGTGGCCGGCACCGACATGCCCGAGCTGGCCCACCTCTTTTTGAACTACCTGCTGTCCGAAGAGGTGCAAAGCCTGATCCCGACGACCAACTGGATGTTCCCGGTCAACGCTGAGACGCCGCTGCCCGACTTCTTCGCCCAGCACGCCGTCATCCCGGAGAACCCGGTGCGCCTGGACGGCCGGCTCATCGAGGAGAACGAGCAGCGGTGGCTGCGGGAATGGGCCCGTCTCATCACCGGCCAGCGATGATGCGGGCCGACGGCCGTTGCTTGGTATAAGTGGCCACGCACGACGTGGGGACCGCACTGGCCCTTAGGTCTGGCGGCGGCGGGAGCACCGGGAGCCGCGACAGGCGGTGGCTCGCCGTCCTCGTGCTCCTGCCCGCCGCGCTCCTCCTGGCCTTCGCCTTCTATTTCCCCATTGGCGCCGCCCTGGTCGCGGGTTTCCGTGATCCAGAGAGCGGTGCGTTGTCGTTGACCCGTGTCGCCGTGCTGCTTCGGGATCCTTATATCCTCAGCCTGTTGCAGTTCACCGCCTGGCAGGCGTTTCTGTCGGCATCCTTGAGCGTCGCCATCGGCGTACCCTTAGGGTACCTCTTGGCCAACCGCTCGTTCCCCGGCAAGACCCTGGTATCGTCCTTGGCGATGGTGCCGTTTGTCATGCCGGCCATCACCGTCGCGCTGGGGTTTCTTCTCATGTACGGCGCCAACGGGTGGTTTAACGAAGCCCTGGATAGCTTGCTCGGCTTTAAGGTGCGGGTGCTGCACACGCTGTGGGCCATCGTGCTGGCCCACGCCTTCTACAACGGCCCCCTGGTGGCCCGCCTGACCCAAGGCGCGTGGGAGCGGCTAGACCCTGCCCTAGAGGAGAGCGCCCGTACCCTGGGGGCGGGGCCGTGGTTGGTGTTCTGGGACGTGACGCTGCCGGCGGTGGCTCCCGGCGTGCTCAGCGGCGCGGTCCTGGCCTTTATCTACTGCTTCATGAGCTTCCCCATCGTGTTGTCGCTGGGTGGAGCGCGCTTTTCCACCCTGGAGGTGGAGATCTTTACCCTCATGCGGGTGCTCCTGGACTACGAAATGGCCGCTGCCCTCGCCGCCATCCAGGCCGGGGTGTCGCTGGTGTTCTCCTACCTCTTCCTCTGCCTGGAAGGCCGTGCGCCGCACCTTTTCTCCTCGGCCCGAGCGCGCCAGCCGCGGCCGTTGGGGAGCAAACCCCGCGACGTGTGGCTGTGGGTGCTCCTGGCGGCGCTGGCGGTCTTCTTCGGCGGCCCCATGGCCAGCATCGTGGCGGACTCGCTGCACGACCCGGCAGGGGGCGTTTCCCTGGCGGCCTACGAGCGCATCGCCACGGCCGGGCATGACTTTCACCTGGGCGCGCCGCCAGGGCGCACCATCCAAAACAGCCTGCGCTTCGCGGCGCTGGCCGCCTGCATGGCCTTGGCGGCGGGCGTCGGGTTTGTCTACGGGACGGTGCGGCTCATCGGGCGGCGGCTGGCCTTTGCGGAAACGCTGTCGCTTGCGCCCATCACCGTGTCGTCGGTGGCCTTGGCCTATGGACTCTCGGTCACCTTCCGCGGGCCGCTCGCGTTTGTGCCCCAGGATTTGCGCATCCCGCTGGTCCACGCGGTGTTGGCGTTTCCCTTCGTGGTGCGGGCCTTCCGCCCGGTGTTGCAGGGGATCGACGCGCGGCTCATCGAGGCGGCCCGCACCCTGGGCGCCGGGCGCTGGCGCGCCTTTGTAGACGTGGAGCTGCCCCTGGCCCTCACCGGTTTGGTCGTGGCCTTTGCCCTTTCCTTTGGCCTGAGCGTCAGCGAGACCTCCGCCACCCTCATGCTGGCGCGCCCTGACCAAATGACCATGCCCGTGAGCGTCTACCGCTTCCTCGCGGCGCGGGATTTTCAGAGTGCATCCGCCATGGCCGTGCTGCTGATGGGCCTGACGGGGGGCGTGTTTCTCCTGGCAGAAGGAGTGGCCGTCTGGGTACGTCGCCGGCAAGGGGGAACCGCTGGTGTCTAACCCGGGTGTGGGCGGCCGCGAGCCAGGCGTGACCGTCAGCGGCCTGGTCAAGCGCTTCGGCCCGGTGACCGCCGTGGACGGCGTCACCCTCGAGGTGGCGGACGGCGAGCTGCTAGCCGTCGTGGGCCCGTCGGGCTGCGGTAAAACGACGCTCCTGCGCCTTATCGCGGGCCTGGAGCAACCCGACGCGGGGCGCGTCCTGATCCAAGGCCGCGACGTAACGGCGCTGCCGCCGGAGCGGCGGGACGTGGGCTTCGTCTTTCAGCAGTTCGCTCTGTTCCCTAACATGAGCGTGGCCGGCAACGTGGAGTACGGCTTGAAGCGCAGGGGGGTGCCGCGCGCCGAGCGAGCGCGCCGGGTGCAGGAGATGCTGGCCATGGTGGGCTTGAGCCAACTGGCCGGCCGGCGGCCTGACCAGCTCAGCGCGGGGCAGCAGCAGCGGGTGGCCCTGGCGCGTGCCCTCGCCCCGCGGCCCAAGACGCTCCTTTTGGACGAGCCGCTGTCGGCGCTGGACGCGGCCATTCGCACCCGCCTCCGCGAGGAGTTGCGGGAAACCCAGCGCCGGCTTGGCATTACCACGATCCTGGTCACCCATGATCAGGAGGAGGCCCTGGCCATCGCCGACCGGGTGGCGGTCATGAATGCAGGCCGGTTGGAACAGGTCGGCACGCCCTGGGAGCTGTACGACCGGCCCCAGACCGTTTTTGTAGCCGGCTTCATCGGCCGCGGCAACTTCCTGGACGTTCAGGCTGCGGGAGACGTGCTGGACTGCGGCCCCTTGGGCCGCGTGCCCAAGGCGATCGTTCCCGGCGCGGCGGGGCTGTCCGAGGGGACCTGGCGGGCCCTGGTGCGGCCGGAAGCCGTGCTCTTGGAGTTGCTTGAAAACGAGCCCTCGGCCAGTTCCAGCCCCTGGACCACGCCCCGCCTGCCTCCGACGCCCGCGGGCGCCGAGCCCGTGGCACGCCCGACGCGGCCTCAAAGCGCCGCACCGCCCGCCACGGCCTTGTTCGCCGTGGCCGAGATCGTCGACGTCATCTTCGGCGGCGAGCGCTCCCTTGTCAAGCTCCAGGTGGAGGGAAGGCCGTGGATCGCGGCGGTCTTCGGCGCCGCGGCGCAAAACTTCGCCCGGCACGCGGGGCGTCGCGCCCGGCTCACCGTGCCCGCGGAGGCCCTGCGCCTGCTGCCGCCCCACTGAGCCCGCCCAGGCGTTCTCTGTGCATTTGCCCCTGCGGGCTCGCCAGGCCAGTGTCCGGCCGTCGCCGACTCCTGGGGCACCCCCGGGCGGGCGCCCGGGATGAGGGCCAGCCTCAGTCGTCCGTGCCGTCCACGGCGGTACGCACGGGCTCAAGGCTGCGGCCGAGCCCGTCCACGCCGGCAAGACCGGCCCCCGCGGGCAGCCCTTGCGCCCGCGCCCCCCACGCCTCCGCTGCGGGGCCCGGCGGGGAAAACGGTGCGTAAGGGAACGGCCGGTAGTCCAAGCGGATAATATCCCAGCGGTGGTCGCGGCCCGTGGTATCCACCGCCACCTTGCGCAGCACAATCTCGCGCATGTCGAGGTCCGCGTAGAGGATTGTCTCCTCGTCGTACACGGGCCCCGCCAGGTAGCGCCCGTCGGGGGCGATGATGCCCGACCCGCCGAAAAACGTCCAATTGGCGCCCGGAAAGCCCGCCTTGGCCCCCAGTTCCTCGGGCACGTACAGGCTCGCACCCACCACGAAGCACTGCCCCTCCAGGGCGTAGGCCCGGTTGGCGGCGTCGATCACGTGGCGGTTGGACCGCCCGCCCTTAAAATCCGGCCATCCCGGCCAGCTCGCGCAGTGGATCTGTTCGCCCTGGGCGATCAGCGCGTACTTGAACAGCGGCTGCAGGTGCTCGTAGCAGATAAGGCCGCCCAGGCGGCCCACCGGCGTTTGGTACACCCGCAGCGTGGTCCCGTCGCCCCGGCACCAAAAGCACCGCTCCCGGTTGGAGGGCAAGAGCTTGCGGTGGTGGCCAAAGATCTCGCCGTCGGGGCCGATGAACACCAGTGAATTGTACAGCACGCCGTCGTAGCCGTCCACGGACTCGTTGATCCCAAGGCACACGGTGACCCCCGCCCGGCGGGCGCGGCTGCAGATGCGGGCCAGCTCAGGCCCGTGCAAGGTCACCGACTCCTCCTGCAATAGAGCCAGATTGTCGCGCCACTGGTTGGGGAAGTCGAGGTTGACCGAGAAGTTGGGGTAGGCGGGCAGGAACGTCTCCGGGAACACAATCAATTCCGCCCCGTGGCGGGCCGCTTCGTCGATAAGGTCGCAGACTTTCTCCGTCGTGGCCGCCTTGCTCAACGGAAACACGGGGGATGCCTGCACCGCGGCGACGCGCACGTTCCGCTTCATGGCTCACGCCTCCTTCATGTTTTCTTGTCCGCCCGTCCCTCCAGCTCCCCCCGCAGCTCCTCCAGCACGGGGACGAGGTGCTCCCGAAACCGGTCCGGGTTCTCCGTCATGGGGAAGTGGCCCAGGCCCGCCATCACGCGCAGCCGGGCGCCGGGAATGCGCTCGGCCAGCCGCCGCGTCGATGCGGGCGACGCCGAGTAGTCGTACTCCCCCGTCAGCAGATAAATCGGGCAACTGCGGGTGTCCACCTCCGGTCCCACGACGGCACCGTCCCATTCCCGGCTGTAGAAGTGCAGGTCACCTTCGTACACCCCAAAGCCGCCTTGGCTGTACAGCCACCAACTGCGCCGGTGATGAAACTCGGGGCTCGTGGGGCTCATGAGTCCGTAAGTCCACGTGGGGTTGTGGGCCGCCTGGTTCACCCGCGCGTGGGTCAGAAACGGGGTGATGCGCCCCGGCGACCGGTCCGGCGCCTGGAGCCCGATGGCCGCCCGCACCCAGTCCCGGTGGCGGGCAGCCAGGTACACCGCCATGGCGCCGCCCATGGAACACCCCATCACCACCGCCGGCTCCCCGATCACCTCCCGGATAAAGGTCACGCACCAATGCGCGTACGCGGCGGCGGTGAGCCGGTACGGCTCCCGCCACCACCCATCGGGCGGCTCGGAGCGCCCGTGGTACGGCAGGTCAAAGGC
>NICF_comb_assmDRAFT_10000245_pt1 | contig 44834 bp, 40 predicted proteins | sample NewIslPassag4_SG_FD_11279 | JGI IMG/M metagenome (IMG submission 11279)
GCGCGGCTTGCCGTGCTTAGACGGTGCATGCGGCGGGCGATCCGCTCGCGGGCGTAGGCGAAAAGCTGCTCCGCCGCGAGCCTCTTAATCGCGGGTTCATCGAACGGGAAGGGCTTGGCATTTACCTCGAGGATCGCGGGCAAGCCGTCGGGCCGGGGGGCGACGTCTAAGGAGAACTCGAAGAACTCCGCACAGGTGGCCGCCTCGACGGCTTGGGCCGCGCTTTGGGCCGCGTCCTCAAGAAGCGGAATCCCCGGAACGGGGCCCGACGCCTCCTTCGCCAGCTGTGCCCAAGGAATGCAGGAGCCGCCGCGCACCGTGTGCGTGGTGACGGCGCCGGGCAGAGCGAGCCGGCCTGCGGCGCCCGTAAGGCGCCATGTGCCCGACGGCTGCTTTTGCACGAGCACCCGGATGTCAAACCGCCTGCCGTGAAAGGTCGGGCCAGCCACCGCCTCCTGGACCAGGACGCGCTCCCCCCTGTACAGGCGCTTGAGCAAGGCGGCGAGTTCGGCGCGGGTGAGCTCTGCTCTCCTTAGGGAAGCGGAAGTCCCGTGACCGACATTGTAGGCGACCCGATAGGCCCGCCCGCCGCGCTCGGCACGCAAGATCCTGGCGCCTAAGGAACCGGTCACCGGTTTGACGTATGACGCTCCAAACTCGTCGACGGCTTCGACGATGGCGCCGGGCCGGCAGACGATGCGGGCGGGAGGAAGGTAGGTGGACGCAGCCGATCTTTCGAGGGCGTGCTGGACCTCTGCCTTGTCGAGGAAGCGAGGATTGAAGAGAGGTGCGTGCCGCGCAAGCCTCGCGAGCGACTTGCGGCAAGCGCCCGACGATTCCACTCTCCTTCTTGAAATGCGGTTGTAGACGGCGTCGGGCAGAGGAAGAAAGGTCGGGATCCAGGAGCCGCCTGTGCCCTCGCGAATCCAGGCGAACACCCGGCGCCTCGTCCAATCGACGTCCCGGAGCTCGAACAGAAAGACGCGAAAGCCGTGGCGGGGCGCCGCCTCGCTGAGGTGCGCGTAAGCGTGTTCGGGAAGAGTTTTTCCGCCGCGGATCGGCCAATCGACCGCAATGCCGAGCCTAAAGGAAGGATCACTCGAGCGCACGGACGGCCCACCCCCACCTCATGCTATGCTTTGGCACTGGCACTGTGACGGCGCAGCCCGGCGAGGAAGCGGGCGTACGCCGCCGGCCCCTGGTCGGCCTTGCGAGCCTCCTCCGCAAGCCCCGCCCGGTGGAAGGAGATGCGACCGGTGCGCGAGTTGGCTTCGATCAACCAGCAGCGGTACTCTTTGTCGACGGCGATGTCGACGCCCAGCTCGCCCACGTGACCAGCGCTTTTGGCGACCGCGTTGGCGGTCGCAAGGGCGAGCTCGCGCACGCGCTCTTTCACCTGCTGGATGAGGCGCTCGTCGGCTCCCGCTTCGGCGAGGACGACGTCGATGGGAAGAGCCTTTCCGCCGGCGTGGATATTGGCCACTTTCTTTCGCGGCGCGCCGAGCCGGACCACCATTCCAGTGAGGGACCACTCGCCGTCCTCGCGCCGCTGCACCAGGGCGCGCACGTCAAACACCCTGTGGCGGTAGGTGAGGACGGGAATCGCCTGCTGCACCAGCATCCTGCGGCGGCCCAGCCGGCAGCGTGCCACCACCGTGGCGGCGGTGGCCGCTTTCCCTTTTCGGCTTCCTCTCACCCCGTTCTTGGAGTAGACGTATCCCTCTCGCACCCGCTTCACCCATGAGACGCCTTTGCCCTGCCCGCCGTTGGCGGGCTTGATGTACACCTCGCCGTAGCGGCGAATCATCGCGGTGAACGAGTCGACGGTAAGGATGCGCGTTTCCGGCAGGGCCGGGGCGAGGACTGGATCCTTGCGATACACTTTGTGCAACTTCCACTTGGAGCCGATGCGCGCGTTGAAGCGGGGGATCCGCCGCTTAGCGAAACGGGCCCTAGCCCGCGCCACGGCGCCGAAGTCCGCCACCATTCGCGGCGAGACCCGGTCGTAGATGGCATGGGGAAACGGGTAGATGGCCGAGACCCAGCGCTTGCCCGTCCAAGTCCAGCCCTTGATCCTCCGTTTCCGCCACGAAACCCCCGACGGGGAAAAGACGAAGACGCTCACTCCGATCGACTTGCCTTCGAGGATAAGCCGGCGAAAGAAGGTCGTCTGCTCATGGTATGGGCGACTTGAACGCCTGCGCTTTCCCACCAGCACTCCCAAGTACACGTCTGTTTCGGCCACGGCCTGTTCGCTCCCCCGGCGCTCTCGGATGCTGCATGCGCTGTTTCGGCACTATCCTACGCCCTGCTAGGAGCCGGGGGATAGGAGCGCGGTACCGTTTTCTCCCGCGCCTTCCGCAGCGGCGGGCGGGGCTTTCGTTCGCAGTTCTTCTTGACACTCACCCCTGTGAGTGGTACCATGGGGCCGTCATACGACGAAATCCCGAACGTTTTCTTTGAAGGTGACGATTATGTTTGGTTTGAAGGGATGAAGCCGCGTGCTCCGTGACCCTTTTGACTCCATCAGCCCCTTGGACCACCGCTATTTCGCATCCGCTCCGGACCTTTGGAAACGGCTGTCGGCATACTTGAGCGAATCGGCGACGGTCCGCTACCAGGCCAAAGTGGAGGCGGCGCTGGTCTTGGCGCTCAGCCGCTTCGGCCTCTGCTCTGAGGCGGTGGCAGCGGAGGTCGAGAGGGCGGCGCGCGAAATCGATCCCGCGGAAGTCTACCGGGAGGAAGAGAAGACGCGCCACAACATCCGCGCTCTCGTCAACTGCATCCGGGCCCGCGTCAGTGACGAGGCCAAGCCGTTCGTGCACTTTACGGCGACGTCGGTCGACATCATGGACACGGCCCGGGCGCTGCAGCTTCGCGACGTAGCGTTGGAGGTCGTCATCCCGCTCCTCATGGAGCTCGAGCGGGTCTTGATCGGGATCGCCCGGCAGGAGGCGGAGACGATCCAAGCCGGCCGGACGCACGGCCAGCATGCGGTGCCGATCACCTTCGGCTTTGCCGTGGCCGAATACGTGAGCCGGCTCGGCAACCGGATCGAAGCCCTTCGCCACGCAGCCCACAACCTCAAGGGGAAGATGGCGGGCGCCGTCGGCGCCTACAACGCCTCCCGGCTCTTCTTCTCCGATCCGGCCGCCTTTGAGCGAGAGGTCCTCGCGACGCTGGGCCTTTCTGCGGCCGACCACGCCACCCAGATCGTGCAGCCCGAGTTCCTGCTGGACTATATGCACTGCGTCGCATCCGCTTTCGGAGTACTGGCCAACTTGGCCGACGACGTCCGCCATCTGCAGCGCACCGAGATCGCCGAGGTGGGAGAGGCGTTTGAGGCCGAGCAAGTGGGCTCCTCCACGATGCCGCACAAGCGCAACCCCTGGAACTTCGAACACGTGAAGAGCCTGTGGAAGGTGTTTGTCCCGCGGATGATCACCCTCTACATGGACCAGATCTCGGAGCACCAGCGTGATCTCACCAACTCCGCCTCGGGCAGGTTCGCGGTAGAGATGGTGGCGGGGCTTGCGCTGGCGGCCGACCGGCTCATCAAAGTTTTGCGCAAGCTGGTGGTGGATCGCAGGCGAATGGAGGAGAACTTCCAGCGGACCGCGGCCAGCGTCATCGCCGAGCCCCTCTACATCCTGCTCGCCGCAACGGGACATCCCGACGCTCACGAGGCGGTGCGCCGGCTCACGCTTAAGGCGGACGCGGGCGAAGGGAGCCTTTGGGAGTTGGCCTCGGCGAACGAGGAACTCGCGCCGTACCTTGCGCGCTTTACGCCGGAGCAGCGGGCGATTCTTCAAGACCCCAGGCGCTATAAGGGCCTCGCCGTGGAGCGGACCCTCCAGGTGTGCGAGGAGTGGGAGCGCAGGTTAAATCTATAAGATTCTCGATCCGGTGCATGGGAGGCGGTCATGCCTTGAATCAAACAGGTCCACCTGCCAAAGGCGAGCTGCTCTACGAGGGAAAGGCCAAGCGCGTGTATGCCACGGCCGATCCCGCTTGCGTGGTCATCGAATACAAGGACGACGCGACGGCGTTCAACGCAAAGAAGCGGGGGCGGATCGAGCAAAAGGGCGCCATGAACAACGCGATCTCCGCCTACGTCTTTGAATTGTTGAGCGCGAGGGGGATTCCCACCCACTACATCCGGCGTCTCGGCGAGAGGGAGACGCTCGCCTGGAGAGTGGAGATCATCCCCATCGAAGTGGTAGTGCGCAACATCGCCGCGGGTTCTCTCTCAAACCGCTTGGGACTTGCCGAAGGCACCCCTCTTTCCCACACCGTGATCGAGTTCTACTACAAAAACGACGCCCTCCAAGATCCCATGGTCAACAGGAGCCATGTGCGGGCTTTAGGGATCGCCTCTGACGCCGAGATGGACGAGATGAGCCGGCTCGCCCTTTGGATCAACGGCGAGCTGCGCCGGGCCTTCGAGCCCCTGGGCCTCGTCCTGGTCGACTTCAAAGTCGAGTTCGGCCGCAAGGACGGGGCCGTGCTCCTCGCCGACGAGATTTCTCCCGACACCTGTCGGTTGTGGGACGCGGCCACCGGGGAGAGACTCGATAAGGACCGCTTCCGCCGGGATCTGGGTGGGGTGGCCGAGGCGTACCGGCAAGTGCTGGAAAGAATCGAAGGGAGCTGGAGCCGGTGAAATTTCGGGCCGAGATCATCGTCATGTTGCGAGAGGGCGTCCTCGACCCGCAGGGACAGGCCGTCCTCGGCGGCTTGGTCAGCATGGGCTACACTGGCCTGTGCGACGTACGGGTCGGCAGGCACGTCGAGGTGGAGCTGGAGGCGGCCGATGAGGCGGAGGCCCGCGCGACGGTGGACGAGATGACGAGAAGGCTTTTGGCCAATCCCGTCATCGAAGAGTACCGGTTTGCCATCGACCGGCTCTAGCGAGATTGACGAGGCGGAAGAGGAGGTGGCGGCGTGCGTTTCGGCGTGATCGTCTTTCCCGGTTCCAACTGCGACGGCGACTGCTATTGGGCACTGCGGGACGTCATCGGTGTCGACGTCGAATACGTCTGGCACCAGGAGCGTTCCCTTGAGGGGCTCGACGGCGTGGTGCTGCCCGGGGGCTTTTCGTACGGCGACTACTTGCGGGCGGGGGCCATCGCCCGCTTTGCCCCGGTGATGCAGGCGGTCGAGGCGTTTGCCCAGGCCGGCGGGCTTGTCATCGGGATTTGCAACGGCTTTCAAATCTTGTGCGAGGCGGGGCTTCTTCCAGGCGCACTGGTGCGCAACGCCTCGCTTCGCTTTCGCTGCGAGACGGTGCCCGTGCGGGTCGAACGGACCGATACGCCGTTTACCCTGGCCTGCCGAAAGCACGAGGTGCTGAACCTGCCCATCGCTCACGGGGAAGGCCGCTACTTCGCCCCTAGCGAGCTGCTCGAGACGCTCGAGGCCAAAGGCCAAGTGGTGCTCCGCTACTGCACGCCGGCGGGGGAGGTGACGGCGGCGGCTAACCCCAACGGGTCGGTGAACAACATCGCCGCGGTGACCAACGAGAGGGGAAACGTCCTCGGCATGATGCCCCATCCCGAGCGGCGGGTGGAGGAGATCCTGGGCGGCGTCGACGGGCGCAAGATCTTTGAGTCGATGGTGGCGGCACTCTCCGCCGCCGGCCGTGGAGGTGTCAAGGCGTGAGCCATGGGACGAGCCGTAACGCTCCGGTGGAGATTCAAAGCTCCCTTTATCCTCGCCCGGTCTGGAGGGAGCTTGGGCTTTCCGACTGGGAGTACGCGCAAGTGGTGAAAGCCCTCGGCCGGGAGCCCAATTGGACCGAGCTCGGCATGTTCTCCGCTCTCTGGTCGGAGCACTGCGCTTACAAGCACACGCGGCCGCTCTTCAAGCTCTTTCCGACCCGGGGGGAGCGCATCCTCCAAAGCTTGGGCGAAAACGCGGGCGTCGTCGACATCGGCGACGGCCTTGCCGTGACGTTTAAGGTGGAGTCCCACAACCACCCGTCGGCCGTCGAGCCATACCAGGGCGCGGCAACCGGCGTGGGTGGGATCCTGCGTGACATCATCGCGATGGGAGCGCGTCCTGTCGCCCTCCTCGACTCCCTTCGTTTCGGCAGGCTTGAAGAGCCGTCGGTGCGGCGGCTCTTCGACGGTGTCGTCCGCGGCATCGCCGGCTACGGCAACGCCGTCGGCGTCCCCACCGTAGCGGGCGAGGTGGGCTTTGACCCTTCGTTCAGCGGCAATCCCCTGGTCAACGTGATGGCCGTCGGGATCGTCCGCCACGAGCAGGTGACTACGGCCGCCGCCAAAGGGGTTGGCAATCCGGTGATGGTGGTTGGCGCCCGGACCGGACGGGACGGCATCCACGGCGCAAGCTTCGCCTCAGCCGGGCTCGACGGTGACTCCGAATCGAGGCGCCCGTCGGTACAAGTAGGAGATCCCTTCAAAGAAAAGCTCTTGATCGAGGCGTGCCTTGAGGTGATCGCCGAGGGGCTCGTCGTCGGCATCCAGGACATGGGCGCGGCAGGGCTGACCAGTTCCGCTTCGGAGATGGCAGCCAGGGCGGGTTCAGGGATCGAGATGGATCTCCTCAAGGTGCCGCGCCGGGAACCGGGAATGACTCCTTTCGAGGTGATGCTCTCCGAATCGCAAGAAAGGATGCTGGTCGTCCCCCGGGCGGGCGCCGAAGAGCGGGTGAAAGCCATCTTTGAAAAATGGGGGCTCGACGCGGTCGTGGTAGGCCGGGTCACCGACGACGGGATGCTGAGGCTGTTCGAGGGCGAAAAGCTCGTCGCCGAGGTGCCGGCCAAGGCGCTTTCCACCGACGGCGCTCCGGTGTACTATCCCGAAGAGCGCATCCCAGAGTACATCGAGGAGATCGAGCGGGTGGCGCTTCCGGCTGACGTCGCGAAAGACGCGACGCCCGCGCTGGTCGCCCTTCTGGGAGAGCCCAACATCGCAAGCAAGGCGTGGGTGTACCGCCAGTACGACCACATGGTGCAGACGCGCACGGCCGTAGGGCCGGGGGTCGCCGACGCCGCCGTGTTGTGGCTTAAGGAGAGCAAGAAGGCGCTGGCCGTGACCATCGACTGCAACAGCCTCCACTGCTACGTCGACCCCCGGACGGGGGCGGCCGCCGCCGTCGCCGAGGCGGCGCGCAACCTGGTGTGCACTGGCGCGAGGCCGCTTGCCCTCACCGACGGTCTCAACTTCGGCAATCCGGAAAAGCCTGACGTCTTTTGGCAGGTGCGCCAAGCGGTCCTCGGCATCAAAGAGGCGGCCGAGGCGCTCCACACCCCGGTGATCGGAGGCAACGTCAGCCTCTACAATGAGACCGACGGCAATCCCGTGAAGCCCACGCCTATCATCGGCATGGTGGGGTTGATCGAGGACGCCTCAAAGCGGGTGACGCAGGAGTTTAAGCGGCCTGGTGACGTGATCTTCGTCCTTGGGGACGACCTGACCGCGGACTGCCGGGCGCTGGGGGGAAGCCGGTACCTAGCAGCGCTGTACGGGTTGGTCAAGGGACCCTTGCCCAAGCTCGACCTGGAACTTGAGCGGCGCGTGCAGGAGCTGTGCCTTGAGGCAGCGGAGGCCGGGATTTTGGCCTCGGCCCACGACGCCTCGGAAGGTGGGCTCGCGGTGGCCTTGGCCGAGTCGGCCATCACCGGATGGCTTGGCGCCTCGTGCGTGCTGGAGGCCTGCAAGAGTGTGGAAGAGGGTGCGAGGCTCGACGCTCTTCTGTTCGGCGAGGCGTACTCCCGCATCGTAGTCTCGACCCGCCCCGAGGACGCCGGGACCCTACTGGCAATGGCCAAAGCGAAAGGCGTTCCGGTGGCAAGGGCGGGTGTCGTCACGCTGGCCTCCGACGGCTTTTGGCTCAAAGGGACGGTACCGGACCGCGACGGCCGTCGCGAGGCGGTGATCCGAGCCGGGCTTGAGGAACTGGCGCAAGCGTGGGAGGGGGCCATTCCCCGGCTGATGGAGACGAGCCTATCCGGTGCGTCGTTCACCGAAGGACCGTCGGGAGGAGCTCGCTGACCATGTGCGGCGTCTTCGGGGTGTTTAGCACATCTCCCGTCGAGGCGGCCGACCTCACCTACCTCGGCCTCTACGCGCTGCAGCACCGGGGGCAGGAAAGCGCCGGGATGGTGGTCTCCGACGGCAAGACCATGAGGATCCACAAGGGAATGGGCCTGGTCTCCCAAGTGTTTGACGACGATGCTTTGAAAGCCCTCCCGGGAAGGATCAGCGTCGGGCATGTACGCTATTCGACCACGGGCGCGGCCCACGTGGCCAACGCCCAGCCGCTCATGTGCCTGTCCCGCCACGGCCAAGTGGCCTTGGCGCACAACGGCAACCTGACCAACACCAACCTCCTGCGGCGCGAGCTCCTCGACGCGGGACTCGTCTTTCAGACGACCACCGACAGCGAGCTCATCTTACACCTCTTGGCCGTTCAGGCTGACGTCTCCTTTGAAGAGGCGGCCCGCCGCGCCGCGGAGAACCTGGTCGGTTCCTATGCCGTGTGCGCCATGACCAACCAGTGCCTGATCGGGATTCGAGATCCCCTGGGCATCCGGCCGCTCGCCATCGGCAGGTCGCAGGAGGCGTGGTTTTTGGCCTCGGAGTCGTGCGCCTTCGACACGGTGGGAGCGACGCTGGTGCGGGATGTGGCCCCGGGCGAGATGGTAGTCATTGACGAGCAAGGCCTGCGCTCAGTCCGCTTCGCCCAAAAGAGCCGCGAGGCTATGTGTGTCTTCGAGTACATCTATTTCGCTCGGGCTGACAGCGTCATCGATGGCCGGACCGTTCATGAAGTGCGCAAGGAGATCGGCAGGAGGCTCGCCCAGAAGATCCGGATCAAGGCGGACGTGGTCATCGCGGCGCCCGACTCGGCCTCCTCGGCGGCGTTGGGCTTTGCCGAGACCTCCGGGATCCCGTTTGACGTCGGACTCGCCAAGAACCGCTACGTGGGGCGCACCTTCATCCAGCCGACGCCGGCGATGCGCCGCATGGGCGTGCATATCAAGCTCAATCCCATCGTGGAGACGCTGCGCGGCAAGAAGGTCATCTTGGTCGACGACTCCATCGTGCGAGGAACGACGAGCAAGCGGATGATTCAGCTCCTAAAAGAGGCGGGGGCGAAGGAAGTGCACATGGTCGTCGCCTCGCCGCCCTTCTTGCACCCATGCCTCTACGGCATCGACGTTCCCAACTCGGACGAGCTGATCGCCGCGGGCAGGACCATCGACGAAGTCTGCCGCTTGATCGGCGCCGACTCCCTCACCTACCTGGATTTCGAATCGCTCTACGAGGCGATCGGCATCTCCGGAGAGCGGCTGTGCTCGGCGTGCTTTGGTGCGCCGTACCCGACGCCCGTCGAGGACGAGCTGCCGGTGACGGCGGATTTCTTGGAGGAAGAGGGGTTTAGCTGATGAGCGAAGAGATGACCTACCGGGCCGCCGGCGTCGACATCAAGGCGGGTTACGAGGCCGTGCGTCGGATCAGAGCCCACGCTCGCTCGACATTCCGTCCCGGAGTACTGGGGGAAATCGGCTCCTTCGGGGGCCTTTTCGCCCTGGACATCGCAAAGTATCGCGAACCCGTGCTGGTGTCAGGGACGGACGGCGTCGGCACCAAGCTCAAGGTGGCTTTCATGGCGGGACGCCACGACACCGTCGGCATCGACGCCGTGGCCTACTGCGTCAACGACATTCTCTGCCAGGGTGCCGAGCCCCTCTTCTTCCTCGACTACCTGGCGCTGGGTCGCCTCGATCCGGAAGTGGTGGAGGAGATCGTAAAAGGAGTGGCCGAGGGGTGCCGCCGAGCGGGGTGCGCGTTGATCGGCGGCGAGACCGCCGAGATGCCCGGATTCTACCCGCCAGGGGAGTACGACCTCGCAGGCTTTGCCGTGGGCGTCGTCGAACGTGAGCGGCTGATCGATGCAAGCCGAACGGCCCCGGGACACGTGGTGCTCGGCATCGCCTCGACGGGGCTGCAAAGCAGCGGCTTTTCCCTTGTGCGGCGGATCGTCTTTGACAAGGCCAAGCTCTCCGTGGACCACTACGTCGAAGAACTGGGGAGGAGCGTGGGGGAGGAGCTCCTTGAGCCGACGGGGATCTACGTCCCCGCAGTGCAGGCGCTCCTAAGGACGTGCGACGTGCGGGGACTTGCCAACATCTCGGGCGGGGGGCTGCCCGAAAACCTCCCGAGGGCGGTCGCGTCCGGTCTCCAAGTAGTGGTCGAGCGCGGTTCATGGCCCGTCCCGCCCGTCTTCCGCTGGCTGCAGGAGCTGGGCGGCGTCCAGGATGAAGAAATGTATCGCACCTTTAACATGGGCGTCGGCATGGCCGCCGTCCTCCCCGAGGAGGAGGTCGACAAGGCCCGAGAGGTCCTGGCGGAGCACGGTTGGGAATCGTGGCCTATCGGCCGCCTCGTCGCGGGAGGCGAGGGGGTGCGCTTTTCGTGACGGGACCGGGCATCCCGCTCTTTCGGGCGGCAAGCCATGCCGATCCGCTGCGCGTCGCGGTGCTCGTCTCCGGGCGAGGCTCCAACATGGAGGCCATCGCGAAGAGCGCCTTCCGGGGCGACATCCCGGTCCAAGTGGTGAGGGTGATCGCCGACCGGCCCGAGGCCGGCGCAATCCGGCGCGCCCAAGACCTCGGCCTCGAGGTGGAGGTGATCGATCGCCGGGCGCTGGGCCGGGAGCGCTACCATGCCGAACTCGCGGGTGCGATCGAGGCGTGCCGCGCCGAGCTCGTCGCCCTCGCGGGATACATGCGCGTCCTGCCCGTGGAGCTTGTCCGCCGCTTTGAACGGCGCATCGTCAACATCCACCCGTCGCTTCTGCCGTCCTTTCCCGGCCTTGAGCCGCACCGCCAGGCACTGGAGCACGGCGTGAAGGTGTCGGGCTGCACGGTGCACCTGGTGGATGAGGGGGTCGACACGGGGCCGATCATCTTGCAGAAGGCGGTGCCCGTCCTCGACGATGACACCCCGGAGAGCCTGGCGGCCAGGGTGCTAGAGGTGGAGCATGTGGCTTATCCCGAGGCGCTGGGGCTTGCCGCGTCGGGAAAGCTCGTTCTCGCAGGCCGCAAGGTGGTGCGCCAAGGGTAGGCGGCCGCTTCTTAAGAGTCTTTCGGAAACTGCCGAACCAGTGCAAGCGGTTTCGCGGGGCCCCATGTGGGGCATCCGGCGCGAAGGGAGCGTCTCTTCATGATATCCACGGCGTTGATCAGCGTATACGACAAGACGGGCGCCGTCGAGTTCGCAAAAGGCCTCGCCCGCCACGGCGTCCGCCTCATCTCGACGGGAAACACTTTCAAGGCGCTGCAAGAGGCCGGCGTTCCCGTGCTCTACGTGAGCGACGTGACGGGGTTTCCCGAGATCCTGGGCGGGAGGGTGAAGACGCTTCACCCCAAGATCCACGCCGGCATCCTCGCCCGCCGGGACGTCGAGGAGGATCTGCGCGCCCTCAAGGAGCTCGAGATTGCAACGATCGACCTAGTGGTGGTGAACCTTTATCCCTTTGCCCGGGCGGCTTCCCAGCCCGGTGCAAGCCATCCCGACATCCTAGAGATGATCGACATCGGCGGACCGGCGATGATCCGGGCGGCGGCCAAGAACTACCGGGATGTCCTGGTAGTCGTGAACCCTGGGCAATACGGCGAGGTGCTTCGCCGCTTGGACGAGGGCCGAGAGTTCGATCTCGACTTCCGAGAAGAGCTCGCCCTCGAGGCCTTTGCGCACACGGCGGCGTACGATTCGGCGATCGAAGCGTATTTTCGCAGCCGCCGCGCCGCACAAGGCGGGGCGAGCGGCTGGGAGGGCGCCAAGCCGTTCTTCCGCCTCGAAGCAGTGGACGGCGCTCAGCTCCGGTACGGGGAGAACCCGCACCAGAAGGCGGCCTTCTACCGCGATCCGGCCTACAAGGGCACGACGATCGCCCGTGCCCGCCAGCTGCACGGGATGGAGCTTTCCTACTGCAACATCATGGACGCCGCCGCAGCGCTAGAGATGGTCCGGGAGTTCGACCGGCCCGCAGTCGCCGCAGTCAAGCACGCCAACCCTTGCGGCCTCGCGGTCGCAGGGACGCCGGCCGAGGCATTTCAGAGAGCCCACGACGCCGACCCCGTCTCGATCTTCGGAGGCATCGTGGCGTTCAACCGCGAGGTGGACGAGGCGACGGCGCAAAAGCTTTCCCAAGTCTTTTTGCACGTCGTTCTGGCGCCGAGCTTCACCCCTGGGGCGTTGTCCATTTTGAAGCAAAAGAAGAACCTGCGCCTTCTGGAGCTTGGGCCTATCACTCCGCCTGAGCCTTACGTGCAGCTCCTTCGGATCCCGGGCGGGCTGTTGGTGCAGGAAGCGGACATCCTCGGACTTCCCGACCGGGCCAGCTGCCAAGTTGTGACCAAAAGGGCTCCAACCGAGAGCGAATGGCGCGATCTCGCCTTTGCTTGGGTGGCGGTGAAGCACGTAAAGTCCAACGCGATCGTGGTCGCCGCGGACGAGACGACCCTCGGCATCGGCGCAGGGCAGATGAACCGGATCCAGGCGGCCCGGCTCGCTCTGGAGCAGGCGGGCCAGCGCGCCCAAGGCGCGGTCTTGGCCTCGGACGCCTTCTTTCCGTTCCCCGACGTGGTCGAAGAAGCGGCGAAAGCGGGCATCACTGCCATCATTCAACCGGGCGGCGCCAAGCTCGACCAGGAGTCGATCGACAAGGCCAACGACGCGGGGATCGCGATGGTGTTTACGGGAATTCGCCATTTCCGTCATTAAAGCCCGCAGGCACGCGAGGCGGCGGGCCGGACGGTTCCGCGGGGATGCCTCCTTGCGGCCGCGAAAAGGCCTGGACGAAGAGAGCGCACGACGCACCGCCGCGGCGTAAAGCCAGCGGCGAGAGAGCGAGGAGGGGACCGCCATGAGAGTGCTGGTCGTTGGCCAAGGAGGGCGGGAGCACGCCATCGCGTGGAAGCTCGCCCAAAGCCCGAGCGTGACTCAGGTGATCTGTCAAAGCGCCAACCCGGGAATGGCCCGGGTGGCCCGCCCTACCGGAGAGCTCGAAGGCGGGATCGAGGCTATGGCCGATTGGGCCTTGGCCGAGGGAGTGGACCTGACGGTCGTCGGTCCCGAGGCGTACCTGGATCTGGGAATCGTCGACGCTTTTCAGAAACGGGGGCTGAAGATCGTCGGCCCGACGAAGCGGGCGGCGGCGATCGAAAGCGACAAGGCTTTTGCTAAGGAACTCATGGCGCGCGTCGGGATCCCGACGGCTCCCTTTACCGTCTGCACCTCGCCGGCCGAGGCCAGGGCGGCGGTGCGGCGGATGGGGGCTCCCGTCGTCGTCAAAGCGGCGGGGCTTGCGGCCGGCAAGGGCGTTACGGTGGCCAAGAGCCTGGACGAGGCGCTTCGGGCCGTCTCGCTGCTGATGGAGGAGCGAATCTTCGGCGACGCGGGAGAACGAGTGGTAGTCGAGGAGTTTCTCGCCGGTGAAGAGGCGAGCCTTCTTGCGTTTGTCGACGGCGAGCACGTTCTACCGATGGAGGCGGCGCAGGACCACAAGGCGGTCTACGACGGCGATCGCGGCCCCAACACGGGAGGCATGGGAGCCTACTCGCCGGCGCGCGTCGTCACCCCCGAGATCGCGCAGGAAGTGCGAAGAGCGATCCTCGAGCCGCTCGTTTCGGCGATGAGCCGGGAGGGGCGGATCTACAAGGGGATTCTTTACGCGGGGCTGATGATCACCGCCGAGGGGCCCAAGGTGGTGGAGTTCAACTGCCGCTTCGGCGATCCGGAGGCTCAGGCCGTGCTCCCAAGGCTCAGGAGCGACCTCCTCGAGCCGCTCCTCGCAACGGTGGAAGGCAGCCTCGACCGCGTGCAGCTCGACTGGGATCCCAGGGCATGCGTCTGCGTCGTCCTGGCGTCCAAGGGATACCCAGGCGACTACCAGACCGGATATCCCATCACGGGCATCGAGGAAGCGGAGGAGCGCGAGGGCGTCGTTGTGTTCCACGCGGCCACGCGCCTAGCCGAAGGGCGGTTGGTGACGGCCGGGGGGCGGGTGCTCTCCGTTACGGCGCTCGGAGACAGTATCGGTGAGGCCATTGCCAGGGCGTACCGCGCGGCAGACCTGATCGAGTTCGAGGGGAAATACTGCCGGAGAGACATCGGCCGGAAGGCCTTGGCCCGGGAGGCCCGCTCCGTGGGAGAAGGATTCGGGCATTCTGACGGCGAATAAAGCAAAAAAGTGGATCAGCCCAGGAAAGACCGTAAACGTGGGCACATCGTCGAGGTTTCCGCGCGGCATTAGCCGCGTGGATTTGGACGGCAGAGGGCGGGCGCAAGACGGCCGGATGCGGCGTACTCGCTCGCTTTCTGCTTTTTCCTTTAGGGTCTTCCCGTGCCGGTCTCTGGGCCATTTGCTGGCCCTTCGTCGGGAAAAGCGGAGCCCAATCGGCTGATGAGCCCGGGGTCGGGAGTGACAAACAGCGTCCGCTGGTGGTCGTAGATCACCATGCCAGGCCTTGCCCCGCGAGGCTTTCGCACGTGCCGCCGGAAGGTGTAGTCGACGGGAACGTTGGCCGAATCCCGGGCCCGGCTGTAATACGCGGCGAGCATTGCCGCTTCGACGAGCGTCTGCTCCGGCACGCTCTTTCCCCGGGTTTGGACGATGACGTGGGCTCCGGGGATCTCCTTGGTGTGAAGCCACAGGTCGTCGCCCTTGGCGATCTCCATGGTGAGGAGGTCGTTCTGGCGGTTGTTGCGGCCGACCAGGACGCGAAATCCGTCCGACGAGGTAAAAGCGAGCGGCGCGGGAGCCTCCCGGCGGGCGCTTGGCTTTCGCCGGCGTTCGTGCGTGAGGCTCTTTTCGATATATCCGCCTTTTTCGAGCTCCGCCTCGATCTCTTCGAGTTCGCTTATCGCTTCGCAAAGGAGCAGCGCTGTCTTGACGCTTTCAAGGTACTCCAGCTCGGCAAGGGATGCCTCGAGGTGCTCTTTTGCCTTCTCCATCGTCTTTTTGGCCTTCTGGTACTTGCGGTAATAGCGCTGCGCGTTGGCCGCGGGCGACTCGCGGGGATCGAGCGCGATCACCACCGGGCGCTCGCCGTCATAGAAGTTGGGAAGCTCGACGGAAGAGGTCCCAGGCGGAACCAGATGAAGATACGAGGTGAGAAGGTCGCCCGCGACGCGATACTCCTCGGCCAACTTCGCCGCTTCCACTTCCTGCCGCTGGAGCTCGCTTTTTCGAGCCACCCGGCGCAGGTGCTGATCCACCAGGGAGGAAAGGGCTTTCTTCGTCCGCTGGAAGCGCTCGGCGGCCGCCCGCCTTCGGTACGTCCAGTCGAGGAGCCGGTTCATTGAATCGAATCTCTTCGATCTCCCGGCGATCGTTTGTAAAGGAAGGATCCAAAACTCCGGCGCCTCGTCGGTTTCGATGGCGCACGGGTCGAGGGAGCCGGTTTCGACGGCCCGGACGACGCCGGAAAATGCCCTGAAAAGAGCCTCGATCTCGCCGGCGCCCAGTTGGTCGCGGCAGATGTCGGGCTCGAGGCCCGCACGGGCGACCACTTCCCGCCCGGCCAACGGGCTGAAGCCCGCAACGCGTTCGGAGAGCACCTTGGCCGGGCGGGCCCCGCTTGGGACCAGCCGGATCAGGCGGTCGAACTCCTCCGGCCCGAGCGCTGAAGGGATGAGCCGGTCTTGTGAGGGCGGCGGCGTGTACGGGCGGTTAGGAAGAACCTCCCGGTGGCGGTTGACGTCTCCCGGAACTCTTCTCATCGCATCGAGAATGGTGCCCTCCTCGTCCACCAGGACCACGTTGCTGTGGCGTCCCATCACCTCGGCGATGAGGCGGCGGCGGGTCCTGTCTCCTGCGTCGTCCAGTCCCTCGAAGATGATCTCGAGGACGCGCTCAAAAGGGGCTTGGCGCACGTCGACGACGCGGCCCGGAAGAAGGTGTTTGCGCAGGAGAAGGCAAAAGGGTGGCGGGGAGAGAGGGTTCTCGAACTCCTCCTCCGTCAGGTGCACCCTGGCGAGAACGGGGTCGATGGAGATCAAAAGGCGTAAAGTCTCGCCGGGCTGGCGCATCTGCAGGATGAGATCGTGCGGGCTGGGCTGAAAGACGCCCTGAACCCGCGCGCTTTTGAGCAATCGTCCGAGCTCTTGCGCGATGGCAGTGAAGACAAGGCCGTCGATGGGCATGTTCATTCCGCCTTTCAGACCGAAGGACGCCCCCATGAGGAAGGGCGTCGAGCATGAAGGAGTATAGCAAATCCGGCCAGCGGGGCGCAACGCGACGAAGCGCAGCGATCGTCTGGAACGGTCCCGCCTTCACGGCCGACGGGAGGCGACTGGAGATGAGGATCGGCCACGGGATGGGCCGGCTCATGCGGCCGGCTGTGGCGATGGGGCTAGCCACCGCGCTGGCGGTGGGAGTGCTCGTGGCAGCGGGTGACGTGTTCGCACAAAGAGCCGAAAGGGGCTCGCCCCGGGCCCTTGAGAGCGGCGCCGGCGACGGCGGTCTAGGCCTCGTTTACCGGTATATCACCGTTGGATGGATCGATTGGGCGGCTCTGCACCTGGCCGAGGTCACGAAAGTCCGCCAGCAGGTCGAGCCTCTCGTGCTCCTAGGCTTGGTCCAGCAGTCGCTGGGCGAGCCGGAGGAAGCGCTGGCCGCATATTTGAAAAGCGCACGAGCCGGTGGAGACGATAGGACGAAGGGGGTCGCACTCACGCTCGCGGGAAACGTCCTGCTCGAGGCGGGCCGCTGGGACGAGGCGGAGGAGCGCTATCTTGAGGCCGTCGAGCTTCTACCGCAAAATGCGCAGGCCATGTACGGCTTGGGAAGGATCGCCGAGCGGAAGGGCCGTCCGCAGGATGCCCTCCAGTGGTACGAAAAGGCCAGCGGGGTCTCGGCGGAGTGGGTCGAGCCGGTCGTGCGCGCCTCGCATCTTCGAAACACAAGAGGTGAGTTTGCGGCGGCGGTAAGGCTCCTCAAGCGGGTCGAGTCCTTGGGAACGTGGCATGCGGAGTTCCACTACCAGCTGGCACGGGGCTACGAGGGGCTGATGCGGGCCGCAGCGGCCGGCGCACTCGACCCGTCCGAAATCCAAGACCTCATGGGCTCCGACTCCGATCTTCAAGGAGCGCCGGCCCGCTTTAGGGAGCTGGCGGTCCACGCCGCCGACAGGGCTTTTCAAATCGAACCCGGGCACCAAGGGGCGGAGGACCTCCTCTCTCGCCTTTTGTCCAACTTCTGAGAGCTACCGCCGGCATGGAACGCGGCCGGCAATCATACCCATTGTTGACGTCTGATGAGGCGCGGCCGGCTCGGGCCGTCGCAGCAAATGGGGTGGATTGTCGGCATGGAGCAGCCGTGGCATGCCCTCTCCGCGCAGGAAGTCCTGGCAAGGATCGGCGTCGATCCCCACAGCGGGCTCGATCCCGAGGAAGCAAGGAGGCGACTTTCCCGCACCGGCCCGAACAAGCTGGATGAGGCGGAAGGGACGAGCCTTACCGCTTTGTTTCTCTCCCAATTCAAGGACTTCGTCGTCCTCGTCTTGATCGCGGCCGCCGGTGTCTCCTTTTTGCTGGGTGAGGAGGTCGATGCGGCGGCGATCCTCGCGATCGTCCTCCTCAACGCGCTCTTAGGATGTGTGCAAGAGTACCGTGCAGGGCGGTCGTTAGCCGTCCTCAAGGAGATGGCGGCGCCGTCCGCCACCGTTCGCCGCGGCGGTGAGGTGCGGCGTGTCGCCGCCGAGGAACTGGTGCCCGGGGACGTCGTCCTGGTGAAAGCGGGCGATCGCGTTCCTGCCGACGCCCGGCTGCTCCAAGCCACATCCCTCGAGGTCGACGAAAGCCCCCTCACGGGCGAATCGCTCCCCGCTTCCAAGGAGGCGCTGTGGCGAGGCGACCCCGATACGCCTCTCGCCGAGCGGCGTAACATGCTCTTCATGGGAACGACGGTCAGCCGGGGCCGGGGGGAGGCGGTGGTCGTCGCCACGGGTATGGCGACGGAGATCGGGGACGTCGCCGCAATGATCGAAGGGAGCGGGGAGGAGCTCACGCCCCTTCAGCGGCGGCTCGCACAGCTTGGGCGCTGGTTGGTCCTCGTGTGCCTTTCGATCGTGGCGGCCGTCTTTGTAGCCGGCGTCGCCCGGGGCGCCTCCGTCTACGAGATGTTTCTCACGGGCACAAGCCTTGCGGTGGCCGCTATTCCCGAAGGGCTTCCCGCCGTGGTCACTGTCGCCCTAGCTCTCGGGGTCCAGCGGATGATCCGCCGGCAGGCCATCGTGCGCCGCCTTCCTGCCGTGGAGACGCTAGGATGTGCCACGGTGATCTGCACGGACAAGACGGGAACCCTGACGCGAAACGAGATGACGGTGGTGAAGCTGATCCTCGCCGACCGGGAGATCGACGTCTCGGGAAGCGGGTACGACCCGGCGGGCGAATTTCGCTCTCAAGGGAGCTTGGTCGATCCCAGGGATCCTGATCTTCACTGGGCGCTTCTTGCCGGCGCGTGCTGCAACGACGCGGTGATGGAGCTGCCCGGGCGGTCCGGGAAGGCGCCCGTCCGGGAAAAGGCAGCTTTGCGCATCCTGGGAGACGCCACGGAAGCCGCGCTCCTCGTGGCTGCATACAAGGGAGGTATCGATCCGAAGGAGCTTGCGCGAAGCCATCCTAGGGTCGCGGAGATCCCCTTCGACTCTAACCGCAAGCGGATGAGCGTCGTCGTCCGGCAGTCGGGCGGGCTCACGGCTTACGTCAAGGGGGCTCCCGACGTGGTCTTGCAGCGCTGCCGCAGCGTCCGGAAGGGCGGGAACGTCGTGCCGCTCGATGCGCGCGAAAGGCAGCGCTTGCTGCGCCAAGCCGAGCGCATGGCGGAGCAGGCGCTTCGGGTCCTCGCCTTGGCGTGCCGGCCGGTCGCTCGCTCGGAGCTCACAGCCGGCGGGCCGCCGGCGTCTGACGCCCTTGAGAAGGAGCTGATCTTCCTCGGGCTTGCCTGCATGATGGACCCTCCTCGGCCCGAAGTGGCCAAGGCCATCGCCAAAGCCCGCCGGGCCGGGATCGAGACAATCATGGTGACGGGCGACCACCCGCGCACGGCGGAGGCGATCGCCCGCCAGCTGGGCTTTGAACGCTGCTCTGCCGTCAGCGGGGACGAGATCGACCGTATGGGCGACGATGAGCTGGCACGGGTCCTAGGGGAGCGCAGCGTCTATGCGCGCGTCTCACCCCGGCACAAGTTGCGCATCGTGCGGATCCTCAAGGAACGCGGTCACGTCGTGGCGATGACCGGCGACGGCGTCAACGACGCCCCGGCGGTGAGGGAGGCGGATATCGGCGTCGCCATGGGAAGAACAGGCACCGACGTGACCCGGGAGGCGGCGGCGATGGTGCTCGCCGATGACAACTACGCGACGCTGGTGGCGGCCATTCAGGAAGGCAGGGGGATCTACGACAACATCCGCAAGTTCGCCCGGTACCTCCTAGCCTGCAACACCGGGGAGGTCCTCTCGATGTTCATCGCCGCTGTCGCGGGGCTTCCGATGCCGCTGCTTCCCACCCAGATCCTTTGGGTAAACCTGGTTACCGACGGCTTGCCTGCCATCGCGCTCGGCGTCGACCCGCCGGATGCGGACGTGATGGAGAGGCCGCCCAGGGACCCGAACGAGGGCTTGTTCGCCAGGGGGCTGCACCTTAAGATCGCGGCGAGAGGCGTTTTGATCGGCCTTGCGACTGTGGCGTCGTTTCTTGTGGGGATGCACATGCCGCCGCTTGGGGCCGACCCCCTGCCGTACGCCCGGACGCTGGCCTTTACCACCCTGGTCGCGTCCCAGCTGGTCTACGTCTTCCAGTGTCGCTCGGAGCGGCGACTACTCCATGAGATGGGGCTTTGGGAGAACCCGTGGCTGTTTCTTGCCGTGACGGTTTCGGCGGGAATGCATCTTCTGGTCATCTACTCCCCGGTGCTTTCCCGGGTGTTTGAGACGGTGCGCCTGTCGGCTGCCGATTGGGCGCTGGTGATCCTTCTTTCGAGCTGGAGCCAGCTCTTGGAAAGCGGGCTCGCGAGGGCGAGGCGTGTGATCTTGAGGAGGATATCGATGGTTCGCGTCTAAACCCTCGCGCACTGAACCCGCGCATGGTGGAAGGGCGTGGAACCACACGTGCTCGTCAGCATGACCGGATATGGCAGCGGCGTGCGCTCCGACGACGAGCGGGCCGTCAAAGTAGAGGTTCGCTCCGTCAACCATCGATTTAGCGACGTCTCCTCCAAGCTTCCCAAAGGATATCAGGCCCTCGAAGAGCGGATCCGCCGGGTGGTGGCCGAGTTTGTCCAGCGTGGGCGTGTGGAAATTTTCGTCACGATAGAGGAATATCGTGCCAAGGAGAGAACGGTCAGGATAGATCCCGGGCTGCTTGAGGGTTATGCGCGAGCATACCGGGAGGCGGCCGTGCTCTTGGGCAGCGATGCCAAGCTTGAGGTGGACAAGATCCTCTCGTTCCCCGACGTCCTCGTCGTCGAGGAGACGGAGGCCGATGGGGAGGCCGTCTGGCCCCTTGTGGAAGGTGCATTGCGCGACGCCCTCACGGGCCTTGTGGAGATGCGGCGGGCCGAGGGTGAACGGCTTTTTGCCGACATCGCACATAGATTGTCAAAAATCGAACAAATTATCCAGCAGATGGCGGAACGGGCGCCGGCCGTGGTGGAGCATTACCGCACGAGGCTTTGGGAGCGGCTTAAAGAATGGCAGCCCGATCTGCCTCTCGACGAGGACAGGCTGGCTTTGGAGGTCGCCCTCTTTGCCGACCGGGCCAATATCGACGAAGAGCTGACCAGGGCGAAAAGCCACATCACCGAGTTTCTGAACGTGTGCCAGGCCGGCGGCGGCGGCCGAAAGCTCGAGTTTCTCTTGCAAGAGCTCCAGCGAGAGGTCAACACGATCGGCTCCAAGGCCCACGACACCCAGCTCTCCACGTGGGTGGTCGAAAGCAAGGCCGAGATCGAAAAAATTCGCGAACAACTCCAAAACATCGAGTGAAGTTTGGTTGCCGCCCCTTGCGGCGACTCGTAGGCAAGGAGGTGAAATGCGATGGCGTTGCCGAAGCTCACTCCGGACGAAAAGCGGAAAGCGCTCCAAAAGGCGCAGGAGATGCGCAGTCGACGGGCTCAAGTACGTGAGCAGTTGAAGAAGGGCACTCTCACGCTGAAGGAAGTCCTTGAGAGCGCCGACGACGAGGTGATCGGCAAGATGCGCGTGGCGTATCTCCTGCAGTCCTTGCCCCAAGTGGGGAAAGTGACGAGCCAGAAGATCATGCAGGAGATCGGCATTCACGAAAGCCGCCGCGTCCAAGGACTTGGAAAGAGGCAGATCGGGGCTTTGCTCGAGAGGCTGGGCTGATGCTTTCGTAGAAGTCGACGACCTGGGTCATCCATCGGGGTGACAAGCTCACGAGACAGAGGGAGACCCACCAGGGTTATGGAGATCAAGTTGGTCAACATCGGCTTTGGCAACATCGTCGCAGCCAACCGCATCGTGGCCATCGTCAGCCCCGAGTCGGCCCCGATCAAACGCATCGTCCAGGAAGCCCGCGATCGGGGTATGTTGATCGACGCAACGTATGGGCGACGCACTCGGGCTGTCGTCATATGCGACTCGGATCACGTCATCCTATCGGCCGTGCTGCCGGAGACCGTCGCCCATCGCCTTAACGTCAAAGAAGGCGGCGCCGACGGTGGCTCATGAAATGCTCCCTTCCCTTTTGGCTCTAGCTTTCGTTACGGCACACGATCCGCAGCAAGCATCGCAGGAGGGGAGACGATGAAACGTCGCGGATTTCTCGTGGTGCTGAGCGGCCCATCGGGAGCCGGAAAGAATACGTTGCTCAATGCCGTCCTGCCTAAAGTCCCAGACCTGAAATACTCAGTCAGCGCGACGACGCGGCCTCCTCGGCCGGGCGAGAGGGACGGGGTCGATTACTTCTTTCTCGACGACAGCGCGTTTGACGCGATGATCGCCCGGGGGGAGCTTCTCGAATGGGCCGAGTTTGCCGGATACCGTTACGGCACGCCGCGCCGTTTCGTCGAGGAATCCCTCGAACAAGGCTATACGGTGATCACCGATATCGATATCCAAGGCGCCCGGCAGATCAAGCAGCGGATGCCAAGCGGGGTCTTTGTGTTTTTGGTTCCGCCGTCGCTCGACGAGCTCCAAAGGCGCCTGAAAAAGCGGGGGACCGATAGCTCCGAGGCCATCGACCGACGGCTGAAAATCGCTCTTGAAGAAGTCGCGGCGATCGTGGATTATGATTATTGGATCCTCAACAGCGACCTGGAGGAGGCCTGCGAGCAGCTGGTCTCTATCATCCGGGCGGAACGGGCTCGAGTTTCCCGCACCGATTTCAGCACGCTTCCTTTCAAAGGAGGAGTAGCCGATGATGAAGCAACCTCCCTTGGAGACATTGCGCGAAAAGGTCGATAGCCGCTACAGCCTGGTGGTCTGCGCCTCAAAGCGCGCAAGGCAGCTCCTGGAGGGCGCCCCTCGGCTCGTCGAAGTCGATTCGAACAAGCCCGTCACCATCGCCCTGCAAGAGCTGGCCCAGGACAAGCTGACGTATGAGCGGACGCGCGCGGGCATCAAGTAGGAGACGGTGAATCGCTCGTGCTCGCCTCGTTGAGCAGCCCTGGAAAGGGCTGCTTCTTTGTCATAGGACCTCTTTGCGGCGTCGGGAAGGAAGAGCCGGGTTGAGCAGGGAAGCGAGCTTTCCAGCGGGGCCGGCGCGGTTTGGCGGCGCCCGCGGGAGCGGGGGGACGATCTGTGAAGTGATCGTCGACCTCCACGTCCCCGACGTGGACCGCGTGTTCCACTACGCCGTTCCCCAGGAGCTCGAAGGAAAGATCCAGCTAGGCCACCGGGTGCTAGTCCCGTTTGGTCACCGGCCGCGGGTGGAAGGATACGTCATCGGCTTTGCCGAGGCGACGGAGCACGAGAGGCTAAAGTGCGTCCTGGAGCTAGTCGATGACGAGCCGATCTTGACGCCCGCTCAGATCGATGTGGCCCGGTGGATGCGGGATCACTACCTTTGCCCGCTGGTGCAGGCGCTCCAGTGCTTCCTGCCCCCGGGTAGCCGCTTGCGCGCCCCTCGTGTCGCCCGGGCCCTAAAAAAGAAGGCGGTGCGCCTTAAAGATCCGCAAAGCGCACCCGCCCAGCGAGAAGCGCTCGCAGCCCGGGCTCCAAAGCAAGCGGAGATCGTCGCCGCGCTGATCCAGGCCGGCGGCTCCGTTTCCGTCTCCCAGCTCTTGCAGCAGACCGGGGCGAGCCGCGACGCGGTTCGCTCGCTGGTGGAGAAGGGGATCGTGGTCGAGGGCGAGGTGACGGTACGGCGAGATCCGCTGCGAGCGCGCGGCCTTGTGGCGCACCGGCCAGTGCGGGCGCTTACCAGCGACCAGGAGCGAGCCCTGTCGCACATTCTCGGGGCCATGAGAGAAGGGCGGCCGCAGAAGCTGCTTCTCCAAGGCGTCACGGGAAGCGGCAAGACGGAGGTATACCTGCGGGCCATCGCCCGGGCGGCAGAGGCCGGGAAAGGCGCGATCCTCCTGGTTCCCGAGATCGCACTGACGTCCCAAGCGATCGCCTACGTCCGCACGTACTTCGGCGAGCGGGTCGCGGTCCTGCACAGCCGGCTCTCGTTGGGTGAGCGTTACGACGAATGGCAGCGGATCTACGAGGGAGAGGTCTCTGTCGTCGTCGGCGCGCGCTCGGCGGTCTTTGCGCCCGTCAGGCGCCTTGGGTTAATCATCGTCGACGAGGAGCACGAAAGTTCCTACAAGCAAGAGGAGAGCCCTCGCTATCACGCTCGGGACGTGGCGTGGGCAAGGGCGCAGCGCGAGGGAGCGGTGCTCGTCCTGGGATCGGCGACGCCCGCGGTGGAGGTGCGGTGGGCCGCCAACGCCGGGCGGATGCCGTTGCTATCGCTTCCTCGACGGGTGCACGACCGTCCCCTTCCCGCGGTGGAGACGGTCGATATGCGCGAGGAGTTGCTCTCGGGAAACCGGTCGATGTTCAGCCGCTCGCTGGCCGACAGGCTCGAGGCGGCGCTGGCCAGGGGAGAGCAGGCGGTCCTCTTTATGAACCGGAGGGGGCTCGCATCGTTTATCTTGTGCCGGGAGTGCGGCCACGTACCCCGCTGCGCCCACTGCGAGGTGAGCTTGACGCTCCACGCCCCGGGAGTGCTTCGCTGCCACTACTGCGACGGCGCCTACGAACTTCCGGCGTCGTGTCCCCAATGCCGCGGCCCATACCTGCGCCCCTTTGGGGGCGGGACGCAGAGGATCGAACAAGAAGTGACGAGGCTGTTTCCTAAGGCGCGACCCATCAGGATGGATGTGGACACCACGGGGCGCAAAGGGGCCCACGATCGCATCGTCGAGGCCTTTGCTCAAGGGCGGTTCAACGTCTTGATCGGCACCCAGATGGTGGCGAAGGGGCTGCACTTTCCCAACGTGACGCTGGTAGGCGTCGTCTCGGCCGACACTGCGCTCAACCTGCCCGATTTCCGGGCGGCTGAGCGCACCTTTCAACTTCTGTCGCAGGTGGCTGGCCGAGCCGGTCGCGGCGAGAGAGCGGGCGAAGTGGTGATCCAGACCTACGCGCCTGACCACTACGCCGTGGTGGCGGCCGCAGCCCACGACTACGAAGGCTTTCTTCGGGAGGAGCTGGCCTACCGAAAGCGGGCGGGATACCCCCCGTTTTCGACCCTTGTCCGCTGCGTCTGGTCGGGCGAGGCGGAGGAGGAGGTGATCCGGGCGGCGCATGATGCTTGTGCCCGGGTCATTGAGGGATTTTCCCGCCTTGGGATCGAAGCGCTCGGTCCGTCGCCTGCGCCGCTGTCGCGGCTTCAAGGGCGCTTTCGCTGGCATCTCCTTCTAAAGGGCGAAGAGGAGAGTGTGATCGACGCCGCACGGCGCCTAAGAGACGAGCACGAGGCGCTGGGGCGCATGAGCGTGCGGCTATCGGTGGACGTCGATCCCGTCGATATGTTGTAGACCAATGGGAAGGAAGATCCGCGGTGGCCGTCCTCAAGCTTTGTTATCTGGGCGATCCGGTGCTGCGCATGAAGGCCAAGCCCGTGGCCAAAGTGACGAAGCGGATCGCCAAGCTCCTGAAGGATATGGAAGAGACGATGTACGCCGCCGACGGCGTGGGCCTTGCCGCACCGCAAGTAGGCGTCTCCGAAAGGCTGATCGTCGTCGACGTGGGCGACGGACCGATCCACTTGGTCAACCCTGTCCTGGAAAGCGGCGAAGGCGTCGACGTGGACCAGGAAGGATGCTTGAGCATTCCCGGAGTCTACGGGTACGTGGAGCGGTATGCCCGGGTGGTGGTGAGCGGGCTGGACGCCAAGGGCCGGCCCATCCGCGTCGAGGGGACAGGGCTTATGGCTCGGGCCCTGCAGCATGAGATCGACCACTTGGACGGCATCCTCTTTACGGACAAGGCGACGAGTCTCGTGCGCGCCGGGGAGGGGGAGAAGACGGTCGCCGCCGGCCGGGAGGGCGGCAAGGCCGCGGGAGAGCACGCACGGGAGAGCGGCGGTTCAGGCCCGGTGGGGGAGTCGTAAAATGCGGATCGTCTTTATGGGAACGCCTCGGTTTGCAGTCCCGAGTTTGAGGCGGCTTTACGAACACGGGCACGATATTGTGGCGGTGGTTACCCAGCCCGACCGGCCGCGAGGGCGGGGGCATAAGCTCGCCCCTACCGAGGTGGCGCTGGAGGCTGAGCGGCTCGGCTTGGAGGTTTACAAGCCGGAGAAAGTTTCCGCCCCCGAGCTCGTCGGCGTGCTCAAGCGGCTGTCGCCGGAGGCGGTCGTCCTCGTCGCCTTTGGCCAGCTGATCCCCAAATCCATCTTGGACCTTCCCCCTAAAGGCTGCATCAACGTGCACCCGTCGCTCCTTCCCCGCTATCGAGGAGCGTCGCCGATCCACGCACCGATCCTCGCCGGAGAACGAGAAACGGGCGTGACGACCATGCTGATGGACGAGGGGCTCGACACCGGTGACATCCTGCTGCAGGAGCGGGTGCCGATCGGCCCGGACGACAACGCTGGCGACTTGCACGATCGCTTGGCGGAGCTGGGAGCACGGCTGCTTTTGGAGACGTTAGCGCGGGCTTCCGCCGGGACTTTGGTGCGCACGCCTCAAGATCACGGGCAGGCTTCCTACGCTGGCAAAGTGCGTAAGGTGGAAGTGGATTTCGCCGGCCCGGCCGACGTCGTCGCCAGGACGATCATGGGTCTCGCACCCGTTCCCGGCGCTTACACCCACCGGATCGGGACTCGGCTCAAGTTGCACCGGGCCCGGGCGCACGGCGACCACAAGGCGTCTTGCCTTCCCGGAGAGGTGATCCGCGTGGGAGAGGACGGGATCCTCGTCGCGTGCGGCGTTGGAAGCCTCCTGGTCACGGAGGTTCAGCCTGAGGGAAGGCCGGCGATGAGGGCCGCGGACTTCGCCCGCGGATATCGGGTCGAGCCTGGGGAGCGGTGGGGCCCTTTGCTTGACATGTGAAAAGAGAGCAGGGTATTTTCAAGGTGTAGCTGGCATAAAGTAACGCCGGCGGCTTGTACCGATCGTGCCGCGCCGGCGAGGTCCGTTTGGAAAAGGGGGGCCGAAGCGTGTTTTGGGGTGGCTTCTATCTCGATCCCTACGGCATCATCTTCTTGTTGCCCGCTTTGATCCTTTCGCTTTACGCGCAGTATAAGGTGCAGTCCACCTTTAGCAAATATGTGCGCGTGCCGGCCAAAAGCGGGATGACGGGGGCCCAGGTCGCCCGGCGAATCCTCGACGACGCAGGCCTCTACGACGTTCCTGTAGAGCTCACGCCGGGGCACTTGACGGACCATTACGATCCTCGAGCCAGAGTGATGCGCCTCTCCCGCGAGGTGTACTACGGCACATCCGTCGCCTCGCTGGGCGTTGCCGCTCACGAGACGGGGCACGCTCTTCAACACAAGGAGAACTACATCCCGCTCAACGTGCGGGCGCAGCTGTTTCCTATCGCGAGCATCGGCTCGCAGATGGCGCTGCCGCTCTTTTTCCTCGGGTTGTTCTTTGGAGCGCCGGGGATCAGCGACACGCTGATGAACCTGGGAATTTGGCTTTTCGCGGCGGCCGTCGCGTTTCAGGTCGTAACGCTTCCCGTCGAGTTCAACGCGAGCTCCCGGGCGGTGAAGATGTTGGTCTCCCACGGCTATATCGACCGAGACGAGGTGCCGCGCACCCGGGCGGTCCTCAACGCGGCGGCGCTGACATACGTCGCCGCGGCGGCCGTGGCTGCTCTCCAGCTCGTCCGTCTGATCATGCTCCGCAACGCGAGGAGAGACTAAAGGTCGGTGGCGTCTCCTAGCCCTGCTCGCGCCGCTGCCCTTAAAGCTTTGGTCAGGGTGGAGGAAGACCAAGCCTATGCGCCCTTGGCCCTGGCCGGCGTCCTCTCGCGCCTTTCCTCAAAGAGAGATCGGGCCCTTGCCACGGAGCTGGTCTACGGGACGCTCCGCTGGCAGGGACGGATCGATTACTACTTGCGCCTGTTTTCGCACCGACCGCTCGAAAAGCTTTCCGCCTGGAGCCGGGGCGCCTTGCGCCTCATGGCGTACCAGGCGCTTTTCATGCCCTCAATCCCGCTTCCGGTGGCCTGCAGCGAGGCGGTCCTCCTGGTCAAGGAGCGGGAGCCGTGGGCCTCGGGGTACGTCAACGGCGTTTGCCGCGCCTTTTCCCGGGGATGGAGGGACGTCGCTCTTCCCGATGCTGCGGAGGACCCGGCTCTCCATCTGGCCGCCTTCGCCTCGCATCCGGAGTGGCTGGTGAGGCGGTGGCTTGCGGCTTGGGGGTTCGAGCGGACGCGGGCCATCTGCGAGGCGAACAATTTGCCCGCTCCGGTGACGATCCGCGTCAACGAGTCCATGACGAGCGTCGCCTCGCTCGCGTCGGAGCTGGAAGCAATAGGGGTGGAGGTCCGGCCCGGTAGGCTTTCTCCTTCGGCCCTGCGGCTTGAGCACGCGGGAGCGGTGGAGCGCTTGCCGGGATTTGAAGCCGGGCACTTTCAAGTGCAGGACGAGAGCTCGCAACTGGTCGCCTGGATCGTCGATCCCAGGCCGGGGGAGAAGATTGCCGACCTGTGTGCCGGCCCGGGTGGAAAGAGCACGCACATCGCCGAACTTCTCAAGATCCGGGCAGGAGTGGCGAAAGGTTCTTCCGTCGTCAGCTTCGAGCTCTACCCGCACAAGGCGAGACTGGTCGAGGAGAGCGCGCATCGCCTGGGGCTCGACGGGATCATCGAGACCGTGGTGGCCGACGCGCGCAAGGCGCCTTCCTCTTGGAGCGGCTTTCACCGTGTGCTCGTGGACGCCCCGTGCTCGGGCACGGGCGTCTTGCGCCGCCGGCCCGACCTGCGCTGGCAGCGCCGCCCGGCTGAGCTTTCCGCCTTGGTTGAGCTGCAGCGGGAGCTTCTTTCGGCCGCCGCCCGGATGGTGCTGCCGGGGGGAGTCCTCGTCTACAGCACGTGCTCTCTAGAGCGAGAGGAGAATTGGGAAAACGTCGAGTGGTTTCTCGCCAGCTTTCCCGATTTTGAGCCGACACCCGTCGATCCTTTCCTTCCGGAACCGGCCCGAAGCCTTCTGGCTTGTGGAGGAGCGGCGGTCGAGATCATGCCCGACTCGCATGAGACTGACGGCTTCTTCATTTTCCGAGCCGTGCGCCGGGGAGGCTGACGGCGCTCTCCGGTGAGGCTACCGGACCTCTTCTCTGAATTGCAGAATTTGACGGAAATTAAAATAAAGGGAAGTCGTGCCTGGTAACGAAGGAAAATTCTCGGTGGGGAGGAGCGTGATATGGAATCCCTCGGGAAGACGCTGGAGCGATCGGGGTGTTTAGTTGGTTCTCTAGGCGGCTTCCAGGGGGAGGGTTACGAGGAGGAAAGCGGCAGATGCCAAACCAGCTGATCCGCGTGCTCATCGCCGACAACAACCTCGAGCTTTGCCGAACGATTCAGGAGTTCTTAGACAATCAAGGGGATATGGAGGTGGTGGGCCTCGCGCACGACGGGCAGCAGGCGCTGGTCGAGATCGCCCGGGAGCGGCCCGACGTGGTGATTCTCGACATTACCATGCCCAACCTGGACGGAATGGCCGTTCTCGAGCGGATGGGCGAACTCGATCTTGAGCCGCCGCCTAAGGTGATCATCCTCACCGCTTTGGGCCGGGAGGATATCATCCAGCGCTTTACGGACTTAGGAGCGGATTACTTCATCATCAAACCCTTCGACCTTGAGCTCCTTGCCGAGCGCATCCGCCAGTTCTCCTCACCCAAAGGGGGAAGCGTCGTGCGCGAAGGAAGGAGCTCTCTCGGCGCGACCAGTTACGCCGAAGCGTCGCTCTCCGTGACGCAGCTTCTCCACGAGATGGGCGTGCCGCCCAACTTCAAAGGGTACAATTACCTCCGGGACGCGGTGTTGATGGCTCTCAGAGATCCGCAGCTTTTGGGAGGGGCGCTGACGAAGCGGGTCTATCCGCAGCTCGCGGAGAAGTATGGCTCAACGCCCGGCGGGGTGGAGGCGGCGATCCGCAACGCGGTTCTCGCCTGCTACGAAAGGGGTAATCAAGAGTTCATCCACCAGCTGTGCGGCGCCGGCAGCCGCCGGAGCTGTCCGACCAACTCGATGGTCATCGCTAAGCTCGCGGACCACATCCGCCTCCACAAGAAGGTAGGCTAGGCAGGGCTTTGGCCTCGATTATGTGCCTTCGGCGTTGCCTTGCGCGTCGGTGTACTGCTTTCCCGCACGGTGGGGCTCCATCTCCTTCAAGAGGTCTTCGAGTAGCTTGATCTGCTCTTCTTTGAGCCGCAAGATGCGAAGCACCTTCTGATGGAGCTGGGGCGTGCGAGTCTCAAGCATGAGCTCGTGGTAGTCGTGCCGCAAGAGGAGGCGCTCAAAAAGCAGGAGCTTCTCGGTCAAGTGCTGGTGCACGGCGCCGACCCCCATAACAGTCTCTTCACCCGACATGCTTATGCCGCCGCTTGATTAGGGGTCCCTCGATGGGCTACACTACGTAGTGAAAAAGAGAAGAGCCCACTGTTCCAGTGGGCTCTTCTCTGGTCGGGGCGGCCAGATTTGAACTGGCGGCCTCTGCGTCCCGAACGCAGCGCTCTAGCCAAGCTGAGCTACGCCCCGTCGGACGACACAAGGTGATTATAGCCCAAGCCTTGGGCGGTTGTCAACGAAGTCGCTGGCCTTGTTGAGCGGCACGGTCCACGGCCTCCATGGGGTTGTGGGGGAGATCTAGCTGCTCGACGGCGAAGGCGTAAAACTTCCGCAAGCTCTTGACGAGCCTGCGGCGATAGGCGGTCGACCTTGCGGTCTGCAAGAAGGCCTCAATCTCCGCGGGGCCCGAAAGGCGCAACAGGTACCGCAGGAAGCGGCTGGCATCGCCGAGGTAGTCGTTCTCCGACTTGATCCCCTGACCCAGCAGGTATTCGAGGTAGGCGGTAAGGAAATGGATCTTCGCTTCCTTGCTCATCGTGGGGAATCGCCTCCCATCGGGCGGGAAGGGTGTCGAGGATAGTCTGTCCCGGATCGCCCGCCGGCGATCTCGGGCAGGAGGGATTTGCGCTGACAACGGCACTGACGTCCACCAGGGTCAACCTAAAAGGGCTCGATCGTTCCGAGCTGGAGCGCCTCATGGAGGAGCTCGGCGAGCCGCGCTACCGGGCCGAGCAGATGATGCGCTGGATCTACCAACAAGACGCGGCGTCCATCGACGAGGTGACCAACCTCTCCAAGGCGTTGCGGCAGAGGCTTTCGCGCCTTGTCGAGATCGAGAGGTTGCAGGTGGAAACTTGCGAGCAGTCGGTCGACGGGACGCGCAAGTTTCTCTTTCGCCTGCGCGACGGGGCGACGATCGAGGCGGTTCTCATCCCTGACGGGCCGCGTCGGACGGCGTGCATCTCGTCGCAGGCCGGATGCGGCATCGGATGTCCGTTTTGCGCGACGGGCCTTGGAGGCCTTGTGCGAAACCTTCGGGCGGGAGAGATCGTCGATCAGATCCTAGCGATCCAGAGGCTGACCGGCGAGCGGGTGAGCCATGTGGTCTTCATGGGCATGGGCGAGCCGTTCGCCAATTACGCCCAGGTGATCAAAGCGGCCCGCCTCCTCTCCGACCGCTGCGGCGTGGGGCTTGGGGCCCGGCGCCTCACCATCTCCACGTCGGGAGTCGTGCCAGCCATCCGCCGCTTCTCCGAAGAGAGGGTCCAGTTTGGCCTTGCCATCTCGCTCCATGCGGCGACCGACGAGGTGAGGAATATCCTCGTGCCTTTGAACCGGAAGTACCCCATCGCAGAGCTTATGGACGCTTGCCGCGAATACGTCGCGCGCACGAATCGGAGGGTGACCTTCGAATACGTGATGATCCGGGACCTAAACGACGGGCCGGATCAGGCCGAGAGGCTCGCGGAGCTCCTTTCCGGAATGCTCTGCCACGTAAACCTCATACCCCTCAACCCTGTGCCCGAGACAGGCTTGGAGCGCTCGACGCCTGAGGCGATCCGCCGCTTCGCGGCCATCGTCAAAGGGGCGGGGATCGAGGTGACCACAAGGCGCGAGAGGGGAACCGACATCCAGGCCGCGTGCGGGCAGTTGCGGAGAAGCCGCGGGAGGTGAGGAGCGGATTGAGCATCTTCTCCTCGATCGAAGGTAGAATCGATCGGGCGCTGGCGCGCCTTTTCGGTCGCCGGGAAGACGCGGGGATTCAACCGGTGACCATCGCCCGAGAGGCGGCAAGGGCGATGGAGAGCCGGCGCCAGGTAGGGGTCGACGCGGTCTACGTGCCCAATCACTTCGAGGTGCACCTTCATCCCGGTGATCTCGCACGGATCCAGCCGGTGCAGCACACGGCGCGGCGCGACGCCGTCCGCTACGTCGTCCGCACTGCGGAGAGGAAGGGGTTCGCCTTTGCGGGCCCGGTCGAAGTGGAACTGGTGGCGGACGCTGCCCTCGAACGGGGAAGTCTCTCGGTCCGCGCCACTTTTCGGGAGGAGGTGCCTTCCTTCGACAAGCACGTGCAGACGGCGCGCTACGGAGGGCCTCTGCGATTTGATCCCGAGTCTGCGCTCGCGTCGAATCCGGACTTAGAGGAGGCTACTCGCCTCTTCGCCCTCGGCCAAGACCCGACCGGCCAAGAGGCGAACGGCTGGCTCGAGGTGCATGGCGAAGACGGAAACGTCCAACGTTTTCCTTTAGTCCCCGGCAGGGCCTACACCATCGGCCGTTCGGAGGAGAGTGACCTGCGCCTTACCGACGCCAGGGTCTCACGGCGGCACGCGCGGCTCGTCCATGAGGACGGGGCGTGGTGGATCGAGGATCTGCAAACGACCAACGGCACCCGCAAGAACGGAGCGTTCATCCGGCGCGAGCGGCTCCAGCACGGAGACGAGCTCTCGATGGGCCGGGTTGTAATGCGCTACACGGAGATGCCATCGAGGCGTTGAGCGTGGCGACTTTCATTCTCTTCGTCGGCCGGTTCCTGTTTCTAATCCTTTTGTGCTACTTCTTGTATCACCTGTACCGTGCGCTGTTGGCCTCCGTTCCAGCCCGCTCTGACGCGAGCGCAGGAGCCGACGTGATGGGGGCGGTGCGCCTGGTGAGCGCAGGCAGCGATTGCAGCGTCTGGGTAGAGGAGACGCAGGACAAAGAGCGAAGGCTTGCCAAAGGAGATGCTGTACCCTTTGAGGACCGTCTCGAAGTGGGCCGGGCGCCGGGCAACCGCGTGCGGGTGGCGGATCCGTTTGTCTCGGCGCACCACTGCATCATCGAAAGGCGCGGGAGCGAGTTCGTCCTGGAGGATTTGTCGACGAACGGCACCGCGGTCGACGGCCGCCCCGTAAGGGGTCAATGCCGGTTGCGACCGGGAGTAGTGATCCAGGTCGGCAGGACGCGGTTCCGGTTTGAAAAGAGGTGACGGCGATGCGGGTCGGCGCGGCCACCGACACCGGAAGAGTCCGCAAGGTAAACGAGGACGCCTACTGGTACGACGACCGCCTGTTGATCGTCGCCGACGGCATGGGCGGGCACGCCGCCGGAGAAGTGGCGGCCAACGTCGCCCTGAACGCGGCTCGGCAAGCCATCGCTGCGCTCGAGCCGCGCGTGCTTCCGGTGGAGGAGATGGTCAGGCAAGCCGTCGCCGCGGCCAACTTAGAAGTCTACGAGCGCTCGTTACGGGTGCCGGGCCTGCAGGGCATGGGCACCACGCTCACCCTCGTATGGATCGCCGGCGACCGGGCTGTGGTAGGCCACGTGGGTGACAGCCGCGCCTATCTGGTGACCAAGAGCGGGATGGTGCAGCTCACGCAGGATCACTCCGTCGTCGCGGAGCTGGTGAGAAGCGGCGGCTTGCAGGCGAGCGAAGCCCGGCTGCACCCGTATCGCAACGTCCTCACGCGCGCCCTCGGGGCCGCTCCCCAAGTGGAGGCGGACGTAAACAGTGTGCGCGTCGAACCGGGAGAAGCCCTTCTTTTGTGCACCGACGGGCTTACGGCGGTCCTTCAGGACGAAGAGATTCACAAGACCCTCGTCGAGATGGACGACCCGACTCGGTGCGCTCAACGGCTGGTTGACCTAGCCAACGCCCGCGGGGGCCCGGACAACATCACCGCAGTGGTCGCCTTGATGGAGGCGAGTTAAGCGTTGCGGCTCTTCGTGCTCGCGATCGCGGTGGGGAACGCGGCCCTAGTGCTCGCTCAAGGTGGGCGGGATGGGGCGTTCCATCCCGAGCACGCGGTCCTGCCCGCCGTATACACCGGTGCGTACCTCGTCCTACTGCTTTTCCTGCGCCGAAACGCCGTCCAAGGCATCGCGGATCCCATCCTCCTTTCGGCCCTCATCGCGGTGACGGGCATCGGCCTCGCGGCGCTATCTCGCATCGACGGACTGATGGCCGCGCGACAGGCGCGCTGGTTTCTCTTCGGCGTCTTTGGCTTTGCGGCGACGGCCAGTCTCCCCCTGTGGGAACACGTGAAAAGATACCGGCATCTCTGGGCCGTCGCCGGCTTTGTGTTGCTTGGGGTTACCGCCGTGCTGGGGGTGGAAGTGGGCGGAGCCCGGTCGTGGATGCAGGTCGGCAGCTTCCGCTTCCAGCCCATCGAATTGGTCAAGATCTTTCTCGTTTTTTACCTCGCAGCGTACCTGGCCGAGGCAAGGCCCTACCTGGCTGCGGTGTCTGGAAGTGGTGGCGCCTTCTATCGTGCCTACCTCGGCCCGCTCGTCGCGACAGCGGCACTTTTCGTCTTTGTCCTGGTCGCTCAAAGAGACCTGGGCGGCGCCCTGCTCCTGTTTGGACTCGTGATCGCCATGCTGTATGCGGCCACGGGGAACGCGTGGTACTTGGCGGTCGGTGGCGCCGTCGCGATCTTCGGGGCCACGGCCGCGGCCTACTTCTTCGACCACGTCCGCGTGCGCTTTCTCATCTGGCTTGACCCATGGAGCCATGCTCGGGGGTATCAGATCGTGCAGGGCCTCTTTGCACTGGCGGCGGGGGGATTCTTCGGAACCGGGTTCGGCATGGGCATGGCGGACCGCATCCCCGCGGTGGAGACGGATTTCATCCTCGCCTTGATCGCCGAGGAGTTGGGCCTTGTGGGGGCAGCGGCGCTCCTTTTTCTCCTCGCGGTGATCTGCATCCGCTCGCTGGCGCCTGCCTTCTCTTCCGACTTGGACGACGTGGAGCGTTTAGGGGCGCTGGGGTTTTCGCTCCTCATCGCGCTGCAGTCAGGCCTGATCATCGCCGGGGTGACGCGGGCACTGCCGGTGACCGGCGTGACGCTACCTTTTGTAAGCTACGGTGGAAGCTCCCTGGTCGCTTCCTTTCTGCAGGTTGGGCTGGTCTACAACAGAGTGCGGGCGCTCCATACAAGGCCGCTCGCGGCAAAGGAGGCGCGCCGGGCATGGAGCGGAGTCTAAAATGGATCCGGCGCGCGCTCGCCGCGCTCTTCGCGGGCCTTACCCTTTGGATGGCGTACTGGAGCGTCATCGCGGCGCCGCGCCTTGCGGCCCATCCGGGAAATCCTCGACTTTTCCAGGTCGAAGCGAGGATCGAGCGAGGAGGAATCTTCGCCAGAGGGGGAGAAGCGCTGAGCGTGACGCAGCGAGCTGCGACGGGAGAGCTGCGCAGCTATGCCGGATCCCGGTCGTTGGCCCATGTGGTCGGCTACAGCGATCCACGTTTCGGGAAGGCGGGCCTTGAGGCAGCGTTCAACGCGTACCTAACCGGCGCGGCTTCACGGGCGGCCGGGTGGGCGCGGTGGCTCTCGGTGGCCTTGGGGCGACCGTGGAGCGGCTGGGACGTGGTGACCACTATAGACGCGCCGCTGCAAGAGGCGGCCGCACAAGCGATGGCCGGCCGCAAGGGTGCGCTGGTGGCCATGGACCCGAGGGACGGTGCGATCCTCGCAATGGTGAGCGAACCGGCCTTCGACCCTGGACACCTCGACGCCTACCTGGATCGTGCGACCCAAACGGCCGGCGCGCCCTTCTTCAACAGGGCGACACAAGGAGAGTATCCCCCTGGTTCGGTCTTTAAACCGGTGGTGATGGCCGCGGCGCTGGAGTCGGGGACGGTCAGCGCGACGAGCCTCTTTTGGGACGTAGGCTCGATTCGCATCGGCGACAGGACGATTCGCAACGCCGGGGACGCCGCATACGGCGTGCTCGCGCTCGACGACGCCTTGGCGCTCTCCTCCAACGCCGTCTTTGCCTCGATCGCAGCCTCGCTTTCGCCAGGCAGCCTGCGCGAGTTTGCAAGCCGGCTCGGCATCGGCGAGCGCCCTCCCGTCGAGATCCCGGCCTCGAAGGGTAGGCTTCCAAGCCTCGCCGAGCTGGCCGACGCGGTTGTCCGAGCGGAGGTGGGCATCGGCCAGGGCACGCTTCTGGTCACCCCGCTCCAGATGGCGGTCGTCGCCTCGGCGGTAGCCAACGGCGGCTTTCGGGTCGAGCCGACGTTGCTTTACGGGTTGCGCCCGCCTGGAGGGAAGGAGCGGCTTGCGGCACGCCCCGCGCCGGTGCGCGCCATGACGTCCGGAACTGCTAGCGTCATTAAAGAGGCGATGGTGGAGGCGGCGCGGCGGGGTACAGCTCGGGGAGCTTCGCGGCCGCTGGCCAAGCCCGTCGCCGGAAAGACGGGGACCGCGGAGAATCCCCATGGAGAGCCGCACGCGTGGTTTATCGGCTTTTATCCCGCGGACGATCCGAGAATCGCGGTCGCGGTCATCATCGAAAACGGCGGCTACGGCAGCGCCACCGCCGTCCCGATCGCGCGCTCGCTCTTCATGGCTTGGGAAGAGACGAGCGGAAGCGTCGGGCGCTGAGCTCGTGTCAGGAGGCGCCATGAGCGTGGGCGATCCCTTGTCCGGGCACGTCCTCAACAACCGATACGAGCTGCTGGAGCCGATCGGCGCCGGCGGCATGGCCGTCGTCTACCGGGCGCGCGATGCGCTGCTTGGCAGGACCGTGGCCGTGAAAGTGCTCCGGGAACAGTTCGCCAACGACTCGGAGTTTGTGGCGCGCTTTCGCCTCGAAGCCCGGGCGGCCGCGAGCCTCTCGCATCCGAACGTCGTCAACATATACGATGTGGGCGAAGAAGGCGGCCTTCACTTCATTGTCATGGAGTGGGTGAAGGGGAGAAACCTCAAAGAGGTCATCCGTAGCCAAAAAAGACTCGGCAGCGCCGAGGCCTGCGCGATCGCCTTGCAGATCGCCAGGGCTTTGGAGGCGGCGCACCGGCAGCAACTGGTCCACCGCGACATCAAGCCGCACAACATCCTGATCACCGCTGCGGGCGAAGTGAAGGTGACCGATTTCGGCATCGCCCAGGCGGCGAGCGCGGCGTCGCTCACCCAGACCGGGACGGTGATCGGCTCCGTGCACTACTTCTCGCCCGAGCAGGCGAGGGGCGAGAGCGTCGACAGCGCCTCGGACATCTACTCGCTCGGCGTCGTTGTGTACGAGATGGTGACAGGGAGGCTCCCGTTCACGGGCGAAAACCCGGTTGCGGTTGCGCTCAAGCACCTTTCGGAGCGGCCGGTCCCTCCGAGAAAGCTTCAGCCCGACGTCGACCCCGAGCTCGAACGGATCATCCTCAAGATGCTTGCGAAGGAAAAACACGATCGCTACCGGAGCGCGGGGCAGCTGATCCGTGACCTCAAGGGAGTGGCGGCGCGCCGTGTAGGCGACGATCGGCCGGTTGCCGCGACGGTGGTCGACCCTTCCGAGCAAGCGACCCAGGTGATCGCTGCCGTCGACGAGTATGACAAGACGCTGATTCGCCGCGCTGGGGAGGATGAGGAAGCGATGCCCAAGCCGAAGCGCAAGAAGCGGGGCCGGAGGCTTTTGGTCTTTACGGCGCTCCTGGTCTCGTTTTTCGCCGGGATGATTTGGGCGGCGCAACAACTTCCCGACCTGATCTTTCCCGAAGTAGTGCGCGTCCCCGACATCGTCGGTCTTGAGCCGGCTGAGGCGAAAAACCGCCTGGACGCCGTGGGCTTAAGGCTCGCCCAAGAAGTGGCCGACGTCTATAGCCGGGACGTGGCCGCAGGTCTCATCGTCCGGCAAGATCCCGAGGCCAACCACATGGTCCGCATGGGGCGGGAAGTGAAGATCACGGTAAGCCGCGGCCCCGAATACGTCGTCGTCCCTGACGTCGTAGGACTTCCCAAGATCGAGGCGCAGCTTTTGATCACTCAGAACAAGCTTTTGCTGGGCGAAGTGCGCGAGGAGTACAACCCCAGCGTTCCGCCCAACACCGTCATCGCCCAGGATCCGCCGGGAGAGTCGCGCCTTGAAGCGGGCAAGGCGGTGGATATCGTCGTTGCCCGCGGCAGCCAGCCGCAGCAGACGGTCACGACACCCGATGTGCGTGGCCTTTCCCTGGCCGAGGCACAAGCCCGCCTCGAGGCCGCAGGACTCGTCCGGGGACAGCTCCACCCGGAGCCGCACCCTACGGCCCGGGAGGGAGAAGTGATCGATCAAAACCCAAGGCCGGGTGAGGTGGTGGAGATAGGCTATCCCTACTCGCTGGCCTACGCCGTCGTCGAATCCCAAGGGACGGGCGCGCCGGCGGGCGAGGTAGAGGATAAGAACTGGGAGAAGTCCATCTTCATCAACGTGCCAGAGGGACCACCCCAGGAGGTGGTGATTCTCGTGACCGACGACTGGGGCACCAGGGTGGTGTACCGGGAGATCGCACGAGGAGGAAGCCGCTTCTATCATACAGTGAAGATGCGGGGAGACGTAGCTAGGATCCAGGTCTGGTTTGACGGCGTGCCGCAGATGGACGATGAGCTCGCGCGGCCGGGCGCCGGAGGAGGTCGGTGATTCGAGAGCCTATGGAGAGGCTTTGGGGCCGGGTGATTCGGAGCGTCGGCGATTATCACACTGTCTTTGTGGAGTCGGGCGAGGTGTTGTGCCGCGCCCGGGGTCGGTTAAAACAGCGGGGGGCCGTCGTCACGGGCGATCTGGTCGAGATCTCATTGAGCGGCAAAGGCCAAGGCGTCATCGAAGAAGTGGCGCCCCGCTCGACCTACCTCTTTCGCCCGACGGTCGCCAACGTCGACACCGCCGTCGTAGTCATGGCATTGGCCAAGCCCGATCCCGTCTTGGAGCTCGCGGACCGGCTCTTGGCTATCGCCGAGAGGGAGAAACTGCGGGCGATCCTGGTCTTCACCAAGGCCGACTTGGTCGAGCCAAGTCAAGCCCAGAGCATAACGGCCCCTTATGTCGCGGCCGGATACCCCATCTTCGTCACCAGCGCCAAGACGTCGGACGGCATCGCTGCGCTGCGGGACGAGCTTTCTTCGCGCGTCTCGATCCTCGCGGGGCCTTCGGGGGTGGGCAAGTCCAGCTTGCTCAACGCCCTGATCCCGGGCGCCGAGCTTCAGACCGGCGAGCTCAGCGAAAAGGTGAACCGGGGCCGGCACACGACCAGGCATGTTTCGCTCCTTCGCATCGGCGAGCGCGGTTGGATCGCCGACTCTCCCGGCTTTTCTACTCTGTCCTTTGGCACCATGGATCCAAGGGCGTTGCCGGGGCTCTTCCCGGACCTCGCGGCGCTGGCCGTCGACTGCCGCTTCAACGGTTGCCTGCACCAGAGCGAGCCGGGGTGCGCGGTGAAACGCGCCGTCGAAGACGGACAGCTCGACGCCGGGAGGTACCGGAGGTATCTTAGGATTTTGCAAGAAGTGACGGAAGCCTTCGAAAGGCGGTACTGAACGTGGTCAAGATCGCACCTTCCATCCTTGCAGCCGACTTCGGCCGTCTTGCCAGTGAAGTCGAATCGGTCAAGAGCGCGGACTGGCTCCATCTCGACATCATGGACGGGCACTTCGTCCCCAACATCTCGTTTGGGCCCGGCGTTGTCGCGGCGCTGCGGAACGTCTCCTCGCTCCTTTTCGACGTCCACTTGATGGTGCTCGAGCCAGACCCCTATTTACGTGCGTTTAAAGAGGCGGGCGCCGATCGACTGACGGTGCACGTGGAAGCGTGTCGCCACCTCCACCGGACCTTGGGCACCATCCGGGACCTCGGCTTGAGAGCCGGCGTCGCCATCAACCCCGCCACCCCCGCAGCACTGGTTCAACCTGTCTTGCACATGGTCGACTTGGTTCTCGTCATGACGGTCAACCCGGGGTTCGGCGGACAGCGATTCCTGCCCGAAACCCTGGGAAAGATCGGCGAAATCCGGGAGATGGCCCAGAGGCAGGGGCTTGTGGACCTCGAGTTGGAAGTGGACGGAGGCATTGACCCGACGACGGCCAAATCCGCCGTACAGGCGGGCGCCACGGCTTTGGTGGCCGGAACGTCGCTCTTTCGAGCAGCTGATCGGGCGGCGGCGATCGAAGCCCTGCGCCGAGCCGCCGAGGGGTGAGATCTCGTCGCCGGCGTCACGCCGGTTTCGAATGCTGAGGGTAGGTAAAGCGGCCGGAATTCCGGCCGCTTCTTCGCGCACCTCGACAAAGCGCGTGTAACATTAAAGAATATTTTACTATAGGTTGAGTTGTGCTTGACTCGCCAGATTTTGTCGATTTATACTGAAGTCACCAAGAAATCCTCCGAGATCTCTGACGACCTGGGGGGAAGGGGGGAAGGTCTCGGAAAGATCTCGGAGCCGGTCAGGGGCCGGCATGCAGACCCACAGAAAGACTGAAACGTCATCATCAAAAACTACAAAAACATTCCCTCATGGGCATGGCTGGTGGCATCGTCTGGGGCATGGATGACATCCGGAAAAGACCAGGTCGCAGCGGTCCCCGGGGGGGAGGTCGCCGGCGCTAAAGCCGGCGAAAGTTGCAGGGAAAAGTCCAAAGGAAGGGGGCGGCAGCGCCTAAAGCTCGGCCGCGGGAGATTCGGCCCGCGCAGCGGAGGTGAAGCGCTGGCCGCCCTCTTCTATCGACGGAGGGGACCGATGACTCACAGCAATCTCAAGCAAGCACGACAACCGAGCGTGGCTTGGGTTTCTCGCCGGCTCTTGGCCGTCGTCGACTGGGGAGCGCCAGGCTGGGCGATGAGGATCGCGCAAAGTCTTGACGCACTGATCTCGCAAGAGGAGTCCCCGTGGATCGTAAGATGCCTTAAGCCGCGGGCGGCCAAAGCGGCGCTTCGACGCTCCTTGGGCGATGGACGGACGCAGGCGGCTTGCCTTGTGATCACGAGGGCCGATCCCGGTGAGGTCCGCCGGGCAGTTACTCACTTCGAGCCGGAGATCGCCGACCAGCGGGCCGAATTGGTCCTGGTCGACTGCCGATTGACCGACTTACCTGCTCTTTGCGAGGCTGTCCGGGCGCTTCCCCGCTGGCCCATCGCATGGCTCGGCTCCGTGGGCGACGGGTCTTGCGACGAGCTCGTCACCAAGGTAAAGGAGAGGATCCTACAGGCCAACGCCGTGATGTACGAAGCGGGCGTCTGAACTCAGATCGCCCGCTCCACCTTGCCGGACTTCAAGCACGTGGTGCACACGTAAGCACGCATGTTGCGTCCATCGCGAACGATGCGGATCTTTTGGAGGTTGGGATAGAACTTCCGCTTCGTCGCCTTGTTGGAGTGGGCGACGGTAAAGCCCGTCGTCGTCCCCTTGTCACACACGATACAGCGTCTTGCCACGGCGATTCCTCCTACCGGCGTGAGTTCGCTTTATATGGGCCATACGTCAACCGTACCGGACAATCCTTTTCATCATAACACATGATCTGGTTTGCTGTCCATGCGGGGGTGAGCCGACCCGGAGGAAAGTCTAACACAGCGCAGAATAATCCCGGGTAGTTTAACCTGCACAGAGCGACGGAGGTGCCCTGGTGGATAGGCTCACGGGCGATCTCGTCATTGCAATGGCGAAGACCGCCCTCGTTCATCTTCAAAAGAACGAAAGACGCATCAACGCCCTCAACGTCTTCCCTGTCCCCGACGGTGACACGGCCACCAACATGATCCTGACGCTGAAGGCGGCCATCGAGGCCGCGGGCGACGGTCCGAGTCTCGCCCGCGTCGTCGAGGGGATGGCCCGCGGTGCGCTGCGCGGAGCGCGGGGGAACTCGGGGACTATCGTGTCACAGCTGTTCCACGGCTTTCACTTGGCGCTGCGCACTCTGGAGAGCGCTGGTCCCATGGAGATGGCCCGTGCCTTTGCCAGCGCTTCGAGCGCGGCATACGCCGCGGTCCACGAGCCCAAGGAGGGGACAATCCTCACGGTGGGGAGGCGGTGGGCCGAGGCGGCGATCGCTGAGGCGGAGCGCGGCAGCGACTTAATCACCGTCTTCGAGCGGGCATTGGAGGCCGCGGAAGCGGCGCTGGAGGAGACCCCCTCGCTCCTCGACGTCCTGGGCGAGGCCGGAGTGGTCGACGCCGGCGGGGAGGGATTGGTCGTCGCCTTGCGGGGCGCGCTCGCAGCCTTGCGCGGTGAAGTGAGCGAACCCGAACCCGCCCCCGCATACGCCCCCTCCAACGGCCGGGCGGCGAGTGCGACGGCGTTTCCGAACGGCGACTCCCATCATCGGAACGCCATCCACCTGGCCGACATCGAGTACGCCTACTGCACCGAATTCTTGGTCCAAGGGGAGTCGCTCTCGGTTGAGGCCCTCCGGGAGGCGCTCATGCCCCTTGGAGATTCGCTCATCGTCGTGGGGGACCACCGGCTGGTCAAGGTGCACCTGCATACCAACCGGCCGGGAAGGGCCCTCGAGGTCGCATGCGATGTGGGCGAGCTGATTTCGGTCAACATCGGCAATATGAAAGAGCAGAACCGCGAGCACGTGCGGGGACAGCTCGAGCAAAATGGCAAGACGAACGCTAACGGAAAGGTCCACGCCGGCGTGGCGGTCGTCGCCGTCGCCTCGGGCAAAGGGTTTGAGGAGCTTTTTTACAGCCAAGGCGTCGCCTGCGTGGTCTCGGGCGGCCAGAGTATGAACCCGAGTGCAGGGGAGCTCGTGGACGCGATCGAGGCGACGGGGGCCAAACACGTCATTCTCCTTCCCAACAACAAGAACATCATTCTCACGGCCGAACAGGCGTCGACCCTGGCAAAGGTCGAGGTGACTGTGGTTCCCACCACCTCGGTGCCGCAGGGAGTGGCGGCCACCTTTGACTTTAACCCTGCTGCATCGCCGGACGTCATCGCGCAGAAAATGAAACGGGCCATCGCGGCGGTGCGGACGGCCGAAGTGACTCGAGCGGCACGCGACGCGAAAATTGGCGACGTTTCGGTGCGGCAGGGCGAGCTGATCGCGGTGAGCGACGGGATGCTGCTGGGCCGCGCCGACGCGGTGGAGCCGGTTCTGATCCAGGCGGTCGAGCGGCTAAGCCCCGAGATCGGATCCTTGGTGACGCTCTACTACGGCGACGAGATTGACGAACAGACGGCCGAGGCCCACCGCGCGCGCCTTGCTGAGGCGTTCCCCGGCTGTGAGGTCGAGGCATACTACGGAGGACAGCCCCTCTACCTCTACTTCATCGCCGTCGAATGAGATTTGTCGAATGGGTTTTTGTGAGAGATGCCGCGTTGAGGAGGACGGGCTGTGATTCACATTGTCACCGATTCGACGTCCGATTTGACCCCCAAGCTGCTCTCGGAGATGGGTGTCGAAGGGCGTGTGCACATCGTACCCCTTACGGTGCACTTCGGTGAGGTAGAGTACCGCGATGGAGTCGATCTTGGGCGAAAGGAGTTCTATGCAATGCTCGCGCGCGGTGACGCGATGCCGCGCACGTCCCAGCCGTCTCCCGCAGCGTTTGCCGACGTGTACCGCGAGATCTCCCGCCCCGGCGACACCATCATCTCGCTGCACATTTCCAGCAGGCTGAGCGGGACACACCAATCGGCGGCCCTCGCGGCAAGGCAATTTGACGACCGGACCATCGAGGTGGTCGACACGCGCTCCGTCGCCCTAGGGCTCGGCTTGATGGCGGCCGAGGCGGCGCAAGCGGCCGTGGCGGGGGAGGAGTCCAAACAGATTCTGGACCGCATTCGCCGGCGGATCGCGAGCGTGCGAATTCTCTTTGTGGTCGACACTTTGGAGTACCTACAGCGCAATGGCCGGATCGGGAAAGCTCAAGCGTTGGTCGGCGGCATCTTGAACGTCAAGCCTATCCTCGCCCTGGAAGACGGCATCGTCGCCCCGGTGGAGAAAGTGCGCGGCAAAGCGAAAGCCGTTGAGCGGCTGGTGGAGCGACTCATCGAAGCGGTGCCCCCCGGCAAGCTGGAAATGGGCGCAGTGATGCACGCAGCCGCGCCAGAGCAGGCGGAGGCATTGGCCGGGCGGCTTCACGAGCTCTATCGCGGCGCTCGCTTCTACGTGGAAGAGCTGGGACCCACGGTGGGGACTCACGCCGGGCCCGGAACCCTTGGTGTGGTCGCCTTTGGCCAGTGACCTGCTGGAGATTCCGGGGGTGGGAAGCGCCACCGCGGCCAAGCTCGCGCGCCTTGGAATTACGAGCCAGATCGAGCTGCTCGCTCATCTTCCCCGCCGCTACATCGACCGGAGCACCGTGGTGAGCATCAATGCAGTGCGGGACGGAAGCTTCGCGACGCTGGTCGGAGTGGTGGAGAAGACATCGTCCAGGCAGAGTCGGCGCCCCGGACTTTACATCGTCGAGGCGACGCTCCGGGACGCCACGGGCCGGATTGGCTTGGTCTGGTTCTACCGAGGCCGGCGAGGCCGTTGGGCCGCCAAGTCGCCGGTGTGCGAAAGACAGCGGATCGTCGCTTGGGGGACGGTCCGATGGACCCCGCGCGGTCCCCAGATTCAAAATCCAGGGTGGGAAGAGCTGCCGCAGGAGAGCGCCCCGGCCCAAGGTGTCGCATTCGCGCCGTCACCGGTCTACCCCGCCGGTCAAGGGCTCACTCAATCTCAGTTGAAACGGTGGATCCATTGGGTGCTGGACCACCGGCCGCCGAAAGAGACCCTTCCCGCCGAGATGCTTCGCCGCCGTGGCCTTTTGCCGCTCGCGCAGGCTTATGAGAAAATCCATCGCCCGAGCGATCTGCGTGACGTGGAGGCGGCTCGCAGGCGGTTGGCCTTTGAAGAGCTCTACGCGATGCAGCTTGAGATGGTCAAGGCGGCGAGGGCGCGCCGGGCCGCGGAAGCGCCTGTATGCCCCGTCGAGGCCCTACCGCCGTCGGATTATGCGGCGAAACTCCCTTTCGAGCTCACCGGCGCCCAGCGGCGGGCCCTCGCGAGCTGCTCGCAGATGCTGGAGCGGCCCTTTGCCACGGCGGCGTTGCTGCAAGGGGACGTCGGCTCGGGCAAGACGGTCGTGGCGGCGTACATGGCCGCCC
>NICF_comb_assmDRAFT_10000247_pt1 | contig 44711 bp, 34 predicted proteins | sample NewIslPassag4_SG_FD_11279 | JGI IMG/M metagenome (IMG submission 11279)
GTGCTGGCTCCGGCGGCGGCCGGTGCGGCGGCTTGGTCCCCATGCGCAGGCGGCCCGGGCTGCGCGCCGCCGGGACTCCCGGGCAGCCGCACAATGAAACAAGCGCCGCCGCCCGGCGCATCCTCCACCGTCACATCACCCCCGTGGGCCCGGGCGTACGTGCGCACCACGGCCAACCCCAGCCCGAGCCCCTTTTGCTCGCCGGGTTCGTTGTCCTGCAGCCGCTCAAACGGCTCAAAGATCCGCTCCCGGTGCGCGTGAGGAATTCCGGGCCCGCTGTCGCTGACGGCTACTTTTACGTCACCGCTGGCCTCCCGCCACACGCGTACGCTCACCCGCCCCGCCGGCGTGTACTTGACCGCGTTGTGCAGCAGGTTGATCAAGATTTGCTTAATCTTGGTCTCATCTCCATGGACGTACTCCACGTCGCCGGGGTCAACCACCAGGTCCAAGCCTTTGCGCTGGGCCAGCGGCCGCACGTGATCCACGGCTTGGCCCAAGAGCGCGGGCAGCGGCACAGCCGTCACATGCAGACGGTCGGTGCCCGAGGCGTTAAAGTTCAGGATGTTGTCGATAAGGGACAATAGGTGGTTGCCTGCAGCCAACACCGCGTGGATGTCCGCCCGCTGCTCGGCCGTGAGCGGCCCATCTACGCCCTCCAGCAGCAACTGCGCGTAGCCCCGCACGCTGTGCAAGGGAGTCTTGAGCTCATGGCCGATCATGGCCAGAAAGTCGGACTTGACTTTGTACGCCGTACTGAGCTCTGCGTTGACCCGCTGCAGCTCCTCGTTGCGGCGTGCGATCTCCTCCGCCATGCGGTTGAAGGCCCGGGCCAGCTCTCGGAGCTCCTGCGACCCTTGCACGGCCACCCGCGCGCCCAAATCCCCTGCCCCGAGGCGGCGGATGGACGCCATCACTCGCTCCAGCGGTTTCAGGATGGCGGAGTACAGGCCAAAAGCCAGGGCGGCGCCGATGGCCGTAAACAGCAGGGTGAGCCCCAGCATGACCGCCCAGTTCTGCCGGACCCGGTCCTGCACCACTTCCAGCGACATCCCCAGGCGCACGTAGCTCTGGCTGGGTTCGCCCGGCAACAGCCGCACCAGGTCCAGGTGCAGGTACGGGCCGGTCTGGGTTTCCCGCAAGGCCGGCAAGGATGCCGGGTCGGCCTCCACGGGGGGCAAGAGCTCCGGCGAGAGGGCCGACTCGGTCACCACCCGCCCGCCGCGCACCACCTGGGCGTAGAGGACGTCGCCGATGGTAAACCGGTGGGTGAGCATGTTGAGGCTGAGCTCCCGCTCCAGCGGGTCTGCGATGGCCATCATGCGCACCGCTTCGCCCGCGAGCTCCGCGACCAGTTGCTCACCCCTGGTGACCACCTGCTCCCGCAGGTCCGTAGTGAACCGGTACGTGGCCACCGCCGCCAGGGTCAGGGACAGGATCCCGCTGAAGACCACCATGGCCAGGATAAAGGTGAATTTCAACGGTCTTGGTTCCAGCCGTCCCCGCATGCCCGCGCCTGCTTTCCGCCGCGCCCGCTCAGGGCGGCGCGGCCCGTATTTTGCCCGTCGCCAGCCCCGCTGGCAGGGAGTTCTCCTTGTGCCCGCCCCCCCTCCTCCCGCGCCCCCGGGGATTGACCCGGTTTCCCTCCCATTTCCACCAAATCGGCACCTGGCCGGCATGTCTCTGGAATGGCTTTCCTTTGGGCTGCATTTTACACTGGAGCTACAAGGTCACGGGGTTGTGAAACCCCGCCGCCTCACACGCTCAGGCGGGCGAGAACGACGACCAGGAGGTGATGATCCCCCCAACCTGCGGCGACAGGGCAGCCTCAAGGATACTCCCCGACCCCCGGACCCCTGATCGCCGCTCCCCTTCGGCAACAACAGCGATATCCCCGCGCGCAAAGGGGCTGCCCGGTGGGGCAGCTCCTTTGCTTTCGGCACCGGACCCCTGCCGCGGGCCGGACTCCCCTGGCCGTGCTTGCCTTCTATCCCTGCACTTCCCGTGCCGCAGCCTGCGTCCCGCCGGCTCCGGGGGCAGGACCTCCGCAGGCGAAGAATAATGGAGACGTTGGGAGGCGAACGGCATGGAACATCCTCTGAACGTCGGGCCGCGCTCTGCGGCCATGCTGGCGGAGCACGCCCGGTGGGTAGCCCGCGCCAAAACGCCGCATGTGCCCGTCGTGGCCGCCCAAGGGCGCGGTGCGCTGTTGGTGGACGTAGACGGCCGGGAGTACATCGACTTCGCCGGGGGCGTCGGATCGCTCAATGTGGGCCACTGCCATCCGAAAGTGGTGGCCGCCGTGCGCGAGCAGGCGGAACGGCTGATGCACACCGACTACGCCGTGGTGCCCTACGGCAACTACATCGAAGTCTGTCGCCGCCTGTGCCGGCTGGCGCCCGGGCGCACGCCCAAGAAGGCCCTGCTTTTCACCACCGGCGCCGAAGCAGTGGAAAACGCGGTCAAGATCGCCCGCTACGCCACCGGACGGCCGGCGGTAATCGCGTTTGAAGGCGCGTTTCACGGCCGCACCTACATGGCCCTGTCCCTGACGAGCCGCGTCCACCCGTACAAGGCGGGCTTCGGCCCTTTCATGCCCGAGGTCTACCGGGTTCCCTACCCTTATCCGTACCGGGGCATTACCACCGACATGGTGATGGAGAGCCTGGAGCGCCTGTTTCACACTGGCGTGGCTCCGTCCGACGTAGCGGCCATCGTGGTGGAGCCCATCCAGGGCGAGGGCGGCTACATCGTGCCGCCCGACGACTTCCTGCCGCGCCTTAGGGAGGTGGCCGACCGGCACGGCATTGTCCTCATCGTCGATGAGATTCAAACCGGTTTCGGCCGCACGGGGCGCATGTTTGCGCTGGAGTACGTGGACGTGGAGCCCGACCTGTTGCTCGTGGGCAAGTCCCTGGGTGGGGGGCTTCCCCTCAGCGCCGTGATCGGCAAGGCGAGCCTCATGGACGAGCCGGTGCCCGGTGGCCTGGGCGGCACCTTCCCCGGCAACCCGCTGGCGTGCGCGGCGGCCCTGGCGGTGCTGGACATCTTGGAGGAAGAGAACCTGCCGGCGCGAGCCGAGGTCATCGGCCGCACCATGCTGGAGCGCATGGGCCGCTGGGTAGAGCGGTTTCCCTTCGCCGGCGAGGCCCGGGGCCGGGGTGCCATGGTGGGCCTGGAGTTGGTCAGCGACAAGCAGGGCAAGCGTCCGGCCGGAGAGCTCGCCAAGCGGGTCGTGCACAACGCCTGGGAACGCGGCCTCATCGTGCTGGTGGCCGGTTTGGAAGGCCACGTGCTGCGCTTTCCCATGCCGCTGGTGATTACCGACGAGCAACTCGCCCGCGGCTTGGACATCCTGGAGGAAAGCCTAGAGGCGGCTGCGGGGGCACTTTCCGGGTGACGGCAGCCCCGGGGTCCGGGGTGGCTCAGCGCAGGATCGAAAGCGGGGTCGCGTAGCGCGTCCGGCGGTGAGCCGGCGCGCCTTTGACCGGCCTGCGCCGTACCGGTTTCCGGGAAGGAGTTGCCGGGCGCAGGGGGCGAAATCGTTGCCCATGAGCATCACCCGTCATCGCTGGGGCCGGTACCTGGTTGCCGGTCTTGTGGCCGCGCTCGCGCTGGCCGCGATCACGGGCCTGTTGGTGCGCCGCTCGCCGCGGCCCGCCGTCCTGGAGCCCCCGGCGGTCACCGCCATTGAAGCGCAGGTGGTGCGGATCATCGACGGGGACACCATTGTCGTCCGCACCGGCGATGGGCGGGAAGAAACCGTGCGCTACATCGGCGTCGACGCGCCGGAGATCCCGTGGGACGCCGGGGACGAACGAATCTACAGCGGTCCCGGCTGGGCGGCCCGCACGGCCAACCAGCAACTGGTGGCCGGGCGCACGGTGCGGCTGGAGCTGGACGCCCAGCACCGGGACGCCTACGGCCGGTTGCTGGCGTACGTGTACGTGGGCGACGTGATGGTCAACGCGAGGCTCGTGGAGGACGGCTTGGCCGTCGCTCTCATCGTCCCGCCCAACGACGGCCGGAAGCAACTGTTCCTGGACGCCCAGCGCGCGGCGGTGCTCGCGCAGCGCGGCCTTTGGTCCCAGGCGGCGGCGCGCGCCGTGGACTGGCGGCAGGCGGGCGAGCACGTAGGCATGCCCGCCACGGTGCAAGGCGTGGTGCGGCGGGTCAATGTGGACCAAGGCAGCGGGATCATCTTCCTGCACTTTGGTTCCAATACCCGGCGGGACTTCGTCGCGCTGGTCCGCCCGCCATTCACCGCGCTTTTCCCGTCCCGGCCCCGGGATTACTACCAAGGCCGCCGGGTGCGGGTGCAGGGTGTGGTGGAAGACTTCCAGGGACAGCCGCAGATCGTGGTGCAACTGCCGGCGCAGATCGAGGTGATGGACTGATGCAGCGCCTGTTCCCGGCCGCCTCCGGCCATGTGAACCCGCTCTCTATCTACGATGAGCTGGACCTGCCGGCCGGGCGGGACGGCCGGCCCTACACAGCCGTCAACATGGTCACCACCGTCGACGGCAAGACCACCCTGGACCGCAACCGCATTCGCCAGCCCATCGGCAGCCAGTTGGACCGCACCCTCATGGCGCGCCTGCGGGCCAACTTCGACGCCGTCATCCGCGGCGCGGGCACCGTGCGAGCCCACTCGGTATACCCGGGCGTGCCGCCGGAGCTGGAGCACCGGCGCATCGCCCGGGGGCTTACCCGTCAACCCCTGGCCGTGGTCGTGACCAACTCGGGCCGCTTGCCCCTGGACGCGCCGTTCTTTCATCGCACGCCTCGCAGGCCCTTGGTCATCGTCTCCGCGGCGGCGCCTGCCGATCACGTCGCCGCCCTGCGCGAGCAAGCTGAAGTGGTAGTGATGGACCAGCATCCCCTCGATCTGGCGGCGGTTTGGCGCCTGCTTTACGAAGCGTACAACGTCCGGCGGCTGTTGTCGGAGGGCGGCGCCCACCTCAACCACGCGTGCTTGGCCAAAGGGTTGCTGGATGAGATCTTTTGGACCGTGGCGCCGCGGGTCGCCGGCAGCAGCCACGATTTGACCATGGTGGAGGGCCCGGCGGTCCTCCAGCCCTTACCCTCCCTGGAGCTCGTGTCCGCCTACTGCCACGAGCACGAATTGTTCCTGCGGTATCGCCTTATTGGCACGCTTGCCGCAGGAGGTGACGTCTCCGTTAGCGTATAGGTGCCAAAGGCGTACCGGGCACGGAACGGCGTTCTGCGCCGGACGACAGGTCGCCGCCGGCGGACCGCAAAGCCAGGGGCACGGTACGGACGCTGTACGGACGCTCTACAGACGCTGTAGAGACGGTGTACGGACGCTGTGGCAGGAGCCAGGATTTTCGCCGCCGCCCAACGGCGCATAAGCTTTGCTGGGAAAGGAGCCCACGAGGGATGACGGATTTTCTCCGCATTGATGAGCTGTTGGCGCCTGAGGAACGGGCGCTGCGGGACACGGTGCGCCAGTTTGTCGAGGAGACCATAGTGCCCCAGGCCGGCAAGCTGTGGGAGCGGGGCGAGTTTCCCAAGGAATGGCCGCGCTTGTTCGGCGACCGGGGCCTCTTGGGCGCCAATTTGCCCGAAGAGTACGGCGGCGCCGGCGTGAGCAACATCGGCTACGGCCTCATCATGCAAGAACTGGAAGCCGGCGACTCGGGCGTGCGCAGTTTTGCCTCGGTGCAGGGCGCCCTGGTGATGTACCCCATCTACAAGTTCGGCAGCGAGGACCAGCGGCGGTACTGGCTGCCCCGCCTGGCCCGGGGCGAAGCGGTGGGCTGCTTTGGCCTCACGGAAACCAGCGCCGGCTCGGATCCCGGCGCCATGCAAACCCGCGCCCGCAAGGTGGACGGCGGCTGGGTGCTCAACGGCACCAAGATGTGGATCACCAACGGCAACCTGGCGGACGTAGCCGTCATCTGGGCCAAGGACGACGACGGCGAGATCCGCGGCTTCCTGGTGGAAACCAGCACGCCCGGTTTCACGGCGGTGGAGATCAAGGAAAAGGCGTCCATGCGGCTGTCCAATACGTCGCAGCTGTTCTTGGACAACGTGCGGGTCAGCGACGACGCGCGCCTGCCCGGCGCCCAGGGCTTGCGGGCGCCCCTAGAGTGCTTGACCCAGGCCCGCTACGGGATCGCCTGGGGCGTGCTGGGCGCGGCCCGGGCCTGCTATGAGGAAGCGCTGCGCTACGCTTTGCACCGTGAGGCTTTCGGCAAGCCCATCGCGTCCCGGCAGATCATCCAAGAACGCCTCGTGGACATGCTGACGGAGCTCACCAAGGCGCAGCTTTTGGCGTTCCGTCTGGGCCAGCTCAAGGACGCGGGAAAGCTGCACTATACCCAGGTTTCCATGGCTAAGCGCAACAACGTGCGCCAGGCGCTAAAGATCGCACGCGACGCCCGCACCATCTTGGGCGCGTACGGGATCACCCTGGGGCATCAGGCCATCCGCCATGCGGCCAACTTGGAAACCGTCGATACGTACGAGGGCACCTACGACATCCATACGCTCATCCTGGGGCGGGAGATCACCGGTATGAGCGCCTTTTGAGGCGCCAGGCGGTCCCTCGGGAGCGGAAAAGACGACGTGGCGGCTTGGGGCGCCCAGAGGAGGCGCCCCTTTATTGCTGTCGCTGCCGGAGATTGAGGCGCGCCGCCTCCGCCAGTTGGAAGTGCCGCCGCGCCGCTTCCGCCGCGCGGTCGGGATCCCGGTCCTTGAGGGCTTCAAGGATTGCACGGTGTTCCGCCACGGCCGCTTTCCGGCGGTCGGGCAAGGTGAACGTCGTCGTCTGGTGGCTAAAGATCCGGTCCCGCAGCTGCCGCAGTTGCTGGGCCAGCACCCGGTTGCGGCTCGCGCTCCAGATGGCTTCGTGAAACCGGTGGTTGCTCTCCACCATGGCCGGGATGTCCTCGCGCGCCACCGCCTCTTCAAACTCCTGAGCCAATTCCTCAAAGGCGGCCAGCTCCATGTCGGTAGCAGACTGGGCCGCCAGCCGGGCCGCGAGCGCTTCCAAAACGTCGCGCACGACGCACAGATCCGCCAACTCGTCCACCGACGGCTCAGCCACCACGACGCCGCGGTATGGAATAACCTGCACGAAGCCTTCGGCTTCCAGGCGCTTCAGCGCTTCGCGCACCGGCGTGCGGCTGACGCCCGTCCGCCGCGCGAGCTCCTCTTCGGACAATCGTTCCCCGGGGCGCAGTTGGCCGAGGGCGATCCATTCGCGGACCATCTCATACACCATCGCCCCCCGGGAGAGGTTTGTGTCCTGTGCCACTGCCCTCCGCTCCCGTCCTGTCAGGATTGCCCTTGGGCGAGATCCTGCTTGTCCCTCCCTGTTCTCGGACCAAAAAACTTGGCCAAGTACGTCTCCCGCTCCGGAGCCGACGTGGCGATCTGCAGGAGCCGGTCCTCCATCTCCACGCCCGCGGACAGCGGCGTGGACAAGGCAAAACGGACGGCTTCCTTGGCGACGGCGACCGCGGTAGGCGGCAGTTCCGCCAACAGGCGCGCCACCGTCAACGCCCGCGCCAAGAGCTGTCCCTGCGGCACGATCTCCGTCACGATGTGGCAGGCCCGGGCTTCTTGCGCGGACAGGCGCTCGCCGCTCAAGATGAGCCACCGGGCCCGGATGGGGCCCAACAGCCGCGGCAACACCTGGGTCGCCCAGCCGCCCGGAATGCCGCCCCACTGCACTTCGGGCAGCCAGAACTGGGCGTTCTCTGTGGCCAGCACCGCATCGGCCAGGAAGAGGATCTCAAAACCGCCGCCGGCGGCATGGCCGTTGACGGCCATCACCAGTGGTTTGGGAAACGCGTCCAGCGCCTGCCATAACTCCACCAGCGGCCGGCGCGCCTCGTATTCCTTTCCCTTCCATTCACGGCGCTCCTTCAGGTCCGCGCCGGCGCAAAAGACGCGATCGCCGGCCCCGGTCAGCACTAGGGCCCGAACGTCCGCGGCCTCCCGCGCCCGCTCCACCGCGTCCCGCAACTCCGTCGCCGTGGCCCTATCCAGCGCGTTGGCGGCTTCGGGGCGGTTGATGCGCACCAGTACGACGGATTCTTCTTGCCACACCTGCAGCCGTTTGTATGCTGGCCATTCCATAGCAGTCTCGCCTCCTTGCCGCGCCCACCGCACCCACCGGACGGCTCCGCGGCGGCGAGGTGGCGCAGGACGCGCGGCCCGGACCGCAGGCCCTTGCCCGGTCCTCGCGCCATGGGTGAGGAATCGTCGGCTCATGTACCAATTCCTCACCGTTTGCCGGGCCACCTGCCTGCGATCCTCGCCACGGGCCGGGCGCACGGGCGTCCCCCAGGCTCGCGCCGGGAGTGCGCCTTACGCGGCACTGTCCAACGCAACGGGAGAGGCCCCCGGACGCTCCAGGGAGCGAACAAACGCCTTGACCGCCTCTACGCGGTCGGCACACAGCGACCCCCCAGCCGCCAGCACGGCGAACTTCTCCCAGAGCGCCTCGTCCGATACCGGATTGTGGTGGCTGCCCAAGGGGTGATCGGCCTCGCCGGTCCACCTGCGCCCGTCTACGGTCTCCACCGTCAGGCGAGCGGGCCAGGCCTGCGGGTAGCGGGCGTTCATCTCGTCCGTGACCCGTAGCGTCACCCGGTTGAGCAGCGACCGCACGGTGGGGTCGGCCACCAACTCAGGCGTGAACTCCTCCATGAAAGCCCGGCCCTTGATCCAGCCGATGGCCACGCAGTACGGGATGCTGAACTTGGCCTCGTAGACCGTCCGCGGGTCGGTCTTGCCGGCTACCTGCACGGCGTCGGTGTAGGTTTCCACGGTGATGCTCTTGACGGCCTCGGGAGGCGCCCCCAAGGCTCGCGCCGCCTGGATGGCCAAATCGATGGCCGTATGGGTGTGCCCACAGCAGGCGTGCAACTTGAAGTCATTCTCGACGATCTTAAAATGCTCGCCGAGGCCGTCCGTTACCTTGGACGCGTCCGCGTCCACGGCCATGGCGCGGAAGAAGCCCTGGGCGCCTTCGAGAATCCGCGTCGCGCCCGTGAAACCGTCCCGGGCCAGGTAAGCCGCCAGCAGCCCGTTGAAGGCCGCCTTGCCCGTGTGCAGCGGCTTGGACATGGCCCCGTCGGCCATAAACTCCCACAGCGCCGCCGCCTGGGTGCCCGCGCTGCCCAGGGCGTGCACGATCTGCTCTTCGTTGAGCCGCAGCAGCTTGGCCACCGCCGCCGCAGCGCCGAAGGTGCCGCAGGTGCCCGTGTTGTGCCAGAAACGGTAGTGGGAGGGGTTGACGGCTTCCGCGATGCGGATGCCCACGTCGTAGCCTACGATCACCGCCTCCAGGAACTCGCGGGCCGTGCTGCCCACATCCTCCGCCGCCGCCAAAGCCGCCGGGATAATGGGCGCTGCCGGGTGGAACGTGGACGCCCGGTGGAGGTCGTCCATCTCCACAACGTGGGCCGCGACCCCGTTCACCAGCGCCGCCCACGGCGGAGACGTGCGCCGCCAGGTTGGCAGCACCGTGGAAACCGCCGCCCCGCCCCAGCGTTCCACCACGTTGTTGGCCAGTACCACCGGCAACTCCCGCCCGCCCCGCAGCACTGATCCAGCCCAGTCCAGCACCGCCCGGTATGCGGCGTGAACCACTTGCGGCGGCACCCGCTCCAGCTTTACCCCGGTTACGTACCGCGCGATAGCCCAACTTAACCCATCAGGCATGGCAACCCCTCCCCGCGCTAGCTTGCATCTTCTCTGTTAGCATCCGCGCTGGCAAACGGTCCGTTGGATTATTTGCGACTAAAGGATTTGTGTTCTGCGTGTAGTATTTGCTTAGCATCTACACTTTTGTTTTCCTCATCTCCTTGTACAATTTTAGTTTGGTGAGGAAAAACCATGACCGTGTTAAGGGGGGGGGACGCTGGAAGCGGGGCTTCGCTCTAGCGTCCGGTGGGTGAGCACGGGCCGCCGCGGTGAAGGGTCGGCGACCAAACCAAAGCAGTGGGGTTCTCACAACATCGACGGGAGGCGTGGGCATGAAGTTGGAGCAGATTGACGGGTTTCCCTTGCAAGAACCTTACTTTGACGGCAAGACGTGGGTGTCGCCCTTCAACTTCCTCGAAGACGTCCGCCGGCAGATGCAGTTGCCCCAAAAGGTGCTCATTCACGACGTCACCTTGCGGGACGGCGAGCAGACGCCCCGCGTTTCCTTCAGCGTGGACGAAAAGATCGCCCTCGCCGTGGAGATGGACAAGATCGGGATCCCCTCGATCGAGCCGGGTCTCCCGGTGCTCCCCGAAGACCGGGAGGTCATCAGGACCTTGTCCCAGATGAAGCTCAACGCCCGCATCACTCCTTTGTGCCGTGTGAAGCAGGAGGACGTGGACGCCATCATCGCCTGCGGCGCGAACGGCATGGTGCTGGAGTTCGGAATCAACCCGTACCTGGTCAAGTACGCCTACCGGATGACGGTGGAGCAGCTCATCGAGGATATTATCCGGTTTTCCAACCAGGCCAAGAACGAGACAGGCATGTACGTGGAGTTCATGGGGTGGGACGCGTTCCGCATTCCCAGCCTCGACTACATTAAGCGCTTCTTTGGCGAGATCTTGGAGCGCGGCTCCATCGACCGCATCACGCTGGCGGACACCTTCGGCATGGCGCATCCTTTGACGATGCAGTTCATCTTTACCAAGCTCCGCGAGTGGTTCCCTGGCGTGCCCCTGGGGCTCCACATCCATAACGACTTTGGGCTCGCCACCGCCAACGCCTTGATGGCTGTGGCCTGCGGCGCGGACGAGATCCACTGCTCGTTTAACAGCCTCGGTGAGCGGGCCGGCAACGCGGCGACGGAGGAAGTGGTGGTGGCCCTGGAGCACCTGCTCAAGGTGGACACTGGCGTGCGCCTGGACGGGTTGGCCCGCGTCTCCCAGATCGTGGCTGAGGTGTCCAAGGTTCGTCCCGGCCGCAACAAGCCCATTGTGGGCGAGGGGATTTTCGAGATCGAGTCGGGCATCGTCATTCACATCCTGCGCATGTTCCAGCAAACTGACCTGGGCAAAGGTGCGCTACTGCCCTACCCCCCGGAACTGGTGGGGCGGCCCGACGTCCAATTGGTGGCTGGTAAGGGCACAGGCCGCAACTACGTAGAAATGCTGCTGGCCGAACGGGGAATCCAAGCCACCGAGGAACAGGTGGCCACCCTGGTGCGACGCATCAAGGATATGGCCATCATCCTAAAGAACGCCCTGCCGGCGGCTGTCGTGGAGGGGCTCATCGAGGAAGTGTGCGGCACGCGTGCCGAGTAGACGGGCGTCTCCGAGGCGGCCCGTTGGCGCGGCGGACCGTGACAGTCGTTCTGCGCCAGGTTGGGCGCCGACACCTGAGTTCCGGCCAACCGCCAGGGAGGTTTCACGAGATGGAAATGTTCGAGCGAGGCGGCAAGCGGATCACCCTCATCGACCTCAGCGACACGCTTGACAACTCCACCAGCGAGTTTGAGCCCAACCGGCACGACATCACGTACGTCGACCACAAAGCGGGGCTCGAGATGACAACCAAGGTGTTCCCCGCTGCCGAACCGCTCTTGCCCCGCCTCTTTCCGGAGGGTCACGCGTGGGCGGTGGAAATCGTTAATCTGTCCACCCACTCGGGCACCCACGTGGACGCCCCGTACCACTACGGCCCTACGTCCGGCGGGAAACCGGCCCGCACCATCGATCAGGTGCCGCTGCGCTGGTGCTTCGGGGACGGGGTGCTCCTGGACATGACCCACAAGCAAGCAGGCGAAGGCATCACCGCCGCCGACATCGAGGCCAAGCTCCGAGAAATCGGCTACGAGCTTAAGCCCTACGACATCGTCCTGGTGTACACCGGTGCCTCGCGGTACTTCAAGGAGAAGGGTTACGACATGCGGCACGCGGGCCTCACCCGGGACGGCACCGAGTACCTGGTGGACCGGGGCGTCAAGCTCATCGGCATTGACGCGTGGGGGCTCGACCGACCCTTTGACGTCATGTTCCGTGAGGCGGCTCAGGGGGTGGTGGGGCGGTTCTGGGAATCGCATTTCTTGGGCAAGGAAAAGGAGTACTGCCAGATCGAGAAGCTGACCAATCTCGATCAGTTGCCGCGACCGTACGGCTTCACCGTGATGGCCTTCCCGTTCAAGATTAAGGGCGCCAGCGCCGGCTGGGCGCGCGTCGTCGCCATGTTCGAGGAAGAGCTGCACTAGCCATTGCCAGCGGAGGTGAAACCCATGTCCAGGTCCACTCGCCGCGATTTTCTCAAGAAGGCCGGCATCGGCGCCGGGGTACTCTTTGTCCCCCAGTTGTCGTTGCGGGCCCGGGCCAGCACCGCGCCCATCCGCATCGGTGGCTCGTTGCCGCTGACGGGGGCCTATGCCGACACGGGCGTATGGATTGAGCGGGGCTACCGCTACTGGGCCGAAGAGGTCAACGCCTCCGGGGGCCTGTTGGGACGTCCCGTGGAGCTCATCATTTACGACGATGCCAGCCAAGTGGACCGCGGCATCAGCCTCTTGGAGCGGGCGATCACCGTCGACCGCGTCGACTTGCTACTGGGCGGCTATCCCGGTACGACAGCGGCGGCGCAGATGGCGGTGGCCGAGCGGTACCGCCGGGTGTACGTGTCTATGGGTGGGCACATGGCGTCGTTCCAGCGGGGCTTCCGCTACTCCTTTGGGGCGCCGCCCCTTATGGGCGAGTGGTGGTACGAGGGAGCGTTTCAGTGGCTGGAGAGCATGCCGCCCTCCGAACGGCCCCGCCGCGCCGCGGCCATCACCGCCAACAACGCGGTCGGCATGGCGGTACGGGGCGGTCTGGCCGACGGCCTTGGGCGCTCGGGCATAGAGCTGGTCATGGATGAACTCTACGATCTCCCCCTCGCGTCCGCTGAGCCGCTGGTGCAGCGGGCCAAGGCGCTGGGCGCGGACATGTTTATTGCAAATGGCTTCTTTGGCGACGGTGTCCAGACCATCCGCGCCATGAAGGCCTTGGATTACAATCCCAAGCTGATTCTCCAGGGCATCGGATCTCTAATCCCGGAGTGGGTCCAGGAACTGGGAGCGGACGGCAATTACGTTGTCTCGGGTACGGCGCTCCACGACAAGCTGCCCTTCAAGGGCGTGGCCGAGCTCAACCAAGTGGCCCGGGAGCGCTGGGGCTTGCGCAATGCGCCCGAATACTTCCTGTTTGGCTACGCCTGGATGCAGGCCCTGCAGCAGGGGGTCGAGGGCGCCGGTAGCCTCGACCAGGACGCCATCGCCCACTACCTCCGCACCGAGGGCATCGACAGCATCGCCGGCCGGATGGTGTTCGACGCGCGCGGCCTGCCGCCGGCCTACAGCTACACCACCCAAGTCATCAACGGCCAGGTGGAACTCATCTGGCCCTTGAGCGTCCGCACGGCCGAGCCGGTGTATCCCAAGCCGCCCTGGGGACGGTAATGCCCGGTGCTGCTGGAAGTCGTCCAGGCAGTTGTCACCGGTCTTTTGGTAGGCTTTACATTCGCGGTGCTCGCGGTCGGCTTCAGCCTCATCTGGGGAACGACGGGGGTGGTCAACATCGCGCACCCCGCCTTCGCGGTGTTGGCCGCCTTCCTCGCCCTGCTGGCGTCCCGCCGGTGGGGCATCGATCCCATCGCGACGCTGGTGGGGCTCGTGCCGCTCTTCTTTGCCCTGGGGGTCGTCCTTCATGAAGCGCTGATCAAGGTGGCGGCCAAGCGCACGCGGGAACTGGGGCTCGCCTCCATGATTTTCACCTTTGGCCTCGCATCCTTTATGGAAAACGGCATGGCCTACGTGTGGGGACCGGGGCCGCGGGTGCTTAATACCGCCTATACCGGCACCGCCGCGCAGGTGCTGGGCGTCTCCGTCCCCTTGCCGCACTTGTACGGCGCCCTCTTGGGCGTGGCGACCATCGGCGTGCTCTACGGGTTTTTGTACCACACCTTCCCGGGCAAAGCGGTGCGGGCCGTATGGCAGCAGCGAGACGGCGCCGCCCTGTGCGGAATTCCCCTGCACCGGGTGACGGCCCTCGCGTACGGCCTGTCCATCGCCTCCGCGGCCGTGGCGGGTGTCGCCATGGGCCTCATCTACAGTTTCTACCCCGCCGGATACATGGTGTGGTTAATCAATGTGTTTCTCATCGTGATCGTGGGCGGGGTGGGCAGCCTCTTGGGCGCGGCGGCGGCCGGCCTGTTGGTGGGTCTGGTGAGCAGCCTCAGCGTGCTGGTCATACCTTTTGTCTGGACCAACCTGGCGTTGTTCGCACTTCTGATCCTAGTACTTTTGATTCGGCCCAGCGGGCTTCTGAAGCGGTGATGGGGGAGAGACGGTGATTGGCCGACACGATGGGCGGTACGTTACCGGGGTGTTGGTCGCGTGTGCGTTTTTGCCGCTCCTGCGGCCGCAGGAGTACGTGTTGACCTTCCTATATAACTTGTTTTCCTATGCAGCCATGGCCAGCGCGTGGAACATCTTGGGGGGACTCGCCGGCTATCTGAGCTTCGGTCATGTAGCGTTCTTCGGATGCGGAGCCTACGTGACGGGCCTCATGCTGGTGCGCTGGGGATGGTCGCCGCTGGCCACCGCCCCGCTGGGCGGGCTGGCCGCTGCCATGCTGGCGCTCGTCGCGGGCTACCCGACGCTGCGCCTGCGCGGGCCCTATTTTACCGTCGTTACCGTGGTCATGGTCCTGGCCGTCAAGATCGTGGTGCTCAACGTGCCCTGGACCGGCGCCGCGATGGGACTGTGGATGCCGTTTCCGCCATGGGACCCGTTTGTGAGCCGTGTCATCTTCTATGAGGCAGTGCTGGTCATTCTCCTGGCCACGCTCCTTGGGGTGCGGTGGGTGCTGCACAGCAAGTTTGGCTTTGGCCTACGCACCATCCGGGAGGACGAAGATGCAGCGGCGGCCATTGGTGTGCCAGCGTTTCGCCTGAAGCTGGGCGCCTTGCTCTTGAGTGCGTTCGTGTGCGGGATGGTGGGCGCGGTCCACGGCCACGACCGCAGCTACCTGCACCCTGACTTCATGTTCGACCTGCACCCCTCCATCATGATAGTGCTCATGGCCCTCTTCGGCGGCCGTGACCACTGGCTCGGCCCACTCATCGGCGCCGTGGCAGTCATGATCGCGGATGAGCTCCTGACGGTGTACGTAGGCACCGAGGCGGCCCGCATGCTCTTTGGTCTGCTGCTCATCGTCGTCATCGTGTTTCTGCCCGCAGGAGTGATCAGCTTGCGCGTGCGCAGGCAACCGAAGCCCGTGCCGGCTGGGAGAGGGTTGATGATGCCATGAACCGCACTGGCATCTCCACGGTGCCGGTTCCCCATTCGGGAGAGCGCCCGTCTCAGTCCGTGCCTGCCCTGGGAGCGACGCCGCGGGCAGCGGGCTGCGCCACACCGCCGGCGCTGGCCATCACAGGCGTTAGCAAGGCTTTTGGTGGGCTGCAGGCGCTGTCCAACGTGAGCTTTCGCGTGGAACCGGGGGAGATCGTAGGCCTGATTGGGCCCAACGGCTCGGGCAAGACGACCCTCTTCAACATTATCTCAGGGTTGTTGCGGCCCGACGCCGGTTCGGTGCGGCTAGGAGCGACGGAGTTGACCCGGCTGGCCCCCCACGAGGTGGCGCGCGTTGGGATCGGGCGCACTTTTCAGATTGTCCGGCCGTTCCAGGGACTCAGCGTGCTGGACAACGTGGCCGCGGCCATCCTCTACGGAACCGGGCAACAAGACGTGCGGGCCGCCAGGCGGCAGGCGCATGAGATCTTAGCCTTTGTGGGCCTGGCCCACCAGCAAGCGCTGCCCGCAACCCAGCTGACGCTGTCCCAGAAAAAGCGGCTGGAGGTGGCCAAGGCGTTGGGCACCAACCCGCGCGTCCTCCTCTTGGATGAAGTGTTCGCCGGCTTGCACCCGCGGGAGTTGGATGAGGCCATAGCACTCGTTTTCCGGCTGCGGGAGCAGTTCTCCCTTTCTATCCTGCTGGTGGAACACGTGATGCGCGCCGTAATGCAAACATGTCAGCGCATCGTGGTGCTGAGCTATGGGCAGAAAATCGCCGAGGGGACACCGCGGGAGATCGCCTCCCACCCACAGGTGCTCCAGGTTTACCTAGGAGTGGACACCCATGCTCACGGTCACTGAACTGCAATCAGGCTATGGCGAGGTGCCTGTATTGCACGGCGTTTCCCTTACCGTGGAGCGGGGCGAGCTAGTGAGCCTGGTGGGTCCCAACGGCGCGGGTAAATCCACGCTGCTACGAACCATCAGCGGGCTGATCCGTCCGTGGGGCGGCACCGTCACGTTTATGGGCGAACGCATTGACGGACGCGAGGCGCCTGACATCTGCCGCCTCGGCTTGGTGCATGTCCCGGAAGGAAGGGCCCTGTTCCCACATATGACGGTGCAGGAGAACCTGGAGTTGGGAGCCTACCTACCCGCTGCGCGGCGAGAAATGAACGCCACCATGGAGCTGGTCTTTGAGCGCTTTCCCATCTTGAAGCAGCGCCGGCGGCAGTACGCCGGCACCCTGTCCGGTGGGGAGCAGCAGATGCTGGCCATCGGGCGTGGGTTGATGGCCAAGCCCAAGATGATGATGCTAGACGAGCCCACCCTGGGCGTCGCGCCGCGCCTGGCCCAGGAGATCCTCAACGAATTGCACCGGCTGGCCCAGGATGGGCTGACGCTGCTCGTGGTGACCCAGGAGGTGGTACAGTCGCTCCGGCTGGCCCACCGCGCCTACATCCTCGAGAACGGGCGGGTTGTTCTGACCGGCACCGGTCAGGAGCTATTGGCGAACCCCCAGGTGGCTGCCGCGTACTTGGGTATCCAGGCAACGGGACCGTAGTCCGGTGCGCCCCGTTTCTGTCAAGCGTGGCGCTCTTTGCGCCACAGCATCATGCGGATGGCCTCGGCCTTGCGGAAGTGCTCTTGCGCCAAGCGCTCCGCCGTGTCGGCGTCGCCCGCCGCGATGGCGTCCAACAGCGCCCGGTGCTCCCTGTGGGCCTCGTCTCTGCGTCCGGGATAAAACAGGGTGCTGTCCTGAATGCGCACGATGATCTGGCGCAACTGACGCAGCTGTTGCGCCAGGTAACGGTTGCGGCTGGCCACCCAGATGGTTTCGTGAAACTGGAAGTTGAGCTCCAGTAGATCTGCCGTGCGATTTTCCGCGAGGGCACGCGCCTCGTCCGCCAGGAGTTTCTCCAGTGTATACAACTCCACCCGTGAGATGGAGCGGGCGGCCAGGCGTGCGGCGAGGCCTTCCAGGACATCCCGTACGGTGCACAGCTCCGCCAGCTCTTCACCGCTGGGATCGCGGACCACAGCCCCCCGATGGGGGGTGATTTCCACCAGGCCCTCGGCGTGCAGGCGCTTTAGCGCCTCCCGGACCGGCGTGCGGCTCACCTGCAGCCGGTGAGCGATGCGTTCCTCGGAGAGCCGCTCCCCGGGGCGTACCCGGCTGTTTAAGATGTCGTCCCGGAGGACGGTGTACACCAGATCGGCCCTGGATGAAGCGGATAAGGTTCGGGCGGCGTTTCCGTTGAACAGCGCGACCACTCCTCTGCCGGCGAACTGTTCCGGGGCGTCTGCGAGTAACATGGGGGTACCTAGGTTGGGGTACCGGGGCGGTAAGCTCCCGGAACGCGCGCCAAACCTCGACAAAATGTCGTCATTGCAGATTTCGGACCGCAGGCGTCCATTTCCTGTGACCAACGAAAGGTTGCGCCGTTGGATGGGGGATTTCTACTCGGTTGGCCTGGCGGCTGTCGCCGGGTTGCCGGGTGTTGCAGGGGTTTGGTGCAAGTCCTGGGGGAAGCGGAACCCGTCCGCCAACCCGTCACGCGCCCGCTTCCAGGCGGCCGCCCAACAGCTCGGGGTACAGGCGCCGGTACAACCCCGGCTTTTGGCTGAGCTCCTCGTGGGTGCCCTGCTGGACAATGCGGCCCCGGTCCAACACGATGATGCGGTCAGCCAGGCGAACGGTGGACGCGCGATGGGCGATGAGGATGACGGTACGGCCCTGTCGGATGCGCTGCAGGGCGGAATGGATCGCGGCTTCCGATTCGCTGTCCAACGCCGACGTAGCCTCATCCAGGATGAGGATGCGGGGGTCCGCCAGCAAAGCCCGGGCGATGGCGACGCGCTGGCGCTGCCCGCCCGACAAGTTGGCGCCCCGCTCACCGGCAACCGTGTCGTAGCCGCGGGGTAGGCGGGTGATGAACTCGTGGGCATGGGCCAGCTCTGCCGCGCGGCGGATCTCCTCCCGGTCGGCGTCCGGGCGGCTGACGGCGATGTTCTCGGCGATACTGATGCCAAACAGCACCGGGTCCTGGGGCACAAGCCCAATCTGGCGCCGCAAGGAGCGCGGGTCGACCATCCGCAGGTCGTAGCCGTCTACATGCACTGACCCTTCCGTCGGGTCGTAGAAACGGGCGATCAGGTTAACCAGCGTGCTCTTGCCGGCGCCGCTGGGCCCCACCAGGGCGACGGTCTCGCCGGGTTCGATGACAAAGTTGATGTCGTGCAGCACCGGCGTCCCCGGCTCGTACGCAAAGAAAACCCGTTTGAATTCCACCCGCCCGGCCAGGCGCGGCAAGTCGACCAGCCCGCCGGAGTACTGCGGCTCCGGCTCCACCGCCAGCAAGCCTCCGATGCGGTCTCCCGCGGCCGCCGCCTGCTGGATGAGGGAGTAATGGCGGCTGAGCGCGCTAATGGGCTGGGACAGCATGGTCAAGTAGGCCAGGAAGGACATGAGTTCGCCCACGGTTAGCCGACCCGCGAGCACTTCTCGCCCGCCCGCCCACAGCACCACCACGACACCCGTCACCATGATCAGTTCCACCACGGGCTTGAGCGTGGCGCTGGCCTGGACCGACTTCATGCTGGCCGCGAAGTTGCGCTCGTTGGCCTCGCGGAACCGCTTGCGGGAAAACCCTTCCATCGTGAAGGCCTTGACGACGCGGATCGCGCCGATGGTTTCCCCAAGGAGGGCCGCCATGTCGCCCACCCGCTCGTGCATGCGGGCGCTGAAGGCACGGATGCGGCTGCCGTACCGGTTAATCGCCAGCGTCGCCAGGGGCAGCACGACCAACGAAATGAGGGCCAGCTGCCACTGCAGCCAGAAAATGGCCACCAACACCCCGACAAGGAAGAGCGAGTAATGCACGACCTCGCCCAGGCTGATGGAAACCGCCTGCTGCACCGCGGCCATGTCGTTGGTCATGCGGGAGATGAGCTCCCCGCTGCGCCGGCGCGCGTAAAAGTCGAGGGGCAGTTTCAACAGGTGATCGTACAGGCGGGCACGAAGGTCGGTGATGATGCGCTGGCCGACGAAGTGCAGCGAGTACTCCTGCGCATAAGCGATGACGCCTTTGAAGAAGATGAGCACCACCGCGCCCAACGACACGAAGGCCAAAAGGCGCGGATCCTTCCCCTCCAAAAGGACATGGTCCACCACGCCCTTGCCCAAGAGGATGGGGATCGCCAGCGCTATGACGGCCTGCAAGGCTACCAAAAACAAAGCAAAGGCCAGCCGGCCTTTGTACGGCCTCACCCATTGGGCAATTACACTCACACGCTGCAAGGGAATCCTCCCGCCTGTTTGCCGCTGGCGCGACAAACCGCCCGCCCCTGTCGCGGGCCGGGTCAAAATCATTGTAATGTCCGGTTTCGAAAGGTGTCAACGAAGTGCCCTTTCCTCGCCTCCCAGGCGGAACCACCCGGATTTTTGCGCCGGATTCATGATATGCCGCGCCTAGTGGGCCGTGCACGAAAAAATGGCGAGCGGGCCACATCCCCCTGGCGCCGCCCGCCTCCTCGTCTGTTCCGTTAGACTCGCATCGTAAAGGGATCGCCCACGCCCCGGCCCATGTGGAACATGATGTTCTTGACCTGCGTGTACTCGTACAGCGCCTCCACCCCGCGCTCCCGCCCGTACCCGCTCTGCTTAAAGCCGCCGAACGGCGCCGCGTAGTTGCTCACCCGGTATGTGTTCACCCACACCGTCCCTACCCGCAGCCCGCGCGCCATCCGGTAAGCCCGCCGCATGTCCTCGGTCCACACGCCCGCCGCCAGACCGTACTCGCTGTCGTTGGCAATGGCCAGCGCCTCTTCTTCGTCCCGGAACCGGATCACCGACAGCACCGGCCCGAAGATCTCCTGCCGAGCCACCCGCATGTCGTTGGTCACGTCCACCAGCACCGTGGGCGCATAGAAGTACCCTCGCGGCGCCTCCGGCAGCTGCACAGGGTGCCCCCCGACGAGCACCCGCGCCCCTTCTTCCACCGCCGCCCGCACCATGCCGTCAACCCGCGCCAGCTGGTCCGCCGTCGCCAAGGGCCCCATCTCGGTCTCCGGTTTCGACGGATCCCCCAGCCGGATGCGTTCCACCATGGGCTTGAGCGCCTCGAGAAACCGGTCGTAAATCTCCTCATGCAACAAAAGCCGTGAACCCGCAATGCACGTTTGCCCCGTGGCCGCAAATATCCCGGCCACGGCGCCGGGCACCGCCGCTTCCAGGTCCGCGTCCGCAAATACGATGTTGGCCGATTTCCCGCCCAGCTCGTAAACGCCGTCCACGATGTTCTCGGCCGCCGCACGGGCCACCCGGCGACCGGTTTCCACGCCGCCCGTTACGGACACCTTGTTCACCAGGGGGTGCGACACCAGCGCCTGCCCCGTCGTCGCCCCAAGACCCGTCACCACGTTGACCACGCCCGGCGGAAAGCCCGCCTCCTCCACCAGGCGCGCAAACTCCAACGTCGTGACCGAGGCGTGCTCGGATGGCTTAATGACCACGGTGTTGCCGGTAGCCAGGGCCGGAGCCAGCTTGCTGGCCACAAACTGCAGCGGCGAGTTCCACGCCGTGATGGCCGCCACCACCCCCACCGGCTCCCGCAGCACCACGTCAAAGATTTCCTCTCGCTCCAAGGGGATGACCCGGCCCATGATCTTGTCGGCCCACCCGGCGAAATGGACGAAGGCGCGAGCGACGGCGCGTACTTGCGCCGAGGTCTCCCGGATGACTTTGCCGTTATCCCGGGTTTCAAGCTGCGCCAGCCGCTCGGCGTCCCGCTCGACGAGGGACGCGAGGCGCCTCAAGAGCTCGCCGCGGCGGTAGCCATTCATGCGCGGCCATGGCCCTTCGGCAAAGGCGCGGGCCGCGGCGCGCACGGCGGCGTCCACATCCGCCGGTGAGGCGTGGGGAATGCGGGCCCATTCTTCGCCCGTGTATGGGTTGACGGTGGGCAGCGTCAGCCCGTCCTCCGCGTCGCGCCAGGTTCCATCGATGAACAACTGGTATTGGGGCTGTGGAGGTCGAGACAAGCGGAATCCCTCCTGTGGACATCACCCGCCGGGGATAACGCCGCTCTGCCTGCTATATCCGCGCCGGGCAACCCAGCTCCTCGGCCACCGCGTTCAGGCTGTTAACGACGTACGCGGGCAATGGGATGCCGTTCCGCCGGCGCTCCTCCGCCGTACGGTGCTCCAACTCGCCCGGCAGCACCAGTTCCACGGATTCATCAGACTTGGCCGAAGACTTGTACCGGGCGGCATGCTCTTCCAATCGCGCAGCATACACCTCGGGTTCCAAAAAGGCATCGATTCGCAGCGCCGCGACCATCAGGCACACACCTTGCGGGCGTTCGGACGCGTCCAGGGGCACCACGTCGCACGCGAAGTTGCCTTCGCTGAGGCCCGCCGCCAGCCAGTCGATGATGAGACTCATACCCACGCCTTTGTGACCACCGATGGGCATCAGGAGCCCCTTTAGGGCCTCCTGCGGGTCCAGTGTGGGACGTCCCTCGCGATCCAGGCCCCAGCCCGGCGGCAGCTGTTCCCCGCGGGCGGCCAGTTGCCGGATCTTGCCCGCCGCCACCACGCTTAGGGCCATGTCCACCACCAACGGGAACCCTGGTCGGAAGGGCACCGCCACGGACCAGGGGTTGTTGCCCAAAAGCGGCGTCTTGCCGCCCCACGGCGCGATGCGGGGCGACGCCGTGGCGGCTGCGAATCCGATGAAGCCTTCCCGCGCCGCCATCATGCTGTAGTAGGCGGCAGCTCCGAAGTGGTTGGTGTGGCGAGCCGTAACAAAGCCGACCCCGGTTTGCCTGGCCTTCTCCATAGCCAATCGCATGGCGTGCACCCCGACCACCTGACCAGGGCGGTGGCCGCCGTCGAGCACCGCGACGGCCGCCTGCTCCCGCACCACCCGGATGGGTTCCATGGTGATCCGGCTGAAGCGGCGCACGTACTGGGGCAGGCGCATGACGCCATGGCTGTCAACGCCCCGCAGGTTGGCCTCCACCAGGGTGTTGGCCAGTATCGCGCTTTCGTCCTCCGGCAAGCCCGCAGCCAAAAGCAGCTCACGGGCAAATGCTTCCAGAACAGGAGCGGCAACGATAGTCTTTTGGTCCGCTGGGACGGCTGACATGGGTGTCCCTCCGTTTCGATGCACAGAATCGCGCTGATTGGCGGGGCTCCGGACGCGCGCACCGGCCCCGCCGGTCTTTCGCAAACGTTTCCGTACCGCTACACCTTGTCAAGGCGCCCGTGCAGATGAGCGACTTGTGCCAAACCGGCTCGTCGACTACCCAGGGGTTGTTGATCAGGATCGTCCCTGCCGCCGACGGGTCGACTGCCCCGGCAGAAGCGGCGCCGGACCTCTCCGTCCAAGCATCCCGGCATTGCATACAATTGCATGTAGTAGACGGTTTTCTTGGGCTTCGGCAGAGAAAGCAAAAATCCTGCCGCGCCGCCTGTTCTTGTGTCTTCGTCCGGCACCCTCTGCGGGTGGGCATCCTGCCGCGGCAAAGACAACGTGGGCTCGGACCGCCATCGGCAGTCCGAGCCCACCCACTACGTCGCCTGGTCTTCCGGCCCGCCTAGATTTCCTTCCCGGCCACAAGCCGCCCCGCGGTCCGCCCCGCCGTGCGGCCCATGACGGCACCCGTGGTCAGCCCCGCGCCGCCGGGATAGTTGTTGTAGAAGATGCCGCCCACCAGCTCGCCGGCCGCATACAGGCCCGGGATGGGCTCGCCTTCTTCGTTGAGCACCTGCGCCTTGGTGTTGACCTTGAGGCCGCCGAAGGTGAAGGTCACGCCGCAGGTGACCGCAAAGCCCACGAAGGGCGGCGTGTCGATCTTCTGCGCCCAGTTGGACTTGGGCGGCGTAATGCCCCGGGTGCGCCGGCCGTCCTTGATGCTGGGGTTGAAGGGCACGCTCTCGTCGATGGACTCGTTGAACCGGCGCACGGTTTCCACAAAGCCCTCGACGTTGATCTCCAGCTTCTGGGCCAGCTCCTCCAGGGTGTTGGCCTCCGCCTTGGTCACCTGCGGGATGCGGTACTCCTCCCGCAGCATGTGGATGACCTTTTGGTCGAAGATCTGGAAGGCGATGCGGCCAGGCTGCTTGAGGATCTCGGCGCCGTAACGGGCGTAGGTGTAGTTGCGGAAGTCGTAGCCCTCATCCAGGAACCGCTGCCCGTCCCGGTTCACCACGATGCCCAAGGGGTAGGAGTGCTTCTGGAACAGCTCGCCGATCTTAGGGTCGCCCCAGGGCGGCGCGTTGTAGTCCCACGCTACCGCGTGCGCACCGCTCCAGTGGCCGTAGGGCATGGCGCCCACCTTGAGGGCCATGAGGATGCCGTCGCCCGTGTTGTACGGTGTGCCGCGCACCTTGGCCAGATCCCAGTTGGGACCGAGGTACTGCGCCCGCATCTGCGCGTTGGCTTCGAAACCGCCGCACGCCAGGATCACATGGGGCGCCCGCAGCTCCAGCCACTGGCCCTTGTGGCGCACCCGTACGCCGGCCACGCGCTCACCGTCCATGATGAGCTCCTTGGCCGTGGCCTCGGTCAAGAACTGCACGCCCTGCCGCTCCGCCGACGCCCACAGGTTCTCGATCAGGCCCTTGCCGCCGCCGACAGTGCCCGCGATGGCCCCACCCCAGAAGCGGTAGCGCTCGCCCACCTTGAAAGCCTGCCGCCCGAACTGCAGGTTGAAGCGCACCCCGTTCTGCTGCATCCACTTCACGGTGGGGAACGCCTCGCGGACGATGTAGTCCACCAGGTCCGGGTCGCTCTGCCACTCGCTCAGGCGCATGATGTCCGTGTAGAAGTCGTCCTCGGTGTACTGCCCGATCTCAATGGACGCTTCCTCGGCCTCGGACATGTCTGGAATGATGGCCTTGATGTCCTCGATGCCCCGGTACGGAAACCGCATCAAGCCGCCGGTGAACATCGAGTTGCCGCCCCGGTACGCCTCGGGGGCCCGCTCCAGCACCAGCACGCGCTCGGCGCCTTCCTGCCGGGCCGCGATGGCCGCGCACAAGGCGGCGTTGCCCGCTCCGACGACGATGACATCGTAAACGTTGGACAAGCGTTCCACCTCCGGAAAAAAATAGCTGTGATGCGCTGTACCGCCAAATCACACTGTATACTGAGGTATACGGCAAAGACAGCAAACTACCTTCTGACCCGCTGCAGCTTCCGCGCGTTTTCCGCGGAAACCGGGCTGCCCCCCCTCCCGCCGCGGTCCGGCGCTGGCTAGAGTCGAGGCACTATGGTTCGTCGCGCCCCGGTGTCGTTCCTTGCCCGTCCAATCGCGGGTTCGAGCCGCGGCGTGGACCCACAGGTATGGAGGACTCCGCCCGCGGGCGGGGGAATTCTTGTGCTGTGGCCGCAAGTGGCCCGCCGCTGGACGCGAGGCAGGACCCTGGGCAGCTGGTTTGCGGCCGCAAGGGAGTGCCGCCGGTGGTACGCACGGTGTTCCTGGCCGGCCACGCCCGCCTCCCTCAAGGCGTGGCGGCCCAGAGCGTGTACGACAGTCTCGCGCTGGGCGTGGAGATCGACGCCCGCTACCACGTGATTCTACAGGCCGACTGCACCCTGGCCACTGAACTGGCCAACGATTTCGTCCGCCGCTTGCTGCGGGGCTACAGCTTGCGGGATGGATTCGAGCCCCTGGTGCAAGCCGTCCGCAACGAGTACCGCGGCGCCGCCCAGCGGGCCCTGGTCGCCGCCCTGAAGGATCTGGAGCAGGAGTACCAGCGTTTCCTGGAGGCGCAGCGCACAGAAACGGATCGGTGACCGGTCGGGCGCGCCCAAACAGGAAAGGCCGGTCTTAAGGTCGAATATTGTAGCTTAAACATAAGAGATATCCTTGCGATTGTGCCATTCCTTCCTGCCGGGGTCGCCCCCGGGAGGGTGCGGGATGCAACACCAGTCGTGGGGCCGTCCGCCACCAGCGCGTCTTGGCGGGTTGCCGCGGCTGGTTATTTTTTCCCGGGCACCGCGTTCCGGGCAACGAGGGGGACCCCGGCGGAGCCAGTGTGCGACGGCTTCACCTGAGAGGCTCCCCTGGGACGACCGGTCGGTAACCCACCGACGCCGCATACAGGAAGGAGACCGCCCTTGAACGTAGACGTGACCCAAGAGACCGAGTGGCAGTACTGGGAAAGCCGATGGCGGCGGGCCGCGGAAGGAGCCAAGCCGGGCTCGGGGTTGGTAGCCCAAGCCGACGACTGGCTGGAGCGTTGGCTGCCGTTGATCCGCTCTCGCGGGGCGCGCACGGCTCTGGATCTGGGCTGCGGCCTGGGTGAAGACGGGCTGCAGCTGCACGCCGCGGGCCTCGCGGTGACCGGCATGGACTACTCCCCGGCCGGCATTGCCCTCGCCCGCCAGCTGCACCCAGAGATCACCTTTGTCGAGGGTGACCTGCGGGACCCGCTGCCCTTTCCCGACGGCAGCTTTGACGTGGTGGTGTCCGGGTTCGCCCTGCACTACTTTCGCGACGCCGAGATGCGGCGCATCGTCGCGGAAGTGCGGCGGGTGTTGACGCCCCAGGGGCTGCTCATCGCCCGGGTCAACTCCACGGCAGCCCACGACCACGGGTTTGGGCAGGGCGAGGAGATCGAGCCCCGGGTGTTCAACGTCAACGGGCGCATCAAGCGGTTTTTCACCGCGGACGACGTGCGGAAGTATCTTGCCGGCTGGCACATCGTCTCGCTGGAACACCGGGAGGTGTTCCGCTTTCGCCCGGGGCACGCCCACTGGGAAGTGGTGGCCTTGGTGTCCGCCCTCTAGGCGGTATTCGGAAAGCGAGGCTCTACGAGCTGGGGGCGATGCGCCCGCCAAACCCGGGCAAGCCACCAGGTGGCCAAGGCGGGTGCGGCATCCCGTCAGGGTGCCCGTTCGACCGGACGGTGGCGCAAGACTGCCACAGCTCTCGGCGACCATCGCAGCAATCGATCAAGGAGTGGTGACAGCATGAGTGAGCAACTGCGGATTCCGGCGGTATTCATGCGGGGCGGGACGAGCAAAGGCGTCTTCTTCCGCCGGGACGCACTGCCGCAGGACCGGGCCCTGTGGGACCCCATCTTCCTGCGGGCGCTGGGCAGCCCCGATCCCAACCGGCGCCAGATTGACGGACTGGGCGGGGCCACCTCCAGCACCAGCAAGGCGGTGGTCATCGGGCCCTCCAGCCGGCCCGACTGCGACGTGGACTACTTGTTCGCCCAGGTGGCCATCGACCGGCCCTTCGTGGACTACTCGGGCAACTGCGGCAACCTGTCTTCGGCCGTCGGCCCCTTTGCCATCGAAGAGGGCATGGTGCCCGCCACGGACCCGGTGACCGTGGTGCGCATCTGGCAGGTCAATACGTCCAAGAAGATCATCGCACACGTGCCGACCCGGGACGGCCTGCCGGCGGTGGACGGCGACTACGCCATCGACGGCGTGCCGGGCACCGGCGCCGAGATCAAGCTGGAGTTCCTGGACCCGGGCAGCTCGGCCGGCCGCGGCTTCTTGCCCACGGGCCGGGTGCGGGACACGCTGGACATCCCCGGCGTCGGGCCCATCGAGGTCACGCTGCTGGACGCCGCCTGCCCCATGGTGTTCTTCCGTGCCAGCGACCTGGGGTTGACCGGCACGGAGCTGCAGGAACAGGTGGACACCAATCCCGAGCTCCTGGAGAAGCTGGAGCTCATCCGCAGCCACGGCGCGGTGGCCATGGGACTGGCGGCCACGCCGGAGGAAGCTACCCAGAAGCGTCCGGGCACGCCGCGGATGGCCTTCGTGAGCCCGCCTCAAACGTACAAGACCCGCAAGGGCGACGAAGTGAAGGCCAGCGACGTGGACCTGGTGGCGCGGGTCATCTCCATGGGCCGGCTGCACCACGCGATCGCGGTGACGGCGGCGGTGGCCACCGCCATGGCTGCGGTGGTTCCGGGAAGCATCGTGCAGGAGATGAGCGGCCTGCCTGCGGGCGAGCACGCGGTGCGCATCGGCCACGCGGCCGGTACCATCCAGATCGGCGCCGCGGTGCGGGCGGAGGGCGGCCAATGGGTCGCCGAGAAGGCCATCCTCAGCCGCACCGCCCGCCGGTTGATGGAAGGGTTCCTGCGGGTGCCCGCTTCGGTCCTGAAGGGCGCTGCGTCCTTGTCCACCGTGTGAAGCCTCGGGAGGCGGCTCCGCCATGAAACAGCCTTCACTTACCGGCCCTGCGTCGCCTGGCGGAGCGCCTGCCGGTGGACCTGCGGCCATGGGCTCGCCCGCTGGCGTGCGGGCGAGCGGCGCGCGAGCCCACGCCGCGCCGGAGGCGGTGCCGTCATCGCCCCGCTCGCAGGCGGCGCCGCCCAAGGCCACCGTGTCCTTTTTCCGCGGACCTTACGGGCAGGGGCTGCTGCTCGCGGTAGCAGCAGCCCTGCTCGCGGCCGGCCTGTTGTGGCCGCCCTCCACCCTGCCGCGGGACGGCGCCGCGACGCTGGGCATCGTGCTCTGCACGGTGGTGCTGTGGATCGGCCAGCTCCTGCCCATGTCCGTGACGGCCCTGATCGCGGTCGCGCTGCTGTTGTCCTCGGGCGTGGCGGCCGACTTCCGCACGGCGGCCATCGGCTTCGCCATGGACACCGTCTTCTTTGTCCTGGCGGTGAACCTGTTGGCCCGGGCCGTCGTCGAAGCCGGGCTGATGGACCGGATCTCGCGGGCCGTGCAGCGGCTCACCGGGGGCGACCCGCGCCACACCTTGTGGATGCTCACGGCCATCAACCAGCTCACGGCGGTCGTAATGCCGTCTGCACTGGTTCGCCTCAAGACGTACCTGCCCGTCATCCGCAGCGTGCACGAGCGCTCGGGTTTGGACGCGGAGGAAGGCCGGCGGTTCCTGGCGGCCTCGGGGCTTGTGTTGTCGTTGCTGGGGCCTGTGGCCACCGCCGGCCTCATGACCGGCGGCGCCGTGTCCATCGTGGCCGCCCGCACCATCGCCGAGTTTCACAAGCCCATCACGTGGCTGCAGTGGCTCTTGCTCATGATGCCCGCCTCGCTGGTCATCATGGCGCTCATGAGCTGGTACGTGCAACGGGTGTTTCTCGGGAAACCGTCCGGGTCGTCCGTCGCCGCCGCGAGCCGGGCGGTTTCCAGCGGCGAGGCGATTTCCAGCGGCGAGGCGGTTTCCAGCGCTGAGGCGATTTCCAGGGGCGAGGCGGGTTCCGGCGTGGAGGCGGTTTCGGCGGCGAAGCAGGCTGCCGCGACGGCCGCCGGCGCCGCCGGCGAGAACACCCCGCGCCCGTGGTCCAGGCAAGAGCGGATCGTGGTGGCGGTGTTGATCTTCACGTTGTCCCTGTGGCTTGTGGGCAGCCGTTGGGACATTCCCTTGGCCCTGCCGGCCATCCTGGCCGTCACCATCCTGAGCCTGCCCCAGATCCGCCTGGTCACTCGGGAAACGGTGCAGCGGCAGGGCTGGGACGAAATCATGGTCATCGGCGCGGCCCTCTCCCTCAGCCACGCGCTGAGCGAAACCGGCGCCATCCAGTGGATCGCGGACCAAGTCTTCTCCATCCTGCCCGAACGTCCGGGCCCTTGGGCGGTCTACGTGCTGGTGGTGGGGTTCGCGGTGGTGGTCCGTCAGTTCTTCCTCTTGCCCTCGCCGGCGGTGGCCGTCACCATGCCGGTCATCTTGGAGCTGGGCCGCATCACCGGGACGAACCCCCTCTTTCTCGGCATGCTCAACGCGGGCGTGCTGAGCATTTTGCAGATGCTGCCTGTGCAGTCGCCGCCGTCCCTGGTGGTCTACACCGAAGGCATCATCACCACCGCGGACCTGCTGCGGGTGGCGCCGTTCCTGCTGCTGGTGTGCTGCGGAACGTTCTTGCTCGCGGCCGGTTTCTACTGGCCGCTGTTGGAAGCGTTGGGGTGGGTGTGACGAGCGGCGCCGACGGGCAGACGGGCGCGAAAGCCTTCGGCCCGGCACCCGGCGCGTGCCCTTTCAGGCCACGCGCACAACGGTGTAGCGCCTATCGGTCCAGGGCACAGCGCTCCACTACCGATCAGCCGCGGGGGTGGTCCGTGGTCCCGTGGGCGCGATTGCCCCCTACATCAGCCGCTCTTTGCGCCACAGCAGCATGCGGATGGCTTCGCCCCTGCGGAAATGCTCGCGCGCGATCCGCTCCGCTTCGTCGGGGCTCCCCTCGGCAATGGCCTTGTACAAGGCCCGGTGCTCGGCCTGGGCTTCCTCCTTGCGCCCGGGAAACCGCATGGAGCTCTCCTGCAGCCGGAAAATGAACTGGCGCAGCTGGCGCAGCTGCCGGGCCAGGTAGCGGTTGCGGGTCGCGAGCCAGATGCTCTCATGGAACTGGTGATTGTACTGGATCAGGTCGTCGATGCGGTCCTCGCGCGCCGCTGCGTCCATCTCGTTGATGAGCCGCTCAAGCGTATAAAGCTCCACGTCGCTGATGGAGCGGGCCGCAAGGCGCGCCGCGAGCCCCTCTAGCACTTCGCGTACGGTGCACAGCTCTGCGAGCTCCTCACCGCTGGGATCCCGCACCACGGCGCCCCGGTGGGGGGTGATCTCCACCAGGCCTTCCGCGTGCAGCCGCTTGAGGGCTTCCCGCACCGGCGTGCGGCTCACCTTCAGGCGCTGGGCGATGCGTTCCTCTGAAACCCGCTCCCCGGGCCGCAGGCGGTTGTTGAAGATGTCGTCCCGCAGCGCTTCGTAAACCAGCTCGGCCCGGGACGAGATGGGAATGGCACGGGCATGCTCCACTTGCAGCGCAAATCACCTCTTCCCCCACGGGCCACGCCGGGCCGCACCGGCCGCCGCGTGCCGGTGCCTCCGCATGAATAGGCATGCGAAGTGTGTCGATGTCTTGTATGTTCCATCCCGAACCGTGTTTTTCCTGTAAAAACTGTAACCGCTCTCAAAGGGCATGTCCCCGGGGCTTGTGGGCCTGTGGGGCGATGCCGAGGGGTCGGGTGTTCGGGGTGGTCGGAGCCGGTCCGCGCCGCGCCCGGCCTCGCGGCAACGCAAGACCGGGCGCGGCGGGCGCGGTGCGCATCAGCCCTGCAGGTAGCGATCCTCCAGGGCCTTGTAGGCCGCCGCGTTGATAACGGCCTCCCGCTCCTTGAAAGACGCCATCTCGTCCACCATGGTCGCGGTGTTGCCGTGCTCCCGCAAGACCGCCGCGGCCCGCTGCATGGCCCGGATCGCGGCCCGCTGCAGATCCGAGGGGACGATCATGAGCTTGTAGCCCATGGCTTGCAGGTCCGCCGGCGGCACCAGCGGCGTCTTGCCGCCCCAGAACATGTTGATCAGCAGCGGCACCTCCGTCACTTCCCGGGCGATGCGCTCGATCTCCTCCCGCGACGCCGGCGACTCGATGAAGATCATGTCCGCCCCCGCTTCGGCGTAGGCGTGGGCCCGCGCGATGGCCTCATCGAGACCGGCCACGTCCCGGGCGTCGGTGCGGGCGATGATGATTAGGTTCGGGTCCTGGCGGGCGTCCACCGCCGCCCGGATCTTTTGCACCATCTCCTGGCGGGAGATGATCTCCTTGCCTTCATAGTGCCCGCACCGCTTGGGCGCCACCTGGTCCTCCAGGTGCAGCGCCGCCGCGCCCGCCCGCTCGTAGGCCTGCACGGTACGGATGACGTTGAGGGCGTTGCCGTAGCCGGTGTCGGCGTCCACCACCAGCGGGACCGTGGTAACGGCGCGAATCTCTTCCAGGCGCTTCACCATCTCGGTGAAGGTCACAAGACCAATGTCGGGGTAGCCCATGCCCCGCGAGATGGCGCCGCCGCTGATGTATAGCACCTCAAAGCCGGCCGCTTCCGCGATCTTGGCCGACAGGCCGTCAAACACGCCGGGCGCGACGAGGATGCGGTCCTCCTTCAAAAGCGCCCGCAGTTCCGCCGCTCCCTGCTTCTTGCCAAACACTTGTACCGTACTCTCCTTTCCCGGAAAGGGGGAAGGGACCCCGCCCTTCCCCCGTCCCTTGCCTTGTGCCGCTGCCGGCGCCCTGGCCTGCGTCAGCTGCGGGCAAAGGCCGCCGCGTGCTCGCCGGCGATGCGCCCAAACACCGCGCCCCGCGTGAGGCCGGCGCCGCCGGGGTAGTTCATGTAGAAGAAGCCGCCCGTGATCTCGCCCGTCGCGTACAGGCCCGGGATGGGCCGGCCCAGCACGTCTACCACTTCGGCGTTGGTGTTGATCCGGATCCCGCCGAAGGTGAAGGTGATGCCGCCCGTCACCGCGTAGGCCACGTACGGGGGCGTGTCCAGCGGCAGGGCCCAGTTGGTCTTGTCGGGCCGCAGGCCCACCGTCCGCTTGCCGTCGCGGATGTCCGGGTTGAATTCCCCATCCTGCACGGCCGCGTTGAACTCTTCGACGGTGCGGATGAACTTCTCCTTGTTGAAGCCCAGGTGGGGGAAGCGCTCCCGGATGGCGTCCGCGAGCGCCGGAATGCTGTCCGCCTCCACGGGCCGGCCGGTCTTGTAGCGTTTCTCGAGCAGCGGCACCGTCTTTTGGTCAAACACTTGGAACGCCACCGATGCCCGCTGCTTCAGGATCTCGTAGCCCGTCTTGGCGTAGGTGAACAGGTTAAAGTCTTCGCCCTCATCCACAAACCGCTCGCCGTCCAAATTGACCATGATGGAGTACGGGTAGGACAGCCGGTTGGTGCGGTCGGTCATCTTCAGCTCGCCGTAGTCGCCCGCCTCCGCGTCGATGGGCGTCGCGTGGCAGCCGGACCAGTGCCCATAGGCTTCCGCACCCAGGGCCATAGCCTCCCGGTGCATCTCCCCCCGGTTGAACCGGGTGCCCCGCACCTTGACCATGCTCCACACGGGGCCCAAGTAGGCCGTGCGCATCTCCGGGTTGGCCTGGAAACCGCCGCTGGCCAGCACCAGCGCCCCGCAGCGGACCTCGCGGGTGCCATTGTTGTCCCGCACCTTCACGCCCACGACCCGGCCGCGCTCATCCTGAAGAATCTTCTGGGCTTCGGTTTCGTAGTAGATGTCGATACCGGCCTCTTCGGCGATCCGGAACCACGCCTCAGACAACCCGACGCCCTCATGCTTGGCCCGGAGCGCCCCGCCGAAGGCCAGCTTCTGCTTGTTGGAGCCGGGAACCTTGACGGATCCCACGTCGCGGCTGAACTCCCAGGGCACACCCAGATCGGCCATCCACTTCACCGTTTCGTAAGAACGGTCCACCAGCACCCGGGTCAGTTCCGGATCGGCCTTGCCGCCGGACGTGCGCTGGATGTCCCGGAGGAAGTCCTCCCGGGTGTAGGGGTCCACGATCACGTCGCTGGGGTCGTCGTTGTCCCGGATGACCGCCACCAAATCGTCAAGGCCGTTGTAGGTGGTCCGGAAGATGCCGCCCGTAAAGCGGGTGTTGCCGCCCCGCAGCTCCTTCGTGGCCCGCTCCAGCACTGCGACATGGGCGCCCGCCTTCTTCGCGGCCACGGCCGCGGCGAAGGCAGCGTTGCCCGCACCCACCACGACGACATCGTACCGATTGCTGTTGGCTGCCACTCTGTTCCTCCCTTTCCCGGGTTCCCCTCGGCGCCGCCGGCAGGACCCGATTGTATTTGATTGTATACAAATCGAGCCGCGCGAGATTGCGCGCACTTGAATGGAATACGCCGCACCGTTGGATTCTCCTGCCGGCACGACCACAAGGCGGCAGGCAGGGGGCACCGCCCGGTACCATCGAGTGGGTCACCCAGCGACAGGATCCGCCCGCCGCCAGGGAAACCGGGAAGCACCGGCGCCCCGAAGGGGGCGCGCGCACCTTCCGGTCACCACGGCGCGCCCCCCGTCCACAAGACCGGCCTGGCCCGGGCGCCTATCCCGCCTTCCGCAAGCTCTCGGGGTTTTTCACGTTGACCGGTTTCCCTTGCAAAAACGCCGCGATGTTCTCCACGCAGCCGCGCAGGAAGTTCTCGTAGGTGTCCCGGGTCGTGTGGCCTGTGTGGGGCGTGACCAGCACCCGGGGGTGACTGCGCAACGGGTGATCGGCGGGCAGAGGCTCCTCGTCAAACACGTCCAGGCCCGCGGCGGCCAGGTGCCCGCTGTCCAGCGCCTCCAATAGCGCGGCCTCATCTACGATGGGGCCGCGGGCGGTGTTGATGAGAATGGCGCCGCGCGGCAACAGCGCCAGTTCCCGCCGGCCGATCATGCCCTTGGTCTGGGCGTTCAGCCGCACGTTGACCGAGAAAAACTGCGACTGCCGCAGCATGTCCTCGAAGGGCGCGTACTCCGCGCCGTACTGGGCGGCCCGCTCAGGCGTCAGCGAGGGCGACCAGGCCAGCACCCGCATGCCCAGCGCCTTAGCCCGCGGCGCGAGTTCTTGCCCGATGGCCCCAAGGCCCAGGATGCCCAGCGTCTTGCCGTTGATGTCCTGGCCCACCAACAGCGGCCATTCGCCCCGGCGGATGGCCCGGTCCCCCTCATCCAGCTTGTGGGCCAGGGACAGCATCATGCCCAGGATGTGCTCGGCCACGGCCACCGCCGAACCGCCCGGCGTGATGCAGATGGGAATCCCGAGCCGCGTCGCCGCCGCCGTGTCGATGTGGGCTACGCCGGTGCCGGTTTGCGCGATCAGGCGCAGGTTGGGCAGCCGCTCGAGGATGCTCGCGGTGAACCGGGTGCGCTCCCGGAAGGGCACCAGGATGTGGAACGGCTCCAGCCGCCGGACGATGGCGTCCTCATCGGTCAGGCGGTCGGTGAACACTTCCACTTCCCCAAACCGGGCCAACTCCGCCCGCAGGGGCGAGTCGACATACACTCGGCTCCAATCGTCGAGAACGGCAATGCGGACGTCCGACAAATGCTTCCCCTCCCAATATGCACATGCGCGCCGGGGCAAAGCTCGTCCCGGCGCGGCACCCGCCCGCTGTCGCACCCAGACGCCCCAGCACGGCAGGACAAGCCCCGTACCCCGCCCAGGCGGGCGCGGTGGTCACGGGCGGCCGCCGTCGACCGCCGAAACGCTCACCGGGGCCAGGCAAACCAGATGCCTGTGGGCCACTCCAAGGACAGCGCCTGGGCCATGATCAAGAGGCCAGCGATCAGCACCACGGTGGAGCCAAAGGCCCAGTACCACTCCAGGCGGCCTATCAGCCAGACCGACAAGGCCACAAACACAGCGCTGGCCACCACGAAACCGACCAGGTAGATCAGCACGAAGTAGGCGATGATCCAGAGGATGTACGGCCAGGTTTGGCGCAAGCCCTCGGCCACGCTCGGCCCGGGTTCCTCGACGGGACCGCGCGGCCCCTCCCCCTCCCGGGCTTCCCGCCGTACCGCGCGCCAGTACGAAACGATTTCCACCACGGTCAGGATAAGCATGGCCGTGGCGATGACCTGCGGGAAGACGCGGGCCGTACGCACAAACCCTTGCGATGCGATGGCCACGTAGGCAAAGAGGGCGCCCACCAGGACCATAAAGATCAGTTGTTCACGGTGCTTGGGTTTCATGCGTGGGCGCCCCCTTCCGCCGCCGCCCCACCGCCGTCGACCGGTTTCTGGTGGGTGGAGCCGCTGATGCGCCCGGCCATGAAGATCATCAAAAGCGTCAACAGGCCGATAACGATGACGCCCGGGTGCGTCAACCACGACCAGCCGAAACGGCTGACGGAGACCCACAGGTACCGCTCAGCCGGTTCCGCCAGCACCGCGCCGATCAGGAACGGCGGCCGCGGCCAATCCAGCTGCTTCATGACCCAGCCCAGAAGGCCGATGACCAGGAAAGCGATGAAGTCGCCCCAGTGGCGGCTGCTCTGGTACGCCCCCACCAGCATGATGACCAGAAGGTACGGCACCAGTTTCGGACCGGGGATGAAGCTCAGCTTCGAGATGTACCGCGAAAGCAGGATGCAGAGGGTCGCGCCGAAGACGTTGGCCAGGGCCAGGGTCCAGATGATGGTGAGCGTCACATCCAGGTGCGCCGTCACCATACGTGGACCGGGCTCGATGCCCATCAGTACGAAACCGCCCAAAAGCACCGCCATAGCGCCGCTGCCCGGGATACCAAACAGCAGCGTCGGGATCAACGCCCCGCCCTCTTTGGCGTTGTTGGCCGCCTCAGGGGCGATGACGCCGCGGATGTCGCCCTGTCCAAACTTCTCCCGGTCCTTCACGGTCTGCTTGGCGAGGCCGTACGTGATCCAGTCGACCACGCTGCCGCCCAGACCCGGGGTGAACCCGACCAGCACGCCGATCAGAGCCGAACGGAACACCAACCACCGGTTTTGGATCACGTCCTTGAGGCCCTGCAGCCACGCGCCGGTCACCTCCACCTTCTCCGCCACCGACTTGTGGGAGGTGACCAGATCCAGCATCTCCGGCACGGCAAAGAGGCCCAGCGCCAGCACCGCGAGGGGGATGCCGTCCCACAGGTACAGTTGGTTAAAGGTGAACCGATAATAGGCGACCGTGGGCGCCGCCCCGATCATGCCGATGACCAGTCCCAACCCCGCGGCCAAGATGCCTCGGATCATGCGCCGTCCCGCGAGGATGCCCACCATGCTCAAGCCCAGCACGGTGAGCATGAACAGCTCCGGGGAACCAAAGGCCAGCACCAGGGGCCGCGCGATGGGAATGGTCAGCCACAAGACGAACGCACCGATCAGTCCTCCGATCAACGACGAGAAGAACGCAGCACTTAAGGCCCGCGACGCCTGCCCCTGCTTGGCCAAGGGGTAGCCGTCCATAACGGTCGCCTGTGCGCCAGACGATCCGGGCACGCCGATTAGGACGGACGGGAACGTGTCCGACGTGTGGATAACGGCTGCCATGCCGATCAGCAACGCCATCCCGGTGTACGGGTCCATCCCATAGATGAAGGGCAACAGCATCGCCATGCCCACGGTACCGCCGAGCCCGGGCAAGATGCCGATGATGATGCCCACCCCGATGCCGGTCAGCATCATCATGAGACGATACGGATCAAAGAGAGCCGTCAAGGCGCTGACAGCAGCCTCTAGCATTCAGGCCCACGCCCCCCTCGCAGCCCAGCGCGGTGGGCCCACGTGCCACCAACGGGCACTACACCCTTGCCGATCACACTCTCACTCCTATTTCACAACGCTTTGAAAAGGGACGCACAGACGAAGGGCGGGGTATATGGGCGGGGAAACCGATAATTTTATTCTATGGATGCAGTATGCGCTGGTCAAGAGGAAGTGCTAAGGCGCCATCGAACTCCTTCAGAGCCGAAATTGGATCCACATGAATACATTTGTTGAGGAGGCGACCTCTTATGGCCCTGCCCCGCGTCCACGAAACCGGCTCCCAGTCCGACGCCGCGCCAGCCGTAGCGGGCTCCCTGGCCCGCCGCCTGGCTGACTGGATCGTCAGCCTGCGCCACACGCGCTTGCCCGAGCGCACCAAAGAGCGCATGCGGGCTGCGCTCCTGGATGGGGTGGGCGCGGGTTTGTACGGAACTACCACTCCGTGGGCCCGCGCCGTCATTCAATGGGCCGCTGCGTTTCCACAAGAAACCGGGGCCAGCGTCTGGGGCGCTCCCGGCCGCCTCGTCCGCCCCGCCGATGCGGCCTTGGCCAACGGTACCAGCATTCATTCCTTTGAACTTGACGACTATCACAACGCGAAACTGCACCCAGGCGCGGCCGTCATCCCGGCGGCCCTGGCCGTGGCGGAGGTGGTGCACCCGTCGGGCGAAGAGCTGCTTAAGGCCGTAGCCGCCGGGTACGAGGTTATGATCCGCACCAGCCTCGCCCTGGACCCCGGCGCGGCGAAGATGCGCGGCTGGCACCTGACCGGCGTGTGCGGTCCCCTGGGGGCGGCGGCGGCCGCCGCCTACCTGCTGGGCCTGGACGCTGAGAAAACCACTTGGGCCCTGGGCCTGGCGGGCACGCAGGGAGCCGGCCTTTTTGCCTTCAACGCGGATGGCGCTATGAGCAAGCGCCTGCACCCCGGGCGGGCCGCCCATGCTGGCGTCCTCGCGGCGGAGCTGGCCGCGCGCGGGTTCAGCGGCCCCGCGTTCATCTACGAAGCCGAGGACGGAGGCTTCCTGCGGGCCCACTCCGATCACGCCCAGCCTGAACGCCTGCTCGCGGATTTGGGCCGCGTCTTTCACGCCGACGAGATTAACTTCAAGCCGTACTCATGCTGCGGCAGCGTGCATTCCTCCATTGACGCGGCGCTGCGCTTGCGCGAGGAGTTGGGCGGGCCGCCGGCGCCGGGCCAGCGGGTGCGGGTGGGGATGAGCCGCGTCCTGGAAGTTCAGTGCGGTTTCGACTACTACCCGTCCACGGTTCTGTTCGCGCAGATGAGCCTGCGCTACTGTGTGGCCGCAGCCTTGGTCGACGGGGCAGTCCTGCCGCCCCAGTTCACCCCGGACCGCGTCCGCGATCCCCAACTGGTGCAGCTCGCCTCCAGTTTGGAGCTGGTTCACGATCCGGAGTTGGATCGGATCTACCCGACCCACTTCGCGGGCTGGGTGGAGGTGGAAACGGCCGCCGGCCCCCGGCGGGTGGACATTTTGGATCCGACAGGGTCCTCAGCCAACCCCATGACGCTCGAGCAGCTCAAGCACAAGTTCCGCTACGTCGTGGGCGCCGTCCTGCCCCAGGAGCAGGTGCAGAGCCTCGAGGAGGCCCTGCTGGCTGTGGACCAGCAGCCGGACGCCGGCATCCTCGCCCGGGAGCTGGCGGAAAGTGGTTGTCGGGCTGGTTAAGAAAGGCTTATCACCAGCGAAGGGGTGGTGCCGGAAAAGCACCACCCCTTCTTGTACTCCCCCTTGCATGTACTCCCCGTTGCCGCCGGTGCGGTAGGCGACGCCTGCGCGGGCTGCGAGGCGTCAGCCGGCCGGGCGCAATAAAGCGGTGAATTCACCGATGTGAGGGACCTGCTCCAGGCGGCGGACGGTCCCAGCTACCCTGCCCGCTTGCTCCTCGCCCAACGCGGGCACCGCCAGCGACATGAACTTCTTCTCCAGCTCTTCCCAGCTTGGAAACGTGTCCGGTTCGCCGCCGGGCTTAAGGACCTCCGTCGACACCTCGCGCCCGTCGGTGGTCCGAATGACAATGCGGGCGGCCATGGAGGGCAACGCCGGATCGGCCTCGATGTCGGTGCGGTCCATCAGGTCCCGCAGCCGGTCGCTGGTCATGAGTTCGTAGTGGTTCCACGTAAAGGAACGCTCGGCCAACGCCACCGCGGCGGCAAAGTAGCCGCTGAACTGGCCATCGACGATGGTCACGGGCCGGCGCTTGACCTCGGCCGGCTGCGCCACCAACTGTGCGCCCACCCGGTCCAGTTGGATCCGGATGCGGTCCACGACCTCCGGGCGGAGATCGTGGCGGTTTGCCAGGTCGATGACCCCGTCAATCAGGGCGTGGACGTAGCGGCAGTTGGGATACGGCTTCACGCCGGTGGCCAGGACCTCATACTCGGGATTGTCCGGGGCGAAAGTACGCTCCGGGTTCCACTGCCCGCCACCATAAAGCACCGCATACCCGTAGCGCCCCTCAAAGACTTCCCGGGCACCCCGGAAACCAGCCCTGGCCACTGCCAACGCCAGCATGGCGTTGTGCGCCGCCATGCCCGGATGGAGCCGCTTGTTCCAGCTGCCGTCCTGCAGGAACTGCTGAGAGCCGGAAGCCTGGCTCAAGTTGAGGCCCCATGCAGCGTGCAGGGCCTCCCGGTTGAGGCCCAGGAGGTCCGCGCCGGCCAGCGTCGCGCCAAAGATGCCCGTTGTGGCCGTGGGGTGAAACCCGCGGGCGTTGATGCGGTCGCCGAACGCCCTGCCAATGCGCCCGACCACCTGATAGCCCTTGGCCGCCGCCGACAGGAACGCCGCTCCCGACGCGCCCTCCTGTTCCGCGACGGCCAGCGCGACGGAGAGCACCGGCGCACCGATGTGGATCACGGCATCTCGATGGGTGTCGTCAAAGTCCATGCTGTGAGCCAGGGTAGCGTTGAGCAGCGCCGCATACTGGGCAGGATACCGCTCGGGTCGCCCGATGGCCGTCGTCCCCGCCTCCATGCCCTGGACCAACGCTCCAAGCCCCGCGACAATGACGGGCGTGGAATCCGCGAACACGGATCCCCCCAGTGCGACGCCCACGTAGTCGAGCACCAGTTTCTTGAGGTGGTCCAGCACATGCTCGGGCAAGCGGCTGTAATCCAGGCTCATGCAATAGTCCAATAGACGTTCGGTATATCCCTCGGCGGCCTGCATGAAATCCCTCCTCGCAAGGCCCATTTCCGCTCCGGGGCTGCCGCCTGCGGCCAAGCGCCCGGGGGTGGTTCGGTTCGAGATACGCGGCTGTTCCCGTCACGTCAGCGGCCTCGGCCCGCCGGGCCGAAGCCGCCCGTTCCCTTCGCCACGCCCGGTCTTGGATCCAATTGTACACAATCCACCGCGGGCGCGTGGCGCGCCCGGGCGGCGTAGAGGGGTGCGCGGAAGGACGGGCCACCGCCCGCCCTTGCCGCGCTCAACTCCTCAAGTCGCTTTACAGCTGCACCTCGTACTTGCTCTCCAGGAACTGCCGCAGCCACTGCCGCGTCTCGGGAGAGATCTGAATAGCGACGTTGAAGGCCGCCTGAGCGTTCTCGCCCACGTAGACCTGGTAGCCCTCCAGGAACGGCGCCTCCAGAAACGCCGGGTCCTGCGCGAGCTTCTCTGCGACTGCCAGCAGCGTATTGTAGGCCTCGTCCGGCGCGTCGTTGTGGAGGAACAGCACCTTCTGGAGCGCCTGGCCCGCGATCAGAACCGCCTTGTACGCGTCCCACACGATGCCCTCGGGCTCGCGCCCGTACATCTCGACGTAGACCTCATAGATGCTGGGCAGGTCCGGGAACGCGGGGTCGCGGATAACATTGCCCTGGGAGTCGACCATGCCAGCGGCGAAGAGCGGGATCGCCTTCCCTTCCTCCACCAGGGGCTCCACGTTGGCCCGGTAGGCCGGCGTGGTCTGGTAGTCGATGTTGGTCTCGCCGCGCTCAAACGCCACCCGGGCGGTGCCGCGGGAGGAGTAGCCCTGGATCACCTGCACGTCCAGGCCGAGCACTTCCCACGCTAAGAGGTAGATCAGGTCGTTCCCGGTGGCATCGATGGCGCCATAGATCAAGGGCTCACGGGTGTTGCGCAACTCCGCCGCCCGCGTAATGCCGAGGCTCGGCGAGCCGTACACGACGCCACCCACGGGGGAAGCGATCACAGCCCGGAAGTCCCGGTAGTCATACAGAACCTGAGGCAGGTCCAGCAGGTACGGGATAACGGTCGACCCGCTCGAGACCAGCGCCGTCAAACCGGACTGGGGATTGCGGCGCATGGCCCACTCGTTAACGCCGATGACGGCACCGGGCACGTTGGTCACCTGGATGCGCACGTTGCCGAGCTCCTGCTGCAGAAAAGGCACCAGGCCGCGCGCCCACACGTCCGTGCCGCCACCGACGGCAAAAGGCACCAACAACTCCAACTGCTTGCCGCTATAGAAATGCTGGGCCATGGCAACCCCGGACAAGGCGCCACACACCATTAAGGTCATCAGTCCGACCGCGAGCCATCGGGCCAGAAAAACTCGCCGCATTTCTCTGTCTCCCTCCTGCGTTGCCTGATTTTTTGCAACTCGCGTGTTCGGCATGCCGGCTGCAGTTCAGCGGTGCCGCCTTCGTCTGCCGCTTATCCGGTTTCCCCTTACCGCCCGCGGCGTCAACGCCCCCGCGCCGGCGTTGTCCGTTTGGGTCCAGGCATCACCCCCTTCACCGCTCGGATCCACCCTAGTGGCCCTTGGTGAGGACACTCTGTCCTATTCCACCCGGTTTTGACCATTCCCTTCTCGTGAATTCGGCTGTACACAAAACCTTAGGCCAGCGCTTAGGCCGACGGGACAAGCCCTGCGGTCACCTCGGCCAAGCTGCGCCGCTCCAGCGACAGCACGATCTCCTCCAGCGCTGCAACTTGTCCCGCGCCCAGGACGGTCCCGGCCAGCCGGCGATACTTGTCCAGCACGGCTGCGCGGTCCAGCGGGCGGGCGTCGCTGCCCAGCGCATGGTCCACCGTGATCGCGTGGCGCGTCCCGCCGCGCAGCTCTACCTCCACCTCCACCCGGTGGCGGTAGCTGGGCCCCATGGCATCGATAGCGGGAGACGCGATCACCTCGACGCGGCGCGCAAGCTCCAAGATGGCCGGATCCCGCAGCCGCTCGGTGCGGAACTGATCGACGAACACCTCGCCGTCCAAAAGCGCCACGGATGCGCAGTACGCCAGGTTCATCTGCGCCGTGGTGATGCTGTCGGGGACGTACTCCCACCCCACGTGTTCCTTGGTGGCGCTGGAGCACCGTACCTTGATGCGGGCCACCTGGTCGGCGGTCACGCCGCGCTCGCGCCGCAGGGTCAGCATGGCGTCGATGCTTGTGTGGCACGAGCCGCACGCGGGGTACCACTTGAAACCGACCTTGGCAGTTTCCCACGTCTCGCCCAGGCCCCGGGTCAAGATGTCCAGTTGCGCCCCGTCCGACAAGGTGCTCAAGTAACCGCCGTAAGGGTTCTCAAACACGTCGCGGATGCCGGTGAACCCGCGCTCGGCCAATAGCGCTGCGTACAGCCCGCTCTGGGCGGCCCGGCCCGCATGCATGCGCTTGACCATGGAACTGAACTGGGCTGCCATCAGCCCTGCTCCCTGGGACGCGCCGATGCCCAGAGCGTCGATCACCTGGGCTGGCGGCAAGTTGAGCAGCCGGGCCGCTGCGGCCGCCGCCGCCACCGCGCCGTGGGTCCCCGTCGGATGAAACCCGCGCCGCAAGTGGGCGGTACCGGCCGCCTCTCCCACCCGCGCTCCGACCTCGTAGCCAGCCACGATCGCCGTGAGCAGCTCGCGACCGGCCGTGACGCCCCGGGCCTCGGCCAAGGCCAACACCGTCGGCACCACGGTGCTGCCGGCGTGCAGGATCGAGCGCTTGTGCAGGTCATCCAGCTCGAAACCGTGCACGAACGTGCCGTTGAGCAGCGGGGCGTGAAGCACCGACACCCGTTCCCCGGTGCCCCAAACCGTGGCCTCGCGGCCGCGATCGTGCGTCTGGATGGTCTCCCTCAGGATCTTGGCCCACGGCAGCTGTGAGCCGAACAGGCCGCAACCGACCGTGTCCAGTACGGCGAGTTTCGCGTGCTCCACGACGGGCGCAGGGATGTCCTCAAACCGCAAGCCTGCCACAAATTCAGCCAGCGTCGCCGTCGGACCCGCTGCGGCTTGGGCCGCCGTGTTCCCGTGCGTAACGGTCAATGCTGTTCACCCATCCCTTCCGAAACCAGCTGCGTCAGTTCCGTCACCGAAGGCACATCCTCCAAACGTTCGACCAGGGCGGCCAGCCGCTCCAGCGGGCGCTTGCAATCGGGCGATAGGCGCACCGCCTTGTCCAGGAGATCACGGAGGGTCATCGGGTTTTGTCGCGAGCCGCTGGGGTAATCCACCTGCGCCGCGTACTGGCGGCCATCCGTGGTGGTCAGGGTGATCCGGCACCCGACCGTCGTGGGCAGGGCTGGGTCGGCGTGCACCTGCACCCGGCGAGCCAGCGCTTGCAGTTCCGGGCGCCGCACCTGCTCGTTGCTGTACTGGGGCAAAAACGCGTCGCCTTCGACCAAAGCCACGGCCACGGAATACGGCAGGCTCATTTGAGCCTCGTGGTAGTTGGCGGGCGCTGGGTTTAGGTGATAAGCCGCCCAGGCCGGGTGCCGGTCCACCTGGATCGCCGCCACCGCGGCGGGGTCCACCGTCCCCATCTGCGCCCGGATCTGGCGTGCGGCGTCGCAGGCGGTGTGAATCGGCCGGGCACAGGCGTAGCGCTTAAACTCGGCAGCCATAGGAAACGTCCGGCCTAAGCCGTCCGTCAAGGGCGATGGATCCGCGGCGCCGCTCGCGGCCCGCAGAAACCCGCGTTCGCCCTCCAAGATCGTGCCGGCCCCCGTGAACCCCGCCTGGGCCAAGAGGGCCGCGCGCACGCCGCCGGCGGCGGCAGGAGCCGGGTTGATGCGCTTTTGCATCGACGGCCCGTACATTTCCATCAGCCCCACGCCGTGGGCGCTGGCCAGCCCCAGGGCTGAAACGGTCTGCTCCGCCGAAAGCCCCAACACCCGCGCGGCACCGGCCGCGGCACCATAGACGCCGCACGCCGGCGTGCTGTGAAAGCCCCGGTCCCGCAACCACGGGTTGGCCGCGTTGCTGATCCGGATCATTACTTCCCAGCCGGCCAGCACCCCGGCTAACAGCTCCCGGCCACTGGCGCCGGCTTCCTCGGCCACCGCCAGCACCGCCGAGACCACCACCGGGTGCACGTGCAACAAGGCGAGGGGATCCACGTCGTCCAGCTCCAGGCTGTGCGCGGCCACGGCGTTGATGTACGCCGCGCCAGGGGCGGCCAGGCGCAGTTGGCGGCCGATGACGGCGGCCCTGCCGGGGGCGCTCAGGCGCCCCTCCACCGCCGCCGCCAGGCGGCCGGTTTCCGTGCGTGCCCCGGCCACCGCCACCCCAAAGAAGTCAAAGATGAGCTCCTTGGCCTGTGCGACCAAATCGCCGGGATACCGATCCAAAGGAAAAGTGGCCACGTGCTGGGCCAGGGCCGCCGTCGCTCCCACCGGGCTCCCTCCGCTTCTTCCGCTTTCGTTGTTCATCCGGTTTGGCACAGACCGTTCTGCTGTAACTCGGTTAGACGCAGATCGTTTTGGCACAAATCGCTTGGGTACAAAGCACCTGGAAAGCCTAGCGGCCCGCGGGAGGGAGCGGGGAGGCGCCGGCGGGGCCCATCGTGCCAAAGGTCAAGGCCTGGTCCTGTTGTGGGCTCTTGACGGCGTCCCGCACCGTCGCCAGGTATTCAGTAAACACGTCACCGAGCCACCAGGCATCAGGCTTGGTGATAAACACCCGCACCCCGTCGGCGTATAGACGCGCCGCCTCGCGGGCTTGATACGGGCTCTGGGCAACCGGCACCCCGGCCCGCCGGGCCGCCGCCAGCACTCGCTGGCGTAGCGCCTCGACGGCCGCGCGCGCTTCCTCGTCGCCCGCGAGCAGCCGCTCCCGCAATCCCATGGCCGCAGACAGATCCCCGCTGCCGAACCAAACCGCATCCACGCCCGGCACCGCGACGATCTCGTCGATCGCGGCCACGGCCTCGGGCTGTTCGATCAGCACGATGACGACGGTTTCCTCGTTGGCGTGGGAGACGAAGCGCAGCGGGTCGGCCGGGCGGTAGTCAAAGGCGCGGCTGGCTGGGCAGATGCCCCGCTCCCCTTCGGGTGGGAACTTGACAGCCGCCACCGCCTGCCGCACCTCGTTGGCGCCGCGCACCCGGGGCACGACCACACCCTTAGCCCCCAACTCCAGGGCCCGGTGGATAAAGACCGGCTCGACGCCCGGCACCCGCACCAGGGGCACGGCACCCCCAAGGCTCGCGGCCCGGATGGCGTGCGCCAGTTCCG
>NICF_comb_assmDRAFT_10000262_pt1 | contig 43904 bp, 34 predicted proteins | sample NewIslPassag4_SG_FD_11279 | JGI IMG/M metagenome (IMG submission 11279)
AGAGGGATGAGGTGAAAAAAGCGATCTGCAAGCAAAAGGGAATCGAGCTGGTGGTGGTGCACGCCGAAGACCTGTCGCTGATCGGGATGCTCAAGAAAGTCCGAAGACTGCTGCCCCTAAGGCGCCTGTGGGGCTTCAAGCGGACGATCCGGTACCTCAACCGCTGCGGCAAGCGGTATCAAGCGGCGATCTCGCGGCCGGTGGTCACGCAAGCTGCAGCCACGCGGCAGAAGACAGCTATGGAGCCAACGCCCGCATAGGCGGATGTCCCTCCTTGCTGCCCCTCCTGGCATCGCCGGGAGCTTTAGCCGCAAGCCCCTCGGCTCGATGACTTCGGGATCATTCGGGTGGGAGTGTTTCGAAACGCCGCATCTGTTCTCTTCCCGACTCGGATTCCGGAGGCTCGATTTCACTGCTGATCGGCTTGGTTTCTTCGAGCTGCGGGTCGGCCGTTTCTCCATGCCCTGGTTCGCTACCAACCGGCTCACCATCTCCAGACGTCGCGCCGATCGATTCCACCTCCACATCTCCGGACTGAGCGCCAAGCGGTTCAGTGTCTTTCCAATCACCGCTAGCTGGTATCGCGCCTCCAAGATCACCGCTAACCGGTCCAGCGCCTCCAGGTTCACCGTTCGTTGCCTTGACATCTTCCAAATTGGCGCCGGCGCCCACTGGTTCAACGTCTTCAGGTTCCGTACCCAGTGGTTCAGCCCCTCCGAGTCGAGCGCTTGGTGGCGCGAAATCCTCCGGCTGAATGCCATCTTGCTCGGTATCGCCAGCTTTGGCAGCAAACGAACGTGCATCTTCCAGGTTATCAGGCCTGCGGTCAAGAGGATTCATGGTAGGCGGATACGCATTCTCGACAGACGCGCCGATTGGCCGTACCCCTCCGGGGGAAACGTCTTTTGGCTTCGTCTCCACATCCGTTGCCTCTCCGAACCCGGCTTGACCGAGCCGGTCGGCCCCCTCGTCCTTGCCGGCTTCGTCGACCGGCGGTTCCACTTGGCGCACGAGAAGGCCCTCCCGGCCCACCTGCGGATACACCCGCCGCAGCACATCCGAAAGGTAAGCAAGACGCACCCCTTCTCGGTCGAGCTCGGGGAGGCTTGCCATGAGACCTCGATACGTCTCGGGGCGCACGTGTCCGATGACGATGGCATACCCCCGGCGCTTGGCAAGTTGGGCTCCGAGCAGGATGCGTTCCTTGATCCGGTCGGAGTCATTGTCCGTGTCGATGAAACGGTCATTTGCAAGAACCAAGGCTCCGAGCTCCTTGCCAACCTCGCCCGCCACGCTGGCCGTCGTCGTGCGACTGTCGAGGAAGAAGAGGCCGTTTTCGTTTATCACCTTGAGAACTTCAGCCATCACCCGCCGGTCAGCGGTCGCCTTGGAGCCCATGTGGTTGTTGACACCGCTCACGTACGGAACCGCTGCCAGGGCTCGCAGGACATCGGACACGATCTCACTGGACGTCTTGGCGGTCGTCACTGCGCCTTCCCCAAGATCCCACTGTTCGCCAAGGGGCTCCATGGGCAAATGCAGGATCACCTGGTGCCCCCTCGCGTGGGCTTCATGGGCATGGGTTCTTGAGTACGGCAGGTACGGAAGTACTGCCACGGTAAGGGGGCGATCAAACGAGAGGAAGTCCCGAGCCGCCTGCCACCCGTAGCCCCAGTCGTCGATCACAACGGCGAGGATCGGGGTCTCATCGTCAGGACCGAACCGGGGGTCTCGCACGGGAAATTCCCTCAGAGTCGAGTCAAAGGGGAGATCGGTCCTCAAGAAGTCAGCTGATCCGGAGGGGCCGCCTTGCACCCAGGAGGGATCCGGCACCGGTGGGATGTAACCTTGAGCAGCGGAAGCCTCAGCGCCGTCAGCTCGAAGGACGTTGGAGTACGGGGAATCGGAGTCCTGCTGCCCAGTGGGCATTCGCGGCCCGGCTGTCGTCCCGGTTCGCGAAATGCCGTGAAACGCCTGGGACCCGACGTATAGCGAGACGCTGAGCGACGCGATAAACAGGACGGCAAAGAGCAGAGCAAGCTGCGGAATGGCACGAATGCGCCAAGACGGGGACGGCGTTTTCGTCGACGAGATCTTGGCAGGTGACGACACAGCGGATCCGGCGGGCGTGCCGAAAAACGCTGCGACCAAGCCTGATGGTTTAGCCTTCTCAGCATCCACTCCGTCCGACGGCCGGTCGACCCCCGCGTCCGGCGCATTCGACGGTCCGTTTTCCCCGTCGTTCAGCGGGTGGGTAAGTTCGTTCCTCGTCGAATCCGACGAGGCGAAAAGCTTCTTCCCCCCGATCACGTCAGAAGAGGTGACAAGCTCCTTCTCCCTCCCATCGGCAGAGGTGGTAGGCCCTTCCTCCGCAGCAGCCGGGATGGGAAACTCGTTCTCTTCGTCGCCAGACGGGATAGAACGCTCGTTCTCTCCCACAGCGGGCGGGACCGAACGCTCATCCCCGCTCGCACTGGGCGAGGTAGAAATCTGGTTCTCTCTAGCACCTGATGAGGCGGATCGGTCGTGCTCCCCCGCGCTGGACGGGATGAGAAGCTCGTTCTTCCCCTCGGCCGACGAGTCGCAAGACTCACTCTTGGCACCCGCAGAGCGGGAGGTTGAGTTCTCCGCTTCGCCTGCCGAGCGTGACGAGGCGGACGGATCGCGGTCCATGCGCTCCAACTCCTATCGCCCCGTCAGCGCCTGAGAGACCGGGTTCTCCAGAACCTCCCCCACCTCTCTACGAGCCACCGCCAGCGGGGCTGTTCTCTCAAGTCAACATACAGGCCGTCCCCGGCCTTCGGCACCAAGATCACGCCGAGAGGCGGCACTTTTTCCCGACAGTGGAGGATTCGACGTCGGCCCGTCAGACCATTCTCCACTTCGATCTCGGCCTGCAGCGCCCAGGGACTCATCGCGTCGGCCAACTCTTGGCGGGTCGACACCCGCGTTCCATTCACCGCGACAATGACGTCCCCCGGCTCGATGCCGGCATTGGCCGCGGGAGAGTTGGGATACACATCGAGCACCATGGTCTCTCTGCCCGTGAAACGGGGAACTCCCGTAAGTTCCGAACGGCGCGCCCTCTGGATCACCCACTCATGTGCGAGGGGCGAGTAGAACGCGGCCAAATACGCAAAGACGACGCTCCTTTGGGAAAGAACGGCGAGACCGAGCAGGCCGAGGCTGTAGAGCAAGAGGTGGCCGGAGGTCCGCCGTGCCTTCACTTTGGGAAGACACGTGACGGCGATATCGCTATACCCAAGCGCTGCCACCACGGGAAAGAGAGCGAAGGCGTATTCGAGCCCCGGTGCCGCCTCTTGAGAGGGGCGGATGATGGGCCACCAATCAGGCATGTTGACGCCCTGAGCGCTTTGCAAAAGCTCGACGGGAATCGCCGCCCCGACCAGGGCAATGAAAGGAAGCGGCCAAAACTTCTGCAGCGTGAATCCTCCGACGACGGTGCCTTCGCTGCTGCGGACGTAGATCGGGGTCGCACCCCGCGCGCCGGAAAGGAGGATCAGGACCGACTCCACCAAGTGCAACACGGCCACCAGCGCCATCAGGGCGGGGATGTCTACCGCGGGGAAACCGAAGAGGAGATGGCATAGGGCCAGGATCCCAGCGCCATAGGAGAAGCACATAAAGCGGGGATGCACCAGCATCAGCAAAATTGCCAAGCCCCACAGATACCAGATGCCGACCTGGCTCAGCGAGATGCCCACCACCACGAAAACCGCCGTCGCGACGGCGCCGCCGATGAGGCCGTCAATCAGCGACTGGACGACCTGTTCACCAGGCCGGTTTCGCACCAGGCCGAAGAAGCGCCGTTCAAACATGGCCGTCCGCTGGTACTGAGTATAGACCATCGCCAAGACGACGCCGATGATCAAGAGGAGGTCCAGCCGTTGCAGCGAAAAGGCGGCCGTCTGACCGAGGAGCCTCACGAGCTCGGCGATTGGCATGTGGGCACCTTCTTACCCGGCCATCTCTCTTTGCTGGCCGATCTTCTCCATCAATGCCTCGACAGCTTTGAGGAACTGAGGATCCTTCTCCAGCGGGATGGTGGCCACGAGCGTCTCACCTTCCTCGTCCTCGCCGAGGAGTTCTTCGATGTCGGGCATCTCGACGATGATGTCGGGGACGATCCCTTCTTTGTGGATGTCCCTGCCGCCTGCCGTCTCGTAGCGAGCGGACGTCAGAGAGAGTGCGGACCCGTCACGCAGCGGAATCACCGTCTGAACCAGGCCTTTGCCGAACGTCGTCGTGCCAACCAGCGTCGCATATCCCCGGTCCTGCAGCGCTCCCGAGAGGATTTCCGAAGCGCTAGCGCTATAACCATTGACGAGTACGACCATGGGGATCCTGGGATGCGTTCCCCGCGGGAAGGCGTAGATCGTCTGGCGCCTCTGGTCCCTCCCGACGATGTGGACGATGGGTCCCTCGGACAAAAACTTGTTGGCCACGTCGATGGCGGCGTTCAACGTCCCGCCAGGGTTGTCGCGCAGATCGAGGATCAACCCGGCTGCCTTTCCCCTGAGCTTGAGGAGCGCTTCTTCCATCTCAGCTTCGGTCTTTTCGCTGAAACGCTGCAGCCGGATGTAACCGAACGGGTGCTCTTGCCCCGGGAAGGTTCGCGGCTCAAACAGCTCGACGTCGGTGACGCTCGGCACCTGGATGATCCGGCGCACGATGGTCACCTCGAAAGGCTCTCCCCCGCGCCGGCGGATGCCGAGGACCACAGGCTCTCCGTCCGGGCCGCGCATCAGGCTCACCGCCTCGTCGAGCGACATAAACTCGGTCGACTTGCCGTCGATCGAGATGATCTGATCCCCGGGCCGCAGGCCGGCTTCATAGCCCGGTGTCCCCTCGAAGGGCGCGACCACGGTGATCACGTCGTCTTTGATCCCGACCGTGATGCCCACCCCGCCATACTCACCGTGGGTGTCGATTTGCATCTGCTCGAAACCTTTGACGTCGAGATATCGGGTGTATGGATCGTCAGTGATCGCCGCCTTGATCATCCCGTTGATCGTCCCCATTTCAATGTAACCGGTGATCAAGGCCATGGCGTCGATATCTTCGATGTATTGGGTCTTGAGAAGAGAAATCACTTCAAGGACAGTCCGCAGGCTTTCGCCGCCGTTGGAGGCTTGCGCGCCGAGTTGGGCCGACCAAACGACGGCCCCGCCCGCGAGAAGAAAGACGATGAGACCTGCGAGCAGCCACCGCCTGGATTTCGTCAAGCAGGTTCACCCACCCCGGCAAGATGCATGATGACGGCTCTTATGAGACATACGAAGATTATGCGTGCACCCCCGATTATATCGCACGCGGCGCGCGCCAGCAACCAACGGGGGTTTGCCGCGCGTCACTCCCACCTTGCGAGCGCCTAACTCTCTAGACCCATTTCGTTCATCCGGAACCCCTCTCCGAGGACGTCGGAGACGTCGGTGATCACCATGAACGCCTTCGGGTCGACGCTGTGAACCAGGCTGCTCAGGCGGTGGATCTCGTGCCGGGCGACGATGACGAACAGCACCTCGCGGTCAGCCCGGGTGTATAGGCCCTGGCCTTTCAGAGCGGTCACTCCCCGCTCCAGTTCGTAGAGGATCTTCTCGCCGATCTCGGCCGCCTTCTCTGAAATGATGAACGCGCCCTTGGCGTACGTCGATCCTTCTTGAATCACGTCGATGGCCTTGCTGGTCACGAAGACGGAGAGGAAAGCGTAGAGAGCGAGTTCAGGGTTAAAGACGACACCCGCCAGCGCGATGACAAAGCCGTCAAAAATGAGGAGGGAGCGGCCCACGCTGATCGAGGTGAGGCGGTTTAACAGCCGGGCCGCCATGTCGGTCCCTCCCGTCGAACCCCCGTAGCGAAACGTCACGCCGATCCCAATGCCGGCGAGGACACCACCGTAGATCGAGGCGAGAGCCGGATCGCGGGTCAGCGGCGCGACATAGGGTGCGAGGACGTCGACGAGCACAGAGGTTACGACCGTCCCGAAGATCGTCTTGACGCCGAACCTAAGGCCCAATACTCTAATGCTAGCCAGGAAGAGCGGAACGTTGACGACGAGCATCGTAACTCCCACGGGCCAGCCGAAGACGTGGTGCACGACGGTCGCAAATCCACTCACTCCCCCCGCCGCGATCCGGTTGGGCACGAGAAACCAGTCGAGCGCGAGGGCGACAATAGCCGATCCAACCGCGACGCCTGTGTAATCGATGAGCCATCGCCTAGCCCGTCTCATCGGCCTCTCCTCCTTGAGCTTATGGGCACTTGGGGTTCATTCGGTCTAGGTTCTCTTGCTCCGGATTTCCCGGCCGAACCGGGGTCGGGATCGACGGCATTCCTTCCCCCTTCTCTAGCATATCACCCCATAGCTTCACCGCTCCGAGCCGTCGTTCCCGGCAGCCTGGCCTAACCACCGGCGGCGCAGTACCGCCGCCGCAAACTTAGGTAACGCCAGCATGCGCCGGAATCGCCACGGCTGCTGGATCAGGCGGTAAGCCCACTCAAGGCCCAGCTTCTGCCAAGCGACGGGAGCCCGCTTCACTCTTCCTGCGAATACGTCAAGCGCCCCACCGACGCCCATGGCCACGCGGGCGCCGAGGAAACCCAAGTTCCGGTAGATCCAAAGTTCCTGCTTGGGCGCTCCTAGCCCGACCAGCAAAAGGTCCGGCGCCTTCTCGGCGATCATCCGCACGATGCGATGGTTTTCGGCTTCAGTAAAGTACCCATGGTGGACCCCGGCGACCCGCAATCCCGGAAAGCGCCGGCAAAGCCTCTCTGCCGCCCGCTCCGCCACGCCCTCCTCACCGCCTAGAAAAAAGACCGCCCGTCCCTGCGCAGCCGCCACCTGGAGGACGGCCACGGCAAGGTCGATTCCGGCGATCCGTTCGGGCAATGGTTGGCGCAACACGCGAGAGGCCCACACGACACCGATACCGTCTGCCACCACGAGGGAACTCTCTTCGAGCGCCCGCCGGAGTTCGCCGTCGTGCTGAGCCGCCATGATCATCTCGGGATTGAGGGTGACCACCTGGTGCGTTTTGAAGGCCGCGCAAGATTGCTCGCCCGCGTCACGTACCGACTGCTCGCCCGCGTCACGTGCCGATCGCCCGCACGTGCGACCTGCCGACTGCTCATGCGCGGCACTCGCCGACGGCTCACACCGGCCCGCATGGACTGCTGCGCTCGCCCCCTCCTCTTGCCAGAAGGAGGTGAGCTGCCGCACGGCCTCGTCCGCTGTCACCACGTCGACGCCGACACCGAGAATCTCAATGCGTCGCTTCATCCCAAGCTTCTCGCCGCTGCTCACGCCCACTCGCGCTCCCACCCAGCTGCTCTTGCCAGCCGGAGCGCCCGCTCGGCCTCGGCCATGGAGCGCGCTCGAAGCTCCGCCGACCTTGCCAAAAGGCGGCGGGCAAGATTCTCCCGGTCTTCCCACACTCGCACAAGGGCGCTCTCGATGAGCGACGGGTCGGCCCCGGGCGGAAACCACGGGACACCCAGTGTCTCCGCCAAGGAGCGCACTTTGGGGTCGTAGGCCAAGGCCACCGCCGGAACGCCGGCTACCGCCGCAAAGACCAAACCGTGAAACCGCACACACACGGCCACATCCATCCCGGCAATCAACGCCATCATGCGCCGCGGCGATATGGAACAGAAGTTCTCTTCTGAGCCTATCCCTGCCACGACAACTGCGCTCTCACCCAATTTCTCGGCAGAAGCTCCAGCAAATCCGCGGCACTCGTCGAAGTCCACCGCGGGGTGGAACGGGATCACGACGACGGTACCGCCACACGCTCGCGCAAAAGAGGCGACCGCTTGCGCGATCGCCTCACGAGGCCGAAGAGCGCCGGAGGCACCCCGCCCGGTTCCGGAGTCATCCGCAGCATTTCGTCGCGGCCTAACCTCGACCCACGGCGAGCGCCACACTACTCCGATCATCGGGCGTGAAAGCTTTAGATGGCCACCCGTAGCCGCGAAGCTCCCGGGCGTTGCACCGTCCAGTCCGACGCTCCGAAGAGCGTCGCAAACTTCCTCCATCGACGGCGGCTCGAGCGCAAAGGCGGCGTCGGCCGCCAAAAAAAGCCGCTCTCTTGGCACTCCAATCTCCTGGAGGAGACGCAACGAGGCTTCATCTCGCACTCCGGCGCCACGCACGCCTTGAAGGCATAGCCCGGCCAGGATGCGCAAGGCCCTCCTTCGGATAGGCCCGACGCCCTGCCCGTAGACGTAGACGGGAAGTCGCGCCGCCCGCGCCATGGCGATGACACCCAGGTAGTAGAGCGAGGAACGAGCGCTGGTCCGATCCTGAATGAGCCCACCTCCGCCGCTGACGAGGAGATCGGCCCCCCGCAGTGCGCGCCACACCCCGGGCGCGCTCCAGCGCGAGACCGCTTCCACCCCGTGCACGCGACGGGTCGCCGCCGGGTCAGCGCTCAACACGACCGCCTCGATTGACTCCGCTTCTTTTACCGCCGCGTGTCTTAGACCGGCGAGCACGCCCTGCAGCACCGCTTCGTCGCCCGCGTTGCCAAAGCCGTAATACCCTGAAATAACCACTCGCAAACCTCAACCGCTCCCCGGCCGGACGGCAGCTTGAGCCCTAAGCCCGGCCCTATCCCCAAGCCAAGCCCAGGCCCATCCCCGGCCCTAATCCCCTACCCTCGGCCGTGTCCGTACGCCTTTCCCCATACCTTGCCCACTCTGCGCCATCCGGGCCGCTGTGCCGCGCCTTCGCCTCAAGCTCTTAAGGCGCTTTCCGCCTTCAACGGCGGCAACGGCTGCAATCCCAAGGGCAAGGCCGAGCCCAACGCCATAAAGCGTCCTCATGACTGAGACCGCCAACGCCGAGTGGGCGTGGGCAAAGGTGTTGACCACCGAGATCTGGCCGATCGCTCCAAGAACCGCGAGCGACATCGCGCAGAAACGCCGCCGGCGTGAGCCACCGGCCAGCGAACTCCAATACGTCAAGGCGAGGAACAATGCCGGATGCCCCAGCAGGAACTCCTTCGTACGCGGCCGAACGATCAAGCGCTCCTCGAGAAGGTTGCGCAGCGACACCTCGACGGCAGGGACCGGAAGGCCCTCATTTCCCGTTCGCATCACGTAAACCCATAGGATGACGGCGATTCCCAAGCCGAAGACGAGCTCGCCCAACCGGATCGACCGGTTCAACCAGTAGCGAGTGGCTGCGGCGATCCTGGTCCAAAGGCCGTGGCCGTAGCGACTCATACCGTACGCCTCGGCGCTCCCGGCCGGTGTCTCGGAAGTCGTATCCACCGCCGAAGCGATCGCGTCCACTGCCTGAACGTGAGCACCGTTTGCCGGAACCCTCGTGTCTTGGCCCCGTGCGGTCGCGCCTTGCGCGCTGCCGCCACTTGCTTGACTCGCGTAGCCGGCCAGCCGCGCCACCAGAATGACTCCTAGAACGGCGAGCGGCGCAACGTGGGCGAGCTTCACCCCTCGGAATTCCTCGATCTTCAGAAGGAACCTGACGTCTGAAAGGAGCGCTGCGACGTATGCAGCGCCAAGCAGCGTGAACGCGACTGCAGCGCCGAAGCCGGCGAGAGCGCCTATAAGCCGGCTCCCTAGCGGCGGCACATCCACGGCTCCAGGAGGCCCGTAACCCACGTTCGTCTCACGTGCCGCACCACGGCCCGCCGCCTTGGCGGCGACGGCGGCGGATACGTCAAGGGCAATGAGCGCCGACGCCGCAGGAAAGGCGACTGCCGTAAGCAGGGAGATCACTTGGCGAGCGAGGACGGTGTAGCCTTTCAGCCATAGGACCGCAAAGACGGCCAACGTAAACACCGCTCCGGCAAGTGACGCCACGGCCAACCGCCTGTCGGAGATGATCAAGGGGGTGACGAAGCGAGATGGCCGAGATGGCTGAGATGGCTTGTATGGTTTGAGCGGCTCCAATCTAACGCCAGTGGGAGAATAATCCGCGCCCTCTCGGCCGGTAACGCTGCCGGCAAGCCGGGACGTCCAGGCACCGGAGGGCGCTGGCAACAGGCCTCTGTCGAACCAGCTCAGAACCGTCCACGCCAGCCCTCCTGCGCAGACGCCGGCCGCCAGGGCGATCAGTGCGAGGGCGAAGAACGAAACGGGCGGGCCGCTCACACGCTCGGGAGCGCCGAGCCCGTAACCCGCCTCGAGCAGCGCACCGGTGAGCCGCTCGATGTACGCAAGGTTTGAGTCGACGACCGCTGCGATCGCTCCCGGGCCCGCCTGGTCCAATGGCGCCGCGCCGAGACCCGAAAGAAAGAAGCGAACGTAGAGCAACCGCACCTGGCGCTCCCGCACGGCGCGCAGCCATCGATCGACGGCGACGCGGGGCGTCATTCCCGCCGCCATCTCCCGGTCGGTGATGCTGTGCACGCGCACGACGCGGTAGCCGAGAAGCCTTGCGAGCTCGTTGAACCCCTGCTGCGGGGCGAACTCCACCAGGCCGATGGCGGCACCTGCCTGCGCCAGCCTCTCGCCCACGAGCCTCACCTCGCCCGGGTAGCCGGCGACGCTGGTACCCCAGAAGATGATCGGACCGTACTCCGCTCCCAGCGCAATACCTCGGCTGCCTCCGGCGGCTTGCAGCCTGCGGTCGAGCTCATCGGGGGTTTCGAGACTCCCTCCCCTAAGGCGCGGGACGACCGTGAGGCCGGCGGCCTGCACCGCCCCGACCTCCCCGGGATGCAGGCCGAGGGCGATCTGCGCGGGGCTTGAGCGCACGAGAAGCCAAGCCTGCCCCTCGCCTTCGCCGGCCGCCTCGTCCCCGTTCACCTCGACGGGTTCACCCGGGTGAAGCGGCACGGCGACGTGCGGCAGCGCCTCCTTAAGCGTTTCGACGAGCCAAGGATCCGCTGGCTCGGTCCACCCGACGACGAGCGCGTCCCGCCTTGTTCCCTCGGGGATCCGGCTTGTCAAAGGGGAGCCCATCGCCTCCAGCGTCGCTCGGGTGACGAGAAAGACCTGACCCCGGTCGGCCGCGTCTTGCAGCGTCCATTCGTAGACGCCGACTCCGGTCACCCCGGCTTCGCGAAGCCGAACGAGCAGGCGATCCAACACTCCCGTGGGAGGACTTTCCTCGTTCCCCCCGTCGCCCGCACGCCCAGCCGCTTCGCCCGAGGAGGTCTGGCCGGGGCCCCGCAAGACCTCCTCGGCGGCGAGGGCGTCCGCCAGCGCAAAGAGCTCGGCGCCGTCAACAACCACGGCGACACGCACCATCGCTTCCTCGGCGAGGTGGCGCGGCCACAAAGTCGCCACGGCGGCCAGGAAAGCCGTGAGATAGATCGCCGCGATGTAGGCGAACGACCTGCGGCCCGCTTCACGCCCTCTACGCCCGGACGTCACGGAGGATCACTCCTTTGCCCGTTGCACGCCTCACCCGCTGGCCGGGCGCGCCCCGTAGATCAAAAGCTCTCCTTCTTCCACCCATAGCTCCTCGATGGCGATGGCAAACGGGGCCTCGCCCAAGTCGAGAACGATCTGCCACTCAGACGTGACCCAGTCGACGAGAAGCTGGGGCACCGCGGCGTTGTCCACCGTCACCTGCTGGGGGATGAATGCGATGCTCGCCGGGCCGGCGACTCGGAAGACGCCGCTCACCCGGACGTCGATCTCACGGCCGAAGAGCGTTAGGCCACCCTCCAGGACGGCTTGTCCGCGGGTTAACGAAACTTTGAAAAACCGGGCGTCGTGGATCTGGCTCCAAAAGTACTGGTTTAGGTCCTCCTCGGCAATGACAAACGTTGCCCTAAGCTCCCGCGCACCCTGGATCTCGACGCCGTTCCCCCATAGGAGCTTGGGCACGTCGACCACAAGATCCTTCCCGTCGACTAGGACGGCGTCGACGACCAAGTCGCCCAAGGGCACCCGCCGCAGGTCGAGGTGGATGCGATCGACCCGGCCCCACAGGAGGGCCACCGCCGGAAACGCTTCGATGCCGACCCGGACCATCCGGCTTCCCTCAAACGTCCGGGCAAGCTCTCGCTCGACCCGCCTTTCGAGTGCTTGCGGCAAGGTGAATTGCAAGGCCATAAGGATGAAGATCGCCGCCGCAAGGGCGGCGGCGATCCTTCGCGCAAGCTTCAACAAGTCGCCTCCTAGGCTCGAGGTTGCCTTCCGTCCGGCAACCGCAGGCTCGTTCCGCAAGTTACTTTGCGACCTGCGACGCGCTCTTTTGACTTCGCAGGTAGGCTTCGATAAACAGGTCGATCTCCCCGTCCATCACGGCCTGGACATTTGTGACCTCAGCTTCGGTGCGGTGGTCTTTCACCAGCGTGTAAGGACAAAAGACGTACGAGCGAATCTGGCTTCCCCAGGCGATCTCGCTCTGGTCGCCGCGCAACTCCTGCAGCTTTTGCTGCTGCTCCATGAGCTTGCGCTCGACGAGCTTTGAGCGGAGGATCTTCATCGCCGTGTCGCGGTTTGAATGCTGCGAGCGCTCCGACTGGCACTGTACCACGATTCCGGTGGGGATGTGCGTGATACGCACCGCGGAGCTGGTCTTGTTCACGTGCTGCCCACCGGCGCCACTGGCCCGGTAGGTGTCGATCCTGAGATCGTTGGGGTTGATCTCGACGTTGACGTCTTCGTCCACTTCGGGCAAGACGTCCACCGACGCAAAAGACGTGTGCCGGCGGCCCGACGCGTCGAAGGGAGAAATGCGCACGAGACGATGCACGCCCTTCTCCGCCCTCAGATACCCGTAGGCGTTAAGGCCCTTGATGAGCAGCGTGACGCTCTTGATTCCCGCCTCCTCGCCCTGAAGGTAGTCGAGGATCTCCACCTCGTAGCCGCGGTTTTCCGCCCAACGGGAGTACATGCGAAGGAGCATCTCCCCCCAGTCCTGGGCCTCGGTGCCACCGGCTCCGGGGTGGATGGAGAGTATCGCGTTGTGGCTGTCGTACTCGCCGTTGAGAAGTGTCGAAAGCTCGAGCGACTCGACGTCCTTCTCGAGGCGGGCCAGCTCCTTGGCCACCTCTTCCAGCACTTGGCTGTCGTCTTCCTCGGCCGCCAGTTCAAAGAGGACGGCCTGATCCTGGTGGCGATTGGAGATCTTTTCCCAGTTGGAGACCGTCTGCTTCAACTGGGTGAGCTTCTGATTGGTCTCCTTAACCCGGCTTGGATCGCTCCAGAAGTCAGGCGCGCTCATTTCCTCCTCAAGTTCGGCGATGGCGCGCTTTAGCCCGGGAATGTCAAAGATAAGCCCCCATTTCGTCGATCCGACGCCGGAGGCCGGCGAGTTTGTCTCTGATCTCTGACCTGTCGACCATCCTACTCCCTCCCGAGCGCAATTGTTTGGAGCGAAGAGTGCTACGCCCCGCAGCACTTCTTGTATTTCTTGCCGCTGCCGCATGGGCAGGGGTCGTTGCGTCCCACTCGTTCTTGGACCCGTCGCTGGACGACGGCGCCTTGCTTTTCCCCGGCGGGGGTCCGATTGGTCACCGCCTGTCGCAGCCGCTCTTCCGACGCCTTGCGGGCTTCATCGGCCGTGCGGGCGGCGGCTTGCTGATCGACCAGCCGGATCCGGAAGAGGCTTCTCACGACGGCGTGCTCGATCTCCGCCATCATCGCCTGGAACATCTGATACGCTTCAAACTTGTATTCAAGGAGCGGGTCCTTTTGACCGTACGCGCGCAGCCCGATCCCCTCGCGCAGCTCATCCATGCCCCGCAGGTGCTCCATCCACTTTTGATCGATGAAATGGAGCATCACGGAGCGCTCAAGCTCCCGCAAGTTGACCTCGCCGATGGTGGCCTCCCGTGCCGCATAGGCCTCTTTCGCCCGCGCAAGGAGCAGCTCTTTCACACCGTCACGATCTTTTTCCGCAAGTTCCGCAGGCTCCAGCTTCGGCTCGCCGTTGAAGCTTTCGAGATACCGCCGGACCAGGCCCTCGAGGTCCCACTCCTCCGGGTGCGTCTTCGCATCGCAAAAGTCGTCGACGAGGCGCTGGCACTCCCGCTCGATCATCTCCTCCACCCGCTCTTTCACGCCCTCGCCCATGAGGACGTGGCGGCGGGTATCGTAGATTACCTCGCGCTGGCGGTTCATCACGTCATCAAATTCCAGCACCTGCTTGCGGATCTCGAAGTGGTGGTTTTCCACCTTGCGCTGCGCGTTCTCGATGGCCTTTGTGATCTGTGGATGCTCGATGGGCTGATCGTCATCCCATCCGAGCCGCTCCATGATCCCCGAGATCCGCTGGGAGCCAAAGAGGCGCATGAGATCGTCCTCAAGGGAGACGTAAAAGCGAGATGCGCCCGGATCGCCTTGGCGGCCGGCCCGTCCCCGCAGCTGGTTGTCGATGCGACGGCTTTCGTGCCGCTCCGTACCCAGGATATAAAGCCCGCCGAGGGCGACCACTTTCTCCCGCTCAGCGTCAGTCTCTTCCTTAAACTTCTGGTACAGCTCCCGGTAACGGGCGCGAGCTCGCTCGACTTCCTGCCGATCCAGCGCCGCCGATCCGGCGGCGGCCCCGTTGGCGCTGGCGACCCCGTTGGCCCGAATCGCAACCGCCGCGCCCCTTTGAGAGGCCGCACCGCTCGCGGCCTGCGACGCGACTCCGTTCTCCTCGCGCTTTACCGGCGCAAGGGGCTTTCGCCCGGACGCCTCCGCGATCAACTCGGGTGAAAAGCCCTCTTTGCGCATCTGCTCTTTGGCGAGAAACTCGGGGTTTCCACCCAGGAGGATGTCGGTCCCTCGGCCCGCCATGTTGGTGGCAATGGTGATGGCGCCAAGGCGCCCTGCCTGGGCGACGATCTCCGCCTCTTTTTCATGAAACTTGGCGTTCAGCACCTGGTGGGGCAAGCCTCGTTTCTTAAGCATCTCCGACAGGCGCTCAGACTTTTCGATGGAGATCGTACCGACCAGGACGGGCCGTCCCGTCCGGTGCTGACGCTCGATGTCCTCGACCACCGCTTTAAACTTGGCCGCCTCGGTCTTGTAGACGAGGTCTCCCAGGTCTTGACGGATCATGGGCAGGTTCGTCGGGATGACCACCACGTCCATCCCGTAGATCTTGACGAACTCATTCTCCTCCGTCTTGGCGGTGCCCGTCATGCCGGCGAGCTTCTCGTACATGCGGAAGTAGTTTTGGAACGTGATCGAGGCCAGCGTCTGGCTCTCTCGCTCGATCTTGACGCCTTCCTTGGCCTCGATGGCCTGGTGCAGCCCGTCCGAGTAGCGGCGGCCAAACATCAGCCTGCCGGTAAACTCGTCGACGATGATCACTTGGCCGTCTTTGACGACGTAATCCCGGTCTCGCTTAAAGAGATACTGGGCCTTAAGGGCTTGGTTGAGGTAGTGCGTCAGCTCAAAGTGCTGCTCGTCGTAGAGGTTGTCGACGCCCAGCATCTTCTCGACTTTGGCGACGCCTTCCTCGGTGATCGAGACGGTGCGCGCCTTTTCGTCGATGACAAAGTCCTCGTCGGGCTTGAGCCGGGTGACCAGCTTGGCAAACCGGTAATAGAGGTCCGTCGGCTGGTCCGCCTGCCCCGAGATGATGAGCGGGGTGCGGGCCTCGTCGATCAGGATGCTGTCGACCTCGTCGACGATGGCATAATAGAGCTCCCGCTGCACCAGCTGGGACTTATGGATCACCATGTTGTCCCGCAGGTAATCGAAGCCAAACTCGTTGTTGGTGCCGTAGGTGATGTCGCAAGCATAGGCGCGCCGGCGCTCCTCAAAGCTCAGCCCGTGGACGATGACGCCCACGGACATGCCCAAAAAGCGGTAAATCGCTCCCATCCACTCCGCGTCGCGCCTTGCCAGGTAATCGTTGACCGTGACGACGTGCACGCCCCGGCCGAGGAGCGCATTCAGGTAGACCGGCGCCGTGGCGGCTAGCGTCTTTCCTTCGCCAGTTTTCATCTCGGCGATACGGCCCTCATGCAGGACGATGCCGCCCATCAGCTGCACGTCGTAGTGCCTTTGGCCGATGGTCCTCTTGGCAGCCTCTCGCACTGCCGCGAAAGCTTCAGGCAAGAGATCCTCCAAGGTCTCCCCCGCGGCGAGCCGCTTGCGAAACCGCTCGGTCAATCCCCTAAGCTCGTCGTCGCTCATCCGCTCCATTTGGGGCTCAAGCTCGTTGATCGCCGCAACCCGCTCGGAGAGACGGCGAATCTCTTTGTCGCCGGTATCAAAGAACTTACGAAGCAACCGTAGCACGGTGGGCGACCACCCTTCCCACGCCGCCTGGCGGAATCCCCTGCGAAAGCACGCGTCATTATACCATTTTCTCTTCGGGCGTCTCAAGGCAAGCGGACGAGCTGCTGGCCGAATGCCCGCTAGAAAACGAAACGCCCACGCGACGTGCGCGTGGGCGATCTGCCGTTGACCGGCTGCCGCATCATCGAACGAGATTCCGTTCGGCACCTGTTCTCCTTGAGCATTACCACTCATCGACAAGGCATCGGTTGTACGCGCGGGCTTTCGACCCCACTCCTCGACGGCCACGCCGCTATTCGAGTTCGCCTCCCGACGCCAGAATGCTGTTGATCCGCTGCTCCAGCTCGAGGCTGAGGTCGGTGATCGACCGCTCGGACGAGGTCAGGATGGGGCCCCACAGCTGGTAAATGGGGCCGACGTAGTCGTAGGGGATCGTCGGGGCATTCTTTGAGTACCGCTCCAGGGCACGCCCAAAGGCCATGGCGTTTCGCGCCGAGCTTCCGCGCTCCACGTGTTCGGCCCATTCCGGAAGCAGCGACCGCCGGGCCGGCAGGCTGCGGACGGGCTCCACGATCAAGAAGCGGCTCGACTCCCGGCTCGTCAAGTATTTGAGAAACTGCCAAGCCTCTTCGGGATGCTGGGAGGTCGCGGCGATCGACCATCCGCCTCCAGTGGCCGTGACGACCCGGGTGCCTTCGGGACCGCCGGGCAGCACCTGCACGTCCCACTCAAAAGGCATGTTGGCGCCGATCCACATCGTATCCCACGAGCCTGCGATCATCATGCCGCTTACGCCGCCGAAGAACGGATTGCCGGCAAACCCGCTGATGTAGACGACCTCATGCTCCGTTGCGAGGGCTCGGGCAAACTCCAAAGCCCTCCGCGAGGCCGGATCGGAGCCGACCACGGCCCGGGAATAGTCCTCCGAAAAAAGGCGGCCGCCAAAGCTCATGAGGTATCCCTCAAGGAACTGGCCGAATCCAAAGTTTGTCACGCCCCACTGAGTGATCTCGCCGCTTGACGCCCGCCGGGTGAGCCTGCGGGCGATCTCCGCGAAGTCCTCCCAAGTCCACTCCTCTTCTGGGTCAGGCAGGCCTGCGCTTTGGAAAAGGTTCCGATTGTAATAGATCCCTTGCACGGAGTAGTCATAGGGGAGCGCTCGCCATTCGCCCTGATACATCAGCTCCGGAATCTGTGACGGATGAAAGTCGTCAATTTCAACCTCGTGGGCGTCTCGGGTGATGAAAGGCGTCAGATCCAGGCTGAAGCCCTTTGCGTGGTACGCCATGTCGCCCGAGCCGCCACGGACGTAAAAGATGTCGGGGAGCTGACCGGCAGCCGCCGCGACGACGAGCTTGTTGTAGTAGCCGTCCGCCTGGTTTTCCACGTTGACAATGATGTTGGGGTGCTCTTCCTCAAATCGCCTTGCGATCACCTGAAACAGGGGCGCGTCTTCAAACCCGTGGTCCGACCACAGGGTGATGACCACGGGCTCGGCGGCCAGCGCCGCGGGCAAAATCAGCGACATCAGCGAAAAGAGAAGCGTCACCAGGACCACCATGACGCCTCGAGCGCTCGTCCAACTTTCCGACACCAAGGCACCTCCTCCATTCTCCACGGGACGTGCAACGTTTCCTGCAAACAGTCGCCACAAGCTGGACCCATCTGCAGCGCGCGATGGACTCGCGTCGAAGAACCGAACCGAATCTGCCGCTCGATCCCCACCCCCTATTTGACTCTTCCAAATTCCACGTATAGTCCTTCTCAAAACCCCATCGTGGACCTATGCGTATTTTTGTTGTTTTGTGTGTCTTTCCTTCATGGCTTTTGCTCGTCTGACTTGTGCTCATCCCCCGAAACAACAAAAAACGATGCGGCGATGACACGCCGCATCGACTTGATGGACGCTCTACGCGAGCCCTTGGCCCAGGACGCCCGGCTTCTCGTGCGGGAGCCGGCGCCTCACTCGCCGACCCCGGCGACGGCCTCCTCTCTCCGGCGCGCCTCGAGAACCCGCTCCAGGTCGAGGAGGATGATGAGCTTCTCCCGCTTGACGATGCCGGTGATATACTCCGACTCGACGGTGATCACGTACTCCGAGGGCGGATCGATCTCGGACTCGTCGACCTCGAGCACCTCTGACACGCCGTCGACGATCATGCCTACGGTCTGGTTAGCAAGCTCAGCCACGACGATCCTCCGGTCGGCGCTCTCCTGCCCCTTTTCCATGCCAAAGCGCTTTCTGAGATCGATGACGGGGATCACGCCCCCTCGAAGGTTGATGACCCCTTCGACGTACTCCGGCGCTCGCGGCACCCGGGTGATGACCGGCACCCGGATAATCTCACGCACGCGGTAGATGTCGACCCCGTAGCTTTCCTTGCCGAGGGAGAAGACGACCAGCTGCAGGCGGCCTCCTCCGGCCTTTCCCCTCTCGTCCGGCCGCCCGACTTGCCCTCCTTGAGCGGCTTGCCCTTCACTGTGGTGCAGTTGCTCAGTTCCTCGTCCACTCGCTTGCCCTGCCACGAGTTGACCCTCCTTGCATTTCGCCCGCGATCCACGCGCTCCGCTGACTCATACCTTGAACCGAGCGACCAGACGGCGCAGCTGCGCCGCGGTTTCCGCCACCGCTTGCGCCGAATTGGCCATCTCTTCGTTGGCGGCCGTCGTCTCTTCGGCGGCGGCGCTCACTTCCTCCGATGAAGCCGCGGTCTGTTCGGAGATGGCCGAGATGTTCTCGATCGCCTGGCTCACTTGCTCACTTTGGGAGGCCATCTTTTCCGTAGCCGCGGTGTTTTCGTAGGTGACGCGCGCCACGTTCTCCATAGAGACAGCCACCTGCTTGATCGCCTCTTGCATCTGCTCCGAGTCGGCGGCGATGCTTTGGATTTCCGCGCCGAGCCCCTGCACCGCACCGAGGATGCGCTCGAGCGCCTCCCCCGCTCGCTGAGCCAACTCGGTGCCCATCTCGACCCGATCGGTCCCCTCGTTCATCGCCGCCACGGCTTCTTCGACCCCGGCCTGCATCGTCTTGATCAGCTCGGCGATCTCCTCGGCGGAGCTGGCCGAACGCTCCGCCAGCTTGCGCACCTCGTCGGCGACCACTGCAAAGCCCTTGCCGTGCTCTCCTGCCCGGGCCGCTTCGATCGCCGCGTTGAGCGCGAGCAGGTTGGTCTGGTCGGCGATCCCCGAGATCACCTCGACGATCTCGCCGATCTTCTTGGAGTTCTTGCCGAGCTCCTGGATCTTGCGAGCGGTGTCCATCGCCGCCGTGCGGATCTCCCGGATGCCGTCGACGGTGAGCTTTACCGTGTTGCCGCCCTCTTGCGCGACCTCGGCCGTCTGCCTTGCGGACTCGGTCATCTCCCGCACGCTGGTCGTGACCCGCTCGATGGCGCTGGCCATCCGCCCCATGACCTCCGCGGTTTGCCGCACCGCTTCGGTCTGTTGATGAGCGCCCTGGGCGATCTGGTCAATCGCCTTGTGCAGCTCCTCGACGGCCCGGGCCGTCTCTTGCACCGTCCTGCTCTGCTCGCCCGTGCCGGCCGCCACTTGCTGAATCGTTTCGGCGATCTGCTGCGTGGCCCGGGCGGTCTCCCGTGCGCTCGCCTGCATCGACTGGCTGCTCGCCTCCAGCTCCTCGCTGGCTTTGATCACCTCGCTCACCAGCGTGCGCAGGTTTCGCACCATGTCGTTGAAGATCTCAGCCATCTCGGCCACTTCGTCTTTGGACTTGACGACGACCTCCTCCACTGTGAGATCGCCGTCCCTAAGGCGCCGGGCCGCTTCCGCCACCATCTTGATGGGCCGGCTGAGGCTGCGAGTGATCCCAAAGGCAAAGAGGATCGCGAGCGCCGCCGACACGATGGCCGCGCCGATCATCATCCAGCGCGCCCTTTCGCCCACCTCAAAGGCGTCGCTCTCCACTTCTTCGATCCGCCTTTGCTCGTAAATGAGGAGGTCGTTGACGGCGGCGTTCAATGCCGTCTCCGCAGGTTTCAACACGTTCTCCAACGTATAAAGGTCCAGCTCGTCGTCAAAGCTGGTCGAACGGAAGTAGGGCTGCGCCAAGCGCACAAACGCCTGCTGGCGTTCCTCCAACTGGTTGATCAAGCTGTGTGCCGCATCGGTCTTGAATTGGCTTCGAAGGGTTTGGATCAGCGCCGAAGTGGAGCTCACCGCCTGGTCAAACTCCATGGCGAACGAGCGGTTCCCCGTGGCGTAATACCCGAGCAGGGCTCGAAATTGTTCGGTCACGTGCTTGGCGATCTGCTCGGAGTAGACTGCGTTCTGCGCGATGCGCATCGCGTCGTCCCGGTAGATCGTGAGAACGGAGTTGAGGCCGTTGAGTCCCACCGACACGATGATCCACATGAAGGCGATTACCGACAAAAAGGCGAGAAGCATCTTGCTGCGAATGCCAAACCCGCGACTCTTTTGCATCTTCGTTTCCCCCTGACTCTGGCGCTTCTACATCGTGGGTTCTACGCCCATCGCCTCATACACGGTGTGGACTAGCGCTCCGGCCATCGCCTCGATATCCTCGACGCGATCCGCCAACCCCATCTCCACGACGGCTCTGGGCATTCCATAGATCACCGAACTCTGCTCGTCCTGGGCAAGGACCTTGCCTCCGGCCTGCTTTACCTTGCGGCACCCCCTGGCGCCGTCCATGCCCATTCCCGTGAGAATGACGGCGACGACGTTTCCACCCCAGCGATCGACCGCCGATTCCAGCGTGATATCGACCGCCGGCCTCACCCCCATGTGAGGTGGGCCCAGATCCTCGCACATCACCCGCTCCGAGTTAAAGACCAGGTGGACCCCTGCCTTGGCGATCCAGACTTCGCCGGCTCGGGGCACTCTGCCCGGCGCCGCCTCTGCGATCTCAAGGGGCGACACGTCGTTGAGACGCAGCGCAAGCGCACGGGTAAACCCGATGGGCATGTGCTGTACGACGACTACCGGTGCGGGAAACTCTTTCGGAAGGGCGGAGAAAAGCTGCGTGAGCGCCTTGGGACCGCCGGTCGAGCTTCCGACCACCACGAGCGGAGGCTCGTGACTTCCCGGGCGCCACCCGCGCGCCCTGCGCCCCGTCTCGCGGCTATTGTCGTCACGCGCTCTTTGACCGCCGGCAACGTCCGAGGCTTGCGTCTCTTTCGACTCGCCCGGGTGTACAGCGTCCACGACGCTCCGATTGAAAATAGTCCAGCTGCTCTCCATCCCTCGAGCCCCTGCAGGCGGGCCCGAGGGCTTCGCCCCGCCGGTCTCGAACGTCCCGGCGGGCCTGCTCTGCCAGCGCCCAAGACCTGTGCCTTGCTCCCTTTTTCTCGTGGGGAACACCTTGGCGGACGCCGCCGCCCGGACCTTGCGCACAATCTCATCGGCGACGTCCATGAGGTTTAAGGAAATGGTTCCACCCGGCTTTCCGACGACGTCCACCGCCCCGATCGAAAGCGCTTCCACCGCGGTGGGCGCCTGTTCCTGCGTGAGGCTTGAGAGCATGACGACGGGCATCGGCCGCTCCGCCATGAGAAGCCGCAACGCGGTGAGCCCGTCCATGCGCGGCATCTCCACGTCAAGCGTCATGACGTCGGGCTGCAGGAGGGCAGCCTTCTCCAGGGCCTCGATCCCGTCGCGGGCGGTTCCGACCACCTCCATGCCCGCCTCGGTCAAGATCCGTCCGATCATCTGCCGCATAAGGGCGGAATCGTCGACGACCAGGACACGGATGGGACGCATTGGTACGATCACACCTCGTCGAAGTGTCGCAAAGCCTCACGCCAGGCGGGGACGGTCGGAGGCGCTCTCAGGCTGTCCGCTCCGACCTCTGGACCGCCTTGGTCAGCCCTGCCGCGTCGATGATCAAGGCCACACGCCCGTCGCCGAGGATCGAGGCTCCCGAAATCCCGGGAACGTTGCCGATCACCGGCCCCATCGCCTTGATGACGATCTCCTGCTCGCCGAGAAGGCGGCTGACTTTTAAGCCGATGGGCGACGCTCCCGAACGAAGGATCACCACGGGCGCGGATTTTCCGGCCGGGGGTGCCACGGCCCAATCGCTGCCCCACACCGCAGCCGGATTGAGGAGCGGAACCATCTCGCCGCGCACCGCGATCATCTCCCAGCCCCGGGCGTAGTGGATATCGGCCTGCGTGATTTGGACGGCTTCGGTCACGTTGGAGAGCGGGATCGCCATCACGCATCCTGCGATTTCGACCATCAGCGCTTGCACGATCACCAACGTCAGCGGAAGCTTGATGGTAAAGGTCGTCCCCTTCCCCTCTTCCGTCGTCACGGTGACGCTGCCGTTCACTCGCTCCAAGTTGCGCCGCACCACGTCCATTCCGACGCCGCGGCCGGAGACGGAGCTCACCTCGTCGGCCGTGCTAAATCCGGGTGCGAAGATGAGCTCGTAGACCTGCTCGCGGCTTGCCCGGCCGGCCTCTTCGGGGCGCAAGAGCCCCCTCTCCACGGCCTTCCGCTTGATCTTCTCAAAGTTGAGCCCTCGGCCGTCGTCCGAGACCTGGATGTAGATGTGGTTTTCCTGGTGAAACGCGTGCAGGCGGACCTTGCCCCGGGCGCTCTTGCCCGCCTGCAAACGTTCCTCGGCGGGCTCAATGCCGTGGTCAATCGCGTTGCGCAAAAGGTGAATCAGGGGATCGCCGATCTGCTCGATCACCGAACGGTCGAGCTCGGTCTCGTTGCCCGACATCTCAAAGTCGACTTCTTTGCCGAGCTGGCGCGAGAGGTCCCGGATCATGCGGGGAAACTTCTTGAAGAGCGTGTCGACGGGCATCATCCGGGCTTGCATGATGGTGTCTTGCAAGTCCGTGGTGATCCGGCTCAGGCTGCTTGAGACGCTGGTCAGCTCCTCCCTCAGCGTGTTGGCCGAAACGTCGAGCGACGCCAACTGGGCGATGCGCGTCCGGTCGATGACGAGCTCGCCGACCAGGTTCATCAAATTGTCGAGGACCGCCACGTCGACCCTGATGGTCTGGCCGAGGGAAGCGGCGTTGGCGTCGGCGGCTGCCTGGCCGGCGGCGGCGCTCTGCGCCTCTTTCTTGGGCGCAGCGGCCCCGGCACTTGCGGGCCTTGCGCCCGGCGCAGGGCCGGGTGCGCTCGCTTCGCCGGCCGCCGGCGGCGCGGGGCTTGGCGGCCGCGATGAGACCGCGGTGCCTTGGGCCGTGGCAGCGGTTGCCGTCTCGCCTGCAGCTTGCGGCCGGGCAGCATTCACCTCGTCTCCGCCGGATGCCAGCGACACCGCAGCGATGTCGGGGACCTCCAGGATCGCCCGCTGGATCGCCGCAAACGTCAAAGGTTCCTTGCCCGTCGCCGCGTCCGGGACCTTTAGGGTCACCCGCACCCGGCGCACCTCTCCCACACCGCTTTCGATGGCTTCCCGGTCGGGTTCAGACGAGACGATCTTCCCTAAATCGTCGAGAACCAAGAGGATTTGATAAGCACGAACGGAGGACATCAAAGCATCGGGGGAGATCTCGACCTCGATGGTCACCGTATCGCCCGGGCGAAGCGCCCCGGTCTCGTGGCCGGCACCGGTCCGATCCTGCTGCGCCGTGCCGCCGCTTGCGCCGCTCTCGCCGGTCGAAACGGTGTCTGCTGCCGCTCCCAAGGCTGCTTTACCTCTTTCGCCCAATACGGCAGCGGCACCGGTTCCAGCGCCTGGGATTGCGCTCCCTTGCCCGTCCGAAGGCGAGCCAACTTGCCCTGGTGCCGTAGCGCCCGCCTGGCTGCGGCCTGCCGCCGCCCCAGGCGAGAGCTTTCCAAGCTCCCATTGCTCCTCCAGCGCTGCGATCAAGGGCTCGACGTCGACGCCCTCGGCGTTTCCTACCTTTGAGATCTGAGCAAGGCAGCGCCGCAAAAGGTCGACTCCCTCGAAAAGGGCGTCCGCGATGTCGCTGGACATCTCGCGCTCTCCCTGGCGCACCTGGTCGAGGAGCGACTCCATGGCGTGCATCAGCCGGGCCACGTTGTCGAAGCCGGCCGTGGCCGAGCCGCCCTTCAGGGTGTGGGCGGCGCGAAAGACCTCCTGAATGTAACTTGGGTTCCGGGGATCCTCCTCGAGGGCGATGAGCCGCTCTTCCATGATTTGAAGCTGCTCGTGCGCCTCTTCGAGATAGAGCTTCAGCTCTTCAGGAGTGAGCTCGTAGCCCGCCATGGTCTTTCCTCCTTGATGCACATGGCACGACACGATGGCAAAACAACCGATGCAATGGGGTAAACCGGCAAGTGCCCGGTCGCCCTAGCGCCCTCCGTGGGAAGACGCGGAGCTGCGGGCCACCGTGGGCCTGCCGCAGCGCGGGCAGACGCCCTGGCCCGACGGGATCAAGCAATAAGTGCATAGCTTGGGGGCGTAACCCGTGATCGGCCAGACCAAGATCGTTCCCAGCTCATGCTCGCGGGTTTCGATCTCCTTTCGCCGCTCGAAAAACCGCTCGGCGCTCAGGGCGCATTGCTCGCTCAGAGCGTCTTTCAGAAGATCGCCCTCGTAGACGGTCTCACCGCCGAGGCGCCCCACATGCCACGTGCGCAAGAACCTGCGAATGCTGATGGCCGCGGTCGGAGCTCCGAGCGCGGCGACGTAGGTGATCTGCCCCGTCGGCTCTTTTGCAAACCAGTCGGGACTTAAGACATAGACCAGCATGGCCGGCCGCGCTCCCTGTTTGTCATCTCCCGGCACCCGCAGCGCCGCGACGTAGAACTCGGGCTCACGCGGCTCTTGAGCGGGCCATTCGACCCGGGCCCCCTGCATCCGGTCGGCCATGCCCTCTAAAACTTCAGCGACCGCGCTGACGGCCGCTCGGTACGCATCACAGTGGGCCCACCCGGGGAGCTTGGTGTGCCGTGTGTGAGACATCGAACTCATGCTGCGTGGGCCTCCGCCAATCCTATCTCGGCTTGTCGTTTCTTAACTCGCGTCACGCTTCTCCCTCAAGGAGACGCCGATCTCGATCTCGCCAAATTCCATCTCCAGGGGGATGACAAGACGGGGTATGCCGACCGTCTGAATGCGCGTCCCCTTTCCAATGACGAGGCTCGGCGGAGAGATGGCGCAGGCGATTTGTCTCTTTTCGAGAAGGGCAGCCGCATGTCCCGTGATGATGTTGCCAAGCTCGGCGATGGCGCTTTTACACATCTCGTCAAACACCTTTTGCGGCTTGCCCAGCATCCTCCCTGCGATGTCCATGGCGACGGTCCGGTGGACGCCGTAGACGACGTTCCCTTCCACCTCACCGGTGATGCCGATGAGCACCGAGACTTCCTTCGTCGTGAAGTAGTTGCCGTCGGCGCGAAGCTTGCCCCGTTCGACACGGACCTGCAGCTCGCTCGCAAGGATATTGATGGCGGCCGCGACAAACGGCTCGATGTATTCCACCTTCATCGTCGGCTTTCCCCCTTCGTCGTCATGGCTGCCGCCGCCCCGAGCCGGCCTGCAACCGAGATTGCCCCATCAGGCAAACCCAATGGCGACGTCGTCCCCTTCGACGACCCGAGTCGTAAAGTCCGCGGGCCGGCCCCTTACCTTCAGCACGAGCCGGCGGCCGTCGCCGCGCCCCGCTGGCCACGAAATCCCCGCGTAGGGAAGGATCTCGTAGAGCGAAACCTCTCTTTCCGGAGAGACTTCGAGGACATCCCCGTCAGCCACCCTGTCGTTTGGATCTGCCACGGTGCCGTTGAGAAAGATTCTAGCCGGCCGTCTGACCGAGACGGGCTGGCCGTTGACACTCACATGGACGACCGACTCCAACTCCACGCCCAGCTCTTGTAAGAGCGATTCCACCGTGACCGGACCAAGAGCCTCCCATTCCCATGTATCGCCATCTTCGACGATATCGCTTAGTTCTGCCGGCGCCCCGTTGCGGCGCAGCTTAAAAAAGCGGGTAAAGGAAACCGGCTTTCCGTTCACGAGGCAAACGCCTCCGGCGGCAAGAGCACTTCCTCCAAGAGCCGCTCCTTGGAAAGCCCCGTCTTCAGCTTCGTTTCGCCCCTCCCACGCCTCGAGCAGCTCACGAGCGGTGCGCGGCCAGCGAACCTCCAGCACATCCCGGTCACAGGCCAGTTCGTGAAGCTCAGCCTTTCGGCCGTTGCGGGTGATCCAAAGGGGCACTTCCTGCCACGCGCCCATCACCCGGACTCTCGGCCGCCTGCTCTCCAACTCTCCTCCCCGCCGGGCAAGCCAGCTCGCGACCGCCTCGCCGACCGTGGGGCGCGCCGGCAGCCCGGCTTTGGGAGGCTCTAACACCACTTCGTCTTGATTCTTGAGGATCGTGTCCAAAGAAACCCGCTCGCCCCCGACCCAGGCGACAGCGGGTTCTCCCCGGGTTCCGGGAATCGCGACCACGTCTCCGTTAATGGAAAGCGTGATCCCCGGGCCCATACGGCCCATGAGGTCAGCGGGCGAGAAACCGGCGACCCGGGCCGCCTCCCGCACGGTGCAGCGGTCAGGCAGGAAGAGACAGACGGGCCGGCCGTTCACCCGCACGCGCACCGGGGGCATCTCCTGTCCCCGGCACGCCCGTAAGGCGATGCCCAGCGCCGTGATGGCGTCGGGACCGCTGAGGTGGTCGGCGCCGCTCACGTCCCGCACGGCCCGCCGGTCGCGCAAGACGACTCTCGCCTCCGGCATGTCCAATGAGCGGGCGAGCCGTTGGGCAAGCCCCGGGGTCCGGCTCCCGCCGCCTACGAGGAGAACGGCGTCGAGCCCGCCGTGAGTCCAGCGGGCTAGCTCCCGGGCGATGGCCTGGGCCAAGTTTTCCGTCGCCTCGGCGATCAATTCCTCAAGGAGCGGCGGATCGACCGTGACCGGCTCGCCCAGCACGCTTTCGACGGTGATGCTTTCGCCCTGAGAGACGCTCCGCTTCACCCGTTCGGCGACCGTAAAGTCCAAAAGAAGCGCCTTGGAGACGGCTTCGGTGATCGCGTCGCCCGCCTGGGGCACCATGGCGTACGCCTCCACCGTGCCGCCGCCCGTCAGTGCGATGTCCGACGTCCCCGCCCCGATGTCGATGAGCGCGAGGCGCAGGTGCCTGCTGGTCGGGGGAATCACCGCCTCCAGCGCGGCGATGGGCTCGAGGGTGAGCCCGCGCATGTCGAGCCCGACTTCACGCAAGACCGACTCGAGCGAGTCCACCACGACGCCGGGCAGAAACGTGGCCAGCGCCTCGACGCCGATGGCCCTCCCCCGCTGGCCGATGAGCGAGCCGATCTCCTCCCCGTCGAGCCAACTTTGAGTGAGGCTGTGAGCCACGGCATAATACCCTAGCGCCTGCTCCCCCGAAGGCAGCGACTCGAGGAGGCTGGCCTGGGCGTTGGCCACCGCTTCCCATACCAGGAGCCGCTCCATCTCAGGCGTGACGGTCACCGTTTGGGCTTGGACCGTCTCGGCCCTTCCTTTCGCCGTCCTCAGCGCCCGGCCGGCGGCCGCGACGTGCGCCTCGGAAAATGCAAGCCCCGTGGCCTGCTCGAGCTCGCGCACGACTTTCCGCACCACCTTGGCCACGGCTCTCACATCGTGCACCTGGCCGTCTCTCATCGACCGCTCCTCGTGCCGGATAAATGCCGAGGCCAGCACCTGGACACCCTCTCCGGAGGGAACGGCGACAAGGCCCAGGATCTTGTGGGTCCCGATGTCCAGGATCAAGCGGGGAGATTCGCCTTGCGCCTCTGATTCATGCGCGAACATATCGTCAGAATCTCAGCTCCCCCGTCTCCTTGTCCAAGTGGAGGACGACGTGCCGTCTCGTCATCTCAAAGCGATACTGCCGGTGTCCCACAATGCAGCGGACGCTGGGATGGACTATCTCGGCCTTAATCGATGCATCCGCCGCCACCGAAAGCTCGGTCACCACCGCCGAGGGGCTGCCGATCTCCCGGGCAACGATGCCGCCGTGGGTCACCGTGACGCTGCCGCCCCGGATCGTCGCGACAGGCGCCTCAAATCCCGTACGGGCGATCACCTTCGAGTTGTAACACGCTTTGCCCACCAGGCGCACCTTGCCGCCGCATGCCACTTCCGCGTTTTGAAGGTACTCCACGGTGACGTCGGCCTCAGCCATCCTCGACTCGAGCTCCACCGGGATGGTGCGAAGCTCGTCCAGCACTTGCTCGATCTCCACGAAGCTCTTGACCAGCAGCGGCCCTCGCCCGATCAAGACCTGCGCCGCTTTTGCGATGCGAGCGAAAAGCTCGGGCTCGATCACGTCTTTGTGCTTGGCGAGAATCCCGCCTACCTCTTGAGCGAGCTTTTGCGTGTCCCGATAGTGCCGCTCAAGGAGCGCCTTGAAGTAGATGCCAAGCTGCATCCTGTTGCCGCTCGCCTCGGAGGCGACCACGAGCCGGCGCAGGTTCTCAGTCGCTTGCTCTAACTGCGGAACGAGCCGCTTCAACGCGTCCACGATGGGCGCGTAAACCGCCGAGTTTCCGCCGGCCGAGATCGAGCCGCCGACGACGCTTTTGACTCGCACTGAGCCGCCCGCCTCGACCCTCGCCTTGCGCAGGACCATACCGCCGATCACCACGGAGCCGCCGGCCCGCACGCGCAAGCTCTCTTCCACGTTGCGCCGCACCGTCACGTCGCCTGCGAAGTCGATGTGACCGGTGGCGACGTTGACGTCACCCGGGACGTCGTACGTCGGGATGACGTCGACGAACGCCTCTTTGACCACCGGCCGCCCCGTGCGGGCGGCCACGATGTAACGGCTTCCCTCCGAGCGGCGCACCCCGCTGCCTAGCTTGAGCTGGCGAACCTTCGGTTTCCTTGCGGGAATAGGCGTACCGCGCACGTCCATCCCATCGAGACCCGGCCGGGCCTCGACCCATTCGGCGACGACTTCGCCCTCGTTGACGCTGAAGATCTCGCCTCGATCGAGCAGATCCACCCGCTGCACATCGTCTTGCCTAAAGGTCGAAACGGGTTCTCGCTCGGGCGCCACAGGCTTTACGTGCGCGTCGATGGGGTCGCTGGGAAGCCTCCCGGCGGCGACGACGGCGCTGAACTGCAGCTCCTGGCGCCCGGTCAGCGCCTCGATGGCCTCCTCGTTGACGCCGTAGGCCACCCCCGCGTCGGCGAGCGCTTTTTTCACCTGTTCCACGGTGACGGCCGGCGGTGCGATCACGCCGGCCGGGCGCGTCGAGACGGTGACGTGCGGCGCAAACGCCGCGTCCCGGATCTCGTGCATGACACCCGGGCGGCGGATGACATGAGCCACCGCCTCCACGCCGCCTTTTGTCACCTCGACCCAAACTTCCACCGCCGGAGGCTCCGCAATCGCTTCGAGCACCACTTCATCGCCGGCATCGATGGTCGTGGTTTGGGAAATCGGCTGGCCGTTGACGATGACGGAGACGTTGGCTCCCGGCGTAATCGATGGCTTTGCGCTCGCCGGGGACGGAAGCTGGACCACCACCCGGCCAGCCTGGACCGCGACAAGCCCAGGCGGCGCGGGCTGGCTCGATTCCATCGCATCCCCCATGGCGCCAGCGGCCCCCGGCTCTTCCGACGTTGCTGTGCGCGCCGTCTCGTCCATCGGTGTGCTCAGAGGCGTCGGATCCATGGGCGTCTCACTTGCGAACTCAACGGACATGGCCGTTTCCCCCCCATCGTGGTCATGGTCTACGCTCATGCGTTCATCGTGCGGCGAGTCGAGATTACTGCCGCACTTTCCGAACCAGGCACCGGTCGGGTGCGAGCACGACGTCAGGCGAGCCGAACTGGCTTACCACCGCAACCCGCTCTTTCGCATTCCAGCGTAGAGTGCGGCCCGAAGTGCCGCCGACACACTCGCCCGTCACGGGCACCCCGTGGCGAGCCAGGCTCTCGCGCACGGCTTCAACGTTGCGCCTGCCGATGTCGCCGGAGATCCCGCTGATCTCAAACATGCGCGCCCCGCCCGCCATCTGGGCCGTGACGCGGCTAGGCGCCGCACCGAGCTTTCCCATCTCCTCCAGAAGGAACGGTACCGCCGTATCTCCATACCTCGCCGGTTCAGGCGGCGAAGCCGACGGGCTTGTGGGCAACACGATGTGCGCCATACCGAGGACCCACGTCAAGGGGTCGCACAGGATCAGCCCGACGCATGACCCAAGGCCGTAGATTGCCCAGTCCTCTTCGACGTTTCGACCGACCGCGTACTGTCCAAGACCAATGGCCAGGCTCATCTCGATTTCCTCAGCTCGGACAATGACAGTGCGTAAGGAATCCAAAGCAACAGCGCCGATGAGGCTCCCGTCTCTTGAGTAAACGATGTGCGAACGGTCGGGATCTCTTTTTCGCCCTCAGCGACGAAGATCGCGGCCAGCGAGCCCATCAAGGCGCCGATCATATCGCGAAACACCTGGGGAGGCGTCGGCGCCGCCGAGGTGCGGTAGTAGTCGGCGATGTAGTTGAGAAACGCGCTGCCGACCACGTTTCCCACTTCGCCAAAGGCCGAATCGGCCATGGCGCCCTCGATCGAATCGTCGCCGATGAGCGGTCCGAGAAACGGCGCCACCTCGTCGAGCGGCATGATGAGAAGGAGAAAACCCGGAAGTTCTCCATGGACTTGGTAAAAGGAGGCCAAAACGGGCGTTGCCGCATCGCCGAGGAGCATGGGCAGGTCCGCCGGTTGGCAGTAGGAGAAGGTGATCTCCGAGATGTCAAATTTGCGCTCCAAGAGTGCCGACAGGGCCTCTCCGGCCCGCATCAGCGCGTCCCGCATCACCTTTCTGGAGACCTGCGTTCTTGCCGACACCTGCCGCCCCTCCCCCAACCTTGCGATAGAGAAACGCCCCGGCCGCCTGCAGACCATAGCGCTCCGGCCTGAAGATGCTCTCGGTGCTGCCTACCAACAGATAACCGCCTTCGACCAGCGCCCCGGCGAGCTTGCGAAACACTTCCTCCTTGGCGTCGTCGGTGAAGTAGATCACCACATTGCGGCAGAGGATGAGGTGCTGCGCCATAGGGTAGGGATCCCGCAAGAGGTCGTGGACGCGAAAACGCACCCGATCCTGGACGCGCGGCGCGATCCGCCACTGGCCATCGGGCGTCTGTGTGAAGAACCGCCGCAGTCGCTCAGGGGAGACCTCTTTCAGCTTGTCCGCGGTGTACACCCCCGCGCGGGCGGCGGCGATCGCCCCCGTGTCGACGTCGGTCGCCAGCACCCTGTGCGCGCCGTGGGGATCCAGCTCCTCCAGGAGGATCGCCAGCGAATACGGCTCCGCGCCGATGGAGCAGCCCGCGCTCCACACCCGCAGCGCGCCAAACTCCCGCATCAAATCCGGGATGATCTCTGACTCCAGCACCTTGTACCGGTCGGGGTTGCGGAAGAACTCAGAGACGTTAATGGTGATGTAATCTTTCAGGTGCGCCAAAGCGGCGGCGTCCCTCGAGATCCGGCTCGCCAGCGCGGCAAAATCGGGAACGTCGACTCGTTTGAGGTAGCTTGTAAGGCGGCGGAGCATTTGCCGCTCCTTGTAAGCGGACAGATCGATCCCCGTCAGCCGCTTGAATGTGGAAGCGAGCACCTCATACCCGGGCGGATATCCTTCTTGGCCGTCTCCAAGCTGGAAAAATGCTGGTGGCAGGAACCCCTGCTGCGGTTGCGTAGCCACAAAAACTCATCCTCGTCCGGCGTGCTGCGTCTATAGTTCCGGCCGATCATCCGACCTGCTTTTTCACCGCTTCGACCAGCCTGTCCGGCTGGAAAGGCTTGACGATGAAGTCCTTCGCCCCCGACTTGATCGCCTCGATCACCGTCCGCTCTTGTCCCAGAGCCGAGCACATCACGACCTTGGCATCGGGGAACTTGCTGCGGATGGCCCGCAGGGCCTCAAGACCGTCCATCTCGGGCATGGTGATGTCCATCAGTACCAAATCGGGGCGTTGCTGCTCGTAGAGGGCGACCGCCTCCACACCGTTGGACGCCTCGATCACCTCGTGGCCTTGGTCGCCGAGGACGTTTTTGAGCCGCATGCGCATAAACGCTGCGTCATCAACTACCAGGATGCGCGCCATGGGATCACCTCCACGTTTCAGAGAGCCTCCGGGCGATCGCCGTTGCTTGCGACCAGCCCTTCTGCCTGAGCGAGAGCCTTCAGCCGCTCCCGCTCCTTCCAAGACAGGGCCTGCTCGAGGTCGAGCAGGATGATCAGGCGCTCCCCGACTTTAGCGATGCCGGAGACGGAGCGCGCTTCGGCCGGCGCGACGTAAGGCGACAACGGCTCGATGGACGCCTCGTCGATCTCGAGCACTTCAGAGACGCCGTCGACGATCACGCCCAGCGTCTGCTCGCCCAGCTCGACCACGACGATGCAGCGCCCCGCCTCGTCCTCCGCCTTGCCCATGCCGAAACGCCTTCTGAGGTCAAGGACGGGGATGACGCCGCCGCGCAAGTTGATCACACCCTCGACAAACTCCGGCGCCTGCGGGAGTTTGACGATGGTGGGGATGCGGATGATCTCCCGCACCTGGAAGATGTCGATACCGTAGTACTCCTCGCCGAGCGAAAAGACGACGCACTGCTTGCCCAAGGCTCAAACCTCCCGTGCCGGCCGCACTCGCGAAAGACGTGATGCTGCATTGCAGACTAAACCCCGGGCTATACGTTACATCGGCAGATTGATCTCCAAGCTTAATCCCGCGACGGACGCCTCTGACCCGGAACTTTGCGCTCTCTCCCCTTTGCGCGAAACAGCCTGCTTCGCGATCAGAGCCCTTGAATATGCAAACGTCGGGATAGGAAGGGAGCGCGGCCGTGTGCGGCCGCATGCGCCCTTATACGGGAACTCGAAACCGCCGGATCTTCGGCCCTTCAGGCCCTATTCGCTTCCCCGTTACCGTCGGATGCGCGACCATCCCGCCGGCGATGCACCAGATGACCCCGGCGGCGAGGATCACGTCGCCGACGCTGATCACCTTGGGCCGCGGGTATGGCTCGGCAAGGACGATGACGTCGGCGAGGAAGGCAAGCCGCGTGCGCTCGTCAAGAAGCTGGTGCGTGATCACTGTCCCCGACTCCAAGGGAGCTATATGACGCTCAAGACCGGCCCGGACGAGGCCTTGGGCGGAAACAGGCATCTTGCCGCCGTTTGCCGCGACGACGAGCAAATTGAGGAGGATCCCTGCCCCGACCAAGACCAGCGCAGGATTCTTGCGGTTGAGCCAGACGACCCCAAGAAGGAACAAAAACGTTCCGGCGAACAAAAGCGGCCCCCACTGCTTTAGCGGCGTCCAGCCCAAGCTCGCTCCGTACTGCCCGCCGTATTGGACCGCAACGCCCAAGAGCGCAAAGGCAGCGCCCCGGATTTCGATGTTCGCCAGATTGGAAAGTCGTCCACGCAAGAGCCACCCCAGGATCAGCGCTGGGATCACGACGTCCAAGAGCACCGGCAGGCCCCCCTTACCCGACGTTCGGCGAGCCGTCGTCGCTCTCCAACGCTTTTCTCCAGACCTGATCGCCGAACGGCCCTGAGCGCTCGTTTAGACGCTTGGCGGCTGCATCCCGCGTGAGATCGATCTTGCGAGGCAACACCCGGTTGACAAAGACGTCCACGATATTGGGGTCAAACTGCGTCCCTTTCCCCCGGACGAGCTCCTTCACCGCGTCCTCGACGCTCATCCCGGTCCGATAGACGCGGTCATAGGTCATCGCGTCAAAGGCGTCGGCCACCGAGAGAATACGGGCAGCCAAGGGAATCTCCTCCCCTTTGAGGCCGTCCGGATAGCCGCGACCGTCATAGCGCTCGTGGTGGTGGCGGATCACCTGCGACACACCGCGCAAGAAACCCACGGGCTTCACCACCCGCGCTCCGATAGTGGTGTGCGACTGGATCAGCCGGAACTCGGCGTCCGTCAAGCGCCCCACCTTGTTGAGCACGGCGTCGCTGATGCCGATCTTGCCGATGTCGTGCAGCACGCCGGCGTATCGGAGCATCTCGACCTCGCCGGGCGGAAGTTTCATCTGCCGGGCGATCTCGACGGCGTACTCGGCCACCCGCTCCGAATGCCCCAGAGTAAAGGGATCTTTGGCGTCGAGAGCCAGCGCTAAAGCCTGGATCGTCTCAAGGTGAGCGGCGCGCACGGCGACGTATTGCTGAAACGAGTAGCGCGCGAGCAGGAGCGGCACCCAAAGGAAGAGGACTCCCCAGACACCGATGTTGAGATAGAGCACGGCCATCAAAAACCCAAGCGTCCCGACGGTAATGTAGCTTGGAATTCCCCAAAGGACATTTTGCTGGAGAAGCTCCCGCGGGGCGATGCCGTAGGCGAGCCACATGCTGAGGCTTACAAAGGTGACGTTGAGTGCGTAATAGACCAGGACGCAGAGCGCAAGCCGGAGCATCACGCCCACGAGCTCGCCATCTGCAATCGGTAGCAGCGATTCAGCAGGCCAGAGCGCCCGCCAGACGCGAGCGGTGACTAAGCTCGTCAGCCAAAGCTGCGAGGCGTTAAAAATAATGACGTCGACCGCCAACCGCTCAAGGAGGTTGGCGAAAAAGACCCCACCCGCCGCCACCAGCGCCGCCTCGTGCGGCGCGAGGACGAGAGCGGCTCCCAGATTTGTCCCAAAGCTTACGGAGACACGGCCTTGCTTTGCCGGAAGCTCGACGTAGAGGATCTCGGCGACGACGGAAAGGCCCATGAAGAAGAGGATCAGCGGCCAGCGCCCTTCCGACGCTCGCCAATCATATTGGGCCGAGGAGAAGCACGCGACGGCGAAGAGAAGCCCGGTAAAGAGAAACGAGTGCCACGACTGGTTAGGGTTGACGGGTTGCCACAACTGGGACCAGCGTATTGCGACTCGAGCCAAGTGCACGACCCCTTTTGCGTCGCAAAAGTGGGCCGATAGGAAGATTTTAATCACACACCACGGGTATAGCTCGCGCCCCCGGCCAGCAACAAGCTGACGAGAGCCAGCACCACACGGAGCAGCTTGGCGGTCACGATCACAGCCCCCCCGATCGGATAGCGTGGCGCCACCGCTCGGCTAGAAACCGGCGCCCACTCCGCTTCGCTCGGGTGAGTGCATTGATGCGCCAGACGACGCCGTGAATCCCCTATCGGCCCAAACGAAACTCAACACTTCGAAGAGCTCAAAGGGACTCCCCGCTCCCCCGGCGCCGGGCCCCTTCCGCTCCGGCGAGGATGGGTATTCTACGGTTGACGGCGTCCAGCGCAGCCTTGATGGCAGCGTCCATGTCGTCCAGCTTCACCAAAGCGCTGCCTACCAGGTGCTCTTCGCCAAACGCGCTGACCATGATGACGCCTGCGAGGTACCCGTCCCACCCCCCTAGGTGAAACGGGACCAAATCGTCGAGCTCGAACCGGCACCCATCCCCCAGATACTGCTGAAGTGCTTCAAGCGCCGCCGAGGCAGCCACCTTGAGCCGGTGAACCGCTCCGCCGGTGCCTTCGGCGCTTCCCTCAAAGCTCGTGTCGCCTACGCTCAGCGTCACGTGCACTCGCGTATAGCGCCCCGCCGTCTCGATCCGCACGCCCGTGATCCGGGGACGGCGATGCCGGGGGCGCTCCCCCCACTCCGGCGAGTGAATCATGGCGACGCTCACCTTGCGATGATCCAACGGGATGCCAAACTGCGCCGCGCAGACCGATTCGACGTCCCGGACGATCTGCTTGGCGCTGCGGCCTGTCTGCGCCAGGATGTGGACCTCCGAGATGACGCCGTTCTCGGCCACGACCCGGCTCGCCACCACGCCGCGCACCCGCTCGATCGCCTCCTGAACCTCTCGAGCCGTCGGCATGCGTTGGATCACGTCGATCGCGTCCCCCATAGACGATACGAGACTTTGCCACACATTTCGGCGGACTTTTCGACAATTCCTTCCCTCATTCTTCCAACGTCGGCTCAATCAGGCCATATTGCCCGTCTTTACGCCGGTAGAGGACGTTCACTTCGTCACTCGAGGCGTTGACAAAGACGAAGAAGTCGTGACCGAGGAGCTCCATCTGCATGATCGCCTCTTCCACGTCCATCGGCTTGATGGCAAAGCGCTTGGTCCGGACGACTCGGGGCGTCTCGAACTCTCCAGACTCGACGTCGGAGATGGCGTCGGCCTCGAGCTCTCCTTTCGGTGCAGCCGCCCCGTCAGTGCGCGGCGAGTGGTGCTCCCACTGCTTGAGCTTGTTCTTGTACTTTCGCACCTGGCGTTCGATCTTGTCCGACGCCTGGTCGATGGAGGCGTAGAGATCCTTGGTGCGGCTTTCGCCACGCAAGAGCAACCCGCCTATGGTATAGGTGATCTCCGCGATGTGCGTGTCGCGCTCGACGCTCAGCGCCACCTCCACCGCCACGTCCTGCCGCCAGGTGAAGAACTTGTTCAGTTTGGCCACCCGCTTTTCGGCATACTCCCGCAGCGCCGGCGTCACGTCGATGTTTTTGCCCTTGACGACCACTCGCACCGACTGGCTCTTGGCCACGTCCCTACCCCTCTCGTGGAAGATGATGTCATACCGGGTCAGCCTTGGCAGACTCTCTCACCGGTCTGCTTGGCCACAAGCAGTTGCCGGCTGAGCAAACGTTAGTGTGCGCCTCAAAGGCGTTGGCGCCTCGGGAGTTAATCCACGTCTGAGCAGACAAACGGCTGCCGGCGGATACCGGACACCGTCGACACCTGCGGATCTGCCGGGCCGGGTTATCAAACTGCTCAGGGCCGGTTTGCAAACGCTCCTGACGACGTCTGCTTCTCCACCGTTTGTTTGGCCATTCCATCCGTAAGAGAAGCGAGAGTCAATCACTACTTCGGAGAGCAGGCGCGGCATCCTTCACCGGTCTACGAAGCGGCGCGAACTCCCAGGACTGGTGCGCGTGCAGGTGAGAGCCGCGCCTTAACAGCGGGCGAAACGAGGATGACATTGGGGTGATACGGAGGCGACGTGCGGTCGGCGCATCGGCATGGTCCGAGTGCGGCGGCACGCGATGCTCGCATCCGCATTCTTCGGTTCGCACCGGTACGGTAAGGCGATCCGGCGCCGAGTGCCGTGTGTGTCCGGGGCGTTTCCCGCGTGCGCCGAAAACCAGAAAAGAAAAGCGCTGCACCCTCCGGCTGACCTGGTCTTTGCCCCCACACTCGCCTGCTGGAGCCTTTGCAGGATCGTCCCACGCCGGCCCTCTCCATCCCAAGAGGCGGTCAGACCTTTTGCGATCCATCAAGGGTTGATCGCCCATTGACCGCCTGCTGGACGGGCAGGACTTACACTAAGCCGCACCATGATCGGCGACAGAAGTGGTTTGTTTTTGGGTCGCCTTACGTGGGTCGTTTCGCCTGCGGCTGGCATCGACTTTCAACCACAGACCCGGAGGATGCAGCACTACCTATTATACCAGGCGTGTCGAGACACCCTGCGCCCCTGCGGCTTGAGACCGCTCGGATGCCGCCAGCTCGTGGACTGACACATTCCGGATAGTTTGCAGATTATTCCCACTCATGCTACGATAGCCATGTGGGGACCGGAGGAGTGAGGAGAAGCGACCATGCCGTACACGTTGGACGAAGCCGCATCACTTCTCCGCCTAAACCCGGCGACGTTGCGCTATTGGGAGGAAGCGCTGCGCGAAGAGCTAAACATCGGACGAGACTCCGAGGGCCGGCTGTGCTTTGAAGAGAGCCATCTCCACGCCCTCGATCAGGTGCGCCTTTGGGTGCTTCGCGAGAAGCGCTCCCTCGAAGAGGTGCGCCGATTGCTGACTGAGCAGCGGCTGCTCCGAAGAGATCGCGATGAGCTGCATGCACCAGGCGAACCGGTCGACGAGGCGCGCTCCGTCGATCGTGAAAGCTCTGCCCCCGGCGCCGGAACCGACCACGGCACCGCAGATACTTCGGGCAGCGCGCTGCAGGCCGGCCAGGCCCGTGGAATGCGCGATGATCACGGGGAGAGCCCGCTCGAGCGGCGGGTCGCCGAACTCGTGGACACCGTGGGATACCTCGTCGAAGAGAACCAAGCTCTTCAGGAGCTGGTCGGCCGTCTCATTCACTTTGTCGAGTCGCTGGGAGAAGGGGTCGCGGCCTCCAAGACAAGCACTGCGACGGGCCCACGTACAGACAACGGCGATGAGGCGAGCAGAAACGGTGGACCAAGTCACGACAAGCGACACGTTAACGGAAAAGCCCTAGATGGCGGCGCGGCCGTGCACGCTCCCACCGGGGAGCCGGCGAACGGCGCCGTAAAGCCGAAGCTTACACCGCACTCGCCACGGACGCCGCTGACGCCAGCGGGAGAGATCGATCCGCCCTCTACGCCCGCAAAACAGATGGCACGCTCTCGGAATGAGGAACGTGCCACAACCGCTACACCTGCCACTACTTCCAAGACTTCCGACACCGCCACGAACGCCGCCAAGGAAGGACGTGGCCTCATTGGCCGCGAAGAAAGGGAACGGCTTCATCCACCCGAAAAAACGGCCGTCTTGAGCCCGGCCGATCGCCCCCAGCGCACGTTGCGGCCGTGGAAGCCACGACAGCTCGACCCGTCGGAGTACGCCGGCATCGTCCATCGAGCTTCTCTCGGAAGCCGTTACACACGTCCCATGACGCCTTCGCCGGGCACGATCATCCGCGCGGCGTCTCTCAGTAGGATCGACCGGTGACTCAGCCTGCGACGGTCCGATGTCCCAGCAAAGCCCCGCTGATTCCTGCCGGTGTAGGCCAGCCAGCGACCGCCGACATTAGCCCTTCAACGTGAAAGCGAACGGCACTCCTCGAACACGCTCACACGGACGCGTGATGTCACGTCCTACCCCGAGATCTCGATGCCGTTCGCGCTCGAAGCACCCTTTCTTTCAAGCTTTGCCTCTGCGTGCGCCCGGGCGTCAATCTGCACCGCCTGTTGCCAGGCGTCGCGCAGTTCGGTGAGGTAGCCGAGCACTTCCTTAATGGGTGCTGCATCTTTGGAGATGTTGGCCGCGATGAGGCGATCGGTGCAGTACTCGTAGAGCGCGTAGAGATTCTTGGAGATCTCAAACTGCATGTCCAGCGAACCGCTGAGCTCGGCGAGAATGTCCTGCACCTTGATGAGGTGGTTGTGAACATCCTCGTACGCGTTCTCCTCCAACGCCTCTAAACTCGCTGCCAGCCGCTTCACTGCTGCGTCGTAAAGCATGACGATGAGGCGCCCCCCCGACGCCGTCGTCACCCTCGCTTCTTTATACGCGGCGTACCCCTGCGTCGCCACCCTAGGCCCCCCTTCAGGCTTTCCAGGTCCCTGAACCTGCGTCTCATCCCACTAGAACCATTCGTCGAACAAGATACCGATGAACTCGCGAATCTTCGCAATCGTGTCCAGGAACTTCTCGGGAGGCAGCTCGCGCACGACTTCGTTGGTCTCCTTGTCGATGACATAGACGATCATGCGCTCGCTGCCCTCGTGCACCTTGAAGCTCAGGCGCTGGTTGATGTGCTCGAGCATGCGGTTGAGATCCTCAGTCGCCTGCTCGACCTCTTCCCGGGTGACCTCGCAACGGACGGGCCCCTCTCCTCTTGCCGTGTCGCGGGCGCCTATCACGTCCGCCGGTTGAACCGGCCCGCGTATTTTCGCCGTAAGGCTCTCAAGACCAGCGCCCCTCGCCCCGCTGATCCGTTCGATCGACAACGGGATCACCTTCCTCACCCTTGCATCGTATCGATAAACGCGCCCTTCGGGGCGTGAACGGGATCGACCCAGCCGTACGCGGCGAGCGAACGGCGTTGCTGCTGCACACGGTTGACATCGCCCCGAATCTCACCGAGGCGCCGTCTCATCTTCTCAATGTTGGCCCGGTCGAGCTCCAAGAGCTCGAGCGCTAGCCCTTTCAAGTCCTCGGTGGGCGCAACTTCACGTCCAGTCGACGCTTCAAGACTTTGGGCCTCGGCGTACGCCCGCTGCAGAGCAACAAACACCTCTTCCCGCCTGTTCAGGAGCTCTATGAGACGATCGGGATCCAGCTCTTCCCGAGAAAGCTCCGCGGCCGTCTCGTGAGCGGCTTCAAGAAGCTCATGCAGAAGCGTCCCGATGTGGTCGGTTAACTCTGTACTGACGTTTTCTCGTTTCAGGCCCTCAGCACATTCTGTCGAATCCGGCTGCCGCGGAGGCTCCGAATTTCGCACAGACCCCGCATGACTCACGCCACCCACCTCGCGTCTCAGACACCCGTCCTTAACCCGCACGAACTATCGACTTGGGCTTTTTTGTGTCAAGAACCCTTACGCCCACCAGGACATGAAGACTTGGCTGAGCCATAGCGACTGTGTGTTCGCCTGGTTCATGAACGTCTCAAGCACCGAGAACTGCCGGTAGTAATACGCCTCGCGCTGAGCAAGACGCGCCTCGGCTCGTTCTATGGCCTCGTCGATCCATCCGATCTGACGTCCGATGACGCTGGTGTCAAGCGCATGTCCTACGCGGCCCACGCGGTTGGTAATGCGCTCCATCGCGCTGCTTAGTACGTCTCGGACGCGTTGGGCTAGGCCTTTGGACGAGTCCGAACCACTCTGCCGGAAAAGCGCTGCAACACCCGGCGAGTCTTGTTCGAGTGCCTGGCGGAGTTTGGCTTCGTCGAGGTGTAAGTACCCTCGCTCTTCCCAGTTGCCGGTACTGATGCCGATGCTCGACAGTGTGTTGTATGTTGACCCGGTTTCACTCACGACGGAACTCAGGGCCTCCCGCAACGCTGCGGTAATGCCCGCAAGCATTGCATCTCCCCGGAGCAAGCCACTCTTGGCCTTCTCCTCCCAGAGCTTAATCTCGTCTTCTTTCATTTCTTTACGCTGGGCATCCGTGAGTGGTGGATAGTCGAAATAACGCTTCTCCGCAAGCTTGCCGTTGATGTGACTGACGATCTCGTTGTACTTGTCGACGAAGCTCTTTATCGCATTGACTGTAGCATCAACATCTCGAGAGACGCTTACGGTGATCGTCTTGTTTGCATCAGCGACCTGTAGAGTAAAGATCATGCCACCAGCAACAAATTCGTTGGTAGAGCGTTCGATCGTGACACCGTTGTACTTGAAGCGGGAGTTCTGTCCCGAGAACACCCTCGAGCCCGAGACGACTTCACCATCGCCACTCGTCAACTTGATAATGCTCTCGAGGAAACCGTCCGTGTCCTCAATTTTGTACTGTACGTCGCTTCCAGTCGCGTCACTCTCGAGGAAGAAGCGTCCTAGACCAGGTTCGAACGTCGCTTTCAGACCGAGACCGGCGTTGTTGATCTGTGCGACCACGTCCCGAATCGTCGTGGTCGATGGATCAAAAGTGAACGTATGAGTGACAAGATCTCCACTATCAGGGACGATCCTCGTAATCGTAAAGCTGACCGGATCGGTGAGGCCAAACTGGTCTTTAAAAGTCTTGCCATCCTGAATCTCGGCCGCGCTGTGAAACTTCACGCCGGTAGCTAGTTGCTCGACGACAACGGTGTGCGTACCGTCGGCCACGCCCTGGATTGCTCTCACGGTCACTCCGTTCGGATCGCTCACCGACAGCCGCCAAGTGCTGAACGTCGATTCGAGCCGTAGTTGAAACGCGAGATCGTCCAGCTCTCGCAGCATGCGATTGATGGCTCGGAGATCCTCCTGCTGCCATTCGAGGATCTGCTTCCGTTGTACAAGGCGATCGATAGGCGCTCTCTCAACCTGCAAGAGGCCTCTGACGATTTCGTCCACGTCAAGGCCTGAGGCTAGTCCAAAATAACGCGTCCTACTGCTCGTAGAAGAAATTCCGTCGATCGCCATATCTCAACCACTCCTTCACAGCACGGCCGATCGGGTTTGCGCGATGCACAATCCGGCACTTAGAGGGTAGTCCCGTTGTCACTTCCTACATCGGTTGGATCTCTGGCTGTCTTTAGACTCAAGCCCCACGGATAAGCGGCGTGTCCCTCCGTGTGGTGCGGCGTGTACTCTCGAAAGTGCTAAAGTAGTCGCAACCGGTGTGCGATATAAGGACTGAGTCCTCAACGCCTCGATCCATGGCGTTCCACCCTAGCCACCGCCAAAGGACAGGGAGGTACACTCAAGCGGGCTAGACGTGACGCTGTGGCCTAAAGGCGCCCCGAGGACCGCAACATCACATACCATCAAGGAGGATGGAATGAGATGCGTATCAACAACAACATCATGGCGTTGAACGCCCACAGGCAGCTCACGATCAACCAAAGCAACGCTGCGAAAGCCATGGAGCGGCTTTCGTCCGGTCTGCGCATCAACAGGGCCGGCGACGACGCTGCGGGTCTTGCCATTTCGGAGAAGATGCGTGGGCAGATCCGCGGCCTGCAAATGGCTGCCAAGAACGCGCAAGACGGCATCTCCCTCATTCAAACGGCTGAGGGTGCTCTGACCGAGAGCCATGCGATCCTCCAGCGCATGCGTGAGCTGGCGGTTCAGGCGGCCAACGACACCAACACCGCCACCGACCGCTTTGAGCTCCAGAAGGAGATCAACCAGCTGGCCGAGGAGCTCACCCGCATCGGCAACACCACCGAGTTCAACACCATGAAGCTGCTGAACGGGACGTTCAACGGCACCTTCCACATCGGTGCCAACAGCGGACAGAACATTACGCTGGCGATCGGCGATATGCGGGCCGAATCGCTGAACGTCGTGGCGACCGACGCTGTGTGGAGTGCTGACGCTGGAACCACGAAATTCGATGTCAATTCGACTTCTAATACCGGGATCGCGGGCCTGGTGGGCGGTGCCTATAAGGTGGAAGTCGACCAGGATGGCACGGTGAAGCTGGTCGACGAGACCGGAAATGAGATTACTTCGGGCACGATCAGCAATGGCGCCACAACAGTCGAATTGACGGTAGCGGACCCCAATTACATCGCGGACAGCAGCGCAACGACCCTTACCATCACCCTGGCAATCGGAGACGAGGATGGCGGCACTAACGTCGCCGCGACCCCTGGCACGATTTCCCTCTACGTGCTCGAAAAGGGTCAAGGCATTAGCGTCATGGACCAGGACGACGCGGACAAGGCAATCACCGTTATCAACAACGCCATCGAGCGCGTGTCGGCGGAGCGTTCGAAGCTGGGCGCTTACCAGAACCGGCTCGAGCACACTATCGCGAACCTTGGGACTTCCGCCGAGAACCTCCAGGCGGCCGAGTCCCGTATCCGCGACGTCGACATGGCCGCCGAGATGATGTCCTTCACCCGTTACCAGATCCTCCAGCAGGCCTCGACCGCGATGCTGGCGCAGGCCAACCTCGCGCCGCAGTCCGTCCTGCAGCTGCTGGGCTAAGGTAGGCGCCGGCTTTCGGGGCTTGGGCAAGAGCCCAAGCCCCTTCGTCGTTTACGTGGCAATTCTCAAGGCATCGGTGACATGCGACTGGGCTGAGCATCAGCGATAACGTCGAGGCCGAGGTGAGGACTCAAATGAAACTGAGCATCGGGTTGATGGTCAAGAACGAGGAACGGTGGTTGGAACGTTGCCTCACTAGCCTTCTTCCCGTTCTTGAGGCAGTCGAATCCGAGCTCATCATCGTCGACACAGGATCCGAGGACCGAACCGTCGAGATTGCCCGCCAATTCACGGATAGAGTCTACTTTCACCCGTGGCAAAACGACTTCGCCCAGATGCGAAATACAGTCCTCAGTTACGCACAGGGCGAATGGTTCTGGTCCATCGATGCAGACGAGATCTTGGAGACCCCTGAGCGGGTTATCGCTTTCCTCACCTCGCCCGAGAGCAAGCGTTACAACACGGCTACGGTCCGCATCAAGAAC